>Ga0070738_10004678_pt1 | contig 16053 bp, 17 predicted proteins | sample Coa_R2_2_FD_66446 | JGI IMG/M metagenome (GOLD analysis project Ga0070738, IMG submission 66446) | Surface soil microbial communities from Centralia Pennsylvania, which are recovering from an underground coalmine fire - Coalmine... | ecosystem: Environmental > Terrestrial > Soil > Unclassified ...
TTACGCGTCCGGGGCGGGGCCACGACCCGCCGGTGGACCGGAGCGTCCACCCGTTCCGTCGGACCCACCCGTTCCGTCGGACCCACCCGGGCCGTCGGGTCCACCCGCGCCCTCGGGCGGCCAGGAGGTAACCTGCGCCCGGCGGCTGGGGGGCTCGCCCGAGCCACCCGTCCTCCCGGGCCTCCGTTGGCCGGGTGGACCCGCCGAACGAGGGGGCAAGGGAGACCAGCGCAATGGCCCGACACGAGTACCGCGAGTACCTGGCCTGGGTGCCGCTGTTCGCGCAGTGCAACAAGAAGCAGCTCGAGGAGATCGGGCGGGTTGCCGACGAAGTGGTGGTGAAGGCCGGAGAGGAGTTCATCCGCCAGGGCGACGTGGGCCGTGAGGCCTTGATCATCCTCGACGGCAGGGCCACGGTCACGACGGACGGCGCGGTGGTCGCCACGCTGGGCAAAGGGGACGTGGTCGGCGAGCTCTCGCTCTTGCGGCCCGGCCACCGGCGCAACGCGTCGGTCAGAGCCGACACCGACATCGACGCGCTGGTCCTCACGGCCTCGGGCCTCGACCAGCTGCTCGACGACGTGCCGGGCCTGGCCAAGCACCTGCTCTACGAGGTGGCGCGTCGCCTCAGTGCCGACGAGGACGTCCGCACGCGGTCCTGAGCCCTCGCCGGGCCCGCCCCGGCGCTCCGGTGGTTACGCTCCATCCATGGCCGATGCGGCCGACCTCGCGCTCGTGGTCGACGAGGGAGCGCCCGGTGCACCCGCCCGGGGTGCGCCCGCCCGGGGTGCGCCCCTGCCCGCACGTGCGTACCGGCAGCGGACCCTGCTCGCCGGCGACCTGGTCGCTGTCCTCGGCGCCCAGTGCGCGGGAGTGGCGGTCGACCTGGCGCGCGGCTCGCTGCGTCCCGCGGGCCACGGGGCGCGCCAGATCCTGCTCGTCTCGCTGCCCCCGGTGTGCCAGTTGGTGGTCGCCGTGGTGTCCGGCCAGCACCGGGCCGGCTCGCGTCGGCTGCCGCCGAGCGGCCGCGGCGACGCGCCGAGCGTGCTCGCTGCGGCGGTCGCAGGGCTTCTCCTGGCGTCGGTCGCCACGGTCGTGCTGGTCGAGGAGGCGTCGTGGCCCCGCCCCGACCCGATGGCGGTGGCAGCGTCCGCGGCGTGCGCGCTCGTCGGCACCCTCGCGGCTCGGGCGGCCGTGCACCTCCTGTGGCGATTGCGCCGCCCGGTGCGGGTCCTGATCGTCGGGTCCGGCACCGTCGCCACGCAGTTGCGCGCCCACCTGGAGCGAGAGGCCGGCGCCTGCGTGGTGGGCTTCGTCGACGACGACCCTGCCCCGCCCACCCCCGTCCTCGGGAAGATCTCGGAGCTGGGGGCGCTCTGCCGCCGTCTGTCGGTCGACCGGGTGCTGGTTGCCTTCTCGCGGACGCACCCGGCAGACCTCGCCGACACCCTGCGCGAGGTGCACGGCATCGTGCCGATCGCGGTCGTCCCGCGCTACTTCGAGCTCACCACGTGGCGCTCGAAGGTCGAGGACGTGAGCGGCCTTCCCGTCGTGGCCGTCGCCGGCCCGGCCTCCGGCCCCCTCGAGGGGGTCGCCAAGCGGGCCTTCGACATCGTCGTGGGGGGAGTGCTCCTGGTGGTGCTGAGCCCGCTCGTCCTCGCGCTGGCCGCGCTGGTCGTCCTGACCTCGCCCGGCCCCGCCCTCGTGTGCGAGCTGCGGGCCGGGCGCGAGGGCCGCCCCTTCAGGATGCTCGGGTTCCGTACGAGGTGGCGCGATGCCGACGAGGTGGAAGCCCGGCTCTGCGACGGCCCCACGCCGGCACCACCGAGCCTGGGCCACGACCCTCGGCTCACCCCGGTCGGGCGCTGGATGCGAGAGCGGGGCCTCGACGGCCTGCCTCGGCTCGTCAACGTGGTGCTCGGCCACATGTCGCTCGTCGGCCCCCGACCCCAACCGCCCGAGATGGCCCGAGCCAGGTACCCTGCCCGGCCGTACGGGGGTGTCCGCCCCGGCTTGGCGGGCCCCTGGTGCCTGGCGGGCCCCGAGCACCTCGACGCCGAGCACCTCGTCCGGCTCGACGCCCAGTACTTCGAGTCCTGGTCGCTCGCCTGGGACCTGCGGATCCTATGGCAGTTGCCGGCTGCCGCCCTTCGATCCCGGCGGGGCCGGTGACTGGCGCGAGGGCGCGAGGTCGAGGCGGTCGCCTGCACAGGGGCAGCCGTGCGGCAGGCCGGGCCAAGCTGTGGGCTCGCTGTGGATGGACCGCGGGATGCCCCCATGCGGGGGGGCAGCGCGAGTAGAAAGGGAACCCGATGGAGCACGTACTCGCCACGTGGGGCTACCTCGCGCTGTTCGCCGTCACCTTCCTCTCCGCCATGGGGCTGCCGGTGGGCTCCGAGTTGGCGATCGCCTCGGCCGGGGCGCTGGCGAGCGGCCAGGTCCTGGCGGGCCATCGCGACCACCTGAGCCTGGGCCTGGTCATCCTGCTGGCCACGCTCGGCGAGGTCTTGGGTTCGTCGGCCGGCTATGCCATCGGCCTCTTCGGCGGGCGGCCGCTGGTCGACCGGGTGGGCAAGTACGTGCTCTTGACCCACCGTGACCTCGACCGTGCCGAGGCCTGGTTCGCGCGCCGGGGCGACACCTTCGTGTTCGTCGGCCGGTTCGTGCCCTTGCTCCGCTCCTTCGTGTCGCTCGCGGCTGGTTTGGGGGAGATGGCCCGAGCCAAGTTCCTCGCCTTCACCCTCGTCGGGTGCGCCATGTGGTGCGCCGCCCTGTCCAGCGTCGGCTACAGCCTCGGCGCCAGCTGGCACCGGGTCGTCAAGGACTTCAGCTACGCGGGCTACGTCGCTGCCGCCCTGGCAGTCGTCGCGGTCGCCGTCGTGTTCGCGCACCGCGTCAGGGCAGTGCGGACCGAGCAGGCGGCCGCGCGGGCCGACGTGGACCTCGGGCTTCCCCTCGAGCCGACCGGCACCCGCACGGAGCCGTAGTCAGCCCGAGCCCGGAGCAACCGGGGCCGGTGCGAGCCCGGGCCGGCAGGCAGCCCGAAGCGGCATCAGCCTGAGCCGGAATCAGCCTGACGGGGGTCCGGCGGATGGCCGGCCGCCGGGCCCGGGCGCGCCACGTCGACCACGTCGTAGGACCACAGCTCGGCGTGCACCGCCACGGGTCGCTCACCCTGCTTCTCGGTGGCTCCCCGGTGACCGTGAGCGAAGGCGGGCGACTCCGTCCAGGCGCGGAACGCCGCCTCGTCACGCCACCGGGTGACGACAAGCCAGGTCCGGCGCCCATCGGTCGGCCTGAGCAGGTCGAACCCCTCGAACCCCGGCGTGCCCTCGACGGCGCCGGCCCGGTGAGCAAAGCGGCGGGCCAGCTCGTCACCCGAGCCCTCGGGAACGGTGATGGCGTTGATGCGCACGACGGTCATGGCCGGCAATCTTCGCGCCCTGCAGCGGTGCTCGTTCTTCCATCCGGCCGGACCCACCGTCCTCGACGGGCCGGGGAGGCTGCCGGGGCACCTGGGAAGGGAGCAGGCGGAGGCCCGGGAATAGAGGTACACCGCGCCTGGTTATCTGATTACTCTATTACAGAACACCCGGAGGGAAGCAGTGGCGGAAGGAAAGCTGGACGAGAACGTGGGCGAGCGGAACCTCGCCTTGCCGCTGCTGCCGCTCACCTCGGGGGTGGTGCTTCCCGGCATGGTGCTGACCGTTGCCCTCGAGTCGACTGAGGCGCGGGCTGCCGCTGACGCTGCGGACAGTGCGGGCGGCCAGCTGGTGCTCGTGCCCCACGTCGACGGCCGCTATGCCAGCGTCGGCGTGGTCAGCGACGTGGTGGAGAAGGGCGCCCTGCGCGGTGGGCTGCCCGCGCTTGCGGTTCGCGGTGTCCGCCGGGCAGCCGTCGGTGCCGGCGTCGCCGGTACTGGCAGTGCGCTGTGGGTCGAGGCCGAGCCGATCGAGGAGCCGCCGCCCAGTACCGCTGCCGTGGAGCTCGGCCGGGAGTACCGGGCAGTGCTCGAGAGCATCCTCGAGCACCGCGGTGCGGGGCGGCTGGCGGCACAGCTCCGAGACGTGACCTCGCCCGGTCGCTTGGCTGACCTGTCGGGCTATTCGCCTGATCTCACGCTGAACCAGAAGGTGAGAGTTCTGGAGACCCTCGATGTCGAGGAAAGATTGAGGCTCGTGTTGGGCTGGGCGCGCGAGACCCTGGCTGACCTGACGCTGCGCGAGCGCATCCGTTCCGACGTGGAGGAGGGCATGGAGCGCATGCAGCGGGAGTTCCTCCTGCGGCGCCAGCTCGAGGCGATCCGCAAGGAGCTCGGGGAGCTGGGGGGAGAGCCCGCTGGCGCAGCCGACGACTACCGCATGCGCATCGCCGAGCGGGCGCTGCCGGAGAACGTGCGGGCAGCCCTGGCGCGCGAGGTGGATCGCCTGGAGCGCACGCCTGAGCAGAGCCCGGAGCACGGGTGGATCCGCACCTGGCTCGACACGGTGCTCGAGCTGCCGTGGGGGACCGTGTCGGAGGAGCGCCTCGACGTGGCCGAGGCCGCCCGGATCCTCGACGAGGATCACGACGGGCTGGCCGACGTGAAGGAGCGGATCCTCGAGCACCTTGCCGTGCGGAAGCTGCGAGCCGAACGCGGCGTCGGGCCCGGCGATGGCCGGGGCGCGGGCGCGATCCTGGCCCTCGTGGGTCCCCCGGGGGTGGGCAAGACCTCGCTCGGGGCGTCGGTGGCCCGGGCCCTCGGGCGGCCGTTCGTGCGGGTGGCCCTCGGCGGGGTCCGCGACGAGGCGGAGATCCGCGGGCACCGGCGCACCTACGTGGGTGCCCAGCCGGGGCGGCTGGCCCGTGCCCTGCGCGAAGCGGGCACCATGAACCCCGTCATCGTGCTCGACGAGGTGGACAAGCTCGGGACAGACGTTCGTGGTGATCCGTCGTCGGCCCTGCTGGAGGTGCTCGACCCGGCGCAGAACCACACCTTCCGGGACCACTACCTCGAGGTCGACCTCGACTTGTCGCAGGTCTTCTTCCTGGCGACGGCCAACGTGGTCGACACCGTGCCGGCCCCCCTCCTCGACCGTATGGAGGTGATCCGCCTGGACGGTTACACCGAGGCCGAGAAGGTGGCCATCGCCCGGCACCACCTCGTCGGACGGCAGCTGGCGCGGGCCGCGCTGCACCCCGGAGAGGTGCGCATCAGTGACGAGGCACTTCGGGCCGTGGTCGAGGACTACACGCGGGAGGCCGGCGTGCGCTCCCTCGAGCGCGAGCTGGGCCGGCTCCTGCGCAGGGTGGCCACCAAGCTCGCTGCAGGTGAGCGGGCGGCGCCGGTCGAGATCGACGGCGACGGCCTGCAGGAGTGGCTCGGCCGACCGCGGTTCACACTGGAGGAGGCCCAGCAGGTGTCCCCGCCCGGGGTTGCCACCGGGCTGGCGGTCACCGGTGCCGGCGGTGACGTGCTGATGGTCGAGACGAGCGTGTCCGACGGCCCCGAGGAGCTCGTCCTGACGGGCCAGCTGGGCGAGGTCATGAAGGAGTCGGCGGAGATCGCCCTCTCCTACGTCCGCTCGCACGCCCGCCAGCTCGGGATCGGCGCGGGGGCCTTCACCGGCAAGAGGTTCCACGTCCACGTGCCGGCTGGTGCCGTGCCCAAGGACGGCCCCTCGGCCGGCGTGACGATCGTGTCGGCGATCGTGAGCCTCCTGCGCCAGCGGCCGGTGCCGACGTCACTCGGCATGACCGGCGAGGTCACCCTCCAGGGGCGGGTGCTGCCCGTCGGCGGTGTCAAGCAGAAGGTGCTGGCTGCGCACCGCGCGGGGCTGACGGACGTGGTCCTGCCCGCTCGCAACGAGCCCGATCTCGAGGACGTGCCGGCCGAGGTCCGTGCGGCCATGCGGTTCCACCCGGCGCGGACTGTCGACGACGTGCTCGAGGTTGTCCTGGCCGAGAGGTCGCCCGTCTCTGGTGGCCCCGATGGCACCCGCCCGCCGGCGCCGCTCGCGGCCCGCGGCGTGACCGAGCCGCTCGCGGGCGGCGGGAACGGGCGGCTGGCGGCCGTAGCCTGACGGTGACCGCAGCCCGACGGGAGGAGGCCTTCAGCCCCAGGCTGGGGCAACGGCTGGGCCACCGCTGCACACGACGGGCGCGGCGAAGGAGCCCGGCCTGCGCCGGGCACGGTGCGACGGAAAGGGCAGGGCGGCATGGACGACGAGGAGATCATCAGGCGGATCGGAGCCCTCGCGGACGAGGAGCGGCACCTCGAGGAGGCCCATGCCGGTGAGGGCCTGTCGGAGAACGAGCGGGAGCGGCTGCGGGCTCTCGAGGTGACCCTCGACCGACTGTGGGATCTCCTGCGCCAGCGCCGCGCCCTGCGGCGCTCCGGGCGGGACCCCGACGCGGCGACCGAGCGCCAGGGCGACGTGGTCGAGCGCTACCTCCAGTAGCACCGCCTCCAGGAGCACCGCCTCCAGGAGCACCGCCTCCAGTAGAGGCAAGGGGTCCCCGGGGGTCGGCCGCTCACCGCCCCGAAGACCGGCCGACGACCCTCAACAGAACGGGTGCGCCACGGTGAGGAGGAACTCACCCTCCTCGGCGCCGAGCATGGCGTCGACCACGAACCCGGCCGCCTCGAGCTCGGCCGCCAGCCCCTCGGGGGTGAAGCGGGCACTGATCTCGGTGAGGAGGTCCTCGCCTTCGTCGAACTCGACTGCCAGCCCGAGGTCGTCGATGGCCACCGCCTGGCGGCACGTCGAGCGCAGGCGCATCTCGATCCACTGCGCGGCCGCGTCCCACCGGGCCACGTGGTCGAAGCGGGCGACCTCGAAGTGAGCCCCGAGCTCTCGGTTGAGGACCTGCAGGACGTTGCGGTTGAACGCCGCCGTCACCCCCGCAGGGTCGTCGTAGGCGGCGACGATCCGGGCGGGGTCCTTCACGAGGTCGGCTCCGAGCAGCAGGTGGTCGCCGGCGGTCATCGAGCAATTGAGGTCGAAGAGGAAGCGCCCGCGGGCGGCCGGGTCGAGGTTCCCGATGGTCCCCCCGAGGAACGCCACGAGCCGGCGCCTGCCGGTCGGGATCCGGTCGAGATGGCGCCGGAAGTCGCCGACGATCAGGTGGACGTCCAGGCCTGGATAGTCCTCGGCCAGGCCCGCAGCCGCCGCCCGCAGGAACTCGTCGCTCACGTCGAGGGGGACGTAGCTGCGCAGCGAGCCGGCGGCGCGCAGTGCATCGAGGATGAGGCGGGTCTTGTCGCACGCGCCTGCGCCCAGCTCGACGAGGGTGTCGGCTCCGGACATGGCGGCGATGGTGCCCGCGTGCCGGCGGAGAAGGTGCCGCTCGGCGCGCGTGGGGTAGTACTCGGGCAGCCGGGTGATCTCCTCGAACAGGCGGCTGCCCTCCTCGTCGTAGAACCAGACGGGGGGGATGGACTTGGGCTGCGCCCCGAGACCGCTGCGCACGTCGTCCATCAGCGCGGCGCGCAGGTCGCGGGCGGTCAGGTGAACGTCCACCCGCAGCGACGAGCCCGTGGCCACGGCCGCTCAGGCGTCCTTGGCGAGCCGCAGGCCGCTGAAGGCCCACCGGGCATGGGCGGGGAAGAAATTGCGGTACGTGGCGCGGACGTGGCCGGCGGGGGTGGCGCAGCTGCCGCCCCGCAGCACGTACTGGTTGACCATGAACTTCCCGTTGTACTCGCCGACCGCTCCCGGCGCCGGCCGGAACCCCGGGTAGGGGCCGTAGGGGCTCGCCGTCCATTCCCACACGTCACCGAAGAGGCCGGTCGCCGAGTCGCCGGTCGGCAGCGGGTGGAGCACCCGCAGGTCGAGCCAGTTCCCCGAGGCCGGCGACGATCCCCTGGCGGCCACCTCCCACTCGGCCTCGGTCGGGAGCCGGCACCCGGCCCAGCGGGCGAACGCGTCGGCCTCGAAGTAGCTGATGTGGCACACCGGCTCGGCCGGGTCGACAGGCCGCGGGCCGCCCAGGGTGAAGACGAACCAGCTGGACGCCGGCGCGCTCGTCGTCTCCTGGAACCAGTACAGGGGGCACGTCCATGCCCCCTGCGCGACGGCGGCCCATCCGTCCGACAGCCACAGCTCGGGTCGCGAGTAGCCGCCGTCCTCCATGAACCCGAGCCATTCGCCGCACGTGACGGGCCGGTCGGCAAGGGCAAAGGGAGTGAGGTGCTCGAGGTGGCACGGCAGCTCGTTGTCGAAGGCGAAGCCCGTTCCCGGCCGATGGCCGATCTCGGCCAGCCCTCCCTCGTGCTCGAGCCACCCGAGCTTCCGGGCCTCCGACGGGTGTGCGCCGGCCCCCGGCCGGTAGGCGGGCAGGAGGGGGTTGCGCGAGAGCGCGTGCTTGATGTCCATGAGCAAGAGCTCCTGGTGCTGCTGCTCGTGATGGAGGCCCAGCTCCACCAGGTCCGCGGTCGCCTCGTCGAGCTCGCCCTCCAGCAGTTCGCCCATGGCGCTGTCCACATGGTGCCGGTACGCCGCCACCTCGGCCACCCCCGGGCGAGACAGGATCCCGCGCTCGGGACGGGGGTACCGGGGGCCGACCGCCTCGTAGTACGAGTTGAAGATGTATGCGAACGCGGGATCGTACGGCGAGTAGCGGGGCTGGCCCTGGAGCAGGAAGGTCTCGAAGAACCACGACGTGTGGCCCCGGTGCCACTTGGTGGGGCTCGCGTCGGGCATGGACTGCACGGTCTGGTCCTCGGGGGAGAGGGGTGCCGCGAGCTCCTCGGTCGCGGCCCGCACCTCTCGGTAGCGGGCGGCGAGCACGCGGCGGCGCGCCGTGCCGGCATCAGCCATCGCGGGCCTCCCTTCGATCGCCCGGCACCGGGGTCCGCCCCCGGGTCACGACCCGAACCTAGCCAACGGACGGGCCTGTGCCATCGTCGCCGCCGCTCGCCCGTGCCTCCCGGGCTCAGCTGCAACCGGCGCAGCGCCCGAGGACGGCGAAGTGGTGCGGGTCGATGGTGAAGCCGAACTTCGCGAGCACGGTGCGGGCGAGGCCCTGGAAGAGGCGGTCGGGAGCCTCGATCATCGTCCCGCACTCCTCGCACACGAGGTGCCCGTGGGCAGCCGGCGCCAGGTGGTACGTGGCGGGGCCGTGGCCGAGGTGCGCGTGCACGACCACGCCGAGACGCTCCAGCTCCTCGAGGTTGCGATAGATGGTCGACCGGTGGACGTCAGGCGCCTGCGCCTGCACCTCGAGGGCCAGCTCCTCGGCCGTGCGATGGTCTTTTGCTCCGAACAGGGCACGAAGCAGGAGCCGCCTTGTCGGCGTCGCGCGTCCACCGTGCCGGCGGACCAGCGCGAGCACGCGGTCGACGTCGTCGGCCGCGGCGGCCCCTTCGGCGTGCGCCTCGGCACCCTCGGCGGGGGACGGGCGTGTGCCGGGACCGCCGTCGAGGGCGCGGACCCCTCCGGATCCCGACCTCGTGGCCACGCGCCAACGATAGACGACCGGGCATCGACCCGCCGCTGGCCCCCGGCGGCTGGACCACGTGCCGGCCGGCCCGGCCGATCCGAGGCGACCGGGCCCCGGGGCCTCTACGGTGGAGGAGCCACCATCAGGCCCGAGGAGGCGCCATGGCACGTTTCACCACCACGACGTCGATGGTCGATCCTGCGAGCGCGTTGCCCGGGCGCGCGGAGCCGCTGCCGCCCCCCGGGCCGCACCTCGTGCTCGGCACCCCCACCGTGCCCCCCTTCCCCGAGGGCTTGGTCCCGGCGTACTTCGCGATGGGTTGCTTCTGGGGGGCCGAGCGGCTGTTCTGGCAGGTCGAGGGCGTGTACGCCACTGCAGTGGGCTATGCGGGCGGCTCCACGCCGAACCCCACGTACCACGAGGTGTGCAGCGGGCGGACCGGGCACGCCGAGACGGTGCTCGTCGTCTTCGACCCCGGCCGGGTGAGCTACGCGTCCTTGCTCGGCGTCTTCTTCGAAGGGCACGACCCCACCCAGGGCATGCGCCAGGGCAACGACGTCGGCACCCAGTACCGATCCGCGATCTTCACGACCTCCGAGGCACAGGACCTCGCGGCCCGCCAGGTGCTCGCCGTGTACCAGTCGGCGCTCAGCGCCGCCGGCTACGGCGGCATCACCACCGAGGTGGCTCCCCTCGCCGCCTTCTACTATGCCGAGCCCTACCACCAGCAGTACCTGGCGGCCAACCCCGGGGGCTACTGCGGGCTGGGCGGCACCGGGGTCGCCTGCCCCACCGGCACCGGGGCGGCCGGCACCGGTGCAGGAGCGCTCGCCGGCCGGCCGGGGGGAGGCCGGCACGGGGAAGGGGAAGGGGAGCGCCGTGGCTGAGGACCACGAGCTGAGCCAGGGGGGGGCGCGCCCGCCGCGCAGCCGCTCGCGCGACGCCCGCCTGGTGGCGACGGGCGTGGTCGCCGTCCTGCTGACCTGGTTCGCCCTTGCGAACCTCCAGCAGGTGACCATCCATTTCTGGCTGGTCACCGCGCGCTCCCCGTTGATCGTCGTCGTCGCCATCGCGGGAGTCCTCGGCGCCGCGGCCGCCCGTCTCGCCGGCCGCCGGCGCCGCCGCGGCCGCGGTCCCGGCCGTCGGGTGGACGCGTTGGGGGGACCGCCGTGATCGCGTCGCGGCGGTGCCGGCGCCGGGCGCACGGGACACTCCCCATCCGGCTCGTACAATGGACCCGTCGGCTCGGGGCGGGCGTGTCGGAGGCGCTCCCGTTGTCGGGTGAGACGAGGTGCGCGAACATGACAGCCGGATCGCCGGGGCGAAGGGGGTCACAGGGCGTGCCAGCACGGCAGGGCGGGCAGAAGGAGGATGTGGGTGCCGCTCTCCGAGCATGAACAGCGGATCCTCGCTCAGCTCGAGGAATCGCTGGTCCGCCAGGACCCGCAATTCGCCGAGCGCGTCCGGTCCGAGACGATCTACCGTCATGCCGGCAGGGCCTGCAAGTGGGCGGCTGCCGGCTTCGTGGCCGGCGTCGCCGTCCTGGTCGCCTTCTACTCGCGTTCGGTCCTGGTCGGCTTCCTCGGGGTGGCGGTGATGTTCGCCTCCGCGGTGGTCTTCGAGCGGAACCTGCGACGCCTGGGCAAGGCAGGCTGGCACGACCTCACCCACCCCAAGGGGGGGGACAGCCCGGTCAACCCGGTCGAGCACGCCGTGCACGACGCCCGCGAGTGGCTCCGAAGCCGGTTCCGACGCCGCGATCGCTGACCGCGCCCGGCCCTGGGCCCCTGAGCCTGGCCGTGGACATCGGCGGCACGAAGCTGGCGGCCGGCCTCGTCGACCGCTCCGGGGCGCTGACATGTGCCGAGCGTGTCCCAACCCCCGCCTCCGGGTCTGCCGAGCAGGTGTGGTCGGCCCTGTCGGCACTCGTGGACCGGGTGCGGCGGGCGGCCGCTCCGGGGTCCGTCGTGGTCTGCGGGGTGGGGTGCGGGGGCCCGATGGACCGGGGCGGCCGCGAGGTGTCGCCCCTCAACATCGCGGGGTGGCGCCGGTTCCCCCTGCGGGACCGCCTGGCCGAGCTGACCGGGCTCCCGACGTTCGTCGACAACGACGCCAAGGCCCTCGCCTTGGCCGAGGGCTGGATCGGTGCGGCCCGCGGTTGGCGCGACTACCTCGCCGTGGTCGTGTCCACCGGGGTCGGCGGCGGACTCGTGCTCGACGGCAGGCTCCTCGACGGCCGGCTCGGCAACGCGGGGCACGTCGGCCACGTCGTCGTCGAGCCGGAAGGACGCCGATGCACCTGCGGCGGCCGCGGGTGCCTCGAGGCCGAGGCGTCGGGCACGGCGATCGAGGAGGTGACGGGGCGCCCGGCGGCAGAGGCGGGCCCGGCCGAGGTGCAGCGATCGGGCATGCTGCTCGGACGTGCCGCTGCGTCCGTGGCCAACCTGCTCGACCTCTCGCTGGTCGTGGTCGGCGGGTCGGTGGCGCTCGGCTTCGGCGAGCCGTTCTTCGTCGCCGCACGCCGCGAGCTGGCGGCACGCGCCGTGCTGGAGTTCTCCGCCGGCACGAGGATCGTGCCAGCCGGCCTCGGCGCTCAGGGGCCCCTCATCGGAGCTGGCGCAGTCGGCTGGCGCGGGCACGATGCCCGTCGCACGGGAGCACCGGCGTCGACGGCCGGCCTCCCCTTCACCGCAACGGGCACCCCGCACCATGACCGCACCATGACAGCGGATCGGCCGCCGCCAGCACCGGTCGCAACGGCGCCGCCAGACGACTTCGACGCGCGGTACTGGCGGCGCGCTGCCGCTGGCGTCGTCCGGGCCATCGCCCTGCGGCCGGGCCTGTGGCTCACCGCGGTCACGGTCACCGGGCGCCTGGCCAGGCGCGGTTGGTGGTACCGCTGGCCCCTCCTGCCCGTACCCGATGCCTCGTACTGGCGCTTCAGGATGATGACCGCGTACGGCGGGCCTGGCACGGAGCTCCCGTGCCCAAAGGACGTGGTCGCGTACCTCGAGTGGTGTCGCGGGCTGCGGAGGGGACGCGGGTAGCCTCTGGCGACATGGAGCGGGTCCTCCTGCTCAACGCGACCTTCGAGCCCCTGGCACTCGTGTCCGACCGCCGAGCCGTGGTGCTCGTCCTCGCGGGCCGGGCGGAAGCGGTGGCATTTCGCCCGTCGTCGGCGGTGTTCCACTCGGCCAAGCTGGCCGTCGAGGTCCCCTCCATCGTGCGGCTCTTCCACTTGGTGCGGATCCCGCGGTGGGCCCGCACCCCGCCGTTGACGCGCCGTGCCGTCCTGCGGCGCGACGGGGGCCGGTGCGCCTACTGCGCCGAGCCGGCCGACACCGTCGACCACGTGGTTCCCCGCAGCCGCGGCGGCCGGCACGAGTGGTCGAACGTCGTCGCCGCGTGCAAGCGCGACAACCTGGTCAAGGGTGACCGGCTCCTTTCCGAGCTCGGATGGACGTTGCACTTCAGGCCCACGGTCCCCGACGGCCATCTGTGGCGGCTCCGGCACCTGACCGAGGTGGACCCGCTCTGGGAGCCGTACCTGGCCGCCGTGTCGTGACGGCCAGCGGCTCTCGGGCGGCGGCAGGCGGGCCGGCGCGGGGCCGGGACGGCGCCGAGGGAATGCACCGCTGGCTCGACGTGGAACGCTTCCGGTGCTCGGGCGTCCGTGTGGTCGAGCTCCGGCGCGTCGAGCGGCCCGCCGTGGTCCTCGGCAGCACCCAGCGGGCTGGCACGCTCGACGCGGCGGCGTGCGCCGCCGCCGGAGTGGACGTGGTCCGCCGGCGGAGCGGCGGCGGGGCGGTGCTCGTCAGGCCTGCCGACCCGCTCTGGTGCGACGTGTGGCTGCCCCGCCACGACCCCCTCTGGGACGACGACGTCACGTCGGCCCCCCACTGGGTCGGCGAGTGGTGGTCGTCGGCACTGCGAGCCCTGGGCGTGGACGACGCGTCGGTGCACCGGGGCGGGATGATGGCGGGCCCGCTGTCCGACGTGGTGTGCTTCGCCGGCATCGGGCCCGGCGAGGTGACCGTCGCGGGCCGCAAGCTGGTCGGCGTGGCCCAGTGGCGCTGCCGTCAGGGGGGCCTGTTCCACTGCGCGGCCTACCGGCGCTGGGAGCCCTCGAGCCTGCTGCGCCTGCTGGCAGGTCCTCTCGACGCGGCAGCGCGCGAGCCCGTCTACGAAGCCGCCGTCGGGCTGGAGCAGCTGCTCGGGCACGACGAGGCACCGGCCCGGATCGTCGACGCCCTCGTCGACGCGCTCCCGCCGGGCGCCACCTGGGAGCTGGTCCGGGACTGACCTGCGCGCGGGGGATCGCGCCCCGCGGCGCCCGGGCCCGCCGGCCCTCTTCTCGCCCCGCCTTCTCGCCCCGCTCCAGCCCCGGCTGGGTTGCCCGCCCGCGCCGTGGGCACGGCAGCCGCACGCCCTGGCCCTCCTGCCGTCGCCGTCTCTTCCGTCTCCTCCGGCGCGGTCCTCCGGCGCGGCCCTCCGGCGCGGCCCTCCGGCACGGTCCTCCGGCACGGTCCTCCGGCACGGCCCTCGCCCGTGCCCGGTTGCGAGCGGCTCGGCGAGGCACGTCGTGCTCGTGGCGCCCTGGTCGGGTCGCCCCGACTGGGGACGCGCCCGTGCACGGGGCGTGAACGGGCCCCGAGGTGTTGACGGGTGGGGGGGTGGGGCGTAAAGTGGCGCGAAGTGGATCGAAAGGGCGGGAGAGGGCGGAGTGCCAGGGTTCGTCGGCCGGTACGAGCATTCGCTCGACTCCAAGGGGCGGGTCATCCTGCCGGCGAAATTCCGCACCGATTTCGAGCGGGGCGGCTACCTGTCGCAGAACAGCGAGGGTTGCCTGGCGCTGTGGACCCCGGGCGAGTTCGAACGGCAGATGCAGGCGATGCAGCAGCGGGCTGCCGACAGCCGGACCAATCGCAATCTCGCCCGGCTGTGGGCCGCCACCTCGCACGAGGTGGAGATCGACCGGCAGGGGCGGATGCCGATCCCGGCTCACCTTCGGGACTTCGCCCGGTTGGAGGGCGACGTGCTCGTGCACGGCGCCATCGACCGGGTGGAGCTGTGGAACCCCACCGTGTGGGACGAGCGTGTCAGGCCGGACGAGCGGTGGCTGCTCGCCGGCGAGGAGGTGTGAGGGCAGGAAGACACGACACGACTGTCTCCGGGTCGCCTCGGGTGCCCCGGACCATGTGCAGCCCCTCGACCGGCGCGGTGGAAGACTCCTCCTCCGCCCTCTTCCCCAATGGCTGCCCCGGGGCGTTCCCCAGGAGCACCAGGCCGGTCGAGGGGCTGCCGATGGCCCAGGAATTCGCCCACGAGCCGGTGCTCGCCGCCGAGGTGGTGTCGCTGTTCGCGCCCGTTCCCGATGGCGTGCTGGTGGACGCCACGGTGGGCGGCGGCGGGCACGCGGCCGCCCTCCTCGACGCCTACCCACGGCTGTCGCTGCTCGGGCTCGACCGCGACTCGACCGCCCTGCGCGCCGCAGCGGCCTCCCTGTCGCGTTTCGGCGACCGGGTGGCCTTGCGCCGTGCCCGCTTCTCGGAGCTGGAGAGGGCCGCGGGCGACGCGCTCGAGGGGCGTCCGGTGGCGGGTGTCCTCTTCGACCTCGGCGTGAGCTCCCCCCAGCTCGACCGACCCGAGCGGGGGTTCTCCTACCGCCTGGCGGGCCCGCTCGACATGCGCATGGACCAGCTCGCGCCTGGCCCCCGAGCGGCGGACCTGGTCAACGGCTCGAGCGAGGGCGAGCTGGTGGCGCTCTTCGCTGCCAGCGGCGAGGCGCGCCACGCCCGCCGGATTGCCCGGGCACTCATCGCGGCGCGTCCCATCGAGACGACGACCGAGCTCGCAGCGGTCGTGGCGGGAGCCGTGCCGGCGGCCGGGCGGCGGCGAGGCCACCCGGCCCGCCGGGTCTTCCAGGCGCTGCGCATCGCGGTCAACGACGAGCTGGCCGAGCTCGGCCGTGCCCTTCCGGCGGCCGTGGCGGCGCTGGCCCCCGGCGGGCGGTGCGTCGTCATCGCCTACCACTCGGGCGAGGACCGCCTCGTCAAGCAGGTGTTCGCCGAGGCTGCCCGGGGCGGCTGCACGTGCCCGCCGGGGCTGCCCTGCGTGTGTGGTGCCCGGCCCCTCCACCGGCTCGTGTTCCGAGGGAGCCGCAAGCCCAGCGCGGCCGAGGTGGCGAGGAACCACCGAGCCGAGAGCGCTCGCCTCCGTGCCCTCGAACGGCTGGCCGGCCCCGTGGAGGAGCCGTGACCCCGCCGGTGGGCGCCGCAGCGCGCCGCCCGGTGCCGGGCCGGGCAGCGACGCCTGCCCGCCTGCCGGCCAGCTCCCGCCCGCCGCTACGCGTCGTCACCCCTGCACCCCGCCGGCGCCGTGGGCGGCGACCGGTGGCGGTGCTGGTGTCGGTCGCCATGCTGGCGGCCAGCATGATCACGATCGTCGTCGGCCACGCCCTCCTCGCGCAGGGTCAGGTCCGTCTCACAGCGGCCCAGGCCGCCCTGGCCGCCGAGCAGGTGCACCACCGCCAGCAGCAGCTGGCCACCGCCCGCCTCGAGATGCCGTCGCGCATCGTCCAGCAGGCCGAGCAGCAGCTGCACATGGTCCGGCCTACCCAGGTCACCCAGG
>Ga0070738_10004679_pt1 | contig 16045 bp, 10 predicted proteins | sample Coa_R2_2_FD_66446 | JGI IMG/M metagenome (GOLD analysis project Ga0070738, IMG submission 66446) | Surface soil microbial communities from Centralia Pennsylvania, which are recovering from an underground coalmine fire - Coalmine... | ecosystem: Environmental > Terrestrial > Soil > Unclassified ...
TCCAGCGGGTCGTCACAGCGCAAGTTTGAGCCGGTGTTACACCCGCTGGGGGCTGATCCGGTGCGGATGGCAGGCGCGTGGCTGGCATTGAAAACAATCTGCATCAATGGCGCCCAACTGCTGCCCGTACACATGGTCTGTGCGTTGTGACAGCCAGGGGAGTCATAACTGATCGTGGAGAGCTGCACATCGCGCGGGTAGCTGTAGGTCTTGCCAGTCACCGGGCTGGTCCAGTTCTCCATATCGCGCTGATAGGTGAAATGGATCTGGTTCCCCTGCGGATCGGTGATCAGATCCAGCTTCCAGCCAGTAATCAGCGCCCCCAGGCCCGCCTCATAGTAATACTGGAGCGAGTCGGAGGTGCAGCCAAACTCCTCCATGATCCCATTGGGCAGCCACACCCGCCAGCAGGGCGGATTCTGGGGCTGGCCAATAGTGACCGGGCCGACGTACATATAAATCTTGTCGTGCGACTCGGTAGCGGTGTGCCAGAGAATCGGACAGGAATGAGCTGCGCTATTGCCGGTCGCGCAATAGTAATTGGGCGAGTCGTCGTAGTAACTCGACACATTGATATTGGGTGGGATCAGCTGGGAACTGGTGCCATAGGCATCACTGATATTCCACACGCTCTCCCATTCCGGGCTGCAACTGTTGGAACAACCCGCCAGCACATTGGACTCGGACCAGGAGATTTCGCCCGCCGAGAGGTTCCAGCCTTCGCCTACCCAGCCAGCCGCTGCCGAAGGATTATGCTGTTCGTTAACCGCTTCACTGCTGTAGGTCAGACTTACGGGAGGTGTCAGGCCACCGGGACCATTCGGAAGGTCGAACTGTTCCTGGTACGAGAGTGAACCAGCAGAGAGATTCACCGACGCAGGGTCAGGCTTGCCAAAAGTGGCCACCGGCGAATCATCGCTCCAGGAGAGCGAGGTACTGGGCGTTGAGAGCAGAGGAGAGGCTGTCAACGTTTTGCTCGTGGTGTCCAGGCTCGCCTGCTGGACCTGACGTGTGCCCAAGGTGCTGGCCAGGCTGGTGTTGGTTGCTGGTTGAACCACTCCTGGCTGCGCCATAGCTCCTTGCGAGAGGGTGCCATTGAGCAAAACATAAGCATGGTCCAGGTAGAGATTCTGCTCACCTTTTTGCAGATGATAGCGGGCGACCAGCGGCTTGCGCAGACCGTGGGAGAGCAGGTGTCCCTGGGCGTCGACCAGCTGGAGCAAATAGGTGCCCAGGGAAAACTCGCCGCTGCCGCCAGCGTTGGAGCCAGAAGCCGGCGCAACCTGAGTCACCCGTAGCAAGATCGTGCCTCCTGCTGCTTGCAGATCCTGTGCCGTGATTGCCCCGGCAGGAATGTCGAGTTCCAGGCGCTTATCACTGCCCACAAAGCTCACCGCCACGCCTGGCTGTAGCGTGACCGAGCCAGCTTTCATGGACATCTGCATGTTGTGAGAAATAATCTGTGGCGGGCCTGACTTAGCATTGCCAGAGGTAGGCAGCTGTGGACTGTGTGTCAATGACTGCGCCCCGGCATCCGGGCTCATCTTATTCGGATGCGAAGGTGCGCCTTTCAACAGAATATGGGAGGGCAAAGGCACTGCGTAGGCCAGGGGAGAATCCATGATTCCACTGATGATATTGAGGCAGATCAACACAAGACCCAGGCACGTCGCCCAGAAAAAGAGGCGGCGCATCCTGATGCGCATGTGTCTTCGCGGGGGAGGGATACCTTCAGACGAGGTTCCCTCCGAGCAGGCTTCTTTCTGCCGGTTTGACATACACCTTTCTCCTTACCAGTAGGTCAATGACAAAACCAGAAAACGGATTGGCACCGAAGGTGCCTTCTCGCAGCAAGAGGAGAAAGCCATGGGTAGTACCCGCAGAGGGTAGCTCGTACCAGCACGGGAGAGCCAAAAAGTGGCGTGATTCTCCTCACAGCGTTCGCGCTTCTACTCTACGCGAAGCTCCCACCTGCCGCTACGTCAGAAATGCACCAGCCTTCCGACAGTTTCCGCTCAGTTTGCGTGTCTTCCTTGTCAAATGGTCCTTATCGTTTCTATACTAAGGAAGAGCGCACGTTCCCATTTCTCTCATGAAATGGATTTCATGTTCTACGATGTATCGACTGGTCAGTCCTCATGTCCAAGGCACTGTTGGACGCAGAAGTACCTGGTTAGAACAACATAAACTTGGGGAAACTGTTATGAGTTTTGGAAAACGCCTACGCGAGGCGCGCCAGAAACGCCATCTGTCTCAAGCAGCCCTGGCCAAGGTCCTGGGCGTCTCCCTACAAAGTGTTGGCCGCTGGGAACGCGAGGAGACCGTCCCGCAGGCTCACTATCGCATCCAGTTGAGCCACTTTTTCGGTCTTACTCCAGACATCCTCTTTGCCGACCTGACACCCTCTGCTCTTTCTTCCGCCTCCCCGGCCCTTTGGAGCGTTCCGTCTCCGCGCAACCCCTATTTCACCGGACGAGAAGAGGTCTTACAATCCATCCACCAGATACTGCACCAGCCCTGTCCTGACGCAATCCCGCAAGCGCTGGCCATCAGTGGACTGGCTGGCGTGGGTAAAACGCAGGTTGCCCTGGAATACGCTTATCGCTTCTCTTCCACCTATAAGGCCATTTTCTGGCTGCAGGCTGAGACCTATGACATCCTGGTGTCCGACCTGGCGCGGCTTTCGCAATTTTTGCAGATACCGCAATTCCCGGATCGGGACGATCGGTATCTTCTGAAAAGAATCAAGCACTGGTTAGGTCAGCATACGCAGTGGCTGCTCGTACTGGATAATCTGGCGGACTTCTCCCTGCTCATGCAGCTTGATTTGCCCAGTGCCAACGGGACAGTGCTCGTCACGACCCGCTCGCAGTTTACGGGAAAACTGGCGCACCGCCTCGACCTGCAGGAGATGCCAGAGGAGGAGGGCAGTCTGCTGCTTTTGCACCGGGCTAAAGTGCTGGCAGTCGATCAGCCCCTGGACGCCGTTTCAGCAGAGACGCAGCGCCTCACCAGGGAAATTAGTCATGTCCTGGGAGGTTTGCCCTTAGCCCTGGATCAAGCTGGCGCATATATCGAAGAATCTGGATGCAGCCTGGCAGATTATCTGCAACGCTACAAGCAGCAGCGGCGGTACGTGCTCAAGCAACGAGGAGTCCTGGGAGGAGATCATCCCAACTCAATGATGGAGACGCTGAAGCTCTCGTTTGAGCAGCTTGAACACCGGAGTCCTGCGGCGGCGGAGGTCTTGCGCCTGTGCGCTTTTTTGCATCCAGATGACATCCCAGAAGAGCTCATCCATGCCGGACTCCCCTATTTGGGCAAACCCCTTGACGACAATGGCTACCAACTCGATCAAGCATTTATCGCCCTGCGCAGCCTCTCCCTGGTCGCCCGGCAGCCTGAAACCCATAGCCTGCGCATCCATAGCCTGGTCCAGGCCGTGCTCAGAGAGAGCATGGAGCCGTCTGTCACGCGCCTATGGATGGAGCGTGCGGTACGCACGGTCAACGCAGTCTTTCCAGATGAGGAGAATGCGCACTGGCCACAGTATGACCGGTATATCCCGCATGTGCGAGCCTGCCAGCATCTCATCGAGGAGGCTGGCTTGAGTTTCCCGGAGGCGGTGCTCCTGTTGCAAAAAGCAGGCAGCTATATGCTGAAGCGGGGCCGCGCAGAAGAAGCAAAACACTTCCTGAGCCAGGCCCTTGCCATCCAGCAAACCCTGTATGGACCGGATTCACCAGAGTACGCTAAAACCTGCAAACGGTTAGCCACCCTATCGGGTCAAGTATACACCGGCTTTAATAGACGGGTTAGGCCAACCCTGAGATGTCTCCCGCGTAACCCTTGAGCTGGCTTACCCAATGAGATTCGCCAGCGATATAGCGCAGACAACTCGAAAAGGAATGTTTGATATAATTGTAGACCAATCCAGACAATCGCTCTACCGGAAATCGTGCAGAATCCAGCAGCTTTCAGCGGCGAGGATAACTCACTCATCAACGGCCTTCCAAACAAGCCTGGAGCGATGAGTATGACGTGAACATCGTCGTGAGCAATTTCCTGGTCGTCCGATATCCTCTACATGAGCAGGATATGGCTCTCTCCCTTGAGAAGAGAGCACATTTGGGTACATGTATTCAGTTCCTCCTCATTTCTATTTGTTCTGCGCGTTTGCTCCCCATCGAATGTATACAACTCTCAGGCCCCTTAGCCTGGACTGAACCCCTGAGGCGGTCTCAGGGGTTCAGTCCAATAATCCTCCTTGACAAAAGAAAGCGAGATCAGCTATACTTCTCATATGTCAACGATGACAGAAAAAAATCATACTCTTTTTCGCGAGAGATGCATAGCGAGAGACATGCAAAGAAAGAGTACGACGTTGAAGGATGTCGCAAGGATAGCTGGCGTTTCAACTGCAACTGTGGCTCGTGTTCTGTATAACAACGGGTATATTGCTGATGAAACGAGGACACGCGTTCAGGCGGCTATCCAGAAAACTGGCTATCGAGTAAATACAGTTGCGCGCAATTTGCGTATTCAACGGACGGCTTCGATCGGCCATATTTTGACGGGTATTGTGCCTAACCCTTTTTTTGCGGGCGTGGCCCTGGGAGTAGAGCAAGAAGCCAGCCAGCATGGCTGGAGCGTGTTGATGGTCAATGTCCAGGGGGACGCGCAGCGCGAGCGCCTGGGAGTAGAGACCTTTATTCAACAACGCATGGATGCCATCATGTTTACTACACCAGTGAGCGAGGCCAATGTGCGACTGGCTCTCGAAGCAGGCATTCCGGTGGTGCAGGTGGAGCGGCCAACCTCCATTGCCACCCATATGGTGGTCGTGGATAATTATGCTGGTTCGACAGAAGCGATCGAGCATCTGATCGGGTTGGGGCATCGACGCATTGTCTTTATCGGCGGCGACCCTGCGGTCCGCAGTGCCGATAAGTTCTTTGGTAGCTACGTCGAAGAGGAACGTCTGGCGGGCTACCGGGACACGTTGTGCAAATATGGCCTCCCCTTTGACGAACGTCTGGTTATTTTAGGTCAGTATTATTCAATGAACGAACCTTTTGAGACGGATATCCCTTTAAAGCCACTTCTTCAGGGCGCTGAGAGGCCAACGGCAATCTTTGCTACCAGTGATATGCTGGCCGCACGCGTGCTACAAGAGATCTACGCGTGCGGGCTGCGGGTCCCAGGCGACATTTCGGTCATTGGATATGATGACACCTTCGCTCGCTATCTCGCGCCCCCCTTGACTGCTGTTCAGCAGCCAATGATCGACCTGGGCAAAACGGCTGTGCGCCTGGCTTTGCAGCATTTTCAGGACGAGGAAACTCCCCCGGCCAAACCCTGGCAGCAGGTGAAGTTACCTACCCACCTGATCGTTCGCTCATCTACCGGGCCTGTCCGTTAAAAACTCTTGCTTCCTCTCTTCTTTATGAAGAGAGGGATACATTTCACTTGCATATGTCATCGATGACACTATCAGGAAACGCTCCTGATGGGACCATGATGAGCATATGGTTCTCTTAATAGAGAGAGGAGATCCGCATAATGCAATCGCGCAACATTGTCTTTACTGGTAAGGACCAGGTAGAGATCGCCACTGAACCGGTACATGACCCCAGGGCTGGCGAGGTGCTGATCAGGGCCAGGAAAACGCTCATCAGCACCGGGACCGAGAGTATCTGTTTGAGCCGCCTTTTCGCGCCGGGATCGCACTGGGATCAATGGGTGAAGTATCCTTTTCATCCGGGGTACAGCATGGTCGGGGAAGTAGTAGCGATTGGGCCGGGAGTCGAGGGTATCCAGGAAGGCGACCGCTTCGCGTTGCGCGAGCCACACAAAGAGTATGTCACTGTCTCAACGAGACCGCCTGAAAGACAGGTTCTGCTAACCCAACCGCCGAGCGACCTCTATCCCGTACCCGATGAAATCTCTGATGACGAGGCCCCCTGGGCGGGGCTGGCCACGATCGTGCAGAATGGCGTGCGTTACTCCCGGCAGGAGCTTGGCGAGACGGTGGCCATTATTGGCCTCGGCCTGCTTGGACAACTGCTCGTGCAGTATGTCCGTTTGTCAGGTGCAAAGCAGGTGATCGCGATCGATGTCTCCGAGCGCCGCCTGGAGATGGCAAAGAAACACGGGGCGACGCTCATACTGCCAATGGGAGTAGATGAAGCCAGAGAGGCTGTTCTCCGGGCTACCGAGGGAGCCGGTGTAGGTATTGTCTATGATGTCACAGGGGCCGCGCCGGTCTTTAGCAGCGCCCTGGCTCTGTTGCGCCGCTTCGGGCGGCTGGTGCTGCTGGGCGACACCGGCGACCCGACGCAACAGCACCTGACCAGCGATCTGATCACCAAAGGGCTTTCGGTGATCAGCTCTCACGACAGTAACCCACCGGCAATATCAACCGAGCACGCCTATTGGAGCAAGGGTCGTATGGCCGAACTCTTCTTTACCTATCTTGCGCGCGGCGACATGCATGTCGCGGATCTTATTACGCATCGCTTCTCGCCCCTGGAGGCCGAACAGGCCTACCGTCTGCTACGCGAACAGCGAGCAAGCGCGATGGGGGTGATGTTTGATTGGACGCGGTTCTAGAAGAAGGGCACGTTCTGCCCTTGCAAGGGAAAGGAGGGCCCAACTACAGAAAACCATCTGTTTTCTCTTGTACCCGTAAGGGACATCTTAATGTATGTAGTGCGTGTTGTAATGACACAACAATCTATTCTCCTTCTGCTCGCAGAGAGAGCAGAAAGAAGGAGTGTACCAATGAAGGCTCCTACACGCATTGTACCAACGCTATTTTCGATCCTCCTCCTTCTGTTCCTGGCAGGTTGCGGACAAACAAGCTCAGGTTCAGGGAGTGGAGCAACAGCCTCCAGAAAGATTTGTTATGCCTATCAAGGCCTGGCCAGCACCTTCTGGGTGGGCGCGTTAAACGCGGTGACACAGGGCCTGAAGTCGAAGGGCTACCAGATGGTGGCCTACGATGGTCAGCAGAACGCCACCACCCAGTTGCAGCAGGTGAAAGACTGCATCAACCAGGGAGTGTCGGGAATCATCATCGTTGAGCAGGACGCCCAGAGCGCCGTTAGGATCATCCAGACCGCGAACCAGGCCAATATCCCGATCGCCGTCCTCAATCGTCCCCCGGCCTCCAGCAGCGCCCATTCTATCGTCGTCGTCTCGAACAACCAACAAATCGCCGAAAACGCGGTCAACGTGCTGGTCCAGGATGTGCAAAAGCTCGGCCATAAAGTACACCCCTTGCTCCTGGTTGGCGCACTCACCGACCCGAACGCCATCCTGCGCAAGCAAGGTTTTGACGCGGTGATTGCGCAGCATCCAGATCTGTTCTTTCCGGTGGTCTACGTCAACACCAACTGGGACGCGGCGACGGCCCTGGCTGGCTTGCAGGATGCATTGCAGGCTCACCCGGATATCGACTTTATCTACTCCTCCGCCGATTTCCTCTATCCCCAGATCAAAGCTGCCTTGCAGCCTTTGGGGAAATGGGAGCCGGACGGCAACGCCAGGCACGTTATTCTTGGTGGCTTCGACGGCGACGAGAACGCGTGCAGCTTGATCAAACAGGGCTACGTTGATGCTACTGGCGTTCAAAACCTGAATTTTGAAGCCGATTCGCTCATCGACGCGCTCAGCAAGGCGATTGCTGCGAAGGATACTCAGCCAAATCAGACCATCATCGATCCAGGCTTTACTCTCACCCCGGCCAATGTGGCCACGCAGGGCCAGAACGACTGGGGATGCGGGATCAAACCGGAAATGGGTCAGCAATAGAGGCTTGCTCTAGATAAAAGTGATGGTCTCGTCGGGATACCATCGCTCGGAGCGCCATGACTCAGAGCAAACGTTAAGAGGGTTTGTCTTTGAGTCATGGCGACCAGTAAAGGATCAGGGTATGACTCCAGTCAACAAAAAATGGGTGGAAGCATCGTCCCCGCCCAAAGAACATCAAGCGAGAGAAAGCAGTGTTGTGCGTATAATCAAGAAAATCCTGCTTTCTGAGTATTTCATTCTTTATTTAACGATTCTCTGCTTTTTTATCCTCTGGATAATTATCCCGAATATTGCGACACCATATAATTTGGGCAATATTCTGGCGAATCTGGGGCCATTACTGCCTGTTGCGATCGGACAAACCTTTGTCCTGATTGTGGGGGGGATCGATCTTTCGCAAATTTCCATTATGTCCGTCACCAGCGTTGTGGGCGCGGCGGTGATGAGCTACCAGCTCGATGGCACCCTCTTAAGCGCCAGCCCTCTCTGGGGAAACTTCCTCTCCGTACACGGCAGTCCTGTGGGCAATACCCTCTGGGCGGTTCCGCTGGCTCTGCTGGCAATGCTGCTGACGGGGGCAGTAGTTGGGCTGCTCAACGGCGGGGCCATTGCCTGGTTCCGCATGCCGCCCTTTATTGTGACGCTCATCTCTATGACGCTTTTTGGCGCTCTGGCGGTCTGGCTGACCAAATCGGAGAACATTTTTCCCCTGCCCGTCAGCTTCGACACGCTGGGCAGCGGCGCTCTTCTCTTCCTGCCCGTTCCGGTCGTGATCGCTTTGATCCTGGCCCTCCTGGGGCATCTGCTGCTGGGACGAACCGTTTTTGGTCGCCAACTCTATGCGTTGGGAGCCAATGAGAAGACGGCGATCGTCTCTGGCCTGCCCACCAGGCGCAATAAGCTGCTGACCTATGTGCTCAGTGGCCTGGGTGCATCGATTGGCGGGATTCTCTATACCGCGCAGCTCGGCACCGGCTCACCAGCGTTGGGAACCGATCTGCTGCTTGATGTGATTGGCGCGGTGGTCATCGGCGGGACCAGCCTTTTCGGGGGCAAGGGGAAGGTGCTCTGGACCATCTTTGGCGCGCTTTTCTTCGTTCTGCTCGACAATAGCCTGAATCTGCTGGGACTATCGTACTATGTTGTCACCACTGTCAAGGGCGCAGTTGTCCTGCTGGCTGTTCTTTTCAATGTCTTACGTGTGCGCATTCAGGAAAGGCAATGATAGCTATGACTGCACCTCTGCTCACGATTGAAGGGGTTGAGAAAAGCTTTTTTGGCGTCTCTGTCCTTCACAATATCAACCTGACGCTGCAACGGGGGCATATCTTGGGTCTGATTGGCGAAAATGGGGCGGGCAAGTCCACGCTGATGAATATCCTGGGCGGCAATCTCCAGGCCGATGGCGGGCATATTCTCCTGGAAGAGGCCGAGTATGCACCCCACAATCCAGCGGAAGCTGCCAGACGCGGCGTCGCTTTGATCCATCAGGAACTCAATCTGTTTACCAACCTGACGGTGGCGGAGAATATCTTTATCGATGGCTTTCCTCGTCTGAAGGGGCTACCCTTTATCGACCAGCGAGCAATCAAGGCGCGCACCCGGCACCTGCTCTCCTCGATTGACCTCGATGTTTCCCCCGATGTGCTTGTCGAGAAGCTGCCGCCGGGTGAGCGGCAACTGGTGGAAATCGCCAGGGCCTTGCAAACCGACGCGAAGGTGATGATCTTCGACGAGCCAACCACCTCGCTCACCACGCGCGAGACCAGACGCCTCTTTGCACTGATCGAGCGTCTACGGGCCTCTGGCACATCGATCATCTATATCTCCCACGTGCTCGCGGATGTCTATCGGCTGAGCGACGAGATCGCGGTCCTGCGCGATGGCGAGCTGGTGGCCTGCGAGGAGAAACAGCAATTCACCACAGCGCGCATGATCTCGCAGATGGTTGGTCGCAACCTGGAGCAGCTGTACCCCGAGCGCAGCGCGCCGCCGACGGACAAGGTGGCGCTGGAAGTGCAGGGCCTTTCGCAGGCGGGTATGGTGGAGGATATCAACTTCACCCTCTATAAAGGCGAAATCCTGGGCCTCTTTGGCCTGATGGGATCAGGGCGCACAGAGCTTGCTCGCATGCTTTTTGGTCTGGACCTCTTCACAGAAGGCACGGTGCGGGTGAACGATGTTCTGCTTCAACACAATTCGCCGAGCGCGAGCATTCGCCAGAACATTGCCTTTGTCACCGAGAATCGCCGCGAAGAGGGCTTGCTCATGGAAAGCTCTGTGGCCGAGAACATCGCCCTGGCCGCACTGCCCAGCTTCGCGCTCTCCCCCTTGCAGTTCATCAGAGAGCGCCGAGTGCGCGAGAGGGTCCAGCAGGTCGCCAGTCAACTCCAGATCAAGAGCCGCTCGCTAGAAAAGCAGGCGGTCAAGAGTCTGAGCGGCGGCAACCAGCAGAAGGTCGTGCTGGGCAAATGGCTGATGACCGAGCCGGGCATTTTCCTGCTCGACGAGCCGACGCGAGGCGTTGACGTGGGGGCCAAGTACGAAATCTACACCATTATCGACGACCTGGCGGCTCAGGGAGCAGCTATTCTCTTTATCTCTTCCGAAATTGAAGAGCTGATGGGTTTGTGCGACCGCATCCTGGTCATGAGAAACGGCGAGATCCAGGCAACGTTTGCCAGGGAAGCCTTTGAGCAGGAGAAGATTCTTCTGGCCGCTTTTGGGGAGGATGAGACGCATGAACCGCACTAAACTGATCCTGGGCATTTTGCAAAATGCGCCAGTGATCCTGCTTATCCTGATCTTCCTGATCTTCAGCATTCTGTCGCCGGGCTTTTTCTCGTATAAAAACCTGGAAAACGTCGCGGTCCAGGCGTCGTATATTGGGGTCATCGGCGTCGGCATGACCTTTGTGCTTCTGACCGCCGGAGTCGATCTCTCGGTCGGCTCGAATATGTACCTCTCAACGGCGATCGTTGGCACGTTCCTGCTCGGTCATGGCGTCCCGGTCTGGGTGGGCGTCCTGGCAACCGTCGCGCTCGGCCTGCTGATGGGCCTGATTAACGCGGTGGTCGTGACTCGCTTCCATGTGATCCCCTTTATTGCTACCTTTGGTATGCTCTTTATCGCACGTGGGATCGGCCTCTCGATTACGCAATCTGCGGTAGTGAGTTTTCCGAATAGCATCCTGGCGATCGGCTCCCAGCGGCTCTTCGGACTCATTCCCTGGCCGATCGTGATCTTCGCCCTGGTCGTCCTGCTGGCTCACCTGACGCTGACGCAGACAACCTATGGTCGCCAGATTTACGCTGTCGGCAACGATGCTGAGACGGCAAAGAAGGCCGGGATTCCTACCCGGCGCATCATCGCCAGCGTCTATCTAATCAGCGGCGCATGCGCGGCCATCGGCGGACTGATCTCGGTCGCGCAATTGGGGGTGGCTAGCCCGACCTTCGGCCAGGGGCGTGAGTTCGATGCGGTCGCCATTGCGGTGATCGGCGGAACCAGTCTCTTTGGCGGCAGAGGCAGCGTCTTCCCCGGCACCGTGCTCGGCGCAGTGCTCATCCAATTGATCAACGCAGGCCTGATCTTCATCAACGTGGACATCTATTTGCAGCCCATTGTCTACGCGCTGATTATCTTCCTGATCGTCCTGCTGGACACCCTGCGCACCGGCCAGCTTGCCAAACTCGAACGGCGTTACATCCGCCGCGTCGAAAAGGGCAAGATCTCCAGGCCCTCCCTCCCGGCGGCTCAGCCCGCCGCGATTCCTAAAGATAGGGGTAACACTACAGATCAGTAAACGCGTGTCACCAGGGCTGGGAAGTTGGTCTGGCGCTCAACAATGCCTGGTAGAACCTGCGTCATGCGAAGGAAGAAAGTGAGCGATAGGAGACGCCTGGTGCAAGCAGCCTGCTGTATCAGGCGTTTTCATGTTGTTGACCGACAGGAATGAATTCACGAAGTCCTGAGAGAAAGGCCTCTTTGCCTTCGGCGCTCATATTTCGGAAGATACCTGCAAGGCGGGCTGTAAAGTCCTGGTGAGACGATTTCTGTACAGTATGACCTGCTTCAGTGAGTTTTAAAAACACTTGACGTCTATCTTTTGTCTCCCGTCTCTGAGTAACTCCCTACCCTTCTTTTCTTCAGGCAGGAAAACGTGTCATTATCCCTCTTGAAGACGCCGCAGGTGGCATATTCGCAATCGGGCAGGCGGTTGCCGTACTCACGCCGTTTTCCCCAAAAACGCAATTGCCCCGCACCGCTTCTAGAGGCGCACGAGGCAATCGAATTGCTGAGTGTGGTAGCGCATACGGGATTCGAACCCGTGATCTCCGCCTTGAGAGGGCGGCGTCCTAGGCCGCTAGACGAATGCGCCTTGCTGTCTTTTAGACGATGGATATCATAGCTGTTTTTGCCGAGTCTGTCAAGGGCTTTGGCCGTCCTTTTTGCGCTTGCTCACTCATGCTGAAGATCCTCCCGCTTGTCCTGCGCGTTCATCTGGCCTTCTGGCAAACGTCGCTCATGCTTAAAGGCCGGCCCGGCAAGGATTGAGGCGTTGAGAGCGATCGCGCTGAAGAAGAGCACGGAGCCAAAGGGCAGAGAAAAGTTGCCGGTCAGTTGGTAGAGAAAGCCGATCAGAGGCGGCCCCCACAGCACCGCCGGGCAGGCAATGACGCTCAGCAGACCCTGGGCCACGCCTTTGCTGACCGTGCGCAGTTGGGCCGCGCTATCAAAAACGGAGGTGTAGGGGAGGGTCGCTCCAATCGCGATGGAGGTCATGCCGAGAACGGCCAGCACCGGCAGGCGCAGAGGAAGCGCCAGCAGCGCAACGCCCAGGGCCGCCAGTGTGATCCCCACACGCAAGAGGGGAATCGCGCCGATGACGCCCCGCCCGATCAGCCAGCCTCCGAGCGGGCGAATGAAGGCTCCCGAAATCAGTCCACAAGCTCCAAAGGTCGCGGCCAGGCCAAGCGAGATCCCGTACTGATGAATCAGATAGACGGAGATCCAGGCGGCGATGGTGTTGCCTACCCCAAAGGTCCCCATGTGGGAAAGACCGAGCGACCAGACCGCCGGCGACCGCACACCGGCTCCCACATCGATCCTCTTTTCATGCGGCGCTACCCAGCCGTCCCGCACAAAGAGCCACATCAGCAGCGCCAGCAGGCCGGTCAGTCCCCAGCACAGAAACGCTCCTTGCCAGCCAAGATGCGCCGCAAGCAGAGGCGTGGCCAGCAACCCCAGGCCCGAACCGATCTGCACGCTCCCGCCGTACAACCCCTGCGCTAGCGCCGCGTGCTTCTCCACTCCAGCGACAACGCCCGCCCCGGCGATAAAAGCCGCCCCGACCCCAAAACCAATGAAGGCGCGCCAGAGGAGAATCCAGTAAATATTCGGCCAGAGTGGCAGCAGGACGCCGCTCAGCGTCATCAGGAGCAACGATCCCAGCAAGACCGGGCGCTGCCCGTAGCGATCCACCAGGATCCCGCCCGGCAGGTAGGTGACGGCCAGGCCGATAAAGAGCAGCGTGGACATCAGACCAGCCTGACTGGCTGCTATGTGTAGATCTTTGAGCATTACCGGAATCAAGGGGCCATAGTCGGTATAATGCACTGCCGTAGCCATCGCTACCAGACAGGCCCCCACGATGCGTAACGAAATACTTGCGGAGCGCCCGGAAGAGTGTTGAGTCTGGGCCGGACTCAGAGAGGTTTCAGCCTGAGATTGCAGCATTTGAGAGTTACAACTTTCTACTTCTGCATGCGCTAATACACAGCAGGTAGCTCGCTCATGGTTTCCGCAGAATCGGGAAAGATGACATATGGAAATTATACACTTCTACGCGAAAACTTCAATCTACACACGTCTATATCAAAAAGCGAGCGAGGGTTCACCGGCGCGAAAAAAAATGAAAAATCGGTGCATATCTCTCTACCCTTTGCTATAATGGCAGCAGCATCGATCCTGAGCGCTGAGAGGCAAACTCTTGGCATGCCAGGCCGAAGACGATTACTGAGCTTACACATGCGAGGATTCTTATGGAAGCACAGGAAGCACCACGCAACACCTCTCCTTCTCCATCTCAAGAGACCGGCGGCGAGAACGTTGCCGGTATAGGGCACGCCGCAGAAAGCGATGCCAGGCATCTGCTGGCTGAGGCGAAAATGGATGCCAGACACCTGCTGACCGAGGCCGAAGAACACGAAAGCGACGCCAAACATCTGCTGGCCGAGGCGGAGCTGGATGCCAAACATCTGCTGGCCGAGGCCGAAGAACACGAAACGGTGCAGATCGCGCTAGCCGAGGCCAAGACCTTTGGGGAGTTCTGGCTGAAGTTCCTTAATGACTGGACGCTGAATTTCGCCTCCGGCCTCTCGTATAATCTGCTGATGGCCCTCTTTCCCGTCATCATTGCCCTGGGCGCGATCGTGGGCTTTATCTCTGGGAATCTCAGCCCGCAGCACCAGCAGGATCTCGTCAATCGCCTGGGCGCGGTCTTCCCCGCTGTCCTGGGACCCGCCGACTTGAAGCCCGCACTGGCTATCCTGAACAAAGACGCCGGCCTCCTGGGAATATTCGCCATCGTGCTGGCGCTCTACAGCGGCTCGCGCCTCTTTGTGGCGATGGAGAACTATTTCGCGGTCATCTATCACACTCCTACCCGCCCTTATCTGCGCCAGAACCTCATGGCGCTGGTTATGCTGCTGATCTTTATTCTGCTCATTCCGCTGATGCTGTTCGCCTCCTCCATTGGCCTGAGCGGCTTTCTCGTCGGATTCATCGCCTCGCTGCTCCTCTTCCAGGCGATGTATATGATCGTGCCCAATCAGCATATCAGCCTGCGCAATAGCTGGCGAGGCACGCTGGTCGCGGCTGTCGCGCTGCAGATCTACGTCGCTATCTTTCCGCTCTACATCAGGAGCTTCCTGGGCAGCTATACCGGCAACACGGGTTTTGCGATCATTCTGCTGCTGTTCTTTTACTACTTTGCCCTGATTATCCTGATCGGGGCCGAGGTCAATGCGTTCTACGCCGAGGATGTGCGGGCCCGGCCAAGAAGTATCGCGGATATGGTTCACCAGGCCACGCTGCAGGCTGATCGGGAGGTGCTGGAACAACTAGCACGGCAGAAAGCTGCCCGCCACGCTATGAAACGCTGAACGGGGGGAGAGCAGACGCGCTCTGCCCGGCCTGGGGAAGCTGCAGATGGTTCACCACCTCGGCGGCACAGCCATCCCGCTCCAGTCCCTCCGCCAGCAGAGCAGCTCCCAGCGCCGCCTCGTAACCCGAGCCATTGGGTCCCGCGTGCGGAAAGAGATAAACCTGGTAAAGATCGGCCAGGCGCTCGATCAGGGCCGGACTTTTCTGACCAAGCAGCACCACGTCCTCGATCTGGTGGACTGCGAGAAGGCCGGCCAGGTCCTGCCTGAGTCCCTCCCAGAACGCCGCCTCCTGCGCCTGACGGAAGGCCGCGCGCCTGCTCTCTTCTTCAGCATTCTCCATGCTTTCTAGCGTCGCCAGGTAGTGATAGACGGCGGGCAACGGAGAGCCCTGGACCAGGCCAATCCCGTTCACGATCTGCCCATCCTTGATTACCAGCACGCAGGTCCCGCTCTCCCCGGCATTGACATAGAAAAAGTTCATCTCCGGCCAGCTTGCTTCCTGCTCGCGCATATGGTGCAACAGCGCCACGATCGCGCAGACCTCGTTGGCGTTCCCCAGAGCCGAGCGCAGCAGACGCCGATAGGCCGGGAGCGTGGGCAGGTACTCCACAGAGGGAGCGCAATATGTGCGCAGGCTCAGCGAGCGCAGGGCCAGCAGCGCCTCTTTCAGTTCAGTGCAGGCGGGCGTGGGATGATAGCGCTGCGCCAGGTGATCCACCTGCTGCTCCGTCAGGGCCGGCAGCGAAGCAAATGGGGTAGCCACGTCCAGCGACATCACAATCGTCGGCTCGGGATAGAGCGCGCAGACCTGGCTCACCAGCGCCTGCATCTCGCCGGCGGTCGCACAGAACTGAAATTCTGCCTGTTTGCCCTGCTCAACGCTACATATATGCCAGCGGCCAGGGGTGTAGTCTATGCCAATGCTGATCGCCATAAAATCTCTCTACACATCTCCCATTGAAGTCTGAGAGGCGCAAAAGCTCTCGAAGATCTGAGGAGATTATACTGCAAATTGGACTGAGCAGGCCAGAGAGCCGGGAGACTGTATATTTTCTGAAGAG
>Ga0070738_10004681_pt1 | contig 16045 bp, 24 predicted proteins | sample Coa_R2_2_FD_66446 | JGI IMG/M metagenome (GOLD analysis project Ga0070738, IMG submission 66446) | Surface soil microbial communities from Centralia Pennsylvania, which are recovering from an underground coalmine fire - Coalmine... | ecosystem: Environmental > Terrestrial > Soil > Unclassified ...
GATTGAACAGACCTTCGCCAAGATCAAGCACTGGATGCGCTCCGCCCAAAAGCGCACCATCGACGACGTTTGCCGCCACATCGGCGGCCTCGTCACAACCATCCAGCCAAGCGAATGCAGCAACTACTTCAAAAACGCCGGATACGCTTCTATCAAAACGTGAAACGCTCTAAGAGCAAGCGGCGCTAGTTCCTGTTCTGGAACACCGTGATTCCACGGAATCCCCAGAGTTATCCACAGGCGCTACAGTGGGCCTATATTGGCGGCGCGGCTTTTCAGGGCAAGGGGTCGTGTGAGCGCGACCCCTTGCTCGCCTTCGTTCGGACGCTAGGACGAGCGTCGATCGCGAGCCGTTTGATGGGCTTGATTCGCGCGAACCGAAAGTCGCGAAAGATGCGGCGCACTCAACAGCAATAAGAAGAGCGCTCTATTGGCTTCATAGCTCGCAGCGGATCGGCTGTTTCTAGAACCCGTCATAACAAGCGCGCCTTGGGTCGTACAGACCTCCCAGAACCACCTTCGCCCGCGCGGCCTTAAGAAAATTTCGAAGACCGGAAATCGGTCAGACATGGCATCAGCCCCTTTGGCACCATCACCCCACATTTAAAGTACATCAATAACTTACATCATGATTGCAAAGAACGTGCAAACGGTACTCTGGCGCTCCTCATGTAATACCCTCTAACAATTAATTTGAAGCCTAAAGCATTTCGGTGCACAGTGCCTCGGGCTGTTGTTCATATTCAAATCGCGATTGGCCCTCTCACCTGGGGCTTACGTCCCCTTTTTCAGGGCCAATGATGTCTGCTTCTGCCAGCAACAAGGTCGCGCTCTTCATTGACGGCGCCTATTGCTACGGGATCGCCAAGGCCCTCGGCTTCGATATCGATTACAGACGCCTGCTGAATGAATTCCAGAGCCGTGGAACGCTGGTACGCGCGTTCTACTACACAGCCATTATCGAGGATCAGGAATATTCGTCTGTTCGTCCCCTATTGGATTGGCTCGACTATAACGGGTTTACGGTCGTTACGAAGGCGAGCAAGGAATACATCGACGGGACCGGGCATCGCAAGATCAAGGGCAACATGGACGTTGAGTTGGCCATCGACGCGATGGAGCTAGCCGAGCATGTCGATGAGATGGTGCTGTTCTCGGGCGACGGCGACTTTCGCTCGTTAGTGGAAGCGGTGCAGCGCCGAGACGTCCGCGTTACAGTGGTTTCGACGATAGCCACTCAACCCGCGATGATCGCCGACGAATTGAGACGACAAGCTGATGGCTTCATCGACCTCAAAGAGCTGCAGTCTAAGATCGGACGTGATCTGTCGCCGCGCTCGGTAGCGCGCGAGGCTCGGTCTCGAGCACCTTAGCATGGGCAGCAGGTTCGCGCCCCCGATGCTTGCTTGTTAGGACAGCACCGCTGGCTTGTTCTGGGTCGTCGGAGCTGCCATCATTGCTAGCATCGGGGATCGTTCGCCCCGACATGCAGGCAACGCATGGACCGCCCCTCAACATGAGGGCTTTGCGTCCTGTGGCTAAGCAGGCTTGGGCTACGTTCGAACACCGCTCGGCGCGGCACACCTCACGCAAACGAACCGCAACGGCACAGGCCGTCGAGGGAAACCTTGGCGGCCTTTGCGTGTGCTGCCTTAACGGCGAGTTCTCTTGATCTTGGCGGTGCGCTTTGGCGCGCCTTGTTTGCTGCGAGATTGCTTGTTGCGCTTCGGCTCGTGCCGCTCGTCTCGGATCGGCTCTGGTTGCGTAGTGACCGGCTGGCTCTGCGTATTGCGGACCGCCTCGGCCAGCATCTCGTGCAGCTGGGCCTTGGTCTTGTTGACCACCTTGTCTCTCATGGATCACCTCCAGCGACCGTTGAGACGACGGTAGCGCGGCAACGGCGCGTCGCAAGGAAGCCTGCAGATTAGGCTTACGGATTAAGTTTAATGGGGGCGGACAAGCTGCTATTTACCTTCAGACTTCGTCGCTTCCCTAGCCAGGCGCTCAGCCTTCAATCGCTCGTAATTTTTGCGGAGGGCTTCCTGCTCTCTTTCGTATTCCGATGCTGCTTTCGGTTTCTTGCCAAACGTCCTTCCAGCCTCTCTGTGCGCGAGGTCGTCCCTATCGCTCATGGATCACCTCCAATTCAGTCTGATCTTCCCCCGAAAAAATGGACGCTGCTAAGCTGCTTTTAGCTTCATCTCGATCGGGCTGATAAAGCCGATGGCTGAGTGACGACGAGTCCGATTGTAGAAGCCCTCGATGTAGGCAAAGAGATCCCGTGTGGCTTCAGCATGTTATTCGGCCTGCAATATTGGCTCTGCCGCAATTTTGGTGCAGCTCCTTAGCCTGGCTTGAAGCGGATCGATTTTCCCGCATCCGTACATTTGACGCCTGACCAGCTTGAGGCGCGTGATCTGACCTTCAGTCTGCCCGTTGGACCAGAGCGAGGTGATTGCGGCCCTCGCCACGATATGTCCGCGAGTCGAAGCAGCGAATGACAAATCCAAAGCCAGGCCAGAACACGTGCATAAGCATCTGCAGGATCGGCGCCAGCGCATCCGATGGCATGCTGATGCTGGCGGCGCCGGATATAGCTCAAACAGATATTGCCGAACGGGGTCAACCTAATACCAAAACTCGTAGCACTTTGAACGCGTTTGCATCCGAGAGAACATTGCCTCAATCCAGGAGTTCAAACCTGACGCGAAGCCGATGCGCTATCTCATCGGCTCTCCGCTGAAAACCGATCGCGTCGGAGGGCGCAGCAACAATAGTCGGCTGCCAACCATAGGCGTGGTCCTTGCGAACAGACACTTCCACACCCCTCGCCCCGATCTGGCTGTTGATCATATCGGCGAGCTGTGTCGCACTAACACGTTCCTTACGCATCTGCGAAGCTCCACAAGTAAATAGCGCCCCCGCGCGCGATAAAGCTCGCGAAATGTCAATGATCCATGAAGGGAAATGGTTATCCGGCACCTCCGCGGCTGGGCCGGCAATCGTTCTGCTTACCGCGAGAGCGAGCGTCACATCCTCAATATGATCTGCGCTTCGGTAACAGTCGCCTATAGTAAACCAACCCTTAACCTGCGTTGGTTACGTTTGGCGCCGTCCGGGGGCTAATTACTTGCTCAACATGGGAGCAAAATATGCCGGTCGAGATGCTTACTTACGCAGAGCTTGGTGAAAGGCTGAAGGTTTCGCCAGAAGCGGCAAGAGCCTTGGTGAAGCGACATCGGTTCCCTCGCACCCGCGCGAATGACGGCAAGACCTTGGTGCAAATTGATCTGACCGAAATCAACCATACTCCAGTTGCACGCGCATCCCAGACCCCCTCCGCCGATGACCAGGTGGTCACCGCTCTAAGGGAGCACATTGTCACCTTGCAGGCAGACCTCTTAGAAATGAAGGCACTCGCCGGCAGCCACCGGGCTGACTTCGAGAAGGAATGCGGCCGGACCAACAAGTTACTGTCTGAGCTACTCAAGGCCAATGTGGACACGTTGGCAGCCCGAGAGAAGGCCGCGCAACTTGAAGGGACGCTGATGGTCTTGAGGCAGCCCTGGTGGCGGAGGCTCACTGAGGTCTTCTCTCGTGGCCCCGGAGAAGCCGCTCAGCCGAAGTTAGTACCCGCCGAGTGAAGCGCTGAGGCGCAGGCGCGCTTGCACGATTGCGGGTTCTATCGCGCTTCATTGTGGTTGTGAAATAGAGCGCGCGGCGTGCCCAGGAGGCCGGGGCCTCCGAGCGGAACCGTGAGCTCTGCGATCGGGCGTGGAGCTAGTAGCCTGTCTGACACGATGAGGCCAAGCCTTGCATGCCTCGATAAGTTGTTGCAGGCTTCGCAGTGCGCCAAGGCGTTACCTCTTGAATGGTGCTGACTTTGGCTTTTTCAGAATGTCATTGCTGGAGTTGCGTATGTCATTGGTCCTTGAGCAGATTATTGATGGCCATATCTTGAACGATCGTGGCGCGCTCGCGAATTGAAGGCACATCGCGAAAACGTGCTCGCAGAGCTAAGAGCGGCAAATCGGCGGCTATTTCGACGTAAGCAGAGCGGCAGGCGTGATGGAAGAGGAGATCGCGCAGATCGAAGCCGGACTGGCACGACTGGGCTCGGCATCTGTCGTTGACGTGGAGGTTCGGTCATAAATGCGCGGTGGCATCGGCGACTGCCGTTGTCATACCAAAAATGTGCTGTCAGCGCGCCTACCGAAATTTTCCCTTCGGCAGCCGCTCTGGATGGAAATCAGCCGGGTTATACGTTCGTTCGGGCGGCCGATCTGCCTCTGCTTTCACCGGCATCAAGGTGACATCGAATAGCATCCCCGGCACTTCCTCGACCTCGCCTGAACAGGTCGCGAAGTTGCCCGTCGCGGTGCCGACCAACTTTATCTCGACCTCGTCGACCCCAAAGACCGAGGGCTGTCCCGGCGCGTGCCTCGACGTCTTAAGCACCGCAGCAAACCGAGTGCCGTCGACTTGGTACGATCCGCTATAGCTGATGACTGTGTCGGCGCCGGAGATCATGCCATTCTGGAGCAACACCCTCCCCGTGCCCTCACCAAGCTTGGTTTTGAACCATGCCATATAGTGTCCGTCGGTCAGCATCGAGAACTCGCCTCACCCTCCTCGCTTTGCTTTCTTCCATATGAAGGAATCGGTGCAGTCTTAGCCGCCATCCCCAGGTCTGTGAGGCGGTAAGACAGGTCGGGACCGGCGCCGATGCTTTCGATCCAACCTTTGTTCAACAAGTTCTCGATTGTTCGATTGACCGGCGGGAGCGCGCGAGCATTCACCCAGCCACGGCCGCGGAGATGCTGCATCAATTGCCGCTCGTAGTGCGTTGGCAGCTTCAACATGCAAAGGACCTAATGTCGAAAAGGCGCGAATTATTATCCAACGAGCATGAGGCCATACGCTTAAAGGAGCGTAAGCATCGTGATGTGTCTTGCCCAGGAAAGGCCTCGACCTCGCCCGATTTGGTTAAGCGGTCGTTAAACATGTGATAGCACGCTCCCCTCACTGGAGTGCAGCGCTGCCGAATCCGCCCCCAGCCTTAGGTAGCGCAGCCGATGGCCGGCGGCGTGATGCCCGCCGGCCATTTTCTCGCCTCCGCCGCCGCAAAGAACCCTGTTAAAATGTTCGAGGTTTCCGCAATCGAAGAAGAATATCTTTTTGCTTTAATACCGAGATTGCGACCGGGTGATTTCCAATGAACCAATTGGTTGATCACGGACTTCCGCTCGTTCAGCTTAAAGAGCAAAGGCGGGACTTGATTGTCTCCTTGCAGAGGGCAAACAGCCCGATCAGCGGCTGGCAACTGATGCAGATTACCGCCTGATCGTCGTCCGTGAGGACAACCGGGTGCGCCTGATCACGCGTAAAGGCAACGACTGCACCGGACGCTATCCGTGGATCGTAGAGAGCGCGCTGAAAAGCAGGCAGAAGCATTTCGTGGTCGCGAGGCCTCGTGCTGTGCGCCGACGGCATCCCCGATTTCAATGCCCTGCACTCCCGAAAGCGCGATGCCGAGGTGCAGCTCTATGCCTTCGACTGCCTGGCAGTCGCTGGCGAGGATACCCGGCATCTGCCGCTCTCGATGCGCAAGACCAACCTTGAACAACTTGTCGCCCCCTCATTGGACGGCATCTCTGTCGCACCTTTCGATCAGGGAGAGATTGGTCCCGATCTATTCCGGCCGCCTGCGACATGGGGCTTGAGGGCTTGGTCTCGAAGCGAGCCGATCGGCCCCATCGTGCCGGACGCTCGCCGGACTGGGTGAAAGTCAAAAACCGGAAGCATCCTGCAGTGGGTCGGGAGCTGTAGTCGAGAGCTCTCGCCGGCGGCCTTTCGCGATCCAGAACGCCGTTCTCGGCGGCGCGTCGATCCGCCTTTGGCGCATCGTTAAGCCGCCCGTGGTCGCGTCGGTTCCAGATTTAACCGACATCCCGCCCATCAATCTTAACAGCAGAGTTCGGTTGCAACGTGTCGTCGCGTGCCTAAAGGATGAGCCGCCGAAAATTGCCTTTCGTCGTGGCTCCTGGAGGAGCTGCCGCACGAAGTATACTACGAGCGGCGGCTCCTTTCTTCCGAAGTAAAAGGTTGAATATGCACTCGAGCGCGTTCCGCGTTGCCGATGATGATCTTGATGACAGCTCGCGGCCCGCATGGGCTCAGGTCTGGCACGTCCGACGGATCATCATACCGAGGCGCGCGATAGACGGCCAGCTCGTCTGGGGCATTGTCTGGCGCCGACATGACGGCCGACAGTGGATTTACAAACCCCTCACGGGCTTCGATGAGCACTGAGCTTTGAAAAGGCGAAACGAGCCGCCGATGTCCGCTACCTCCGCGATTATTGACAACGACGAATGGGACGGCGTTGATCGACGGCGAGCTGAACGCAAGCTCGTCCGACAGACGGTGCTGCTTTCACTACCGGGTCAGATCACCCATCAGCCGTGCGCCCTTCGCGATCTAACCGCTCTTGGAGCGGGCCTGAACCTGGAGGGCTTTTACATTGCTGCCGACGGAATTCATGCTGTCATTCGACAGGTTTCGAACATCGTTTGCTTGCCGTTTGGTCTGGCGCAAAGGCGATCGGGGCGGTATTGAATTCGGCTGATGAAGAACCGATCCCTTCCTGGCCGATAGGCGCTGGAGTTGCTTCCGGGGTATTTTTCTCTATGCAAGTTATCAGAAAGCGCTTCTGTGATTTGCGCGCGTGAATGGACCGATGGCTAAAAAGCGAATTTCAAGTGTTGATTTGTGCTGGCTCATTCGTGAGCAAATGATCGAAGGGGGCGCTTCTATGGACAATGTCACGTTCGCGGTGGTCCCTGATCCGAAAGAAGGCTGGCGCGTTGCTCTCGGCGAGCGCAGTCGGAAAGGCATGACCCCTCAGAGGGCGCAGCAGCTCGCAGCAATACAGAAGAGATTGCGGAAAACCCACACGCTCCTCCAGTAACCGGGGCGCCGGCATGGCGCCGTGCTGCTGCGCCTCAAAGCCAATTCGCTCGCTCCGCCCGGAACGCCTTTTCAAGCTTATGCACGACGAATAAGGCGTCTCGTCGGATCGCCTGATCGATCAAGAGCCGCTTCCAGCCGGAGTTCCACGTTTAACCTCTCAGGCGGCCATCAAGCTTAACTTCAGGCTCGCGTTGTCTACGCCACGAACCGCAGTAAGGTTACACCCGGTCATGCGGGCTTTTACGCCCCCGACATTAGCGCCCGCAGGATTAGGGGACGTCGCCGCCCCGCGACGTCCCCGCCGAACTTGTCGGATCGCAGTATGCAGCGGCGAAGCATCGCATTGAGAATGATGGGAGCGGCCGCATGGGCGTTCATGCTCCTGGGCGCGCTTCTCTACTTACTTCGCTGGAAGAAGGACGCTAAACGGCGGCGCCGGAGCGAATGATCGGCGGCTATTCACCTCAATACGCCTTCGAAATCAACGAAGCCGAAGCTCTCGCCCAGCGTATCCGGGACAATAGTCGTCCAACCGGCACCGTTACGGCTGCTAACGACGGCGCCAGAAGCATCGTACCGCGTGGACGACAACAAACGCATCTGAGCGCGCCGCAGTTTAGCTCGTGCTAGTTTACCGAGTACGGCCCATCATCGGCGCGGGCTTGCTTGATCCAGAAGCTGACCGCTTGTCGCTGGTCGTCACTGAACGTCTTCATGTCGAGGTAAGCCTCAGCATTCGGGAGCGGGCTCGTTTTACGCCAACGTTCTATGCCGTCAGGCGAGTTTGGGTCAAAGGATCGCTAAGCGATCATCGCTCAATGGAAAGCGGTGGTGAGCGCAGCCACCGCGACGGCGAAAACTGGGAGAACTAACACCGAGCCTCCACGTCAGCTTCTTCTTGGAGGGGATCCACGCATGGAAGCGTTGGAGCAGCACGAGGGGCTCTCGAAGATAAATGCTGTGAACGAACTGGAGGGCATCGGGGACCATTCCAGCGGGCGGTTAGAGCAACAACCCAGGCCGCGGCAGGGCTAGCGAAGACCCAGATGGCAAGTGCAATGCCTGCACATGCACCAACTCCGATGCAGATCAATCGAGGAGTACAGTTCGGCTCATCTCAACGCGCCCGTTGTGCGCCCTTGCCGACCTTGATTGATCGAAGCGGTTAATCCCAATGCGGTATAGCGTCGATTGCGAAGTGGCTCGCAAACCGCCGATGATCGCGAGTATTGGATGCGAAGGAAACAGGCTCGTCGCACCAACGACGGCGTGTGTCCACAAGATCACTGACGAAGCCCCTCGATTGGTTCTGAGTTGCCGACCAGGATAACTCATCCGGTCGCGCCCTCGCCCAGGAAAGGCCTCGACCTCGCCCGATTTGGTTAAGCAGTCGTTAATCATGTGATAGCACGCTCTCCTCAATGAAGTGCAGCGGAACCGGACGGCCGCCCCCGAGCCGGCAGCTGCAAGAGAAGGTCGGCGGTGTGACGCCCGCCGACCTTTTTCCGCAGTCCGCGCCCAGCCGACCGTAAGCAGCTCCTTAAAATCCCTTGCGGCTTTGGACACGGAACAAGCAGGACTTTTTGATTTGAATGCCGAAATTGCGGCAAGGCTTTTAAGATGAACCAGTTGGTCGCCCACCAAGTCGTTGAGCACACCTTCGTCTGCTTTCGCGCACTCTGAAGGTCGGCTCCATGCCTCGCTTTCTTATCAGGGCAGGAAGTGCCGGCGACTGGATGGTCTGGGATCGCGCTGCGCGAGGGCCCGCGACCCTTAACAATCGAAAGCTCAGCAAGCTATCGAGGCAAGCCGCGCAGGCCGCTCTGGGAAAGCTCCTGTCTTCCGAAGATCGCGCCAACGAGCCGGCCGTCCAGGCCGGACGCTGGCAGGTCCTCTATGCCGACCGAGTGGTCGATTGCCGCGACGTCGGCGAAGCGCAGATCCTGGCGCGAACGCTCGTGAAGAAGGGCCTGAAGGTTTCAGCGCGATTGATCAACGGACCGATGATAGTGTGGACGGTGGAGGATCGGGATCAGATGCGAGCATGGCTATCGAAGTAAGAACCCATTTGGCGCGCGAGATGAGTGTCAAAGGCCCGCCGCCGCCTCGGCCCTGAGGTGATGTGTAGGACGATCTGCGCGCGGGCAACTTGGGGCCGTCTGCTTCAGCATTTAACACACGTTGGTCGCTCGCCTGGCGGAGCCGGCTATGTTGCCAATCGGCGAGAACGCGCCTTTAGAGCTTGGAAATACGCCAACGCAGGAAGCCGCATGCCGACACAGCTGCCGGATGGTCGATCCCTGTGCTTCTGCCGCGCCGAGATCAACATCAGAGGCGCGGTGCAGCACATCTACGCCGCGCATATGGAGACCGCATGAATTCGTCCAGCCGCGCCCGTTTGCCGACCGAGAAGCCGCGGCGCGCAAGCTGCTGGAGCTCGCCAACGCATTCGAGCCCATCCAGGACGGCAGGATCTAGACTTGAGCTACACGAGAGCGGCACCTGTGTCCGCTTCACCGAGGCCGGCGCGGCGCTGTTTGCCTGACGAAAAAGGTCCCCGTCGCGGTTGTGGGAACGCGAACGGGGCCAGTAGCGAGTACTCTGGCACCCTACATTCGCCAGAGCTGACCCATGCCTAACGCGGGAGCACGGCGCGGGTCTGTTCACAATTGAACTTGAGGCAGAACCGTTCGGTAACAACGCACCTGTTGCCCAACAATTCAGCTTGCCGACAATCCGAAACGGCGTTTCGATGCAGCGCGCGGTGCTGTTAGGCGTGATCACTGCGTCCCGATTCCCCGATCACGTCCCGATCCGCGCAGGCCCCCGTCGGATCGTCGCAACCCCGGCGGGGGTTTGTCTGCACCGGATTCGCAACTGGGGGCCGAGCGCGCAGGAGGACGAGTTCCTACCTGTAGATTCGCAGTCCGCCGCTCGAGCGCACCTCATTCAGGCCGACCACCAACGCGCGCCCTGGTTGAGCATTGGCGCGTCCTTGTCCTCGCCATCTGGCTCTAGGTAAAGGGCCGGTTTCGGTCCTTCCTCCACCGCGTCCGCAGAGATGTCGGGTCGATTGAATAATAGATCGGGTCGAATGAATAATAGGAAGAAGCATGGCTATTCGGTTTTCACCCATCGCCGCGACATGCAGGGTGGCGCCATTCACCCGAATAAAGCGCTTCGTAAGTGGGCGCGGCAGCTTCGCCAGCGATGCCGAGCAGAGAGCGGAAGGCGTTGAACGGATAGAAACGTCGATTAAATCGGAAGGGAAACTCGTTGAGGTAGGCTTGCAGGTGCTGCGAGCTAACGCCGTGATGGGTGCCGATCAGCCAGGTCTTCAAGTTGGTGAACACCAGATTCAGTAATGCGACTTTGTCAGCGCGCAGACCGGAAATCGTCACAATCGCTCATGACCATTCTCTAGAGCAAAACTTCGCTGACCTGAACAACCGGAGTGATATTGGTGAACTTTGGGATGTCGCCCATGATTTCATCAGCGTGAGGTGTGTAGGCAGCCTCAAGGGCCTCGATGGACTCGCCCAGAACGTGGCCGATCGCGATGTACGTCGCTGGAGCACGGGGATCTTCCCCAGCAAGACCCTTATCGATACCACAAGATTTGCAAGCGTCCCCCAATCGAGCCTTCACCAGCGGCATATGCTTGTTCTGGTAATAGTCAAAATCGAAGCGGGCCGCAGGGGTATTTGGATACATAACACTTACTTTTATCATGGCTCTTGCCCGGCTCCTTGCAAACAAGGCAGCAGTCTGCACCAGTATTCTGAATCCGGCAAATCCCGCCAACTGTGCGGACATCCGGTTCGTCGGCAAGTTGGTGTTCGTCGGCAAGTTGGATCAAGGTCCCATGCCGCCGCTATTAAATCCTGAGGTCGCCGATCTCGCACCGAATGACTCGACAATGGCTATGGGACTCACCGCAATTCTGAGTGTCACCAGCATGATCCTAAAACGCGCGGGAGGATAGTCACGGAGCGCGTGCGCCCAGGCATTGCAGTTACCCAACTCTTCTGGAAACCTAGACTGGGGCTTAGGTTAGATCGCCTTCATCTTCATCTGATCGGCAATGTATTCTGCCTGCCGGATAGCCAACGTGACGATTGTCAGCGTCGGGTTTTCGGCGCCCCCCGACGTAAACTGGCTTCCATCAGACACAAACAGATTTTTGATGTCGTGCGTCTGACCCCACTTGTTGACAACGCCATCGCGGGGATTGGCGCTCATCCGGTTGGTGCCGAGATTGTGCGTGGACGGATAAGGAGGGGTTGGGAAAGTCCGCGTCGCACCGACTGCATCATAGATCGCCGCGCCCTGTTTGTAGGCGTGACTGCGCATCGCGATGTCATTCGGATGATCATCAAAATGCACATCTGCGACAGGCAGGCCATATTGGTCCTTGACGTTGCTGAGTGTGATCCGGTTGGTCTCTTGCGGCATGTCCTCGCCGACGAGCCACATCCCCGCCATGTTGCTATAAAGGTCTATCGCGCTTGTAAACTCGCGGCCCCAAGCACCCGGATTGAGGAAGGCCACTATGAACGGCAGGCCGAGTGACAGCGTTTCCATCTCGTAGCCGCCTACGAAACCGCGGCCAGGATCGTGCCGCCCCTCATCGCGAATGATTCCAGCCATCGTCGTTCCGCGGTACATATGCACCGGCTTGTCGAAGATTGCGTAGACCGAGCCCGTCATATGCCGCATGTAGTTGCGGCCGACCTGGCCGGAGGAATTGGCGAGGCCGTCAGGGAATTTCGAGGAGGCGGAATTCAGCAACAGGCGAGGGCTTTCGATTGAATTGCCAGCGATTGCCACAACGCGGGCCTTTTGCCGTTGCTCCCTACCGTCCTTATCGAAATAGATGACGCCTGTCACCTTGCCGCTCGCATCATGCTCGATGCGCGCGACCTGGGATTGCGGACGCACCTCCATCTTGCCGGTGGCCTCGCCCTTCGGGATTTCGGTGTAGAGGGTCGACCATTTGGCGCCCCATTTGCAGCCCTGGAAGCAGAACCCCGTCTGCTGGCATGAATTGCGGTTGTCGCGCTCGACCGAATTGATTGCCATATTTCCGGTATGGCACTCCTTGTAGCCGAGCTTATCCGCGCCGGCTTTCATGATCTTAAAGTTGTTATTACCCGGAAGACCCGGCCGGCCTCCGGTACGCGTCACACCCATCTTTTCCTCGGCGCGCGCGTAGTATGGTTCAAGCTCGGCGAGCGTGACGGGCCAGTCGAGCAGGTTGGCGCCTGGAATCCGACCATATACCGTCGCCGTCTTAAATTCGTGATCCTGGAATCGAAGCGATGCGCCGGCCCAGTGGGTGGTCGAACCGCCGACCGCCTTGACGATCCACGCCGGCAGCGTCGGGAAATCCTTCGATACGCGCCAACTTCCCGAGGTCGTGCGCGGATCCTTCCACGCCAACTGGGTGAAGCTCGCCCACTCATCGTTGACGAAATCGTCGTATTCATGCCGTTCTCCGGCCTCGAGCACGACGACGTTGATGCCTTTTTGCGCAAGCTCGTTGCCCAGCGTTCCACCACCCGCCCCGGAGCCGATGATCACGACGACGCTGTCATCGTTTTGGTTGAATGTTGTGGCCATATCGAATCTTCCTCTTCAGGTTCTCTTGCACCAGCGGCCTTGAGGCCGCTCAGATCCAATCGACATCGTCAAAGCCACGCTTTATGTACCCCCCCTTCGAGTAGGATTCGCCTTCGTAGCCGAAAATCGGCCACACCTCCTGCTGGTTATAGAGCGATACGAGGAGCCCCGACCGGATGGTCTCAAAAAACGGGGAAGTGCCGACGGCGCGGAGCAGAGCAACGCGCTCGGACTCCCAACCGAGGCCGGCATAGCCGCCTTTGCCAGCAGCAGCATCCAGGCCCGCGATGAATGATTCAATCTGCGCCTTCGTTGCGGGGTCGCTCGCCGCCTTCTCGTCGTAGGATTTCATGGCGATGGCATAATATCGATCGGGGACCTTGTCGTGCGGATAGATATCCCGTGCAACAAGGATCAGCGTCTTCATCGTTTGTGGCTGCAGAGCCTTGACGTCAAGCGCCCATGCCTCGGCGGCGTTGAGAACTGCGCCACCGGCCGTGATCGTTACTGCAGCCGCAAAGCTGATTTCAGATGACCGGCGCAAGAACGTGCGACGACTGACTGCTCTTTCCTGGTTCGCGTGCCGCCCGTGATCACTGCTCATATCCTCTCCTCCCGTTCCGTTCTTTGTCACGCTGTTTGGCGCCAATTCATTTGTAGCGGCCGCGGCGCTCCAAAACCTCGATGCTATAGCCGTCGGGATCGTGAACGAAGAAAAACCGAGCAAACAGCTCGCCGTCCCGGTTGAATTTGACAATGTCCCGCGGCGACAGGCCCGCCCCGCGAAAGCGCTCGTGCTCGCGATCAAGATCATCAACCGTAAACGCCACATGTCCGTAGCCGTCGCCCGGCTGATAGGCAGCGGTGCGGCCCTTGTTGATGGTCAGCTCGACCTCGAACGGACTCTCTTCGTTCGACAAGTAGACTAGCGTGAAGCCGGGAAAGTCGAGTCGCTCCGCGACCTTCAGACCGAACGCCTTGTCATAGAATGAAACTGACCGCGCCTCGTCCAGCACGCGAACCATAGTGTGAATGACCTTGGCCATGTTTTCGACCGAATTCGTTCCGCGCCGTAATTCCACCAGCCTCAGGAAGCTAAGTCGTTGAAAAGGAGTTTGGTGTTATCAGCCTACTACGTGGCGCCCGGGATCGGGGCGGCTGGCTCGGAGGTTGGGTGCGCGCAATTCAGTCGCCCGCTTCTCTAGGGCGACAAGACAGATGCACCGCAAGTGCGAAGTAAAATTTGGAACCGGTCCCCACATCAGCAGAACTTCGCGGTGCAACGTAGAGATAAAAACGGGTACGGACATGCCTTCCAAGGCTGCGATCTGTTCGAGGATGTTCCAGAAAATCCTTTCGAGCCTGATGCTCGTACTCTGACCGTTGAGCCGAATTGAGCGAGTTTCATAGACGTAGCTGTCTGGATTTTGGCTTGCAAATAGATGGCACATGCCTTCCTCCCGCTCGCGCTCGTTATGCTTATGCGCGGCAAGTTTGAGTGCTTTTACGCTACAGTGCAAGGCACATACGCTCCCGCGGCACAGGGTCGTCGTCGGATTTTCGCCCACAGGATCACTCGCCGGAACGTACGCAATACATCAGCTGGACTTACCAGTCACCGACCGGTCCCGCCCGCGGACCGACCGGTCTGCCCGTGCGCGACGGCGGCTCAGCTCGGCGCGCCCATGATGTACGGCCCAGCAGCGCGTACATCATGCCCTGCACAGGCGTGGGCACATTGAGCTTTTTCCCCAATTCAACGACTTTGCCGCCGCGCCAAGGCAGCTCAAGCCGATTACCGGCTCGAGGTCGAGGGCCATTGATGCCTTCATGGCCGGCGGCACATGAGCGGTGAACGCAAGGTCTTTTCGAGGGCGTCGGGAGCCATTGCGATCCCGCCCGCGCGCAATCCTCCCAAAGCTTGCCTCGGTGTTAGACCCCGAGATCAGGCTTTGATGCGATCCTGAGCGGCCAGATCCTCAGCGAGCTCGGTATCGGCCACAGCGTGCGCCAACGGCAGCATGCTATCGGATGCGAGTGCGAACGTGACAAGTCTTGTCACGGAACAACACATGCCTAGATGAATGCGCCGACAGGCGGCGTAAGTTCCGCAGTCGAGCTCTTGGGGATGATCGTTCCTTTGGGCCGCAAGGCCTCTCCTGCCTGCAAGGCCCCGGTGCTTCGCTCCCATTGACCCGGCGACCGCTTAGCGGCTCTTGTCGGCTCTCTCCGACAATATTTGGAGCAGCAACGCTGCGCTCGCGCCAATCAACGCGACAACAAAGAGCTTTGCAGACAGCGGACTATTGAGGAAGCGAGCCACGCTCCGGTCCAGATCGACGAACCCGGTCGGAGGAAGTGGCGCGCCGATCTGAAAATTTGACCAGTTTGGCCAATCACTGAAGTAGAGCCAGAAAAGGCATTCGCTGCCGAGGGACACAGCGGCACCCATCAGTCCCACAAGCATGAGCATGCCCGCGACTGACGAAAGCGCTTGGAAGAACCTGGCAGCCGGCGACTTGGGTATCCTCATGACCGCCAACAAAATGCCCGCCCAACGGGACTGTAGGTTACCGACTTCAGCGGAGCAAGGCGAGCGGGCGCGACTTATGCAGCCGGTTTCAGCCGCTTGGCCGTCTTCGCGATGATAGCCCTGCTGCAGCGGCGGCCTGTATAGAGCTCCAGGCTTGCCCGGCGGCGTCATTGCGCTCTGCGTCCTCTATGCGGCCCTTGTACCGGCCTTCAGCCCTCTTTGGCCAGGCCCTGCGCTGGCCGGCGGCGCCGATCGTCGTAGTCCTTCGGACCACGGCCGCGATTATGCCGATCAACATGTGGTTGATCGCCTCACAGCTCCGGCTCGCTCAGCACGAGCGGCACGCAGCGCTCGAACGCCTGGAGCGTATGAGTTGCCACATACCTCTGACATATCCCGACGACCGAAAATGAGGGCCAAGCAACGCCGATCCAAGTTGGAGCCCGGCGTCTGCTGGCGCGCGCCCCACGTCACTGCAATCCCATGGGCATATCGCTGCGCGCGTCCAATCACGATTTTCCGCGCAAAACCAAACGCTTAGATGATCCCACTATGACAGCAGAGACAGCCGGAAGCAGGTATCGGCGCGAAGCCGAGGAGTGTCGGAGCAACGCTGAGCGCGCGTTGAAGCCAATCGATCGCGAGACTTGGCTTTGGCTCGTCAGCGATTGGGAGACACTTGCGGAAGGCGCCGAGATGGCGCGCCCGGCCAATCTGCGCCGGAAGTGGACGTAAATCGGCGTGCGTTCCAGCTTGGTCATTGGGGCTGGTAGTCCGCGATTCAGGTGCCTGAAGCTCGAGCTATGCCTAAATTTGGGTGATGTGGCCGATCAAGCGGCGTGGCTTTCCTTGGTCGTGACGACCTCGATTCCGTCGGCAAATCTGACACCGGCGATGATCTTGGGCAACTGATTTGTT
>Ga0070738_10004682_pt1 | contig 16041 bp, 16 predicted proteins | sample Coa_R2_2_FD_66446 | JGI IMG/M metagenome (GOLD analysis project Ga0070738, IMG submission 66446) | Surface soil microbial communities from Centralia Pennsylvania, which are recovering from an underground coalmine fire - Coalmine... | ecosystem: Environmental > Terrestrial > Soil > Unclassified ...
CCAAGCCACTTCACAAGGGCTTCCGATTCGATCTCTGCTCGTCGTGCCATCACAAGTTCCTCAAGGACCCCCTGGGCAAGGACGCGCTCCGCTCCTTCGACTTTAGCAAGAATTGAGCTTCCCATCCTTGCGAGCATGTGAACGTGCGCGCTCCCGCGGATCTGACTGCGCCGTGTCCCCGCTCGACTGAGGCGGCCGTCGCTGACGACGCAGGGGAGATTCCGGATTCCCAATCCCCGATTCCCAAGGGCCGGAAAACCACCCGGGTTGCCCGCGGAGATTTCCGGAGGCGCGCCTCGCGGCCGGCTCTACCGGGCGATGAAGAGGATGAGGTTGGTGATCACGGAAACAGCCAGGAGCATCGCCATGGTCGCGATGATGTGATGGCGGCTCTTGACGTAGGCGGCGATCTCGACCATCTGCTCGGCGCTGGGCCCCGCTCGTCCCAGCTCATCGGCTTCCCCTTCCGCCAGGGCCAGCAGGGACTCGGTCTTCTGGCCGGCGATCATGGGGCCCTCGTCGCGGAGCAGGCATTTCAGGTCGAGGATCAAGTCGTCCGGGGTGTGATAGCGCTGCTCACGGTTCTTGGCCATCATGGTCTCCACGACCATCCCCAGACCCCCGGAGAGCTTGGTGTTGAGATGGTCGGGCGGCACGATCATGACGTTGGGATTGACGTGCTTGCGCATCACCTCGGTGGGGGACTCGCCGCCGTAGGGAACCCGGCCGGTCACCATGTGATACAAGGTTGCGCCCAGGCTGTAGATGTCCGCCCGGATGTCGATGTTGGTCTGACCGCGGACCTGCTCGGGGCTGATGTAATACGGCGTGCCAATCGCCATGCCGGCCTCGGAGAGGCCCCATTTCTCGTCGTCGGTGATCCGGGCCAGGCCCAGGTCGGCCAGCTTCACCCCGCCCCCTCTGGTCAGGATCACATTCTCCGGCTTGATGTCGCGATGGATTAATCCCCGCTCGTATGCGTGCTTGAGTGCTTCGGCGACCGCCAGCACGATGCGCAGGGCCTCCTTTTCCTCGAAGACCTTGTGTTGGTCGAGGTACTCCTTGATCGTGACTCCTTCGACGTACTCCATCACGAAGAAGTAATGGCCGTCGACCTCGCCGGCATCGATGGCGTTGACGACGTTATTATGGGCAAGCCTGGCCGCAATTTTGGCCTCGCGCTCGAAGCGTTTGATGAATTCCTTGTTCTGGGCGAGGGAATCCAGCAGGATCTTGATGGCGACCACGCGGTCGACGCTCACCTGCCTGGCCTTGTAGACGACTCCCATCGAGCCTTTGCCGATCTTGCCGATGACCTGGTAGCCGGGGATCTGGAACTTCCGGGTGGTCTCGCCGGCTTCCTGCAGCAGGCGGACCATCTGGCTGCGGGTCAGCACCTTGGCCTCGACCATGATCTCCAGCAGGCTCTTCGGTTCCTCCTTTTGCTTGGCGACCATCTGTTTGCGCTGGGTCTTGCAGGCTTCGATCTCCGCGGCGGTCGCCAGCCCGCGGCGGAGGATCGACTTCTCCAACTGCGATTCATCCAGGCCCGAGAACCCCCGCGGGTCCTTGTTCGAGCTATTGCTTTCGACCGGAGTGGCCATACAGCCGTCCCCTTGAGGTCAGATCCGACATGATGATACGTTCGATGGATGGCTGATCGAGTCAGAACGACTCGGCCACGGACCGCCGGCGTCGACAGCCGGCTCGGTACATCAAAGTATGTTTCCTGCCATCGGCTTGTCAACGGAGTTCCGGCGCAACGGCACGAACGGACGGTCTCCGCCGTCGTCCGCCCGGTAGCGATCCAGGTCCGACCAGGAGGTCGGCCCGAGACTTGAGGCGGAGCGGCAGGCCCGTTATCCTGGATTCCGTGTAATGGAATCATACGGCCCATGTGCCTGGTAGTGACGATCGGCGCGGCCGCTCGCGGTTTTCGACCGCGCAGCGAGGGCCGGGAGGCTGCTTTGATCAAGCTTGGCGTCGTGGCAGGCGACGGGGTCGGCCCCGAGGTGATGGCCCAAAGCCTGGCGGTGCTCGAGGTCGTCGCCCGCTCCGAGGCCCTGGCCTACGAGCTGGTGCCGGTGGACCTCGGGGGCGAGCGCTACCTGCGGACCGGTGAGGTCCTCCCCGACGACGCGCTGGAGGAGCTGCGCCACTGCGATGCGATCCTGCTGGGAGCCGTCGGGCACCCCAACGTCCCGCCGGGGATCCTGGAAAAAGGGGTCCTGCTGCGGCTGCGGTTCGACTTCCACCAGTACATCAACCTCCGTCCCATCCAGCTTTTCCCGGGCGTCGAGGGTCCGATCCGCGGCAAGGGCCCCGACGACGTCGACATGGTCGTCGTCCGGGAAAACAACGAGGACCTCTACGTCGGGGCCGGTGGATTCCTGCGGAAGGGGACCGCCGAGGAGGTCGCGATCCAGACCTCGATCAACTCCCGGGCCGGCGTCGAGCGGACGCTCCGCTTTGCGTTCGAGCTGGCGCGGCGCCGCGGCGGCGCAGGACCGTTCCGCGGCCTGACCGCGGCCGATCGGCGCGACGGCCGGACACGGCAGTTGACCCTCGTGGCCAAGACCAACGTCCTGACGTTTGCCCACGACCTCTGGATCCGCGCCTTCACCGCGGTGGCCGGCGACTATCCTGACGTCAAGTGCGACTACCAGCACGTGGATGCCTGCTGCATGCGGATGGTCACCAGCCCCGAGCGCTTCGACGTGATCGTCACGACCAACATGTTCGGGGACATCCTCACGGACCTGGGTGCCGTGCTCCAGGGGGGCATGGGACTGGCGGCCTCGGGGAACATCAACCCCGAGCGCTCGGCGCCCAGCATGTTCGAGCCGGTCCACGGCTCGGCCCCCGACATCGCCGGCAAGGGGATCGCCAATCCGCTGGCCGCCATCCTCTCCCTGGCCATGATGCTCGATCACCTGGGCCAGCCGCGCGCGGCCAGCCGCATCCGCAACGCGGTCCGCGACGTCTTGCTCCGGCCGGCTCCCAAGACTCCCGACCTCGGCGGCACGGCCACCACCGCCGAGGTCGGCCAGGCCGTCGTAGCGCTGCTGGATCCGAACGTAGGTCAGGCTGGCCAGCCTGACAGCCTGGGAACGTCCGGCTGGACAGCCTGACCTACGCGGGACGAACGGACAAATGACGGAGGACGGTGCTGGCAACGATGGATAGGATCGTGTACCTTAAAGCTTCGGGGAGCCACCATGCCGCACCATCGACCGGTTGAACCCAGTGCGAGGGAACTCTGATGCGTCGAGATTCTGAACGTTTGCCCAGACGCCGGCCAGCCTTCACGTTGATCGAGCTGCTGGTCGTCATTGCCATCATCGGCGTCCTGGTCGCCTTGCTCTTGCCCGCGGTCCAGTCGGCGCGCGAGGCCGCCAACCGGAGCCGGTGCCAGAATAACCTCAAGCAGCTCGCGCTGGCGGCCCACGAGTATCATGACGCGTTCGGCTCGTTCCCCGCCGGCTGGTACTGCTGGCTGGCCACCTACGATGCCAACGGCAACTACACCGGTGGCGACCCCAATTGCATCGCGCTGGCCACCCCCTGGCCGTACATGTGGAGCGGGATGATCGGCCTGTTTCCCAGGCTGGACCAGGCCAACCTCTACGCCGAGATCAATTTCAACCTGCCGGTCACCTGGCCCGATAATCAGACCGCGATCAAACGCACGATCGACGTGTTCGTCTGTCCGTCCAACCGCCGCCCGATCCCAGTGGTGCCGGTGACGGTCCAGAGCGGCACGACCCCGACCTCCCAGCTCGGGCCGTCGGACTACCGCGGCAACATGGCCGCCGGCTACATCACGGCCACCACCAGTCAATGCCCGAACCTCGCTCCCTCCGCGGCGGCGACGAATCCCTATTGCCTGGTTTACGACAATGGCCTGATGTACCAGAACTCGACGGTGAGCATGGCCGACATCACCGACGGCACCACAACCACGATCCTCATGGGGGAGAGCTTGTGGCCCGACGGCGTCTGGTGCAATGCCCCCAGCTCGTGCATCCGGACCAGCATCGACCGGACCATCAACCAGCCGATCACGGCGACGACCTCGACCGGGACGACGGTTTCCTGGCGCTACTGGGCGAGCAAGCACCCCGGCCAGGTCAACTTCGCCTTCTGTGACGGCACCGTGCGGCCGGTGACGTCCCAGATCAACAAGCTGACTCTGAACAAGTTGATGACCCGCAATGGCGGGGAGACAGTCTCCAGCGATGAGCTCAAGTAAGCATAGCGTCCCCGCGGGGGCGGGAGGGGACGACGGTGTGGCGCAAGGGTCGGCCGGGGAGTTCCGGACCGTCGCTGACGGTGGTCTGGCTGTGGCTGGGATTCGGGGCGGCGACGGCGCGCGGTGAGGCGACAGCCCCCGCGCTGAGTCTCGAGCCGGCGCGCGTCGTGCTCGAGGGCGCCGCAGCGCGGCAGCAGCTTGCCGTCACGTTCCGCCACGAGGACGGATCGCCCCGCGACGTCACACGGGAATGTCGCTTCGTGATCGAGCCGGCCGGGATCGCCACGGTCACTTCCGACGGGGTCGTCCACCCGGTGGCCGACGGGCGAGCAACCCTCACGGTGATCGGCCGGGGCGGCTCGGCCCGGGCCGCGGTCCGCGTGGTCGATGCCGCGAGGCACCGCGCGGTGAGCTTCCGCGCCGACGTCGTACCGTTGCTCGCCAAGGCCGGTTGCAACATGGGGGCCTGCCACGGCAACCTCAACGGCAAGGGAGGCTTCCGGCTCAGCCTCCGGGGCGACGACCCCGACTTCGATTTCCAGTCCCTGACCCACGACCAGTTCGGCCGCCGGCTCAGCACCGTCGCGCCGGAACGGAGCTTGATCGTCCTGAAGCCGACTGCGCGCATCCCCCACGAGGGGGGCCAGCGGTTCGCCCGGCAATCGAGCGAAGCCGCGACCTTGCTGGGATGGATCGCCGCGGGTGCCCGTGATGACCGGGCGGTCGCGCCCCGGGTCCAATCGCTGCGAGTCTTCCCCGCCGATCGGATCGCGGCACCCGGCACGACCGATCAGCAGCTCGTGGTCACGGCCCAGTTCGAGGACGGTTCCACGCGCGACGTCACCCGGCAGGCCGCCTACGACCTCAGCGATCCCACCCGGGCGGAGGTCTCCGTCGGCGGCCTGGTCCACCACCGCGGACCGGGCGAGATCGCCGTGGCGATCCGTTATGAAAACCGGCGCGCCACCAGCCGGCTGGCGTTCCCCGCCGACCGGCCCGGATTCGTCTGGCGCGGCGGGCGGGGCGAGCATCCGATCGACCGTGCCGTCCTGGCCAAGCTCCGGGCCCTCCGCATCAACCCCGCCGGCCTGACCGACGATTCGACGTTCCTCCGACGGGCCTACCTGGATGCCATCGGCCGGCTCCCCGAGCCGGCCGAGTCCCGCGCTTTCCTCGCCGATGGTGACCCGGCCAAGCGGAGCAAGCTCATCGACCGGCTGGTCGATCGCCCCGAGTTTGCCGACTTCTGGGCCTTGAAATGGGCCGACCTGTTGCGGAACGAAGAGAAGACCATGGGCGAAAAGGGCGCGTGGGTCTTCCAGCGGTGGCTCCGCGACCAGCTCGCCCGCGACCTGCCGCTGGAGGCGATGGTCCGACGCATCGTCGCCGGGCTGGGCTCGACCTGGCAGAATCCCCCGGCGAGCTTCTACCGGACCAACCGCGATCCGATGACGGCCGCCGAGAGCGTCGGCCAGGTCTTCCTCGGCATCCGGCTCCAGTGCGCACGATGCCATAACCACCCGTTCGACGTCTGGACCCAGGACGATTACTACGGCCTGGCCGCGTTCTTCGCCAACATCGCCCGCAAGCAGCTCGACAACGTCCGCAAGGATCGGCTCGACTCGCACGAGATCAACGGCGACGAGGTCATCTACCTGACCGGCCGACCGCGACTGGTCCAGCCGCGGACCGGTATCGTCCTGCAACCGAGAGTCCTCCAGGGTGCGCCCACGGCCGCGACGCGCGATGATCAGGCCCTGACCGCGCTGGCGGACTGGTTGACGCGTTCCAACCGGCAATTCACCCGGAACCTGGCCAACCGGGTCTGGTTCCACCTGTTCGGCCGGGGGATCGTCGAGCCGGTCGACGATTTCCGCGACTCGAATCCGCCGTCCAACCCCGAGCTGCTGGAGATCGTGACCGACCGGTTCGAGGCCCAGGGGACGAGGCTCAAGCCCCTGGTCACCTGGATCATGAAGTCGCGGACCTACCAGTCCAGCGCGACGCCCGAACCCAGTAACGTTGATGACGAGTCGAGCTTCTCCCATGCGGCCGTGCGGCTGCTGCCGGCCGAGGTGCTGCTCGATGCCATCAGCCAGGTGCTGGACGTGCCCGAGCGGTTCCCGCACGCGCCCGGCTCCCTGCGCGCCGCGCAACTGCCCGGGGCCGCCAAGGGGGTCTCGTTCCTGACCACCTTCGGCAAGCCCGAGCGGCTGCTGACCTGCGAATGCGAGCGGTCCGAGGCGACCACCCTGGCCCAGGCGTTCCAGATGATCAACGGCCCGACGGTCCGGCGCAAGCTGGATGCCCCTGACAACCGCCTCGGCCGGCGGCTGGCCGCAGGGTCCAGTGACCGCGAACTCCTGGACGAACTCTACCTCGCCGCCCTCTGCCGCAAACCCAAGCCGGCCGAGCAGACCGCGCTCGTCGATTATCTCCGCCGCGCGCGCAACCGCCGGGCCGCCTGGGAAGACGTCGTCTGGGCACTCTTGAACAGCAAGGAGTTCCTGCTGCGGCATTGATTTCTGAAGATTTTACCACGAAATAAACGAAAAGCACAAAAGGAGAGAAGAATGTTGTTAATCAGATAGGATTTTTAATTTCGTGCCTTTCGTGTATTTCGTGGTTCAACCTCTTCCCGTAAGAAGCTTTGGTGGTGGAGACGTGGACATGGCACGAGCTTGCCCCGAGTTTCAGGCGGTGCTCCGGGTCTCGCGGCGGCGGTTGCTTCAGGCCGGCTCCGCGGGGATTGTCGGGTTGAGCCTGCCGACTTTGTTGCGGGCTGCCGAGCGATCCGGCCCGCGGGCGCGCGCCCGGCACGTGATCTTCCTGCACCAGTTCGGCGGGCCGTCGCACCTGGACACCTTCGACATGAAGCCGGACGCCCCCTCCGGCATCCGCAGCCAGTTCACGCCGATCGCCACGCCGCAGCCGGGGTTGTCGGTCAGCGAGCATCTGCCGCGGTTCGCCACGGTGATCGACCGGTTCGCGCAGGTGCGATCGGTGCACCACCGGATGAAGAACCACAACTCGGCGACCTACTACAGCTTGACCGGCCATGCGCCCCCGCTGGACGACATCCGGCTGCGGGACACGCAGGAGCTCTATCCGGCCTATGGCAGCACGGTGGCCAAGTTCCGGCCCAGCGACGACCCGGCGATCCCGTCGTTCGTCGCCTTCCCGCATGTGCTCCGCGACGGCAGCGTCACGCCCGGCCAGCATGCCAGTTTCCTCGGCAAGACATTCGATCCGTTCTTTATCGGGCAGGACCCCAAGAGTCCCAGCTTCCGGCTGCCGGAGCTCAGCCTGCCCGCGGCGCTCTCGCTCGACCGGCTCGACGACCGCCGCGGCCTGCAACGGCTGATCGACCGGCAGACCGACCTCCTGGCCTGGTCGGAGACCGCCCAGGGGATCGACGCGTTCTATGCGCGCGCCCTGACGATGCTGAGCCGGCCCAAGGTCAGGCAAGCCTTCGACCTCTCGGCCGAGCCGGACCGCCTGCGCGACGACTACGGCCGGACGACCTACGGCCAGAGCTGTCTGCTGGCCCGCCGGTTGATCGAAGCCGGGGTGCGGTTCGTGACGGTCTATTATTCTCAGTCGATCGGCGGCGGCAACGGCGGCTGGGACACCCACGGCGACAATTTCAACCAGCTCAAGAAGCGGCTGTTGCCGATCACGGATCGGGCCGTCCCCACCTTGATCCAGGACCTCCAGGCGCGGGGACTGCTGGACGAGACGCTGGTCGTCTGGATGGGGGAGTTCGGCCGGTCGCCCAAGATCACCAACACCAAGCAGTTCGGCCCCGACGGCCGCGACCACTGGCCCTTCTGCTACACGGTCCTCTTCGCCGGCGGCGGGATCGTCCCCGGCGCGATCTTTGGCTCGAGCGACCGCATCGGCGCCTATCCGGCCACGGACCCCGTGACCCCCGACGATATCGCCGCGACGATGTTCTGGGCCCTGGGCATCGACCCGGCCACCGAGTTCACTGATACCCTCGGCCGGCCCTTGCCCATCGCCGCCGGCAAGCCGGTCACCGCCATCTTCGGCTGAGTGTTGAGGACTGGCTGGTGTCCCACCCCCAGGCGAAGACCGAGCCTCACCAGACCGCATGAAGGCGGACTGTAACGATGGTCTAATCGCAATCCGGCTCGCCATAAGTTTTTCCCCATCAATAGAATAGGGCAAGCCCCGAGAAGCACGATGAGGATCCCGTAAGGGGAATCGGCTCGGCGGCAACTTTCTTGTCGAGCCATGAGCGAGCCGAGCCGATCGCCCACGACTGAGCCGGAGGGCGCCAGCGCCGCGGCACTGGACTGGGGCACCACCCTGGCGGTGCATGATCGATGGCTGCGGCGGGTCGTGGCTTCGCGGCTGGGCGAGCCGCAGGCGGTCGACGAGGTCATGCAGGACGTGGCCCTGGCGGCGGTGGCCCAGCGCTCGCCGTTGCACAACCCGGCGCGAGTGGCCGTCTGGCTCTATCGGCTGGCCGTGCGGCATGTGCTGATCTACCGGCGCAAGGCGGGCCGGCGGCGCGGACTCGTCGATCGTTATGCGGCGCGCACCGATCACAACGGGCTCGATCCGGCGCCCTCGCCGCTGGCCTGGCTCGTCCGGGACGAGCGGCAAAAGCTCGTTCAAGATGCCCTGCGGCGGCTCCCACCGCGCGATGCTGAGCTCCTGATCCTCAAGTATGCCGAGGGCTTCAGCGCGCGCGAGCTGGCCGACCGCCTGGGCGCCGCGGTCGCGACCGTCGAGATGCGGCTGCATCGGGCTCGCCGCCGGCTCCGTGCCGAACTGGCCGGATTGGCGGCTGAATTCGAGACAATCGACCATGACACACGAGAATCCTCTGAACCCCATCGATGACGACTGGATCGACCGGATCGTCGATGGCACGCTGACGCCGGCCCAGCTTCGCGCGGCGATCGACCGCCTCGACCGCCAGCCCGATGGTTGGAAGCGTTGTGCGCTGGCGTTCCTCGAGGCCCAGTCCTGGGGCGCGGCGTTCCGAGCTCTCGATGAGTCCGCCGGGTCGCCGCGCGCGATCACCTCGTCGGTCCTCCCGGCAGGCGAGGGACCGAAGGTTCGATCGATGGGGCGGTGGCGGCGGCGGTTCCTGGCGGCCGGGGTCGCCGCGGCCTCGTTCCTCCTGGGATGGCTGGTCCACCCGGAGCGGCCATCCGCGCCGATCGCCGAGCCCACGCGCCCGACGGCTCGGGCCATCCCGATCGCGCAGGATGTGTCCGAACCCCCACCCGGAACCCCGGGGGTCGTCGATCCCTCCTGGCCAACTGACGGCCTCGCCGGTGAGCCGCGCGACGACCGGTCCACTACGATGCCCGGCGACGCGATCGTCGCGGTGGCACGGCTGCGGATCGGCGATGACGGCGAAACGGCCGAGGTGCCGATCCTGGCCGGGCCGGGGATCGATGAAGAGTGGCTCAGGGACCAACCGCCGCCGCTGACCGAGTATGCCCAGGCTCTCTGGCAAGGCCGGGGCTACGCGGTCGACCAGCGCCGGCGCATCCTCACCACGACCCTGGCCGATGGCCGGCTCGTGACCGTCCCGATCGACCAGGTCGAGTTCCACTACACAGGCAACAACCCCCTTTGACGACCGGCCGGGCTGGTGCACGCCATGCACCTCGGTCGGTCGTGGGTCCGTGACCATTTCCAGGAGATTGAATCGTATGGGACGCCGGATTTCCTTCCGCCGCGCGCTGAGCCTTCCCTGGGTGCTGTTGCTGGGAGCAACGGCCTCGGCGCAGGCCCTTCCGGATCCAGATCCGGATCGCACCCAGCAGTTCTCCGAATACTTCTTTCAGGCGAATCCGCAGCAGATGCAGCACCAGGCCCACGGAGGTGTGGTTGGACAACACCCGTGGGGGCATCTCAATCAGTTCTTCTTCGTGAATACGAACTCATTCTCCGGGATGAGTCTGGCCCCGGTCACCGAGCCGGTCCGGGCACACCTGAAGTTGCCGAAGGACCAAGGGCTGCTCGTGACTTCGCTCGAATCGCACTCTCCCGCCGCGATGGCGGGCATCCGTCGGAATGACGTGTTGTTGAAACTGGGCGAGACTCCGCTGGGAAAGGTCGAGGACCTGGAAGAGGCGTTGAAGGCCGCCGGCGACAAGCCGGTGAAGCTCTCGTTACTCCGTGGCGGCCAGCCCCAGCAGATCCCGGTGCAACCGCGGGTCCAGGTGATGTTAGGACCCGTCCAGCCCGAGGCCCCGGAGTTCTGGATCGGCGTTTCCGTCACCCCGATCGAGCCCGCGCTCCGTGCTCAGCTCCAGCTCTCTCCGAACGAGGGATTGTCCGTCAACGACGTGGTCAAGGAGAGCGCGGCCGCCCAGGCGGGCCTCAAGGTTCACGACATCCTCCTCCGCCTGGGCGGCAAACCCTTGACGGATCAAGCGAAGATGATCGAGATCGTCCAGGCCAACGGCGGGAAGCCGATACCCGTGGAGCTGATCCGGGGCGGTGAGCACCTGACCGTCAACGTCACGCCGCAGCGTCGGAAACGCCTCGGCCTGTTCTGGCGGGCGGAGCCGCGGAACACGTTCCAGATCGATGTCGTGCGCCCCGGTGCCGTCCTGTCGGAGGGCTTCAAAGCCAACGTCATTGAGGGGGATTCCCAGAACCCGGTTTTCTTCCAGTCGCATCCGGCGCCGCACTACCAGTCGTATCTGCCGCGGCCGCAGCCGGCTCCCGCCGAGGTGTCGAAGCGGCTCGACCAGATGGCCGAGGAGATCAAGCAGATGCGCCGGGCGATCGAGGAATTGAGCAAGGCCACCAAGGAGAAGAACTGACCCCGCGTCACTCCCTCCCCGGATCGCCCGGTCTCCGCCCCATCTCCCGCGCCGACCCTGGCCTCGGGGGCCGGGCGATCCTCAACCCCGCCTTCTCCAGCCGGCTGACGATCACCGGCCAGTGCCGCGCCAGGCTGTGCTCGTCCATGGTGTGGGTGCAGAGGATCGTCTCGCGGTCGTGGCGGCCCACCACCCGCACGCCCCCCGGCGCGCGGTGCAGGGCCCGCCGCACCGCGTTGATGCTCGGCGCGTCGACGGTGAACGAACCGCCCGGCTCCTTCTCGCGTTCCGCGAACTCGTCATCTCTGGTAGAATTCATGGTGGACGTTTACCCTGAGCCGAGGAGGGTCCGCCATGCAAAACGATGACCGGATCCATCAAGCCGAGCCAGCACCGATTCGCCCGCTCGATTCGGTGCGGATGGATAAAACAGTCTTCTCCGTCGTCTCTCTCTTCGAAGCCGATGAAGCCGACAAGGCATACTGGCGGACCCAGAGCCCGCAAGCTCGTCTGGAAGCTCTCGAATTGATGCGACAGGTGGCCTATGGCTATGACCCCGCTACTGCCAGACTTGAGAGAGTTCTTGAAGTTGTTGAACGACCACCATGTTGAGTACCTGCTGGTTGACGGCTACGCAGTCTCCTACCACGGATGCGTGCGGAGCACGGCGGACCTGGACATCTGGATCGCAATGAATCCGGAGAATGCTCGAAGAATGGTCGAACTCCTTCGAGCATTCGGCTTTGGCGAAACCGGCCTGTCAACCGATCTCTTCCTCAGTCCACACCAGATCACTCGGATGGGACGTGAACCGGTTCGAATCGAAATCCTGACGACTGTCTCGGGGGTCGATTTCGCGGAGGCGTATGCACATCGCATTGTCGATGTCATCGATGGGATTCCTGTCTCGGTCATCAGCCGGCAGCACTTGGAGGCCAACAAGCGTGCAGCCGGCAGGGCGAAGGATCTCGCTGACCTCGAAAACTTGCCGTGACGGCATCCGTAACGGTCCCTCGCGCGAGCCCTCCCAATGAGCGATCCTCCCACGAACATCCGGGCGCTTCAAGCCGATCAGGTCCTCGAAGTGACCTGGCCCGACGATCGCGTCGACCGCCTCCGTTACCATCTCCTCCGGAGCGAGTGTCCCTGCGCCTCCTGTCGCAACGAGTGGACCGGCGAGCGGGTGCTGGATCCGGCCTCGATTCGGCCCGACCTGAAGCTGGTCGGGATGGAGAATATCGGCACGTACGCCGTGCAGCTCGCATGGAACGACGGCCATTCCTCGGGCCTCTTCTCCTGGGAGACCTTGCGCGCGCTCGGCGATGAGAGCCGAGGCCCGGTCTGAGGTCGCAACCGGCGTGGTCCCATCCGCATCCAGCCCGATCTTGACCGTCGCCGTGCCGACCTGCAACGGCGCGGCGCATCTGGCCGAGGCGCTCGGCAGCATCCTCGGCCAGGAGGGAGTCGCCTACGAGCTGATCGTCTCGGACGATCGTTCCGACGATCGGACCCTCGAGGTGGTTCGCGCGGTGGCGGGCGACCGGGCGCGGATCGAGGTCAACGCCGAGCGCCTGGGGCTGGCGGGCAACTGGAACCGTTGCGCCGCGATCTGCCGGACGCCCCTGATCGCCATCTTTCACCAGGACGATGTCATGGAGCCCGGCCACCTGGCGGCCCAGGCGGCGGCACTCGCCTCGGAGGAAACGATCGGCCTGGTCGCCGGCGCGGCGACCGTGATCGACGAGCGGGGCCAGCCCGTCCCCGCGACCGTCGTCGATCCCGGCGGACTCGGTCCGGTCGACCGCGTGTACGAGCCGGGGACGCTGGCCGAGGCCATGGTCGCCGGCAACCCGCTGCGATGCTCGGCCGTGATGCTCCGCCGCGCCGCGTTCGAGGCCGCCGGTGGATTCAACCCGTCCTATCGCTACGGCGTGGACTGGGAGTTCTGGCTCCGTCTCTCGAGGCGCTGGAGGGTCGCCTGGCTGGCTCGGCCGAGCGTGCGGGTGCGCTGGCATCCGGCCAGCGAGACGCACCGGTTCAAGGCCGGTACGGCCGACCTGGATGAAACCGCGCGGCTGATGGAGATCCTGTTCGCGGTCGATCTCAAGGACCGCCCCGACGTCGATCGGCTCCGGCGGACCGCCCGCGCGCGCCTGGCCCGCGCCTTCTTGAACCGGGCGCACGAGGCCCTCCGCGCCGGCCGCACCGCACTGGCCCGCGACGCCCTGCGTCGCGGGGTGCGGCTGACGCCCGGCCTGATCGCGACCATCCTGAGCAGCCCCCGGCTCGCCCTCGCGATGGCGACCTTGGCAGCGGCCCCGCGACTGGCCGGGCGGCTGTTCGCTCGCGGTAAGTGATCGCGTGGGCCACGGTCAGGGTGTCCTCAAGCGCTGGGCGGCTGCGGCCGCTTTCCCTTGGCGATTCCCTTGGTCCTGGTCTTGGCGAGGTTGAGATAGCGCTCGACCTCGCCCTTCCCGAGCTTGCTGTCGAGGAACTCGACACCCACGACATTCCCCATCTCGTCGTAATCCGCGACCACCATGTCGTCCAGGTCGATCGAGTAGGCAACCGGATTGTTGGTGACCTGCAGATATCCCGCCCCGGATTCCGGGTCGATCGTCAGCTTGTCCGTCGTAACTTGTTGTGGCATTGCCATCCCGCTCACTCCTGTCCCGGATCGTGGTGTCGAGCTTCAAGCTCTCGGTCCTGGGTTCCCCCAAGCCGCCCTGCTAGATGCCGACGTCCGCGGGACCCCTGATCCAGGTACTGATGACCGTGGTGCCCGCGCCATTGGTGATGACAAACATGCGATTCCCACCGCCGAAGGGCCGGACATACCGGCGGTTGCCGTTGGGTTGAATGGTGTAGCCGACCTGCATCGCCCAGTTGATGTTGGCGACCGTGATGCCCCGTTGTTGCATCCGCTGCAAAGCGTGAGCCGTGTAGTTCATGGCCGAGCCTTGGTGTGAGCGATGCCGGCGTCAGATTCCCGCGATCCGCCCGGTGGAATCGCCGTGGCGGGGCACGTCCGGGATCCCCATCCGATCGAGCAGGTTGAGATACAGGTTGCTCATCGGCTGGGCCTTGAGCTTGAGGTACCGCCCGGGGGAAAGACTGCCCCCGCCGCGGCCGGCCAGAATGAAGGGGAGATTGTTGTGGTTGTGGCGATTGCCGTCGCCGTTGCCGCTGCCGTAGACGATCATCGAGTTGTGCAACAGGGAGTGGCCATCGACGTCCTTGGCCTCCTCCAGCCGCTCCAGGAACCGGGCGAACTGCCGCATGTACCAGAGGTCGATCTGGGCGATCTTTCCCAGGTTTTGCTTCTTGCCCTGGTGATGAGACAGGGTGTGGTGCCCCTCCGTGATCCCGATGTCCGGGAAGGTCCGGTTGCTCGACTCGTAGGCCAGCAGGAAGGTGGCCACCCGGGTGGAATCGGTCCGGAAGGCCAGGAAGAGCAGGTCGTACATGAGCTGGACGTGCTCGAGGAAGCTGGCCGGGATGCCGGCGGGTGTCTCGGCATCGGGGTTGGGGATGTCGCGGAACTGCTCGGCCTGCTGGATGCGGCGCTCGATCTCTCGGACGCTCGTGAGGTATTCGCCCAGCTTCTGCTGATCGCGGCGGCCGAGCTGGCGCTGCAAGGCGCGGGTGTCGTCGAGGACGAAGTCGAGGATCGACCGCTGCTGCTCCTGGCGGAGCCGGAGATTCCGGGTGCGCTCTGCGGGCGAGCCGGCGCCGAAGAGCCGCTCGAAGGCGAACCGGGGATTGGGCTCGGGCGTCATGGGCATGGTCGGGGTCGCCCAGGACAGGTTGAACTGGTAAGCGCAGGAGTAGCCGGAATCGCAGTTGCCCGACTTGCGGGCCGCGTCGCAGGCCAGCTCGAGTGAGGGGAATCGCGTCAAGTGGCCGATCCGACGGGCGACGACCTGGTCGATCGAGACCCCCGCATGAATATCGGCACCCGCGGTCTTCTTGGCCCGGACGCCGGTCAGGAACGTGGCGCAGGCGCGGGCGTGGTCGCCCGGCCCGTCCTTACCGCCGGTGGCGTTGAGCTGGTCCAGCCCCCCGATCACCTGGATCTGGTCCTTGACCGGCTCCAGCGGCTGCATGGTCTGGTTCAGCTCGAACTCGCGGCCTTCCTGTTTCGGCCACCAGCACGACTGGTTGACCCCGTTGGGGACGTAGACGAACGCCAGCCGCAGCGGGGCGCCGGTCGCCGTGGTCGCCGGGACCGGCAGGCCGGCAGTGCCGGCGACGGCCATCGCCGCGCCGGGAGCCGCCGCGCGCACGGTCTCGAAGGCGGGCAGGGCCAGGGAAACCCCCACTCCCCGGAGGAAGTGGCGCCGGCTCAGGCTCAGGCCGGCGTGCCGCGGGGCGAGAGCGAGGTCATCGGCATCGTGCGGATGGTTCGGATTCATGGCTGGCCTTGGGTCCGGGACGATTGGTTGGAAGATACCCTCGATTCGGTCGCCGGGGTCGAGCCGTTCCGCCGTTTCTGGAACGGCGACGACTCGATCACCCCCATCAACAGGGCGGAGAACCGCCCCCCTGCTCGGTCGAGGCGCTCGACGATGCGGTCCACCGTCTCCACATCATCATACTCCAGCCCGCGCCCCAACGCGTAGGTGAGCATTTTTTCGGTCAAACAGCGGTAGAAATCCAGCCGGTGCCGCTGCGCGAGGATCCGCTTCAAGTCGCGGACGTCGTGGAACGCCTCCCCGGTGATCAACTGGCCCGAGGCATCGATCGGCTGTTTCAACTCCGCCTCACGCCAGCCGCCGAACGCGTTGAAGTTCTCCAGGGCCAGCCCGAGTGGGTCCATGCGGGCATGGCAGGAGCTGCACATCGGCTTGCTCCGGTGCAGCGCCATCAGCTCGCGCGTCGAGGGTTCGCGGTCCTTGAACTCTTTCTTCGAGGCCTCCAGCGCGGGGATATCCGGTGGCGGGGGTGGCGCCGGAGTGCCCAGGATGTTGT
>Ga0070738_10004684_pt1 | contig 16034 bp, 7 predicted proteins | sample Coa_R2_2_FD_66446 | JGI IMG/M metagenome (GOLD analysis project Ga0070738, IMG submission 66446) | Surface soil microbial communities from Centralia Pennsylvania, which are recovering from an underground coalmine fire - Coalmine... | ecosystem: Environmental > Terrestrial > Soil > Unclassified ...
AAGCTGCCGAGCGACGACGGATAAGGTATAGCGGCAGCATGCAGTTTCGCGGCGGGATGAACGAGCTGATGCGCCAGGCTGCGCGGATGCAGCGCAAGATCGATCAAGCGAAGAATGAGCTGAAGGATCGGGAGCTTACAGCCGAAGGCCTGGGCGGTAAGGTGAAGGTCGTGGTCACCCTTGGGCGGAGCTTGAAGCACATCGAGATCGACAAGGACACGTTGCGGAGCGAGGACATCGACCTCGTGCTCGACGGGGTCTGCGCCGCCGTCAATCAGGCGATCGAGCAAGCCGACAAGCAAATGGAGGCCGAGCTCGAGAAGGTCACCGGCGGCGTGAAGATCCCGGGGCTCGTGTAACCGGGTCGCGCCGGTGAGTGCGAAGGTCCGCCGGCTGACGAAGCTGCTCTCTCGCCTGCCCGGCGTCGGAGAGAAGACGGCGCAGCGCTTCGTTCTCTGGCTGCTCACGTCCGACGAGGCGCTCGCGCGCGAGCTCGGGGAGGAGCTCGTGACGTTGCGCGACGAGCTCGGCCCGTGCGAGCGTTGCGGCAACGTGGCCGAGATCCGCGCAGGGCACGCCGTTTGCGACGTGTGCGCCGACCCGAAGCGCGACGGCAGCGTGCTCTGCGTCGTGGCGCGGGTGCACGACCTCATCGCGATCGAACGCGCGGGCACCCTGCGCGGCCGCTACTTCGTGCTCGGCCGGCTCCTCTCGCCGCTCGAGGGCGTCGGGCCCGACGAGCTGCCCATCGCCAGGCTCGTCGCGCGCATCCGCGACGACGCCGTCAAGGAGGTGATCGTGGCGACGCCGCCGAGCGTGGACGGCGAGGCGACGGCGCTCTTGCTCAAGCGCGAGCTCGAGCCGCTCGGCGTGGCCGTGACACGGATCGCGAGCGGCGTCCCGCACGGGGGGGACCTCGAGTTCGCCGACCCCATCACGATGGGACGCGCGCTCGCCGGCCGACAACGGTTGTAGACTCGCTCCCCCATGAAAGACTCGATCGCCGCCGCCAACGCTCCCGCCGCCATCGGGCCGTACTCGCAAGCGGTGCGCGCGGCCGGCTTGCTCTTCCTCAGCGGCCAGATCGCGCTGGACCCGTCCACCGGCGAGCTCCTGGCGGGCGACGCCGCCGCGCAGACCGAGCAGGTGCTTCGGAACATCGGCGCGTTGCTGGCGGCGGCCGGTCGGGGCTTCGAGGACGTCCTCCGGACGACGATCTACGTCGTGGACCTCACGCAGTACGCGAGGGTCAACGAGGTGTACGGGCGCTTCTTCCGCCCGCCCTATCCGGCGCGCAGCACCGTGCAGGTCGCGGCCTTGCCGCGCGGCGCGCAGGTCGAGATCGACGTCATCGCGGCTGCGTGACGGCGCCGCGTTCGACCCGACGCGGGTCGCCCTGTCCGTCGGTCCGCCGCGGGTCGGCCGGAGGCGGGGCGCGGTTCAGGCGCGTGAGGGCCTCCTCGAGGTCGCGCAGCGGCTCGCGGGCGACGGCCGGGTCGATCGGCGCGCCCAGGCGCACCTCGACGCGCGTGAACGGCCACGCCAGCGCAAATCGATCCCAGGTGCTCTGCAGGACGACGCCGCGGCAGACGACGCCGGCCATCGGGACGACCACGCCGCCCGACGCCCGCGCCGCGGCGACGGCGCCGCCCTTGACCCGACCGCGCGGACCGCGCGGTCCGTCGACGGCGAACGCCGCGTCTGCTCCGGCCTTCATCGCGCGGATCACGGCCGCCAGGCCGCTCGCGGCCCCGCGCGAGCTCGAGCCGCGCGCCACGAGCAGCCCTTGCAGGGCGAGAGCCCTCGCCTGCACGGCGCCGTCCCTGGACCAGCTCACGAGCGCCACCGTCGGCCGCCGCCTGCGCCACGCCAGAAGGGGCCACTGCGTGCCGTGCCAGAACGCGAGGACCCAAGGCCGCCCGCTCGCCCCGTCGAGCGACGGGTCCGCCAGGACGCGCACGCGCAACGTCGCGAGCCACAGCCGCGCGACGCAGCCGAGCACCACTCCGAGCAGCGCGCGCCACGCCGGACGCGCCACGGACTCAGCCCTTGAGCTCGGTCAGCTTCGCGCGGGCGCGCTCGAGGGCGGGATCGTTCTCGATCGCGCGCTCGAACATCTGCATGGCCTTCGCCTTGTCGCCCTGCTTCGCGCTGATCTCGCCGAGGTAATAGAACACCTCGCCCTTGGAGATACCCGAGTTCGGATCGAGGCGCTGCAAGAGGAGCGCGCGGAAGGTCTTCTGGGCGCGATCGAGGTCGTTCGTCTCGAACGCCAGCACGCCCAGGTCGCGCAGCACGCTCACCGAGCCGGGGTCGATCTTGAAGGCCAGATCGAGCTGGGCGAGCGCGACGTCCTTGTCCCCGAGCTGCGCCAGCGCGCGCCCCAGCCGGTGGTGGTAGAGCGCGAGCTCCTTCGTGCGGCGATTGCCGAACGAGGCGATCACCTTCTCGAGCACCATCGCCGCTTCCCTGCCCCTCTGGGCGGCGCTGTAGCTGTCGCAGAGCGCGAGCAAGAGCTCGCGGTCGTGCGGTACGAGCTGCGCGGCCCGCTCGAGGATGGGGATGGCGGCGTCGGGCTGCTTGCGCTTGCGCACGTGGATGTCGGCGGCGGCCCTGAGCAGCCTGACCTGCTCGAGGATGGTGGGCGGCACCTGAGGCGCGGGGAAGGAACCCGAGGGCATGGTGCTCCTCGGCGCCGGCGTCCCGCCCCCGTCGGCGGCCGCGGCCGGGGTGACCTTCGCGTCCGGATTGGCGGCGGCCACCAGGTCCGCGTCGCCGATCAGCAGGTCCGCGAGCTGCGCCCACTTCTCGGCCTTCTCCCAGCGCACCTTCAGCATCGCGCGGAGGCCCGCGTTGGCGCGATCGAGCTCCAGCCCGCGCTGAAGCGCCTCCTCGGCGCCGTCGTGGTCGTCGAGGTTCTCGCGCGCCTCGGCCAGACGCAGCGCCCACGGAACGCCGCTCGCGTCCGTCGACAGCTCCAGGAGCTTCGTCAGAGCCGCCGCGGCGCCCTCCCAGTCGGCTCGCTTCTCGCTGATGCGCGCGACGGCCTCCAGCGCGCCGCGGTGCGATCCGTCGCGCTCCAGGACCTCGTCGTACGTCTGGCGTGCGGCCGCGACGTCGCCGAGCCGTCGCTCCTGCACCTCCCCGAGGCGCACGAGCAGCGATAGCTCCCCGTCGACGTCGCCGCGGTCGCGCGCGGAGTCGATCTGGGTGCGGAGCAGCTCGGCGAGCTCGGCGTCGCGGCCCGTTTGCTCGTAGAGCTGCGACAGCTGCAGCACCGCCTCGGCGTGCGTGGGGTCCTCGTCGAGGATGGCGCGCAGCGTGTCGATGGCGTCTTCCGGCGCGTTGAAGCGCTCGCCGTGCAGCCTCGCCAGCTCGAGGCGCAGGTCGACGCGCTCGGCCTGGGTCGTGGCGACGTCGACGAGTCGCGAGAGGAGCTTGGCGAGCTCGCGGTCGTGCCTGCCCTCTCCGTACAGGCGCCTGAGCGCGGCGGCCGCCTGGCCGTCGCTCGGCTCGGCCTCGAGGATCTCCTCGTAGAGCGAGGTGGCGCGCGGCAGCTCGCGCAGCTCCTCGACGAGCACGCGCGCGGCCTGGTGCTTGAGCGCGAGCGCGTCGACGCCGTCGGACAGCTCCGCGCGCCGTAGCAGCAGCCTGACGACCTCGGCGTGGTCGCCGGCGGCCTGCCGGAGCCTGGTCATCTCCTCGAGCGCCCACGGATCGGCGTCGTCCTCCGCGATGAGATCGCGCAGCACGACCTCCGCGAGCTCCCGGTCGCCGACGACGCCTTCGGCCAGGGTCTTCGCCTCGCGCAGCAGCTCGCGCTTGGTCGCCGAGTCGGCCTCCAGGCGCGCGCGGGTGCGCAGGGTGTCGACGAGCTCTCGCTCCCGCCCGGGCGCGCGCCGTATCTCCTCGATCGCGCGGAGGACGTCCAGGCTCTCCGGGTCGATCGCGAGCGCCTTCGCGTAGGCCTCCTCCGCCCCGGCGGCGTCGTGCAGGTTCTCGCCGCGCCAGCGCGCGAGCCTCACCCAGCGCTCGGTGCGCGCGCTCGACGGCAGATCCGACTCGCCGCGGAGCGACGCGGCCAATGCGTCGCAGGCCTCTCGCCACGTGCCGTTCACGGCGGCCAGACGCTCGAGCTCCGCGAGGGCCTCCTCGTCCGCCGGGTCGTCGGCGATGGCCGATTCGACCACGCGCTGCGCGCGCGCGCGATCGCCGAGCGTGTCCTCCAGGATGCGCGCGAGGTTCAGGCGCGCCCGCGTCCGATCGACGGCCGTCTGCGCGCGCGCCACCCGTCGCTCGTAGAGCCTCGCGAGCTCCTCGTTGCGCCCGAGCGTGCGGTGCACGAGCTCGAGCGCGTCGAACGCCTCGTCGAAGAGCGCCGGTTCGTCGAGCAGCCCCTCGAGCGCCTCGCGGCTCGGCGCGTGGTCCGGCGCGCGCTCGAGCGCCTGCCGGAGCGTGCCGAGCCCCCGCGACGGATCTCCGAACTCGCGGATCTGCAGCATCGCGAGCCGGTGGAACAGCTCGGCCTGAACGCTCGCCTGCGCCTCGACCGCGATGCGCCTCTCGAGGATGTCGGCCAGGGCGCGGGTGTCGCCGAGCCGCGAGAACAGCCGGTCGAGCGGCGCGAGCACGGACGGCTCGTCTCCCATGCGGTCGACGGCGGCGATGTAAGCTCGCGACGCGCGTGACGGATCGTCGAGCTTGTACTCGCTGACCTCCCCGAGGCGCACGAACAGGTCGGCGGCCACGTTCGCGTCGAAGAGCGAGCCCGCCCGCTCCTCGAGCGCGTCGGCGTACCGCCGCCAGCCGTCGATCCCGGACTTGTCGGCCAGCCGTTCGATGTGTCCGTGCAGCGACGTGTCGTGCGGCTCCTCCGCGAGCGCACGGAGCAGCGCGGACTGGGCGCGCTTGTCGTCGCCGAGCGCGCTCTCGGCCACCTCGGCGAGGGCCCGCAGCGTGTGCGCGCGCTGCGCCGGCTCCTCCTGCGCGCGAAGTCGGAGCTCGAGCACGGCGGCCAGCTCGGCGCTCTTGCCGGCGGCGCGCAGCACGGGCTCGAGCGCGTCGGCGGCGTCGGCGCGGAGCTCGTCGTGCGCCTCGCCGATGCTCTCGATGGCCGCCGCCGTCTCGGCGTCGTAGCCCGACGCGAGGACTTCGCGATACGCCTCGAGGGCCGCCTGCGCGTCCTGCAGCTCGACGGCGTAGAGAGCCGCCATGCGCTTCTTGAGCGCGCGCTTGACGCCCTCGTCGCTCGCCGCGTCCACCTGCAGCTTGAGGTTGTCGAGCAGCTCGGGCCACATGCGCAGGCGCGTGTAGAGGGCGTCGAGCCGGCCCAGGACGTCGCCGTCGCCCGGCCGCACGGCGAGCGCCTGCACCAGACACTCGATGGCGTCGCGGTGAGCGCCGATGTCCGCGTCCAGGCGGCCGGCCGCGCCGACCAGCAGCCGGAATCGCAGGTCGTCCTCGTCGGGACCGCACTGGTCGACGCGTCGCCGGTACAGATCGACGAGCCGCGCGGGGTCGTCCTTCTGCTCGTAGAGGGCGATGAGCTCGTCGAGCGTGACCGTGTTGCCGGGCTCGAGCTCCAGCGCGCGCTCGTAGGCCTCGATCGCGCCGGCGAGGTCCTCGAGCATGTCGCGCTTGGCCTCGGCGATGCGCCTCCAGGTGAGCGCCCGCGTCTCGTCGTCCGGCACGAGGTCGGCCTTCTTCGTCAGCACGTCGACAAGCGTGGGCCAGTCGCTGAGCAGCGTCGCCAGCGCGTCCATGTGCTCGAGCGGCTGAAGCTCGGACTCGTCGAGCGCGAACAGCCGCGACCAGGCGCGCATCGCGCGCCGCGGGTCGTCGCGCCGCTCGTCGTGCAGCTGGGCGACGGCGGCGAGGAGCTCGCGCTTGGTCGAGCCTTCGGTCTTCGCGATGGCGTTCTCGTAGGCCTCGGCGAGGTCGTCCCACCGGCGGGTCGCGCCGGCGAGCCGTTCGAGCTGCTCGCGCGCGTCGCCGTCCTCGGGATCGAGCATCCAAGCCTGACGCATGGCCTCGAAAGCCCTCGCGAGGTCGCCGCCGCGCTCCTCCCAAAGCGTCGCGCTCTCGCGCAAGATCGCGATCCGCTCGCCGTCGTCCGTCGCGAGCCCGAGCCGCTCGCCGTTGATGGCTACGAGACGCCGCCAGTCGTCGGCGCGCTCGTAGATGGGCCGCAGGATGTCGACGACCCGGGCTTTGTGCTCCGGCACGCCCAGCAGCTGCTCGAGCGTCGCGACCGCCTCCGCGGCGGCGCCTCCGGGCGTGGGCGGCGCCAGATCGACCACGAGCTGAAGCTCGTCGATCGCCGCCGAAGGCTCGTGCAGCCGCTCGGACAGGAGCCGCGCCAGGTCCATGCGGAAGCGGGCCTCGTCCTCGGGCAACGCGCTCTGCTCGGCGCGACGGCGCGTGAGCTCGCCCAGATCCCGCCAGCGCTCGGTGCGCGCGTACAGACGCGACAGGGCGTCGAGCGCGTGCAGGTCACCCTCGTCGGCGTCGAGCGCGGCGCGGTGCGTCTCGATGGCGGCCGCGTCGTCGCCGAGCTCGGTCTCCTCGAGCTGGGCGATCGTGTGCAGCGCGTCGAGCCGCTCCTGCGGCTCGCGAATCGCGTCGAGCGCCTCGCGGTACAGGCCGACGCGCTCCCGGTGGCGGCCGGCGGCCCGTAGCAGCCGGTCGATCGCGCCGAAGGTCCCGTCCTTCGCCTCCGGCTCGAAGCTGTAGGCGCGCCGGTAGAAGAAGAGCGCCTGGTCGACGCTCCCCTGGGCCTCGAACAGCTCGCCGGTGCGCTTCGCGAGGCGCGCCGTCGCCGGCTCGTCGGCGGTGATCTTCGCCAGCTCGCTCGCGTAGATCTCGGCCAGCCGGCGCTGCGCGTTCGCCACGCGCGCCAGCCGCTCGAGCTCCGCCCAGGTCGCCTCGTCCGACGGGTCCTCCGCGAGCAGCTTCGCGGTGGTCTCGAGCGCGGCGTCGTAGTTCTCCTCCTGCTCTTCGTGCATCTTGGCGAGGCGCTTGAGCAGGTGGCGGCGCTCGTCGGGGTCCTGGCTGGCGCCGAGGCGCGCCTCGAGCGTCGAGAGGACGCGGCGGCCGTCGAGGCGGGCGAGGTAGACGGGCTCGAGCATCTCGGCGGCGCGCGCGGCGTGGTCGCGCTGCGACATGAGCACCTCGAGCGAGGCCACCGTCTGCGGGTGCAGCGGATCGATCGCGAGCGCCGCCGCGTACTCGTCGAACGCTCGCTCGACCTCCCCGAGGCGCTTCTCCAGCACCTCGCCGAGCGCGTGATGGAGCGCCGCCTTGCGCTCCCTGGAGGTCTCCGGCGCCGAGACTTGCCGCTCGTAGAGCGACACGAGGTCGTCCCAGCGCTCGGCGCGCGCGTAGAGCCGCTCGAGCGCGGCGACCGCGTCGGGGTCGAGGCCGAGGTCGAGGATCTGCTCGTAGACGGCGATCGCCGCGCGCGCGTCGCCGAGCTTCTCGTCGTCGAGGCGGGCTTGCTTGAACAGCAGCTGCCGGCGCTCGGCCTCGGTCTCCGCCGCGTCGGCGCGACGCTTGACGATGTCGAGCAGCGCCGCGTTGTCCCCGGTCTCCTCGTACAGCGACTCGAGCGCGACGAGCGCCCGGCGGTCGTCGCTCCTGAGGTCGAGCGCGCGCGCGTAGTAGCGCCGGGCGAGCGCCGAGTCCCCGAGCTGCGAGCGCGCGATGTCGGCGATGCGCAGGGTGACCTCGAGCTGCAGATCCCCGTCGAGGATGTCCTCGACCACCGAGCGCAGGAGCTCGGCCAGCTCCTCGTGCTTGCCGACTGCGGCCGCGAGCCGCTCGGCGCGCTCGATCCACCGCGGCAGCTCCGGCTCGGCGACCGCTTCGCGCAGCCCGCGGGCGGCGTACGAGAGCGCCAGCGTCGCGTCGCCGAGCGGCCCCTCGGCGACCTGCGCGGCCTGCGCCACGAGCGCCAGCTTGTCCGAGATCGAGTCGGCGTACTGCGCCTCGATGTCGAGCACCTTCAGCAGCTTGTGGCGCTGGCCGTCGCCCTCGTAGAGCGGCCGCAGGATGCCGGCGGCCTCGCGCCTCGCGGCCGGATCGTCGAGCAGCGCCTCGAGCGCGTCGCGGCAGGCCGCGTGGGACGGATCGAGCACGAGCGCCTGGCGGTAGGCCTCGATCGCGCCCGCGAGGTCGCCGAGCCTGTCCTGCCGCACGTGCCCCAGCCGCGCCAGGATGGCCAGCTTGTCCGCCGGCGAGTCGGCGAGCGCCAGATCCGCCTCGAGCGTCTCGGCGAGGTCCGGCCACCGGTCGGCCTTCTCGTAGAGCGCCGCCAGCGCCGCGAGCGAGCCGCGATCGACGCCGAACGTGTCCACGACCGCCCGGTGCGCGACGATGGCCTCGCCCACGTCGCCGAGCTTGTCGGCGAGCGTCGCGGCGATGCGCGCGAGCAGCGCGCGCCGCGCGTCGTCGTCGTCCGCCAGGTGCTCGCGCGCGCGCAGCACGTCGACGAGCTTCCGCCAGCTCTGGGTCCGCTCGTAGAGGCGGTCGAGCGCCGAGAGGGCGTGAGCGTCGTTGGGGTCGTCGTCGAGGCGGGCGCGCCAGGCCTCGATGGCGCCGTTCGGGTCGTCGAGCACAGTCTCGCAGAGCTCGCCCAGGCGGCCGTGGAGCTCGCGCCGCGCGTCGGCGTCGTCGTCGAGCCGGACCTCCAGGCGCAGGATCTCGCAAAGCTGCCGGTTGGCGCCGGACACCGCGTAGATGCGCTCGAGGGCCCGGCACGCCGGCAGCGCGATCGACGGGTCGTCGGGCGCGAGCTCGAGCACCTCGCGGTAGACGGCGTCGGCCCGGAGCGCGTCGTCGAGCTCCTTCTCGTAGAGGCGCGCGAGGTCCATCAGGACCTCGCCGCGGGGCAGCGGCGCCGAGGCCCTCGCCGCCGCCGCGGTGAGCACGCCGGCAGCCCGCTCCTGGGCGCCCATGCGGCGCGCGATCTCGAGGAGCCGCTCGCGCGCCGAGGCGTCGTCCGGATCGAGGGGCAGCAGGCGCGCGAACGCCTCGAAGGCTCCCGCGTCGTCGCGCAGCCGCTCGTCGCGCAGCTCGGCGACGCGACGGAGCAGATCGCGGGTCTCGTCCTGTCCCTTCGCGAACTCCAGGTGCACCTCGAGCACGCGGACCAGGTCCGGGATCTCGTCGCGTTCGGTGTAGACGCTCTCGAGCACCATCGCCGCGCGCGACCGGAGCTCCGGCACGTCGAGGATGCTCTCGACGAGTCGGCGCGCGTCGGTGGACGCCGGTCGCTCCCGGAGCACGTGCTCGAGGTAGGACAGGGCGCCGGCCGCGTCGCCCAGCCGCGTGAAGAGCAGCGTGCCGAGCTGCCGCTCGAGCTCGAGCCGCTCGTCTCCCGACGCCCCCGGCAGCCGACGCTCGAGCAGCTGGGCCAGCCGGTCCCACCGCTGCTCGGCGGCGTAGAGCGACTCGAGCGACCGGACGGATTGCTCGTGCGCCGGATCGAGCTCCAGGATCCGCTCGTAGTACGCGATCGCGCGACCCCGCTCGCCGGTGATCTCCTCGGCGACCATCGCGACCTCGGAGAGCAGCTCCGCGCGCCGGGCGCCGTCGGGCGTCGCGGCCACGACGCGCTCGTAGAGCGCCGCGAGCTCGCCCCACTGCTCGCCCGTCGTGAGGATCTGCTTCAGCCGCAGGAACGCGCGCTCGTTGCTGGGCTGCTGGTCGAGCATGCGTTCGAGGTAGGGCCTCGCCCGCTCCACGTCGCCGAGCTTCTCGTCGAACAGCACCGCCGCGCGCTCGGACAGCTCGAGCTCGACAGCCTGCGGCAGCCCGGTGCGCCCCATCGGCGGCACGACCGAGACGATCGCGTCGACGAGCGCCTGCGAGCGGCCGGCCTTGGCCGCGAGGTCGGCCAGCCGATCCCAGAGCGGCAGATCGCCCGGAAACTCGCCGACGGCGCGCACGAGCACGTCGAACGCGCCGCTCGCGTCCTCGAGCTTGTGCTCGTGGACGTCCGACAGGCGCATGTAGAGTTCGAGGCGATCGCTGTGCGCGGCGGTCGTCGCGATGAGGACCTCGAGCACGTCGGCCTGCGGCTTGGCCGCGCCCGTCTCGCCGTACACCCGCTCGAGGATCGCGGCCGCCCGCGCGCGCGTCTCGGGGACCGGCAGCAGCCGCTCGACGACCGCCACGGCGTCGGGGTCGCCGGGCACGAGCTCGAGCGCGCGCTCGCAGGCGGCCAGGGCGTCGGCCGACTTGCGCAGCGGATCGGCGAGCAGCTTGGCGAGCGCGATCTCGCGCGCGGCGCGCTCGGCCCCCTGTCGCTGATCGCGGTCGAGCGCGATCACCTCCACCGCTCCTTGCGCGTCTCCGAGCGACTGGAGCAGCCGCGCGAGCGAGCGGAGCGCGCCGCCGTGGTGGGGCACGAGCCGCAGCACGCGCCGGTACAGCTCGACGGCCCTCTCGGGAGCCGCGAACGCGTCCTCCTCGAGCATGGCCCACTCGGCCAAGAGCTCGAGCTTGAGCGCCGTGTTCGCCCGCTCGACGCGCAGATCGAAGAGCCAGCGCAGGTCGTCACGGCGATCGGCCTCGCGCAGGATGCGGTCGAGCGTCTGCACGGCGACGTCGTCGGCGTCGTCCTCCTCGACGAGCGCGCGGTATGCGCCGACGGCCTCGTCGATGCGCCCCAGCTCGCGCGCGTACACCTCAGCGAGCTTGGCGCGGAGCGCGCGCGCCTCGCCTCGGCGCCCCCCGTCGCCGTTCTCGCGGTCCCTCTTCTTCTTCTTCTTCCCCGAACGCGTCCCCTCGACCAGCGGCTCGATCGCCGCCAGCCTGGCGCTCAGCCCCTCGACGAACCCGGTCCACTGTCCGGACAGGCGAGCGGCCGCCTCGAACGAGGCGAGCGCCCCGTCGCGCGCCGGCGCGAGCTCGTACGCCGCCCGCGCCCACGCGAACGCCGACGCGCGGTCCTGCAGCTGGTAGCCGCAGACGGACACGAGCTTCTCGAGGAGCGGCAGCTTGTCGTCGACGTCGTGCGCGTGCCCGAGCAGGATCTCGTAGAGCGGCGGCAGCCTGCCCCACTTCTCGTCCTTCTCGTACAGCGGCACGAGCGCGGCGGCCGCGCGCGCGTCGTCGTGGTTGACCGACAGGATGCGCTCGTAGCTGCGGAACGCGCGCTCGGGGGCGCTCAGCCGGTCGGTGTAGATGCCCGCGCAGCGGAAGCTGAGGTCGATCTTCAGCGCCGGGTCCGTCGCCTTGTCGGCGGCGCCCGACAGGACCTCGACGAGCCCCTCCCAGTCGTTGTTCTGCGCGTAGAGCTCGGTCAGCCCGTCGTAGTCTCCGACGGCCAGGTGGCTGTCGCGCAGGACGCGCAGGGCCTTGGCGTGCCCGGGCTGGATCGCGAGCACGCGCCGCCACGCCGTCATCGCCTTCGCGTGGTCGTGGAGCCGGTCGGAGTAGATCGTGCCGAGCTTCTGCAGCACGTTCATGCGCGTCGCGTCGTCCGCGGCGGCGGACACCCGTCGCTCGAGTACCTCGGCGACCGTCGCGAAGTCCTTGTCGCGCTCGGCCTGCTTCTCGAGCGCGTCGAGCGCGCCCGACCACGAGGGATCCTCGTCGACGATCCTCTTGTAGAGCGCCACGGCCTGCGCGCCCATGTCGAGCCGCTCGGCCGCCAGCTTGGCCATCTCCGTCCACAGGGCGCGCCGATCGGGGCCGGACGGGATCGCCTCGGCCTGGGCCGCGAGCAGCTCGTAGAGCGGCTTGTACGCGCGGCGCTTGCCGTACAGCTCGCGCAGCCGCTCGACCGCCTCGGTGTCCTTCGGATCGACGGCGTGCAGCTTCTCGTAGGCCTCGACGGCGTTCTGCACGTTCGAGAACTGGTCGAGCCAGCGCCGCGCGATCGCGCGCCAAAGGTCGGCCTTCACCGTGGGGTCGCGCTCGAGCTCCGCCTGGCGCGCCTGCATGGTCAAGAGGTCGCGCCAGCGCTGCAGGGCCTGGTACACGCGCACCAGCTCGCGCACGCTCGTCAGGTCGCCCGGATCGAGCTGCACGATCTGCGTGAGGACCGTGACCAGGGCCGAGTCGCTCTTGACGTGATCACGATAGATCCCCGCGATGTCGCGCAGGATCGGCAGCCGGCCCGACGCGTCGTCCTGCGGCACCCTGTCGAGCTCTTGCCGCAGCAGATCGGTGAGCGCGCTGTATCCCGCCGTCTGCCGGTACAGGCGCTTGAGCGCCTCGCGCGCCTCGGCGTTGCGCGCGTCTTGCCGCAGCACCGACCGCCACTGCTCGATGGCCTTCTGCGCGTTTGCGCCCTCCTCGGCCAGCTTGGCGATCTCCGCGACGATCGCCGCTCGCTCGGGCCCGTCGGGCATCGCGCGCTGAGCCTCGGCGAGGACCGTGGCCAGGCGCGCGCTCTCCCCGCGCATCCCGCACCACTCGCGGAAGAACGACAGCATGCCCGGGTGCGCGGGCTCGAGCTTGCGCAGCCTCTCGAAGTACGGCTCGGCGGCGTCCGGCTTGCCGCGCATGCGCCAGTGGACCATCGCGATCTGCAGGACCGCGCCGGACTCCTCCTCGCGGCTGCGGAGCACGCCGCGCTGCAGCTGCGCGTCGTAGAGCGCGACGAGGTGGTCCCACATCTGGTTGGCGTTGAAGAGATCCGCCAGGAAGCTCGACGCCTCGGGGTGGCCGGGCGCGAGGTCGAGCGCGCGCTCGTAGGCGGCCGCCGCGCGCTCGGGGGACTTCAGCTTCTTCGCGAGCACGCGCGCCAGCCGGACCCAGCTCGCGATGCGCTCCTCCTTGGGCGCGACGTTCGCGAAGCGCTCGATCACGCGCGCCAGCTCGTCCCAGCGCTCCTGCTGGCGGAGCACGCGCTCGAGCAGCATCTGCGCGCGACGGTTCTTGGGATCGAGCGCCTGCGCGTCTCCGAGCAGGGCGAGGACGCGATCGACGAGCTCCGGCGCCGGCGGACTGCCGGCCTCACGGCCGTATCGATGAACGACCTCGGCCCCGCTGACGAGGAGCGAGCTGCGGAACGCGCCGTCGCCGCCGCCGCGCGCCTCCTGCTCGTAGCGCTCGGCCAGGTCACGCCACTTCGCCCGCTTCGCCGCGCCACGCTCGATCGCCTCCCTGGGGCGCCGGTCGTCGGGGCGGAGCTCGGCGAGGCGCCGGTAGGCTTCGAGGGCCCCCTCGTCGTCGAGCAGGTCTTCGTCGAGCAGGCGCGCCAGCTCCGCGACGAGCTCCGCCTCCCGCGGCGTGCCGCGGAACGCGTCTGCCTCGATCCGCAGGAGCTTCGCCACGGCCTCCGTCTCGCGGCGGGCCTCATGAGCGCGACGCGCTGCGTCGAGGAGCTGCGCGATCTCGTCGAGCTCGGCACCGCGCGCCTTGCCGACGGCATCGCGAAGCTCGCTCCAGGCACCGGGGTGGTCCGGGTCGTCCTGGAGCAAGCCGAGTGCGCCCTTGATGCTCTTGTCGCTCATCCCTCACCTTGCGGTCAACGCATGCCGGCCATGCCGCGCGCGCCGGGAGCGCGCGGGCGGCAGGCCATCGTCTCAAAACGTGGACACCTGCTCGAAACGCGCGAAATCCTGCGAGGAAATCGCTGAGCCTCGGGCCACGCCATGCTACGGAGCCAGAAGCGCCATAGCAAGGGTCGGCGAAGGCAGAGGTGCGAGAGGCACGGAGGGCGTTTTCGGGGGCGTGTTCGGAGGCGTTTTCGGTGCGCCCGCACGTGCGGCGCGCGGTCGGGCGTCCGTGCCGGCTTCATGTTAGGGGAGCGAGGAGCCCTGCATGCTGAGCGCGAACGGCAAGTCGCTCGGACTGTCGCTGCGCAACATCTACGAGACCCTGGCGGTCAGCTTTCCCACCGTGGTCGACGCGCTGCGTGGGCGTGTCACCAAGCAGCTCTGCGACGACCGGCTGGCGCACTGGGCCGAGGCCGTCATCGCCAACGCGCGCATCGCGATCGAGGTCACCGGCCGCGAGCACCTCGAACCCGGCCAGACGTACCTCGTCATGAGCAATCACCAGTCGCTCTACGACATCCCGGTGCTGTTCCGGGCGATCGGGCCGAACGTGCGCATGATCACCAAGCGCGAGCTCTTCGAGGTGCCCATCTTCGGGGGCGCCCTCCAGGCCGCGGGCTTCATCGCGATCGACCGCCGTGATCGCAACGCCGCCATCCGGAGCCTCGACCGCGCGCGCGACTTGCTGGCTGGCGGCACGCACGTGTGGATCGCGCCGGAAGGCACGCGAAGCCGGACCGGCGAGCTCCTGCCTTTCAAGAAGGGGGCCTTTTACCTCGCGCTCGAGGCGGGCCTGCCCATCTTGCCGGTGACGCTGCGCGGCACGCGCGACGCCCTCCCGGCCAAGGGCGTGCGCTCGAGCGCCGGGGCCCGCGTGCGCGTGACGATCCACCCGCGCGTCGATCCGCGACCTTACGCGGCGCGCGGCAAGCGCGGCAGGCAAGAGCTGATGGACGACGTGCGCCGTCGCCTGGAGAGCGCCGTTTGAGCGGCGGCGCCGCCCCCGCCCCGGCGACCTGGCCGGCGCCCGCGGCGCCGAACGCCGTGGGCGCGGGGATGGCCGTCCTGGTCAACGCGAACGCCAAGCGGGGCGGCCGCCGGGTGGCGGTCCAGATCGCGCGCGCGCTACCCGGGGCGGGCGTGCGGCTGACGCGCTCCACCCAGGAGATCGACGCGTGGCTGCGCGTCCTGCCCCGCCCGCGCGCGGTGCTGGCGGCGGGCGGCGACGGAACGGCGCTGGCGCTCGTCAACGCGCTCGTGCGCGTCGCCCCGGGACACGGGCCGCTGCCGACGATGGGCATCCTGCCGCTCGGCACCGGCAACGGCTGGGCGCACGCGCTCGGCGCTCCGAAGCTGCACCGATGCCTGGAGCTCCTGGCGCGCACGTCCGGCCAGCTGCCGACGCGCCGGTGCGGCCTCATCGAGGTCGAGGGGACGCTCGCGCACTTCGCGGGATCCGGCTGGGACGCGATGATCCTCAACGACTACCGCCGCCTGCTCGAGGCGAGCCACGGACCGGGCAGGCGCCTGTCCAAGAGCGTGTACGGCTACCTGCTCGCGACCTTGCTGCGCACCGCCCCGAGGGTCGCCGTCTCGGGCAACCCGCACCTCCTCATCGAGAACCTGGGCGACGACGTGTTCGCGCTCGACGACGCGGGCCGGCCGCGGCGCCTCGAGCGAGCGGGCCGCGGCGCCGTGCTCTACGACGGCCCGGCCGGCACCGCGTCGGCCGGCACGTGCCCGGAGTTCGGGTACCGGTTCCGCGCGTTTCCCTTCGCCGAGAGGATGCCGGGCTTCATGAGCGTGCGCGTGTACGAGCGCGGCGCGCTCGGCGCGGTCGCGTCGATTCCGCGCCTCTGGCGGGGCGCGCACCCGCTCGGCGGGATGCACGACTGGCTCGCGACCCACGTGCGCATGACCTTCTCGCGGCCGGTGCCGCTGCAGATCGGCGGCGACGCGCACGGCGAGCGCCGCACGATCGAGTTTCGCTCCGCGGCCAGCAGCATCCGGATGATCGACTGGCGGCGCCTGCTCTGCTTCGACGCCTGACGCGCGCGGCCGGACCCCCGCCCGGCCCGGGCGCGGGACGTCAGGCGCTCGCGCGCGTCGGCGCCGCCTCGCTCTTGCGCGCGGCGTAGAGCTGCTCGATGAGGCCGCCGTAGGCCTCGATGACCTTGCGGCGCTTCAGGCTCATCTTCGGCGTGAGCATCGCGTTGTCCACCGTGAAATCGCCGGGCACGAGCGCGAACTGGACGATGCGCTCGAAGCCCTTGAAGTCGGCGGAGTGCGCCTTGATCTCGCCGGCGAAGAGCTCGACGACGCGCGGGTCCTTCACGAGCTCCGGCAGCGCCGACGGCAGCTCGACGTGGCCGGCCTCGGCCCACTTTTTTACGGCGGCGACGTTCGGGACGATCAGCGCGACGTTGTGCGGGCGGTTGTCCCCGTAGACCATCGCGTTGGCGATGTACGGGCTCAGCTTGAGCTTGTCCTCGAGGGGACTCGGAACGACGTACTTGCCGTTCT
>Ga0070738_10004687_pt1 | contig 16018 bp, 11 predicted proteins | sample Coa_R2_2_FD_66446 | JGI IMG/M metagenome (GOLD analysis project Ga0070738, IMG submission 66446) | Surface soil microbial communities from Centralia Pennsylvania, which are recovering from an underground coalmine fire - Coalmine... | ecosystem: Environmental > Terrestrial > Soil > Unclassified ...
GGCGTAACGGCTTTTCTTTTTTCCTACTCTCTTTCTTACTGAGTCCGTTCATTGGCATATTGTTTGCCTTAATGATCAAGGCCGATCCTGTCGGGCAAGGCAAAAAGAAATGCCGACAATGCGCGGAGTTCGCGCAATCGGAGGCCAAGATATGTTGGCATTGTGGTCATGGCTTTGAAAATGCAGGAGAGGGAATTGAGTCTCACTCAGATATCGGACGATCCCATAAAAGCATCGATGGGCAAACGCAACTATACAATGAGGAGGTTAGGTTCGCCGCCGAACGTGCAAAACCGTGGCTGCAGCGCAATGGAGTGGAGTTAGCGATATTGGTCGGCATCGGCCTATATTGCATTGGGTTATTGTGGATTGCCTCAGGACAGCCAAGCGTATCTCCATCGTTTGGAACCGAAACTTCCTCCTCGCCTTCGTTCATGTCCGAATCGTCTTACATGACGAACAAGGAGCGAACTATTCAAGGCGAGAACTCGAAAAGTGTTATGCGGCGCCATCATGAATTTGATCCAGTAGAGGTGCAGAAAATCAACGCGGAGGCTGCGTCGTGGAAAACTAGAGAGGGCTGCGAAGGCGATGGATTTACTTGGGACAGCGGAACATGCCAATGGAAAACGAAAAACTAGCAATCGTTGTTAAGCGCCACTTCTGTATCGTCTCTATTTCCTCTCGTTCAACTCGTCTCTCTCCACCACGCCGTCTTTGATGTAAATCACGCGGTGGGCGTACTCGGCAATGTCGTGTTCGTGGGTCACGACGATGATGGTGTTGCCGTTGGCCTGAAGGCGATCAAACAGCGCCATGATCTCAATGCCGGTTTGCGAATCCAGGTTTCCGGTCGGTTCGTCGGCCAGAATAATCGACGGCCGGTTCACCAGCGCGCGCGCAATCGCGACACGCTGCCTCTGTCCGCCGGAGAGTTCGTTTGGCTTGTGGTTCATGCGTTTTTCCATGCCCACAGAAGTTAAAGCAGCCTTGGCTCGTTCGGTGCGCTCTTCGGCGGGAACACCGGCATAAATCAGCGGTAGTTCAACATTGTGCAATGCGGTCGCGCGAGCCAGAAGATTGAAGGTCTGAAATACGAACCCAATTTCTTTGTTCCGGATGCGCGCCAGTTCGTCATCATCTAACTCGCTGACCTGCTGATTGTTCAGCCAATACTGGCCCTTGCTGGGCGAGTCGAGGCAGCCGATGAGGTTCATCAGCGTGGATTTACCGGATCCAGACGGGCCCATGATAGCCACGTATTCGTTGCGGCGGATCTGCAAATTTACTCCGCGCAGCGCATGGACCTGCTGCTCCGAACCCATGTCGTAGGTCTTCCACAGGTCAATGGTCGCGATCATTACTGATTCGGGCGGTGCCGACACCACAGGCTGATCAATATTGATGACTTCTGCCGTTGCCATTTTTGACTCCTCGTCCCTCTCGGACACTCGCCGCTCCAGTCTGGTTCCCGGTCTTTAGGGTACGCCTTCCAGTTTGACCCAGAAAGCTCGTCCCCAAGCTGGATTTCTATTGGACGAACGAACCGCCCGTTTGTTAGTTACTTCCGGCGGTTACGCTGCGTCCTCGTCTTCCTTTTTGGGTGCGGAGTTGTCCACTTTGACCCCCGTACCCGGCTTAATGCTACGCAAAACTTTGTAACTACCAGTAATGATTTCGTCGCCTTCTTGCAAGCCCTTCGTTACTTCTATGTCAGTAGTTCCGGAGATACCGGTCGTCACCGGCACAAATTGCGCTTTCTTGTTTCGAATCACAAACACGCCTTGAATTTCTTCCTTGCTGTTGGATACCGCGCTTGCCGGAGTGGCTGCCTCTACGGTTCCTTTTCCAGCTTTATCTTTCTCTTTCAAATCATCCGATGTTCGCACCGTCAGCGCCTGAATCGGAATGCTCAGGGCATTCTGGCGCGTGGCAGTCGTAACTTTCGCGGTTGCCGATAAACCCGGCCGTAAGTTGGCTGGCGGATTTTGCAACGTCACCACAACTTTGAAGTCCTTTGCTTCCTGGCTCCCGCCGGTCGCCTGCGATGTGGCCACTCCCGTCGAACGCACTATCGCATCATCGCCAATCTGTGTCACCACAGCTTTGAAAGTTTGCTTGGGCAGGGCATCTATCGAAACTTCCGCCGGTTGTCCCAGTTGGACGTTCACAATGTCGGTCTCATCCATCAAAACTTCCGCCGTGATGACGGATAAGTCGCTTAAAGTCATTAGCGTACTTCCCGGCGCATTCTGAATTCCCATGACCATCGTCTCACCCTCGCGCACGGGAAGGTTGGTAACCACGCCGTCGAAAGGGGCCGTATAACGGGTTTTCTTCAGTACATCGGATACCCGTGTCAAATTGGCGCGGTTCTCGTGAATGTGCCGCTCCGCCGAATCGCGTTGCGCCTTGGCCTGCGCTACTTTTGCTTCCGCCTGCACCAACATCGCCTGCGAAGTGTTGAAGTTCGCTTTCTGCGCGTCATACTCCTGCTTGGCGATCAAAGCCTCTTTATAAAGTCCCTGCGTCCGGGTCCAATCAAGCTGTGCTTTTTCCGCATCCGATTTGGCCCGGTTTAAATCTGCCACCGCTGTATTCAGGCCTGCTTCGGCAGCCAGCAAATCAATCTGGGCAGCTTCCAGCGAGGCTTGATTCGCATCCACATCCGCGCCAGATTGCACGTTTTCCAGTTGCGCCAGCAATTGTCCCTCTTTCACCTGGTCGCCTTCCTTCACGTAAAGCCTGGTAATGCGGCCGAAGGCATTCGCCCCAATGTTTACGTACCGCTTGGGCTTGATTTCCCCGGACGCGCTGACGATCGCCGCCAAATCCATGCGTTGTACCTTGCCGGTCTGCACCGTCACCACATTCTTGTGGCTTTGGTGGACAGTAAAGGCCACTATCGCCAAAAGCAGAACGGCTGCCCCGGCGCCGATTGCAATCTTCTTCCATGTCTTCATCAGCTTATGTACTCAGGCGGCTGCCGGGCCACGTTATTACATACGGCCACGGCATCAGGAAAGTTCCCCAAATGACTGTTTCAAAGTATAGCTGAGCGGGTTGCCAGGGCGGGTTTTCAGTATGTAAAACATCGCATGTACGCGCTGTGCGGTAATTCGCAAAGTCTCAAATCAGTAATTTTGGTCAGAATAGTTCCGCGTTTTTGACAGGTGCAAAGACGGCTAGCCTGTATACTTCAAGGGCCTGTAAGGCAGTACTAAAATTGGACTACTCATAATGGGTAGGACTAAGGAAGTTCCTCGCCTCTAAGAACCGCAAAATTTGGGCCCCCTTTTCCTTGATTTGAGGCATCCAATAGACATAGAATCATCTTTAGCGGTTCGCATGTGCTTTTTCGCATATGCCAGGAGTTCCCCCTGCTTATGTTTCAGTCTGGCGTTAAGTTCTTGGTTTCGTTAGTTTTATTGGTTACTTCCTGTGCGCTGGCCCCACTCGGATGGGCCCAGCAAGACGCCAAACCCGCCAGTACACCCGCTGCGCAGTCGGACTCCGCGAACAGCCAGGAAACCGATCCGCTTAAGCGCCCCCTTACAGACAAGCAGAAAAAAGAAAACGCCAAGTCCCTGAAACAGGAGCTTAGCCGGACGTATAAGAAATGGCTTAATGAGGACGTAGCCTACATCATCACGGACGAAGAGCGCGCCGCCTTTAAGCAGCTCTCCAATGACGAGGAGCGCGATCAGTTCATTGAAGCTTTCTGGCAACGCCGCGACCCCACGCCTGATACGGAAGAGAACGAATACAAGGAAGAGCATTACCGGCGAATTGAGTATGCCAACGAGCATTATGCGGCTGGTATTCCGGGGTGGAAAACAGACCGCGGGCGCATCTACATCGTTTTTGGCCCTCCTGATGAAATTGATTCGCATCCTTCCGGCGGTACTTATGATCGTCCGATCGAAGAAGGCGGCGGAACGACTTCGACTTATCCGTTTGAAGACTGGCGTTACCGCTACATCGAGGGCATTGGTCAGGAAGTCATCATCGAGTTCGTGGACACGTGCATGTGTAACGAGTACCACATGACGATTGACCGCGGAGAGAAAGATGCGTTGGCGGAGTCTCCCAACGGCGGCGAAACTTTGTACGAGCAAATGGGTCTCACGAGCAAAGCATCCCGTTTGAATGGCGGGCTGGAAACTTTGGGATCTGGGCCAGGTACGGCCGCAAATGCCAGCAAAGAATTCGACCGGTTGGAGCAGTTCGCCAAACTCAGCAAGCCGCCCGATGTGAAGTTTAAAGACCTTGAAGAAGTTGTAAGAACCAAAATCACTTACAACCTTATGCCGTTCGATGTGCTTACTGACTTTGTTCGCGTGACGGGCGACACGGTTTTGGTTCCCGTGACGGTTCAAATGAAAAACCGCGACATCACATTTGTGAACAAAGACGGAATACAGCGCGGAACCGTCAACATTTTTGGGCGCGTTTCCACGCTGACCGGCAAAGTAGCGCAGACGTTTGAAGAAACCGTGGAGGCGGACATTCCAGCGGAGCTTCTTCCAAAGGCAGTGGAGAATTCACAGGTGTATTGGAAAGCGCTTCCGTTGCGCCCGGGACGCTATCGTCTCGACATCGTCGTGAAAGACGTAAACGGCGATCGCAAAGGAACCTGGACCCGAGGCATTGTTGTGCCTGAGTTTGCGGACGATAAGCTCTCAGCATCCTCGCTGATCATTGCGGACGACATGGAACCTGTGCCTTCAAAAAATGTTGGCACCGGCATGTTTGTGATTGGAGCGACAAAAGTTCGTCCGCGTGTGCCTCCAGCGGATGGCAAACCAGCCAGCTTCAAACGCGGGCAAAAACTGAATTTCTGGATGCAGGTTTATAACCTTGGCCTTGACGAAAAAACACACAAGTCGTCGGCTACGGTGGAGTATGATGTCGTGAACGTCACGACCAATAAATCTGTTATTCACACGGTGGAAAGTACAGATAAGATGGGGAATGTCGGCGACCAAGTGACCCTGCAAAAAACTCTCGCGGCCGCCAACCTTGATCCGGGAACTTATCGAATCCAGATCAAGGTGAGTGACAATATCTCCAAGCAGTCGCTGGATCCAACCGCGACGTTTGCGGTGGAATAGCGATCTCGCTACCAGTGGGCGGTGGGATGATGTTGCGCAAACTCGGGTTGTGGTTGCTGACGGCGCAATTGTTCGCCTTGCCGTTAGCGGCCGCAGACAACACGGGATCGATCACAGGGCAAGTGCGCAACGCCCAGGGTGTGCCTCAAATGGGAGCCGTGGTTGAGATCCTTGGCCCCAAACTCAGCGCTCTGCGCGTCTTTACCGATGAACACGGCTTCTATTCGATTTCCGGGCTCCTTCCCGGTTCCTACAATCTTCGAGTATCGGCGCCGGCGTTTCTGCCTGCCTTGCGTGAAAAAGTAGGATTGCACCCCGGCACGGGGACGGTCGTAAACGTTACGCTGAATTCTTTGTTTGAAGCCGTGCAATTGCCACCATTGCGCGGTTCCGACAGCAGTGATGATTGGAAGTGGGTGCTGCGTTCTGTTTCGAACCGGCCCATCCTACGTTTCCAGGATCCGGCACTGATGGCTTCGCACGAACGTACCTCTGCGTTCCACGCTGTAAGCGGAACTTTGTCGTTTCTTGCCGGTTCGCCGGCGTCAGGATTCGGCACGGGTTCAGACATGAGCACGGAATTCTCGGTCGAAAAACCTGTATTTTCTGATGGCACGGCGTTACTGAGCGGAAATATTGGCTATGGTTATGCATCACCGACGACCGTTTTGCGAGCCGGTTACAGCAAGGTCGGCAGCGATGGAACCGGGCCCAGTATTGCGGCGACGATACGGAATTTGGCCTCGCCGGATTTGGGGCTGCCTAATGCAGATTTTCAGTCCATCGCTTTGACTACGTCGGATGTGATGAAGCTGGGCGACGTTTTGGAGTTACGGTTTGGCAGCGAGTTGCAAACCATCCAATTCCTCGGACGAGTGAGTGCATTTCGTCCATTTGGTTCGGCGGACTTACATCTGTCGCCAGATACGGTTGTGACATATGCCTATGCGACTTCCGAACCGGACAGCTCCAGCGAAAAGGGATTTGACCGCGAGACGGCGGATTTAAGCGAATCCGGCCCGCGAATGAGCATTGCCGGCTACCAGTCCACGCTGGAGCGCGCTCACCATCATGAAGTAGCGATTACCCATCGCGAGGGAAAGAACACGATTCAAATGGCAGCATTTTTTGATCGGGTCTCGGATCCGGCTTTGACCGGAGTTGGTCTGTACTCGGCGGTGAGCGGAGAAGTGTTGCCGGATGTTTACTCAGGAACGTTCACTTATCGTGGACGGCAGCTTGATGCACAAGGCGTCCGAGTGGCGTGGGAACGGCAGCTTACCTCAAAGATCAGTTCGACTTTCGACTATGCCTATGGCGGAGCGTTGAATCTCGATAATCCGAATGCGACGATTGATTCGGTTCGCCAGTGGAGCTCGGTAAAGCAGCACCACGCGATTAGCGCGAAGCTGAAGGGAACGTTGCCGGGTTCGAAGACGGGATGGATTGCTTCTTACCGCTGGGTTGATGGGCCAACACTTACTCCCGTGGACATGTTTAATGCTTCGATTGGGCAAGCTGATCCCTATCTCAACTTGTTCTTCCGGCAGCCAATTCCGGGCACCGGTTTTCTGCCCAGCCATCTGGAAGCGATGATAGACCTGCGCAATCTGTTGGCGCAGGGTTATGTGCCCGTGATCGGGCAAGATGGGCATACGGTCTATCTGGTACAAGCTGCCAGAAGCGTAAGAGGCGGCGTGGCGTTTACCTTCTAAACTTCTTCGAAAACAATACTTACGTTAGTTACGTACCTCTTTTGGCTCCCATTAATATTTTGTATTTCCTTTCCTGCGTATAACGGCTAAACTTTTCGCCACGAGTAATTTGCGATGGCAACAACGCTCAAGTTCCACGGCAAAGTGTTGATGCACACCACTTTAAAGCGAATGGGAGACTTTATATGAGAGTGAGGACGATCCTCGCTTGTGCAACTTTGGCTTGCGTAATGCTGCTGGCTGGTTCGATGGCAGCACAGACCTTCCGCGGCACGATTCTGGGCAATGTGACCGACGCTTCGGGTGCTGTAATTCCCGGCGCCAGCGTAAAGGTCCATAACGTGAATACCGGCCAAGATCGCGTCACGGTGACGACCGCGGATGGAACTTATGCCGTGCCGGAATTGCCCGTTGGAACGTACAACGTCACCATTACGCAAAAAGGTTTCCAGACTTCCGTGATCAAGGCGGTGGCGGTGGATGTGGCCAGTGAGCGCCGCGTGGACTTTGCGCTCAAGCCCGGCCAGGTGAATGAGCAAGTGGAAGTATCCGGCGAAGTCCTGCCAACTATTGAGACGACCAACAATACGCTGGGTGGCGTGCTGACTCAGGAAACCGTGAAAGACCTGCCTATCAATGGGCGCGATTACACTAAGCTCATCTTCCTAAATCCAGGCGTGGCCGGATCCCCCGACCAAATTACGGACTCCCCGGGATCTTTCGGCGAGTTCAGCATGAATGGCGCGCGCGGCCGATCTAACAACTACCTGCTCGACGGTACCGATATGAACGACGGCTACCGTAACGATCCGGCGATCAATCAGGGCGGCGTGTTTGCGACGCCTTCAGCAATTTTGCCGATTGATGCTGTGTCAGATATGCGTGTGCTTTCGAACTTCGAACCGGAATATGGGCGGAATGCCGGCGCTGTGGTCAATATCGTTACCAAGAGCGGAACCAACGCTCTGCATGGTACGGCGTTTGAGTACTTCCGCAATGACGCGCTGGACGCGCGAAATTATTTTGATACGACCTCGGTGCCAAAAGCGCCATTCCACAATAATCAGTTTGGCGGGTCGGTTGGTGGTCCAATTGTGAAGGACAAAACGTTCTTCTTCTTAGACTACGAGGGACAGCGTGAGAGTGTCGGTGTTGTCTCTTTGGATTGTGTTCCAACCTTGGCTCAAATCAGTGCTGCTCAAGCTGCGATTACGGGAGCCGGGGGAGCCGTCAGTCCGATTGGGCAGGCCCTGGTTAATTTTTACCCCCATGACCCTAATCGTTATGTTTCTGGAATTACCTCCAACGATTCTGGTTGTTTTGACGCGAATGGAAATTTTGCGACGGATTACATCGCCAATGCGCCATCCCTCAACAACTTGAGCAGCGTCATCGCGAAGATTGACCACAATTTCAGCCAGAAGGACAACATCAGCGGCCGGTACTTCTTCGGCGACAGCACGCAGCAATTTCCTTTGGCCCTCAATGCGACAGGAGGTCAGTTGCCGGGTTATGACACGGTAACGCCGACGCGGGTGCAATTGGTTTCTATTTCGAATGTGACGGTGCTGTCTCCTACCAAGGTCAACGAACTGCGCTATGGCTGGAATCGATTTGCTGAAGGGTTCTTCCCGCAAGATCGGAGTTTCAACCCCGGCAGCATTGGTTTTTGCAATGTTCCGGTGACGTTTGGCACATGTAATTCTCAGGGCCTGCCGATCATCATCCTTGCTCCGAATGCCACAGGTGGCGCGGGTTTCTTCTCGCAATTGGGAGCGACTTCGGGCGATCCGCGCCAACGCGTAGATACCAACAGTCAGGTCATAGACAACATTTCTTGGAAATTAAACAAACACGACATTAAGTTTGGAGGAGATTTTCATCGGACGAGCGTCGAGCAGAGCTTCGACAAGTATTCTCGCGGCAGAATTCGTTTTAACACGCTGGAAGACTTGCTCCAGATGATCCCCCAGACCTCTGCGTTTGGTGCGTTTGACTACACCGGTTACACCCGACGCCACACTTACCAGAATGGCTTTGGATTCTACTTCCAAGATGCTTATCACCTTACGTCCCACTTGGTTTTCAACTATGGTTTGCGGTGGGATTATTACTCGGTCGTAGCAGAAAGGAACAATCTCTTTTCCGACTTCGTGCCCACTTCGGGGAGCGCAGGTACGTTGCAACAAGTGGGGAATGGCGGTTTGTCGGGCCTCTACAATCCGGACAAGAAAGATTTTTCGCCGCGCATCAGCGCGGTATGGGACGTGAACGGAAAGGGAACCACGGTGATTCGTGCCGGATGGGGACTTTTCTTCGATGCGTTTTCGCAGGATATGATGCTCGGTCACCTGCCCTATCCAACCTTCTATGCTCCCGGGCCAGCCTACAACAACATTGGCCCGAACCCTGTGCAGATGGCAAATATCAATCCAGCGGCGATTGACGCCAACGGAGTTTACATTCCCAACACGCCGTTCTATGGCACGCCCGGATGTTCGGTGGAATGCGATATCTTCTCATTCGACCGCAACATTAAGACGCCGTATATGGAAAACTACAACGTCAACGTACAGCACCAGTTTTCCAAGAGCGTTTCCCTGCAAGTGGGATACGTAGGATCGCAGGGACACCGGTTGTTCAGGTTCTACGACATCAACCAGCCATCGCAGGCGACTATCACGTCTTCGGATTTGGCGTGCCACTGCATCAACGACTTTACAGTGCCGCGTAATTATGGCTTCCCAAATGGGGCGGTTTACATTTTCCAGGAAAACTCGCTCGGATCGTCGAATTACAACTCATTGCAGACGAGCTTGCGTGTGGTTAATTATCACGGGTTCACCTCGACCGTGAACTATGTGTACTCAAAATCGCTGGACAACTCGAGCGACGGCGAAGACTTCGTTGTGAATGCTGCTCAGCCGCAAAACAGTACAGCTCCGCAGTTGGAATACGGCCCGTCGAACTTCAATATTCCGCACCGCTTTGTCTGGATCGCCAGCTATGCCTTTCCGAAGATGGCCGGTAGTATGCAGCGGCTTAAAAATGGCTGGGGTATTGATAGCGCGGCGACATTGCAGAGCGGGCAACCATTCACTCTTAACTACAACTATGAAGACGATTTCAGTGGTGGCGGGGACGGCTTCGACCGTCCTGATGTAGTTGGCCCGATCACTTATAACAAAGGCAATCCATCGCAATTTCTCAATCTTGGTTCTTTCGCAATGCCATGCACCTCGGGCGCAACTCTCGATACCTATAATGGCTTTGCGGATGATTGCGTTCCAGGCACGCGGCACTATGGCAATCTAGGTAGAAACTCGCTTTCGGGCCCAACTTTCAAGCAGTGGGACGTTGCGATTTACAAGGACACGGCGCTGACGGAGCGTGTGAATTTACAGCTACGGGCGGATTTCTTCAATATTTTGAACCACCCGAACTTTTCGAACCCGGTGTTGCCACTGTTTATTGCGGATCCGGCCTCCAATCCGATTTCGCCTTTGAAGGTCTATCCGGATGGCACACACGGCTGCGCTTGCGGTTTTGCTCCGCCAGTCAATGGGCGCGAAGTTGGAAACGGTTATTACCAAATCACTGCCACGGGCGACGTGGGTATTGGCAACCCGTTTTTGGGTGGCGGTGGCCCGCGTGGAATTCAGCTGGCAGCAAAGTTTACGTTCTAGGTGGATTGTAGTTATCGGCCCTCCTGCGAGAGCGGGAGGGCTTTTTGTTTGCGGCGAAATGAGCGACCGAAAAATTTCTACAGCAGATTCCTCGTCGCTCCGCTTCTCGGAATGACAATGGATGAAGAGAAAGGCTGGCGGACGAGGCGTCTGCCCCTGCGTGAAATCGCTTATCCGCCAAACATGGGATAGTGGCTAGCTGCGCCCATAAAGAACAGCAACGGAATGGACATAAACGCATTGGCGCGCGAGGCGAGAAATGCCATGCGGGCCATAGATTTGGCTTGCTCGGGCATGGGCTTGCCGGTGGCGGCGCTTTCTTTCGTCCATTGAATGATGCGTTTTTGCACACGCCAGATGATCCCCCAGACATTGAACATCATGATCCAGCCGAGTCCCCCGCCGATGCCGATAGAGAGCATGCGATTGCTCTCCCACCCGTGATGGTTCAGAGAGAGAAAAAGCCAGGATGCGGCAATGAGGATTATGGAATAAAAGACTGCGAGCACGGGGCCTTTATCGAGAGGTCCTTTGCCAATTTTCAGAGGCACATACATCAGGGCCCAGGAAATGGTCCAAATGCCGAAGAAGCTTGCCATGGCAATGCCGGAGTTGGCGTTGGCATTGCTTGCGTCCGAGGCGACGATTTGTCCCCAATAGATGATTCCGGCGAGCACAGTGACCACGGCGGCGATGCGAAACCAAAAGAGTGCACGCGGCATGAGCAGAGGCACAACTTTGTTCTTAGTGGGGCTGTCGAGTTCTTTCAGGAAAGGCCCATTGACTAGATTGAAGAAATATAGCAATCCCAGCCAGGTAATACCGGCGAGGAAGTGAATCCAGCGCAGCAGCATCAGAAAATTGGTACTGGCATCGCCGGGAAAGTTGATCAAGGGGGAGACCGTCTGGTTTACAAGTGCGAAGAGTGCGGTAGGGGCGGACATTCTGGTTCCTCGGCACTAGTGTAACGAATTAATAGGGCGAATTAGTTGAAAAGAGGAGCGGGAGGCCGTATTGTACGAGTGTTGCCGGAGCACCTGCCTTTTCAGCCGGGGTAAGGAGTTAGTTCCGGCCTTCAAGTTTCTCCGCCTGTGTGGGCGTGAGGAGCGACGCGTTGGACGTATTGCCAACGTTGCGGCTGGGGAGACCCTGAGTGAGCGGTCTTCGTAAGGTAAGACAAGGAGATCGGCATGGAAAACAAGCCGGCGCAAAACATACAGGACACCTTCCTCAATACAGCTCGTAAAGAGCGCACAAACATCACCATCTATTTACTGAGCGGAGTGAAATTAACAGGACGCATCCGGTCGTTTGATAAGTATTCCGTCGTGCTGGAGACGGGGAATCAGGAGCAGCTGATTTTCAAACATGCGATTTCGACGATTGCGATGGGCAGGGGCTTGCATAGCCACGGCGAGCGTCCGGCAGGGTCTGCCGCTCCTTCTACAACGGTGACAGCAGCCGGGGCTACGGCGTCAGAAAGTTAAGGCAAATCTCTCATTGCGCGGGAAAGAGTCAAAACGCCCAAAGTCCGAAGTTAAAGATCGTATTGTGCGGGGAGCAGCGGACGACAAGGGCGTTCGGACGGGCCACGCCACAACGAGCGGGGTTCGAGAACGGGCATTTCTCGTTGGCTTGGACTATCGCGCGCGCAAAGGCGGGAAAAGTGTTGCCACCAGTCAGGCCCAAGCGGCACGGGATACGGCGAGCAGCACAAAAACAGCTTCGAAAGCGCCAGCAGTGCCGGAGTTCAGCGCGGAAGAATCACTGGCAGAATTGCGTACCCTGGCGACTAGCGCAGGCGCAGAGATTGCTGGAGAGTTTTTGCAGCGCCGCGACCGGCCTGATCCAGCGACTTTGATTGGGAGCGGAAAGCTGGAAGAAATTTCCGGCGCCGCAGCATCGGTATCGGCGGATCTTATTCTGTTCGACCACGATTTAACGGCATCGCAGCAGCGCAATATTGAGCGCATCGTCAACACGCGTGTAATCGACCGTACGCAACTCATTCTCGACATTTTTGCGAAATACGCGCGAACGCGTGAAGGCCAGTTGCAAGTTGAGCTGGCGCAACTGGAATATATGCTGCCGCGGCTCGGAGGGCGCGGTATCGAAATGTCGCAACTGGGAGGCGGCATCGGAACGCGTGGTCCGGGTGAAACGCAGCTCGAAACTGACCGGAGAAAAATCTACAGGCGAATCCGCCACGTCAAAGAGCAGATTGAGAATGTCCGGCGGATTCGCGCACAGCAGCGACAGCGGCGGGAATCAGTTCCAGTGGCGACGGTGGCTTTGGTGGGCTATACGAACGCGGGCAAGTCCACTTTGTTTAATGCCTTGACGAAGGCAGAAGTGCTTGAGTCGCCGCGGATGTTTGCCACGCTTGATCCGACAATACGGGGCGTTGAATTGCCGTCACGACGAACGGCGCTGTTATCCGATACGGTAGGATTTATCCGCAATTTGCCCCACACGCTGGTGACGGCATTTCGGGCGACACTCGAAGAAGTACAGAAAGCGGCGTTGATTTTGCATGTTTCGGATGCGAGCAACCCTCTTTCGGCGGAGCAGGATGCACAGGTGGAAAAAGTCCTGAAAGAACTGGAAGCTGACAAGAAACCGCGTTTGCGGGTGATGAACAAGATTGATTTATTGCCGCCGACCCAAAGGGAATCACTGAAAGACGATGCCGAAACTGTGCACGTTTCTGCGGCGAAAAATATTGGAATCGGCACGTTGCTCGAGCGAATTGATGAAATGCTTTCAGAAGACGCCGTCAGACGAGTCAAGTTGCGCATTCCGCAGAGCGAGGGAAGAATTCTAGCATTGCTGGAGGCGAAATCGCGAATTTTTTCGCGCAGATATCTTGACGGCGCGGTGATGTTGGAAGTGGAAGCTCCAGAATCCGTGGTGCGGAGGGTTCAAGAATGGTCTGTGAAGTAAATGGCTGGCATTTAAATGGGCCGGCAACCAAGAAGCGGTGACATTCCTTGGCTAACGGCCCATTCGATCCGGATTGGATCGGAGGTGATATCTTTATGCTAGTCTCATGCGACCAGAAGTCAAGACTTGTTTGGCAGGAAATCGGCCAATCCTATGGGCGCCATCAGTATGGAGGGTTTTGTCCAAATTCGCGGTTTGACGAAGCCTAATTCAGATGTATAATTATTAGTTTCCTAGACACCCTCATAGCGCGCGGGGCACCAACAAGCAAAATCTTATGGATCAGATACTCAAACAACTGGGCGAATTACTGCTTGGATCCATCCCCACAATTATTTTTATTGTTGTGCTCTATTTTGCTTATCTCCTGCTGGTGCACAAGCCCTTGAGCCGCGTTCTGGCAGAGCGGCGCAGCAAAACGCAAGGCGCAATTGAAAAGGCACAGGCAGATGTGGCAGCTGCCGAAGCCAAGACGGCCGAGTACGAGCAACGATTGAGGGAGGCGCGAGCGGCCATGTTCCAGCGACAAGAGGCGCGGCGACAACAGGCGCTCGAAGTGCGCACGCAGGCTGTCGCGGAAGCGCGCGCCAAGGCTCAAGCCCGCGTGAAGCAGGCGCGGACTGAAATCGAGCAGGATAAAAAAGTGGCACAGAATGTGCTGCAAGGGGAAAGTGCGCGGCTTGCCTCTGAAATTATCCGGATTGTGCTGCAACCAGCCAGCGCAGGTGGCAGCCGATGAAGAAGATCGTTTTATTGCTGGCGTTGGCTTTCTGCATGACGAGCGGCATTTCAGTGTTTGGACACTCTCAGGATGCAGGCGCCTCTGCGCAATCACCGGCACCAGCTCAAACATCCGCAGCGGACTCCGCTCCGAAATCGCCGCACAGCCTGGCAGGGCAGTTGGCGAAGGAATCGCGGGAAGCGGCAGGAGAAGAAGACGATACGGCGCAGTTTAAGCGGTCTCCGTCGGTGCGGTTCGTGGCGCGCGTAACCGGCTTGGATACGGAGCGTGCCTATCAAGTTTGCGTTCTTTTAAATTTTGTCATCATAGCGTTGGCGGTTTTCTGGCTTTCCCGAAAGAACTTGCCGGGGGTGTTCCGCAATCGCACAGCGATGATTCAAAAGGCCATGGAAGAGGCGCGGCAGGCGAGCGCAGACGCAAACCGGCGGCTAGGCGAAGTGGAAGCTAGGCTTTCGAAGCTTGGCGCAGAGATCGCTGCGATGAGCGCAGCAGGAGAGAAGGAAGCGGCTGGGGAGGAAGAACGAATTAAAGCTGCTGCCGAAGAGGATGCAAAGCGAATCGTTGCGACGGCGGAACATGAAATCGATGCGGCTGCCAAAACAGCGCGTAGAGAGTTGACAGCCTTCGCCGCTGACCTTGCGATTTCGCTAGCCAAAAAACAGATTCACGTGGACGATCATTCCGACCAAGCTTTGGTAGGTAGTTTTGCGCAGCAGCTTTCGGATAGTGGTGACTCGCGAAAGGACCAACGATAAATTATGGCCTCCGTCGCGAATACATACGCCCGGGCATTTGCCGAGGCAGTCCTGGATGGCAAGCTTGATCCTGAAAAGACGCTGGCGGAAGTGAATACTATCGCGGCACTACTGGCCGAAAGCCGCGATCTGCGCGAGGCTTGGGAGTCGCCATCGATTTCTGCGGAGCAGAAGCGGAATGTTCTGGATGCCATTTCACAGCGTGAAGGGTTTTCGGCAACGACGCGGAATTTTCTAGCGGTTGTGATTGATAAGCAGCGGGTTGCGTTTTTGCCCGCAATCATCGTGCAATTCGAAAAAGAATTGGGCGCGCGCTTAGGATTTGTGGATGCTGAAATTACCAGCGCCCGCGAATTGGGCGCCACAGAAAAAGCAAATCTGGAAGCCCAGGCTTCCAAGCTCACCGGCAAAAAAGTACGGGCGCGTTATCTCCACGACAGTTCCTTGATGGGCGGAGCACAGATGCGCGTAGGCAGCACAATTTATGACGGATCGGTGAGCGGACGGCTCGAACGGATCCGCGAAGTCATCGGCGGATAAAATTTCAAGAATTTTAAAAGAAGACTGAACCTATGGCACAGATTAAAGCAGACGAGATCACGCAGTTAATCCGGCAGCAAATTGAGAACTACGACTCCAAGGTTGCCGTGGATGAAGTTGGCACGGTCATCACGCTCGGTGACGGAATTGCGCGCGTTCACGGTCTCGACAAGGTCATGGCCGGCGAGCTTCTTTCATTCCCCCATGGCATAGCCGGAATCGCCATGAACCTGGAAGAAGACCAGGTCGGCGTGGTTATCCTCGGCGAGTACACAGAGATCAAGGAAGGCGATGAGGTCAAGCGCACGGGCAAAATTATCAGCGTACCCGTGGGCGAAGCCATGATCGGCCGCGTGGTCAACTCGCTCGGGCAGCCGATTGACGACAAAGGCCCGATTGCCACCAGCCAGTTCATTCCGCTCGAACGCCTTGCGCCGGGCGTGATTGACCGCCAACCAGTCCGTGAGCCGATGGCAACCGGACTGAAGGCTATTGACAGCATGATTCCCGTTGGCCGAGGCCA
>Ga0070738_10004688_pt1 | contig 16015 bp, 16 predicted proteins | sample Coa_R2_2_FD_66446 | JGI IMG/M metagenome (GOLD analysis project Ga0070738, IMG submission 66446) | Surface soil microbial communities from Centralia Pennsylvania, which are recovering from an underground coalmine fire - Coalmine... | ecosystem: Environmental > Terrestrial > Soil > Unclassified ...
CGCACCGCGGCCCCGCACCGCGGCCCCGCACCGCGGCCCCGCACCGCGGCCCCGCACCGCGGCCCCGCACCGCGGCCCCGCACCGCGGCCCCGCACCGCGGCCCCGCACCGCCTCGTTCGCGGTCGGCAGGCAGGGCCCTCCGTGCCGCCGCCCCCGTGCCACTTGTGCCACCGGGAGCGCGAGTGAAAATATGATTTCAGATTCGCTGGCGCGCCAGCTGGGCGCGACGGGGCTCGACAGGGAGGTGGTCCCATGCACGAGGGCACCTGGCTGCGCGACAGAGCGGCCTTCGTCGGTTTCGGCCATACGCGCTACGGCCGGCGCGGCGAGCTCGCGGCGAACGGGCCCGTCCCCCTGGTCGTCGAAGCCGTCGTGAAGGCCTGCGAGGACGCAGGCGTGAGCCCGGCAGACATCGACGGGTACTGCTCGTACTCCAATGACCCCGTCGACGCAGGCACGCTCGCCAGCACCTTCGGCGCGAAGGCGCTCCGGTTCACCGCCATGGGCTGGGGCGGTGGCGGTGGCGCCATGTGCGGTGCGTTCCTGTACGCGGCGATGGCGGTGGCGACCGGCCAGGCAGACCTCGTGGCGGTCACCCACGTGATCGTGCAGGGCGGTGCGTTCGGGCGCCGCTGGGGGGGGATGGACCGGCCCCTTCCGCGCTTCCCGCTCCTCGCGTCACCCGGGCAGAGCTTCGCCCTCGCGGCTCGCCGGCACATGCACGACTACGGCACCACGATCGACCACTTCGGCGAGGTGGCGATCAACGCCCGGCGCAACGCGGCCAACAACCCCGAAGCCCGCTTCCGCGAGGAGATCACGATGGAGGACCACCACAGCTCCCGGATGATCGCCGATCCGTTGCGCCTGCTCGACTTCTGCATGGAGGGCGACTCGGGCAACTGCGTCATCCTGGCCTCTGCCGAGCGAGCGGCTGACCTCCGTCAGCCAGCCGTCCTGCTCGCCGGTGCCGCGATGGGCTCGCCCTACCGGTGGGGCATGGGCATGTTCGGGGGGAACAACATGCCGGCTGCGGACTTCGCCTCGGCCGGCCAGCGGACGGTGGCCGAGGACCTGTACCGCAATGCAGGCATGGGGCCCGAGGACGTCGACGTCGCCAACATCTACGACCACTTCACCCCCATGGTGCTCATGGGCCTCGAGGACTTCCGCTTCGTGCCCAAGGGAGAGTCGGGTCCCTTCGTGGCCGAAGGCGGCATCCGCCGCGAAGGGAAGCTGCCGGTCAACACCCACGGGGGCAACCTGGCCGAGGTGTACAACCATGGCATGAGCCACGTGTTCGAGGCCATGCGGCAGCTCCGCGGCACCTCGTGCAACCAGGTCGACGGGGCCGAGGTCGCCCTCGTGGTGGCGGGCTCGAGCCCCTCGCCGTCGAGCGCCATGCTGCTGCGGAAAGGTTGAGGACGATGAGCGAGCAAGAGCGTGCCGAGCTGCCGGCGCCGGGCTGGGACCCGGTGACCACCGGCTACTGGAAGGCAGCGGGCCAAGGCAGGCTCGTCGTGCAGCGCTGCACGGCCTGCGGCGCACATCGCTGGCCGCCGGCGTGGGCCTGCTACGCGTGCCAGTCGACCGACTGGGAATGGGACGAGGTTCCGGGGACCGGCACCGTCTTCACCTACACGTGGGCCGACCAGCGGCCGGACATGAGCACCCCGATCTACAACATCTCGGTGATCGAGCTCGACGGCACAAAGGGAGAGCCTGTCCGCATCATGACCCAGGTCCTCGACGTCGACAAGGACACCTTGCGTTGTGACCTCCCGGTCGAAGTGACCTTCGTCCCCTTCGACGACGAGGTGGCGGTCCCCATGTTCCGGCCGAGGGTCGACAGCTCGCTCCGGGGCGTACGGTAACGTCCCGGAGCACTGTTCGTCGCTCCAGCCGGGGGAGCCGCCTTGCCCATCGCCACCGTCGACGTCCTCCCACCCGATCACCTCAACACCAGCGCCTACCTGGACCTCAACGACATCGCGCGCCACTCCGCCTGGGCGCACGGCTTCATGCACGCCTGGGCGCTGTGGGCCGGCCTCGCGGCCATGGCGGCCCTGGTGGCGGGCGCGTACCTGTGGGGCCGACGGTCAGCGCGCGCCCCGCGGGTGACCAGCGCCTGCCTCCTCGCCGTGGCCGGCGCCGCGATCGGCTTCGCCGTGAACCAGGTGATCGGCCACGCCGCCGGTGAGCTCCGCCCCTACGTCACGCACCCGCACGCCCTGGTGCTGGTCGCCCGGACTTCCGACGCCTCGTTCCCCTCCGACCACGCCGTCGTGGCGGCGGCGATCGCGGTGGGCCTGTTCTTCGTGTCGTGGCGATGGGGGCTGGTGGGCTCGCTCGTCGCCCTGTTCCTCGGCTTCGCACGCGTCTACGTGGGGGCGCACTATCCCGGCGACGTGGTGGCGGGTCTCCTGCTCGGCGCGGTGATCGTCGTCATCGTCGAGCTCGTGCTGCTCCGCGTGGCGACCCGGCTGATGGAGCACCTGGTGACCACCCCGCTCGGCCCTCTGGTGCAGGCCAACGGCATCGCGCGCCGGGCGCGCCACGCGAGCACCCCGCCCCGCGGCGACCCGTTCACCTGACCCCGCTGCTGCCCGGCGTCGCGGGGTCGCAGCAGGCTGGAGGCAGCAGGCTGGTGGCGAGCAGGTTGGTGGCGGCCCACGTCGGGTTGGACGCCCGCGACCAACGGGGCCTGCAAGCCGGCCGCTGCCGCGTCAGCCCCGGTCAGGGGGCTGGCACCTCGACCGTGGCCGTGTCGCGACCTGCCCGCAGGAGCGTGCCCGGCAGGTCGCCGGTGAGCTTGCCGCGCTCGACCACCACGCGCCCGTTCACGACGACGTGCTCGATGCCGTCGGGCTCCGAGTACAGCCTGCTCGCAGCGGCGGGCAGGTCGGTTCGGGTCGCCACGTGGCCGGGTCCGATGGTCTGGGGGTCGAAGACCACGAGATCGGCGGACCAGCCCTCGGCGATACGCCCCCGGTCGCGGAGGCCGAAATGCCGGGCGGGCCAATCGGTGAGCAGCCTGACAGCCTCCTCGAGCCTGAGGAGGCGACGCTCCCTCACCCCTTCGGCGAGCAGCATGGTCGCGTAGGCGAACGTTGCCAGCATGTCCATGTGCGCTCCGGCATCGGAGGCGCCGAGCAGCACGTCGGGGCGCCGCCAGGTGGCAGCGCGCAGCGCCCAGCTGTCGTCGTCGTCACCCACCACCCTCGGGAGCACGACCGTGCGCAAGTCGTCGGCGATGGCCACGTCGAGCAGCGTGTCGAAGGGGCTGGTCCCACGCTCGGCCGCGATGTCGGCGATGGTCCGGCCAGCCAGGGCCGACAGCTCCGGGGCGAAGGTCTCGGCCACGAGATGGCCGCCCCAGTCGCGCAGCTCCGCCCGCCTTGCGCCGGCGAGCTCGGCACCCCGCTGCAGCTGCAGTCTGGTGGCCGGGTCGGCGAGGGCCGCCTTGCGCTCGTCGACCGGCAGGCGGAACAGGGCGTCCCAGCCGGGCAGGGAGTCGAAGATGAAGCCGGTCCGGAGGTTGAGCCGTTGCTCCATGCGCGCCGGAAGGGTCAGTGCCCGGACCGTGGCACCCAGACGGTGGGCATGGTCCGACGCGGCGAGGTCGCAGCGAACCTCGTCGGCGCGCGCCGCCGCCACATGGAGGATGTTCCAGTTGAGGGGCCGCCGGGCCGCGAGCGACATGGCCGCCATGCGGGCCATCTCGTCGGCCGCCCGCAGCGGTATGTACTCGAGCGTCGTGCCGGGATGCTCAGCCACTGCCGCGCACAGCTCGAACAGCTCCACCTCGTTGGCGAAGCGCGAGGGCACCGGGTCACCCTGGCCGTCGTTGTGGGTGGCGGCGTTCGAGGACGAGAAGCCGAGCGCGCCGGCGGCCAGCGCCTCGTGGAGCACGCGCACCATCGCCTCGAGATCGGCCTCCGAGGCGGTGCCACCAACCGCACGCTCCCCCATCACCTGGCGCCGGATGGTCGAGTGACCGGCCAGGAAGCCGACGTTGGGGCCGAGCCTCCCCTCGAGGCGCGACAGGTAGCCGGCAGTATCGCGCCACGTCCAGTCCACTGCCGCCAGCAGCGTGTCGAGGGGGATGCCCTCCACCCGCGCCAGCAGGCGGACCAGGTAGTCGGCGTGGTCCGGACCGGCTTGGCCCAGCGTGAAGCCGCAGTTGCCCCCGATCATCGTCGTCACGCCATGCAGCACGGAGGGAGCGAGCCACGGGTCCCAGAGGACCTGGGCGTCGTAGTGGACGTGGACGTCGACGAAGCCGGGCGCGACCACGAGCCCGTCGGCGTCGACGACCCGGTCGGCCCTGTCGTCGACATGACCGACCGCCACGACTCGGCCGCCCGCCACGCCGACGTCGGCACGTCGCCCCGGCAGGCCGGTGCCGTCGACCACCGTCGCCCCCCGGATGAGCAGGTCCACGCCAACCAGTCTCCCACGTCAGGGCCCGACCGTGGGTCGCCGCCCTGCGGAGCGCGCTCGCCGGGGGACGCGGCAGGGGCCCCCCGGGCCCCCGAAGGCCGAGGGCGACCCTGCGGGCCCTGCCGAGCCTCCCGGGCGCCGAAGTAGCCTCGGCGGGGCAGCCGCCGGCGGCACAGGTACCGCCCGCCGCAGGAAAGGAAGCGAGCCATGGGGTACGGCAGGGACGTCCAGGAGGCCCTGCGAGAGCCGGCCCGCGCGCTGCGCGACCAGCTACCGGGCGTGCTCGAGGCCTACGCGCAGCTGCACCGCGCCGCCATGGGCCCAGGTGCGCTTGACGCCAAGACCAAGGAGCTCGTCGCGCTGGCCATCGCCGTCACCAAGCAGTGCGACGGGTGCATCGCGGCGCACGCCCGCGGCGCGGCACGGCGGGGCGCCACCAGCGCGGAGGTGGCCGAGGCCCTCGGGGTGGCCATCATGATGAACGGGGGCCCGGGCACCGTGCACGCGCCGCGGGCCTACGCAGCGTTCCAAGAGTTCGCCGCCGAGGCAGAGCCCTGAGCGGGCACAGGGGCCAAGGTCCCAACCGGGTTGCCCCCGATGGCTGCCCAGGAGCTGGTGCGGCGGAGGGCGGTGCGGCCGCGGCTGCTCTCCAGCCGGTGGCGCGCCGCCCGCCCGTGCGCTATGAACGCTCGGGCACGATCCGATCGGGGGACGAAGATGAGTGACCTGCCTGACCTTTTGACACTGACCGACGCGGGCGAGCGCCGCTACGAGGTGTTCCAGCCCACCGAGTCGGCCGAGGGTCGCGACGTGGTGTTCAGCGGCCAGCTTCTGGGCCAGATGATCATGGCTTCTGACCGGGCGGCCAGGGGCGAGAAGGACGTGCGGTCGATCCACGCCGTCTTCGCGCGCGCCGGCACCTACACCAAGCCCATCGAGCTCGCCGTCGACTCGATGCACGCCGGGCGGACCTGGGCCAGCGACACGATCACGGCCACACAAGACGGCCGCCTGCTGTGCCGAGCGATCGTCCTGCTCAACGCCGTCGACCCCGATCTCATGCGTCACGGACCGGCGATGCCGTCCGACGTGCCCCAGCCCGAGGACCTCGACCCGGCGCGAGCCCAGGCCTTCCCCGGTGCAGAGGTCCGCCCGGTGCCCGGCGAGCTCACCGTCGGCGGGGTGCCCGTCGAGATGGCCTGGCATCGCTTCGAGCGGCCCCTGGGCTCCCCCGCAGCCAACCAGGCAGTGCTGATCTGGGCCACGTGCGGGAACATCATCGGCCTCGGGATGCGCCCGCACCGCGACACGGTCCGGATCCAAGATGCCCACCGCACCCTCTCCACGGGCGTCATCGGCCACACCACCCATTTCACCGAGCGCTTCGACGTGTCGCAGTGGCTCCTCATGGTCACCGAGGCGGAGATGGCGGCCACCGGGCGCGTGTACGGGGGTGGCAGGGTGTTCACGAGGGACGGCACCCTCGTGGCGGCATTCCACCAGGACGCCATGGCGAAGGCGGCCGAGGCGCCGCTCGACCCCAAGCGCTCGATGTGACCGCGCGGCGCCCGCCGCTCGCGCATGCCAGCTCGGCGCGTGCGGGCGCCGGCGGCCGCGAACGGTCGTCCCCTCGCACCAGTCCGGCCGGTCAGGCCTGCTGGCCTCCCGCCGGTTCGGCGACCTGACGGTCGGCAACCAGGGGCTCGGCGAGGAGCTCGAGGGCCGACGCGTCGCGCAGCGGCACGTCGCGCAAGAAGAGCATCATCACGAACCCGACGGCCGCGAGGGGGACCACCCCCACGAACACCGAGTGGACGGCCTGCGCGTAGGACTGGACCACACCGGCATGGACGTGCGCGGGAAGGGTGCGGATCTGGCTCGGGCTCCCCTCGAGGATGCTCGGGGACAGGTGGGCGCTCGGGGGGACCAGGCGCGGGAGCCAGTGCGAGAGGCCGCCGCTCAGGATGGACAGGTAGATCGCGGTGCCGAACGACCCCCCGATCGTGTTGAAGAACTGCACCCCGGCCGTGGCCGCGCCCAGATCGTGGGGATCGACGGAGTTCTGGACGGCGATGGTGAGCACCTGCAGCATGAGGCCGACGCCGAGGCCGACCACGACCATGTAGACCGACGCCTGGAGCCGGGTGGTGGAGGCGTTCATGCTCGCATAGAAGACGAAGCCGACCACCATCAGGGCCGTGCCCACGATGGGGAAGACGCGGTAGCGCCCGAGCCGGGTGATCATGACCCCGGCGAACACCGAGGTGAACGTGAAGGCGGCCAGGAGCGGCAGCAGGAGCAGCCCGGCATTGGTGGCGCTTGCCCCCGTCACCACCTGCAGGAAGATGGGCATGACCGACCACGGACCGAACATCGCCATGCCGAGCACGAACCCCGCAGCGCTCGACACGGCGTACACGCGGTCGCGAAAGAGCCGGATGGGCATGACCGCTTCGGGAGCCCGGCGCTCCTCGACGACGAAGGCGGCGGCCAGCCCGGCGCCGGTGCCGAGGAGCCCGAGCACCGGCGCCGAGTCCCACCGGTAGCGCGTCCCGGCCCAGGTGGAGGCGAGCAGCACGCACACGATCGAGGCGACGAGCAGCAGCGAACCGCGGTAGTCGAGGACCACCCGCCGCCGGGTGCCAGGGAGGTGGAGGGCGACGGCCGTCACGGCCAGCACCACCAGGCCGAGCGGGAGGTTGACGTAGAAGATCCAGCGCCAGCTGGCGTGGTCGACGAAGAACCCGCCGACCAGGGGTCCGGCGACGCTCGCGATGGCGAAGCTCGAGGTCATGATGCCCTGGTACTTGCCGAGCTGGCGCCCGGGCACGATGTCGGCCACGATCGTTCGGCCGAGCACGCCGAGCCCCCCGGCGCCGATCCCTTGCAGGCCCCGGAACGCGATGAGCTCGGTGATGGAGTGCGACTGGCCCGAGAGGGCCGAACCGGCCAGGAAGACCAGCAGGGACAGCTGGAAGAGGGTCTTGCGGCCCACCAGGTCCGACAGCTTCCCGAGGAGGGGCGTCGAGGCGGTCGACGTCAACATGTAGGCGGTGAGCACCCAAGACAGTTCGTTGAGCCCGCCCAGGTCGCCCACGATGGTGGGCAAGGCAGTGATGAGGATGATGGTGTCGAGACCGGCGAGCAGCTGTGCCAGCAGGAGGGCGCAGAAGACGGGGAGCACCCTCCCGGCCGGTGCCGACCGGGGCGCGCCCGCTCCTCCCTCAGGCACGGCGCCGGAGGCCACGCCGTGCCTCTCGCCGCCCGTCGGCCCCCCGACGCCCCCCTGGTGCCACGCGGTGATGATAGGCACCACGACGCCACCCTCCGGGAAGCCGGGGCCCCCGCAGCCCGCGTCGCCCCGCTCGGCTGCCCCAGGACGCGTGGCCGGGTCGCCAACTCGGCGCCCACGTCTCCTGGTTCAGCCTCCGCACGTCCTGCGCACCCTGCCGGACGCCGGAGGCACGCCCGGCTCCGACACTCACCCGGCGCCCGGATCGGACTCCTCGGCCTGGCGCTCCCGGCCCGGCGCGGCGTCGGGGCGGAGTGCGAGGAGCCGCTCGCGGTGCTCGGGCGTCTGCATGGTCGCCTCCTCGGCGGCGAACCCCGCCTGCATGGCGCCGCTCAGGGCGCGCGACAGGTGCATGTTGAGGATGCGCTTGGTGCCCTGGATGGCCTGCGGGGGCTGCCCGGCGAGGCGCTCGGCCAGGCGGCGGGCCTCTGGCAGCAAGTCCTCGGGAGCGGTCGTGCGGGTCGCCAGCCCGAGCTCGACGGCCTTTGCCGCAGTGATCCGGTCGCCGGTGAAGAGGAGCTCGCGCGACCACATGAGATGGGTCAGAAGGGGCCAGAAGGCAGCGCCCCCGTCCCCCGCCACCAGCCCCACCGAAACGTGGGGGTCGGCGAAGTGCGCGTGCTCGGCAACGAGCACGATGTCGCACAGCGCGGCGATGCTGCACCCGAGCCCGACCGCGGCGCCGTTGACCGCCGCGATCACGGGCAGGGGGAACCGGAGCATCTCCTCGATGATCTGCGCGCCTTCGCGGATGGACTCGTAGCGTCCGGCAGGGTCGTCGAAGAAGGAGGTGAGCCACTCGAAGTCGGCTCCGGCGCAGAACGTGCGGCCGGCACCTGTCAGGATCACGACCCGGGCATCGCGGTCCGCGGAGAGCTGGCGCCACACGTTGGCCAATGCCCAGTGCAACGAATGGTCGACCGCGTTGAGCCGGTGCGGGCGGTTGATCGTGACCGTGCGCACGGCGCCTTCGGCCTCGACCCTGAGTGCGTCCGGCAGGTCGTAGTGCACCGGCTCACTCCCCGCCGAACAGGCCGGCCAGGCCGCGGCGGCCGAGCCGGCGGGTGAGCTGGTCGCGGGTTGCCGACAGGCCGAAGGGCAGGCGGCGCAGCGGCACGCTGGAGCGCGACACCCACGACAGCGTCGCTTCGTCGCAGAAGCCGAGAGCGCCGTGCAGCTGGTGGGCCACCCGGAGCACTGTTTCTGCCGCCTCGACGGCCGCCAGGCGGAGGGCGAGCGCGTCATCGAGAGAGCGGGCAGCGTCGGCCTCGAGGCGCCACAGGGCGTACTTGGCCAGCTCCTCGAGGCCGGCCCGCTCCACCTCGGCGTCCGTCAGCTGGAACTGCACCCCCTGGAAGGCGGCCAGGGGCTGGCCGAACTGCTCGCGTGTCGCCACGTGGGCGCAGGTCAGGGCCAGGGCGCGCTCGAGCATGCCGAGCAGCGTCCAGCAGGGCAGGACCAGGCCGAGCGCCGCGTCGGCAACGCCTCCGGTGTCGAGAGGCTCGAGGTCGAGCGCGGCCACGAAGGCGGACCGGCGGACCGGTTCCTCGCCCGGCCGGGCCCTCGCCCGGCTGCGACGACCGTCCAGGGTCACCGCCATCCACGGCAGGTCGAGCTGCGCCACCGGCGCGGCAGGGGCCACCTCGGCCACCACCGACATCCCCGCCGCGCCCAGGCCCCGCGGCCGGCACAGGCGCTCGGCCACCGGGTAGGGAAGCGCCCAGTAGCCGGCGCTGCGGCACAGGGCAGCGGCTGCCTCGAGCTCTTCGGGACCGCTCCGGACGTCGAGGTCCCAGGCGCCGAGGTCGGCGAGCACCGGCTCGATCAGGCCGCGGCGGCTCGCCGGCTCGCGCTCGACGCGCCGGGCCAGCTCGTCGCCCCCAGCCGCTCCGAGCTTGCGGCGGGCCACCTCGCCGAGCTCGAGCGCCTCGGGGCACAGGTCGGTGTTCACGGCTTGGCCAGCAGGGTCCGCGCGAGCAGGACCCGCTGCATCTCGACGCTGCCCGAGGCGAGGGTGGCCGATGCCGAGTAGCGCCAGTGGTCCTCCACAGCGGCCCGGAAGCGGCGGGCGTCCGGCCCCTGCAGCTCCGCCAGGCCGACGATGTCCATGAGGACTGCTGCGCTCTGCTGGTCGAGCCTGGTCACCGCGATCCGGTACGCCGCAGCGTCGCCGGGACGAACCTGCCCCTGGGCCTGCAAGGCGACCACCCGGTACGCGAGGAGGCGGGCCCGGCGGGCGTGGACCAGCATGCGGGCCCACCGGCTGCGCAGCTCCCCGGGCAACGCCTCCCACTGGTCGCCGAGCACGACCGGCGCCCACTGGAGCAGGCGCTCGCACCGGGCGTAGCGGGCGATCCCCACCCGCTCGAAGGCGAGCACCTCCTGGACGATCCGCCAGCCCTCGCCGACGGCACCGAGCACGTCGGCATCGGTGACCCAGACCTCGTCGAAGAAGACCTCGTTGAGATGGTGAGGCCCGATCATGGTGGCGAGCGGGCGGACCTCGATGCCAGGGCTCGACATCGGCACGAGGAAGACGGTGATCCCCTGCTGCTTGCGCTCGCCCGTCGACGTCCGGGCGAGGAGGAAGCACCATTGGGCCATGGTCGCGTACGAGGTCCAGACCTTCTGCCCCGACACGCGCCACCCGTCGCCGTCGCGGCGGGCCGCCGTCTGCAGCGAGGCCAGGTCCGACCCCGCATTGGGCTCGCTGAACCCCTGGCACCAGATCACCTCGCCCCGGGCGATGGCCGGCAGGTGCAGGGCCTTCTGCGCCGGGGTGCCGTGGCGCATGATCACCGGCCCCACCCAGTTGACACCCATGTACTGGGCGCCGCGCGGCTCGTGGTGCGCCCACATCTCCTCCCGCACCGCCGTCTGCTCCCACGGCGAGGCGTTTCTGCCTCCCCACTCCTCCGGCCATGCCATGCACAGGAGGCCCCGCTCGGCGAGGATGCCGCAGAACCGCTGCGCCACGTCGAGATCGGCGGGGTCGTCGGTGAAGGCGCCAAGGAAGTCCGGGGGCACGTGCTCGGCCACCAACCGGCGCAGCTCGAGCCGCAGTGCCGCCACCTTCTCCCCCATGTCGAAGTCCATGTCCCTCCCGGTGAGCGCGGCCGCGGCTACTTCGCCGTCCAACCGCCGTCGACCACGATCGTCTGCCCGGTCACGTAGCGGCTGGCATCGCTGACGAGCCACAGCACCGTGCCGACGAAGTCCTCGACGGTGCCGTCGTCGGGCAGGGGCGTGTTGCGGCGGAGCCACGCGAGGCTGCGCTCGTCGTCGTACATGACATCGGTCATCTCGCTGCGGAAGAAGCCTGGCGCCAGGGTGTTGACCCGGATCCGGTGCCGCGCCCACTGCGTGGCCAGTTCCCTCGTGAGGCCCGACAGGCCGAGCTTGCTGCCGGCGTAGGAGGCCTGGGGGATGCCCGGCACGCCGACGTGCCCGCTGATCGACGACACGTTGACGATGGCGCCCCGGCCCAGGGCCACCATGTGGGGGAACACCTCCTGGCAGAGGCGGAACGGCGCAACCAGGTTGAGGTGCACCGTGGCGAGCACCGCGTCGAGAGGCTCGTCCTCGGCCCGCTCGTGCGTGAAGATGTTCCCGGCTGCGTTCACGAGGATCTCCGGCCTCCCCAGCGCGTCGACGACCTGCGGCACGACCTCCTGGACCTGGTCGGGATCGAGCAGGTCGCAGGGCACTGCGGCGCCGCCGATCTCCTCGGCGAGTTTCGCCAGGCGGTCGGGGCGGCGGGCTACGACGGCCACCCGTGCGCCCACCGAAGCGAGCCCACGGGCGAGTCCCTCACCCAAGCCCGATGACGCGCCGGTCACCACGGCCACCCTGCCGTCCAGGTCGAAGAGGCGCAAGGGGCCAGGAAGGCCGGAGCTCACCCCGGGAATGTTTTCACCGGCCCCCCCGCGCGGCAAGCCGCCGTTGAGCGCGCCGGGCTCGCGAGCTGTGCCACCCTCGCGACGGGCGCGACGGTGCGCAGCGCCACCCTCGAGCTTCGGACGGTCGTCTAGTGTCCGGTCAGCGGACGCACGCCAGAGCTGGGCACGGATGGGGCGCACGGCTGTCGGCACGAGAGAGGGGGCGCCGGCATGAGCACCGTCGACGGACTGCGGTACATCGACTCCGACGGTCACATCCTCGAACACCCCACGGCGATGCCCGACTATGCCCCGGCGAAGTATCGAGACCGGATCTGGCACGTCGAGACCGACGAGGCAGGCGAGGAGTGGCTCGTCTTCAACGGCCGGCGCCGCTCTGCCAACGGCATGTCGGCAGCAGGGGTAGCCGGCGCGAGCGACGAGGAACGTGCCCGGGCATTCAGGGGCGAGATGCGCTACACCGAGACGCGCCCGGCGGCCTGGAACGCCAAGGCCCGCCTGCACGACATGGACCTCGACCACATCGACCAGGCGGTCCTCTACCCCACCATGCTCCTCGGCCTCCAGAGCGAGGTCGACGTGGACTTCGCCGAGGTCCAGGCGCGCGCCTACAACGACTGGTGCTCCGACCACGTGCAAGAGGGGGAGGGGCGCCTGTTCGGCGCCGGGGCCCTGCCGCCCATGCACGCCGAGGAAGACGTGGCAAAGGTGGCGGCAGAGATCCGCCGGGTCGCCACGCTGCCCGGCATGGTGTCGGTGTTCATGCGTCCCAACCCCGCCGTCGACTGGCGCCCGTTCAACGACCGGGTCTACGACCCGATCTGGCGGGCCGCCTCGGACACGGGGCTGCCCATCGCCCTGCATCCCTTCTTCGCCCCGGACCTGCCCGGGGCCTCAAAGGGCCTGCGCCTGGCTCGGCCCCTCCTCGACAACGGCCGCTACCTCGATGATTTCGACCCGGAGACAGGGATGGGGGACCACGTCCCCAAGCAGGTCTTCACCCAGGGGATCGCCAACCCCTTCGACGTGATGGCCTCCATCGCCTTCCTCACCGCCGGTGGGGTGTGCGAGCGGTTCCCGGCCACGAAGTTCATCTTCCTGGAGGCCAACGGCGGCTGGCTCGTGCCGTGGCTCGAGCGCCTCGACCACCACTGTCGCAAGTACCACTGGGAGGTGACGGACCTGTCGCTCCTGCCTTCCGAGTACTTCCGACGGCAGTGCTGGATCAGCTTCGACCCCGACGAGGCCATGCTGCGGGCGACCGCCGAGTCGCCGCTCGTCGGCGCCGACCGGATCATCTGGGCGTCGGACTACCCGCACCCGGACGCGAAGTTCCCGGGCGTGACCGAGGAGCTCGCCGAGGCGCTCGACGGGCTGACCGTCGAGCAGAAGCAGGAGATCACCTCGCGGAGCGCGATGGCCCTCTACGGGATCCACTGACCGCCCCGGGCCGTCGGCACCCTCGGGCCTCGTGCGCGCGGCCGCCGGCGTCGTGGAGCTGGGATCACCGGGCGGGTCCGGCGACAGGAGAAGGAGGAACGGTGAAGGACATCCGGGAGCTGAGGAACGACCCCGACGCCTACGCGGCGGAGCTCGAGCGCCGCTGGACCGGCCTGCTCAGCTATCGCTACATCGGGCGGAACCACGCGGCCATGAACACCGGCCCCGCGGACAACACCGTCACGCTCCGGCGCGACATGCGCAATGCGGCGGGTGGCCTGCTGGTCGCACCCCTGTCGATCAGCGCTCCGGAGGGCAATGTGGGGTCCGACCTCGAGACGGTCCCCAACCCCGTCATCCACAGCTGCCAGATCCTCGATCCGGCCCGCGACGTCGCCCGCATCGAGGTGGTCGAGTCCGAGATCCTCCATTCTGGGGCCCGCATGGGCTACAGCCGTTCCAAGATCGTCGACGCCGACGACCACGATCGGGTCATCGCCTTCACCGAGGGACAGGGCGTCCGGATCGGCACCGTGCCAGAAGGGCTCGAGAAGATGCCCGAGAACAAGCTCGAGATCCTCGATTCGCCCGATCTGCCACCTCTGTGGAAAGCATTCGGCGCCTCCCGCCGCCCCGACGGCCACTGGGTGCTCCCCGAGCTGGCAGTCGAGCTGGCGTCGCCCGACGCGGCCTTGCATATCGGCCCCCAGCACGTGCTTCTCGAAGCTGCGGCCATGGACCTCGCCGCGGCGGTGGCCGGCACGGAGCTGCTGCAGATGCAGTCGTGGCACGTGATGTTCCTGGCCAGGGGCAAGGTCGGTCCGTTCCGCGTGGACGGCGAGGCCGCGCCGGGCGCCGCCGGGAAGGTAGGCGTGCGCATGACGCTGCACGACGAGGGGAACGGGAACCGTGCCGTGACCGCCGCATCCGCCCTGCTCGAAGTCGTGGACTAGCCGAGCAGGCTGGCGGGCACCGACTCCGGCGAGCCGGCTGCCGCGAGCTCCTCTACGCCGGGCCCGCGGGGCCCACCGACGCCGGCTCGTCACGTCCGCTGGATGCAACTCTACAGTTGTAACGGCGTTATAGTGTGTTGGCATGCGGTCGTTGCCATCCCCATTGCCCGAGCCCCTCGTCGAGCTCATCGCCCAGAGGTTCCGCATCCTGAGCGAGCCGAACAGGATCAAGCTGCTCGACGCCTTGCGAGGTGGCCCTGCGACCGCGGCCGACCTGCAGGCAGCCACCGGGGCTTCCCAGCAGAACGTGTCCAAGCACCTGTCGATGCTCGTCGACGCAGGGATGGTCCGTCGGGTGAGGCACGGCAGCCGGTCAACCTTCTCGATCGCCGACGAGAGCCTGTTCGACCTCTGCGAGCAGGTCTGCGGAAGCCTGCGCCGCCAGGTCGATCACCTCGACGCGTTACTGGAGCCGCTGGGGCTGCCCTCCCGATGAGCCCGCTGAGCCCCCTGCGACGCCATGGCACGCCCCGAACGCGCCCCGTCGCCACCTCGATCCCTCGGCCCATGGAGGTCCGACCCCGGTGACCACCGTTGTGGCCGAGCCCATGCGAGCACTCGGCAGCCCGTCGTCTCCTGAGCGGGGGCTGATGGCGAGGCTTGGCGCTGGCGTGATCCTGACCGGGCTGTCCGTCGCAGGGGCATTCGGGATCGCCCGGCTCATCTTCCAGGACAGGCACCTGGCCGGGCTCCTCCACTTCACCCCACAAGGCTTCGTCGACGCCTGGGGGCCCTTGTTCTTCGGTGCCATGGTGTTCGGCGTGGCCATGGACTACACCTTGTTCCTCCTCTCGGCCGCCAAGGAGCGCTACGAGAGCCACCCCGATCCCGAGCACGCCATGGCCGGCTCGGTCGCCACCTCTGGCAGGGTGGTCGTCTCCGCCGCCGCGATCATGATCGCGGTGTTCCTGACCTTCGCCCTTTCCGGCCCCCTCGCACCCAAGGAGATGGGCGTCATCTTGGCGACTGCCGTCGCGCTCGACGCGCTGGTCGCCCGCATGGTCCTGCTCCCGGTCGTGCTGCGCCTGGGCCAGCACCATGCCTGGTGGCGGCCCGCCTGGCTCGACCGCGTCGTGCCCCGTGTCCGCTTCTCCCATTGATTCGCCTGCTCCGTGCCCCCCCGCACAGGGGTCCCCGGCGCACCTGGCGCGATGCGAGTCGATCGCCGGGTCGGCCGCGGCGCAGGCCCGCGCCACAGGACCTTGGCCCCTGTCCCACGCCGGCACGGGCTCCTATCGTGGTGAACAGTCCGGTCTCAGTGAGGGAGGCGCGAGATGGTCTTCGAGGAGAGCGTGGTGTTGTCGGCACCCTTCAGCGACGTGCTCGCCCGCGTCAAAGCATCGTTGGCGGCAGAGGGGTTCGGCACGCTGACCGAGATCGACGTCCAGGCAACCCTTCGGGACAAGATCGGCAAGCAGATGCCCCGCTTCGTGATCGTCGGCGCCTGCAATCCCAACCTGGCGAGCCGAGCGCTCGACGTGGCGCCACAGGTCGGCGTGCTGTTGCCATGCAACGTCGTGGTGCGTGAAGTCGAAGGAGCCGTGCAGGTCGAGGCGATGGACCCAGGGGTCATGGCTACGCTAACCGGCCGCGACGAGCTCCGGCCCATCGCCGACGAGGCTCGCCGGCTCATCGGCAGCGCGCTGGCACGCCTCTCTGCCTTCGCTGCCTGAACCAGGGCGCACGCCTCCGACGAGCGCGCCAGACCGAGCCAGTGGCCCCGTGTCGTGGCAGAGTCTCTCGATGCGCGGGCCGGAGTGGTGAGCCACGCCGTCCGGCTCGCACCGAACCGACGGCGCCCGGAGGCCCGATGATCGTCACTGCAGTTGGCGGCCCGCCAGATGCCCGGGTTCCATCGACTTCAACCGGATTCCGCTTGATGGTCCACGCGCTATGCGAGCTGTAGCTGGTATCTGCTGAGCCACTC
>Ga0070738_10004689_pt1 | contig 16013 bp, 17 predicted proteins | sample Coa_R2_2_FD_66446 | JGI IMG/M metagenome (GOLD analysis project Ga0070738, IMG submission 66446) | Surface soil microbial communities from Centralia Pennsylvania, which are recovering from an underground coalmine fire - Coalmine... | ecosystem: Environmental > Terrestrial > Soil > Unclassified ...
CGTGATCCCCAAAATGGCCACAGAGATCACCGAGAACACAGAGGAACGTCCCCGGCTCTGTGATCTCTGTGCCCTCTGTGGCTATCAAGTCAATCGACTCTCGGTATGAGACCGGGTTGCGATCTTCGCGGACGAGGCGGCGGGCTTCACCGGCGAGGCGGCGGGCTTCGCCGGCGAGGCGGCGGGCTTCGCCGCTCAAGCGGCTTCCTTCGCCGCCCAGGCGGCAACCTTCGCCGCTCGAGCGGAAAACCTCGCCGCTCGAGCGGCAAACTTCGCCGCCCAGGCGGCGAGCTTCGCCGCCGAGGCGTTTTCCTTCGCCGCTCGAGCGGCTTCCTTCGCCGCCGAGGCGGCGAGCTTCGCCGCTCGAGCGGCTTCCTTCGCCGGCGAGGCGGCGAGCTTCGCCGCTCGAGCGGTGAGGCTCGCGGGGACGAAACGAAGGAAACGCGAAGACGCCGAGGCGCCAAGAGGTTGGCTTACAACGACTTCGCGCCTTCGCGCCTTCGCGGTTGTCTCGAGCCCGGCTCTACACTTCCTGAGGCTGCTGCGCCGGCCTCGCCGAGCTCTCGATCGAGGCCGCCCGGACGAGCTCGCGGTGGACGCGCGCCACGCGCTCGACCTCGCCCTTGGCCGCGAAGCGCTCGTAGAAGCCCTCGGCGCGGAAGTCCCGCTTGAGACCGCCGAAGGGCGCGAGCTGCTTCTGCCAGCGCTTGACGCGACCCTCGGCCGGGTCGGCGTCCATGCGCGCGAGGTCGGCGCAGACACGGAGCATGGCCTTGATGCAGACCGGCCGCGTGACCATGTAGGTGTTGTTCCCCCACACGTCGTCCGTCCAGGCGTTGGCCGCCGCTTTGAAGAAGTCGCGCACGATGTCGTAGAAGGCGTGGACGTGCTTCTGACCGGTGCCCTTGGCCTCGATGTCGGCCCAGTCCTTCGTGATCCAGCGGTGGAGCTCGTTGAACAGCTCGGCCTGGAGGATCCACTTCTCCTGGGCCGAGCGGCCGCCCAGCCGGTTGATCTTGTAGCGGAGCGGGCTATCCCCCTCGGAGTAGAGGAGCTCGGCCACGCGCGCCGCGAACTTCTTGTCGGGAGCCGCCCACGAGACCTTCTCGTAGAGGTCGACCAGGTGGCTCTTGTTGATACGGGTGGGCGTGGAGTTGATGATGACGAACATCTCGGTCGCGAAGTCTTCGCTCTTGCCGTCGAAGATCACGCACGGGACGTGGATCGTCTTCGCTTCGTCCCGCTTGTGCTTGAGGTAGAACTTGAGCGCCGCGAGCCGGTGCTGACCGTCGATGATGAGGTACTTGTCCTCCGGCTCCTCGAGGTTCCCCACGTTCTCGAACGTGCCGACCTTGGAGAAGTGGAGCGTCTCGGCCGTGAAGAGGAGGACCGTCCCGGGGATGGGCGGCTGGCTGACGGCGGTCGAGTAGAAGTTCTCGATCGCGCTGACCTTGCGCTTGCCGATCTCGCGCTGGAAGGCCTTGTCCTTGCGCTCGATCCCCGCGATGAACGTGCCCACCTCGTCCTCGGCCGGCACCTCCTCGGCTTTGATCTTGTCGCCTTCTTCCGCGTAGAAACGGCTTATGAACCGCACCCGCTCGAGCAGGTCTTCCGCGGGGTAGGCGACGAAGTAGAAGGCGCTGTCCTTCTGGCGAATCTGTGTGGCGAGCATGCTCTCTCTCCGGCAGCACTCCATTTTGCCCTCACCCACCGACATCCGCCGACGGAATCCGGCTTGCGCGGGGCCCATCTCAAGGAGGAGAGAAGCCATGCAAGCCGTCGTGTACCGGGGCCGGAACAGGCTCCGCGTCGAAGACGTGCCCGACCCGAAGATCGAGCAGCCGAGGGACGCCATCGTGAGGATCACGCTCACGACGATCTGCGGCACGGACATACACCTCGTGAACGGAACCATTCCGGGCATGAAGAAGGGGACGATCCTCGGCCACGAGTGCGTGGGCGTGATCGAGGACCTGGGCGAGGAGATCACGAACCTCTCCAGGGGCGACCGCGTCGTCGTCCTCTCGACGATCGCGTGCGGGCGCTGCGACGCCTGCAAGAAGGGCCACTTCGCGCACTGCCTCGAGACGCCCGTCGCGCCCGGCACCTACTTCTTCGGAAGCCCCGCCGAGGCGGGCAGCCTGAACGGCATGCAGGCCGACTTCGTGCGCGTGCCGTTCGCGGACGTGGGCTGCGTCAAGATCCCCGACGCGCTCGACGACGTGGCCGCGCTCGCGGCGTCGGACATCATGCCGACGGCCTTCTTCGGGCTCGACCGGCTCGAGCTCGAGGAGGGGCAGAACGTCGTGATCCTCGGCGCGGGCCCCGTCGGGCAGATGGCGGTCGCGGGCGCCCACCGCGCCGGCTGCGCGAAGATCATCGTGGTGGACCGCGAGGAGTCGCGGCTCGACTGCGCGAACCGCTTCCCCGAGGTCGAGACCGTCGACTACTCGAGCTGGTTCGGCCCCGTGAAGGAGGTGCTCGCCAAGACAGGGGGCCAGGGCGCGGACGCCGTCCTCGACTGCGTCGGCGTGGACGCGAGCTCCCCCTGGGGCTTCCACGACCCGGGCCGAGCGATCCAGTGGGCCTCCGAGATCGTGAGGCCCGAGGGCCGCTTCGGGATCATCGGGATCTACCCCGAAGTCCTCGACTCGGTCCCGCTCGGCGTCTTCCTCGAGAAGAACATCTCGATCACGGGCGGGAACTGCAACCACAAGGCATTCATCGACGACTGCCTCGCCTTCCTCGTGGAGCATCCCGAGGAGGGGCGCGAGGTCTTCACGCACCGGGCGCCGCTCGCCGACATGCCCGACGCCTACGACGCCTTCGTCGCGAAGAAGGACGGCATGATCAAGTGCCTCCTCCTGCCGGAGACGAGCCCGGCGCTCAAGAAGGAGGAGGCCGTCGCGGCGGTGCCGTCGCTCTGAGTCGCCCCCTCACCCGCCCCTCCCCCCGCTTCGCGGGGGGAGGGAGCCGAGAGCTACGCCACCTTCTTGTCCTTGTCCTCGGGCTTCCTGAAGATCGAGTTCATGAGCTGGTCGAGGTCGGTCTTCACCTTGTCCTTGGCGAGGCCGTACTTCTCCTGGATCCGGCCCGCGAGCGACTCCATGTCGCCCTCGGACATCTTGAAGTCGTCGTCGGTGAGCGAGCCCCACTTCTTCTTCACTTCGCCCTTGATCTGGTGCCACTTGCCGATGATCTCGTTTCGATCCATGCAAACGCTCCTTGGCGCGGCCGACCGTGCAGCGGACGTGCCAGGAGCCCGCCCTCACCGGGAAACGAACGCGGCCGGTCTCCGCACGCTCCGACGCGCGGCGAAGAATCCCCGGAGGAAGCAGCGCATGAGCCGCGGCCAGCTCCCGAGCCCTCGAGGCACTCCCGGGAAGTCGCGCTCGCGCCGCCCGAGGGCCGCGTTGAGCGTCGAGAAGACGTGGCGCGCGAAGTAGAGCGGCAGCCAGAGGACGCCCACGTGCCGGAGGAAGAAGAAGGCGTCGTCGTGGTAGTAGTCGCGGAAGTAGTCCTCGAAGCCCCCCTGCGTGCGGGTCCCGCCGCGGGGAGCGGGGCGGTGGACGAGCTCGGCCTCGGGGTCGAAGAAGATCCGCCCCCCGCGCGCGCGGACGCGCTGGCAGAACTCCAGGTCCTCGCCGCGCGCCGCCCGCGAGAGGCGCTCCTCGTAGCCGCCCACGGCCAGAGCGACCTCGCGCCTCACCATGTGGTTCCCGCCCGGGGCCCCTTCGACGAAGCCTGCCTGCGCGTAGCCCACGTTCACGAGCTTGCGCCCCGAGCGCGTGATCTTGACGAAGAACGGGTAGGGAGGCGGCTCGAAGCCCGGCTCGACGACGCGGCCACCGGTGACGGAGATCGTGGGATCCTCGAAGTGTCGCGCGTGGAGAGAGACGAGGCGCGGAGGGACCTCGACCTCGTCGTCGAGGAACAGCATGAGCTCGCCCCGCGCCTCGGCGAGCGCGCGGTTGCGTGCCCCTGGCAATGAAGGAGGAGAGTGGTGGATCCAGCGGATCCGACCCGAACGGTCGAGCTCCTCGAGGCGGGCCTTCGTCGCGGGCTCGTGCTCCTCCGTCTGGTCTACGATCAGGATCTCCCGCGGGGATGGCTCGAGGGCGAGGACGGTCTCGAGGCAGCGGAGGAGCTCCGCCTCCCTCCGGTAGGTCGGGATCGCGACGCTGACCCGGGACGCTCGCTCGGTCTCGTTCACCGACACTCGAGGCTCCCGTCCACGACGCGATCGCTCCAGGCCACGATCCGGTCCAAGGTCCGTGTCGACACTCTACAAGAGAGTCCGGTGGGATTTCGCGAAGCGGGCGCTCCGGGCTCTCGCGAAGATCCCGGCTCGGCTTCGTCCCCAACCTCGCCCTCCACGAGAGGACGAAGCTCGAGCAGATGGGCCTCGTCCCGCCGGCCCTCCACGGGGCTCTCCGGCCGATCTCGGTGATCATCCAGGTCACGCGGCACTGCAACTACCGCTGTCAGTTCTGCATCGTGAACGAGCTCGTCACGGACGCCGACGGCAGCCAGGCGATCTCGCTCGCCGAGTTTTCCGCGCGACCCTCGCGCGGCCGCTCCTCTCCGGGTGCGTCAAGCTCGGCATGACGGGCGGCGAGCCGCTCCTCGTACCCCACATCTTCGACCTCGTCCACGAGGCGAAGAAGCGGGTCCCGATCGTCACCGTCCACACGAACTTCTCGCTCGTGAAGAAGCGCCTCGCCGAGCTCAAGGAGAGCGAGATCGACATGCTCTCGATCAGCCTCTACGAGCCCATTTCGGTCTCATCAAGGCGCAGGCCCGCGAGGTCACGCCCCGGATCTTCCGCCGCCTCACCTTCATGGTGAGCGACACGAAGAACTTCCACTCGTTTGGCCACATGCCCGAGATCGCCGCGCTCGCGGTCGATCTCGGATTCGAGGCGCTCCACTTCCAGAACTACGAGGGCCCCGTCCCCGGAGTGGACTTCAAGTCGCCGCGCTCCGAGAACCCGTTCGTCTACCGCCCGGTCCGGGCCGACGACCCCGCCTACGTCGAGGTCGCGCGCGACGTCGAGCGCGAGTTCGGCGACCGGATCGCGATCGCGTGGCCGTCTTCCCGAAGGCCGCGCCCGCCGACGGTCGCCCGCGCTGCCGGCAGCCCGACACGCAGATCAAGATCGACCGCGACGGCAACCTCTCTCCCTGCTGCAGCATGGACCCCAAGCCCGAGTACGGGAGCGTCCACAGCAAGGAAGGCTGGAACTCGGACCTCTTCGTCCAGGTCCGCCGCGGGCTCAAGGTGCCGGGGGCGAACGTGGCGTCCACGTGCGCCGGCTGCCCGTTCCTCTACATGGACCTCTACGACGTGCAGCTCGTGACGGCGGCGCCAACACTTGCGCGCGAGCACGGGGATCGCGAGACTCCTGTCGTCCAGCGTGCGGCCGAGAGGGCGAGTACCACCCGCCGGCCCCCGCCGCCCCGAGGAGGTCGCCTGGACCTGAGCGTCGTCATTCCCCTCTACGAAAACTCCGATACGGTCTCGGCGCTCATCGAGGAGCTCGAAGCGGTCCTCCCGAGCCTCGCCCCGGCCCACGAGGTCATCCTCGTGGACGACGCGAGCCCCGACGATACCCTCGGGCGGGCCCGCGACCTTGCGCGCGCGAAGCCATGGGTCAAGGTCGTGGCGCTCGCCCGCAACGTCGGGCAGCATGCGGCGATCACGGCCGGCCTTGCCCACGCGTCGGGGCGGCGCGTCGCCATCATGGACGGCGACGGCCAGCACCCGCCCGAGGCCCTCAGGACGCTCTGGGCGCGGGCCGATGCGGGCGCCGACGTTGTCATCGCCACCTGGACGGCGCGAACCGACGGCGCCATCCGCCGGCTCGGGTCGGTGACGTTCTGGCGGACCATGCGGTTCCTCCTCGGGACGAGGGTGATCGCGAACCAGCTCACGCTCCGCCTCCTCTCGCGGCCCGTGGTCGATGCGCTCCTCGCGCACGGCGAGCAGGTGCGGATCGTCTCGATCCTGAACGCGCTCGCGGGCTTCCGGCAGGAGGCGGTCGAGGTCGAGCCGCGCCCGAGGCCCGTCGGCCGGAGCTCCTACCGGCTGGTCAAGCTCCTCCGACTGTTCAGCGAGCACGTCATCGCGTCCTCGCAAACACCCCTCTACCTCGTGCTGGGCCTGGGACTCCTCGTCCTCCTCGTCACGCTCACGTTCTCGTTCGTCGTCATCGTATTGACGCTCGTCCACGGTGGTCTGCCGGGCTGGCCATCGACGGCGGTCCTCATCTCGTTCCTCGGCGGGCTCACGATCGCGGGCGTCGGCGTGCTCGGCGTGTATCTTGGAGAGGCACTCCGCGAGGCCAAGCGGCGCCCGATCTTCGTGATCCGCGAACTCGTGGGTCTCCGCCCCTCGGCCTACCGGGGCCCACCCTCCCTCCCGGCGGCGCCCCTCCTCGGGCCCGACTTCCCGAGCCATGCCGTCCTGCCCCGCGTGCACGGCTCTGGCTCCATGACGATGGCGCCTCACCTGGATGCCCTCTCCGTGCGGGGCTACACGATCCTCGAGGCCGTCATCTCGCCCCAAGAGTGTGACGAGCTCGCGGTCTCCATAGACCGGGCATTCGAGCGCGAGGTGCGCGACTTCGGCGAGGCCCGGCTCCGCCAGCTGAACGAGCACGGCATGGTCCGCATGCCCTTCGTGCACGATGAGCGATTCCTCCCGCTCATCGACCACCCGCGCGTCCTCGACCTCGTGGACGCCATCGTCGGCCCGACCGCGATCCTCCACCTCCAGAACGCCGTCATCACTTTCCCGAACGACCAGCACTGGCAGAGCCGCTTCCACCGGGACTTCGCCAAGGACTTCGTCGCAACGCGCGTCCTGTCTCTGAACGCGTTCTGGCTGATCGACCCATTCGACGCGACGACGGGAGCGACCTGGGTCGTCCCTCACACGCACCGCGACCCCGTGATGCCGACCGAGGAGTATCTCGAGCGGTACGCCGTCCAGATCCAGGCGCCTCGAGGCTCGATCCTCTTCTTCGACTCGATGCTCATCCACCGCGCTGGTCTCAACATCTCGGCGGGGCGCCGGCGCGCCATCAACCACCAGTACACACGGCCTTTCATCAAGCAGCAGATGGACGTAACCCGCCTCATGAAGGGACGCGTCGCTCAGGAGAGCCGGCGCGCTCAGCTCCTCGGGCTCTGGTCGGTGCCACCAGCCAGTCTCGAGGAGTTCCGCGTCGACCCGGAGCTCCGAACGTACCGGAGCGGTCAGGGGTGATGCCGCCCCTCGCCGAGCTCGTCTGCCCCGCCTGCGAGGCTTCGCTCGCACCGCAGGGCGAGGCCCTCGCGTGCCGCGAAGGACACCGCTGGCCCGCCCTCCGCGCCGGATTCGACTTCTTGCGCGAGGGCGAGCGACCACGCTACCCCGAGGGCGCCTCGGACCGCCTCCTCAGGATGCAGGGCGCGCACTTCTGGTTCGTTTCCAGACGCCGCCTCATTCTCGACTGGCTCGCACGCTGTTGCCGGCCTGGCGGGGTGTTCGTGGACGTGGGAACCGGGAGCGGCGACGTGGCCTCCCTCGCCCGCAGGCGCGGCTTCCGTGCCGCCGCGGCGGACGTGCTGGTCGAGTCCGACGAGTCGGTGCGACGCCTAGACCCGGCGCTCCCGTTCCACGCCGTCTCGGTCTACGGTCTTCCGTTCCGGGGGCTCGACGCCGCCGGCCTCTTCGATGTGCTCGAGCACCTCGACGATCCGATCGCCGCGCTGGCCTCGGTGCGGCGTGCGCTGCGTCCCGGAGGGTCGGTCCTCCTCACCGTCCCGGCGCGGAGGGAGCTCTGGACGAATGTGGACCTCTACTCTGGTCACCGGCTCCGTTACGACCGGCGCGGCCTCCTGGCCGTCCTCCGCGCGGCCGGCCTCAGGCCGACACGCGCGAGCTATTTCATGCTCCCCCTAGTCCCCGCGATCGTGGCCAGCCGTCGACTCGGCGCGGAAAACATGCCGGACGGGCTCGACGACGCGGCCGTGCAAGAACACTTCGAGGCGGTCGCCCGTGTCCCGGGTTGGCCGTGGAACGACCTCGCCCAGGGAATCCTCTCGCTCGAGCGTTTCTGGCTCCGCCTCGGCGACCTCCCGTACGGCGCCTCGCTGATCGCGTGCGCGCGGAGAGAGGCGTCGGTCAGCCGTCCTCGTAGCGCCGCCTTTGCCTCATGAACTCGAGGGTCCCCGCGGGTCCCAGGTGGCAAAGGACGTCGAGGATCGAGAGCACAGGTACGGAGGGCGTTCCCTCCCGGTCGTAGGTGCCGTAGTCGTAGACGATGTAGCGGACGCGATAGCCGCGCTCCGCGAACATGCGCGCGTCGAGATAGGACCGAGCAGCGGGCCCGGAGAGATAGACGCCGCAGTCGAACTGGTCGCAGACGCTCAGGAGGCGCTCGTTCTTGCGGCCGGCGACTCCAGGGAGCGTCGAGGAGCGCACGAACGTCGTCCGTAGCCCGAGGTACCGCGCGATTTCGGTGCTGAGCTCGATCGAGAGGTCGGCGAGGAGGGGAGTCCGGCGCTCGAGTGCCGCGGCATAAAGGGCCCGCACCGGCTCGTAGAAGGGCGCGCGCCCGAGCGAGTGGTGGAAAGTGTTCAGGTGCTGCCCGACCCATTCGCGCTCGTAGTCGATCGTCACGTCCCGGATCCGCTGGTGATAGAGCCCGCTCGTCTTGACGGGAACCGTGATCCACCGCGTCGCGCCCGAGACATTGAGGCGGTTTCGGTTGCGCCAGTCTCGCTTTGTGTACTGCACGCAATCATAGAAGACGCAGACGTCGGCGCGGTCGAAGAGATCGAACGTGCCGATCCAGGGTACGTAGTTGGGCTGCTCGATAACGATGACTCGGGCTGCGTTCCTCACGTGGCGAGCCCAGCGAGAGCAGCGACCCGCGGTTGGGCGCGGCGAATCAGACTCAGCCTCTCAACCATGCCCATAGAAGCCGAGAATCGTGTCGCAGACGAGCGCGACGTCGGCCTCGGTCATCGAGTTGTAGAGCGGCACGCGAACGAGGCGCTGGCTCACGTCCTCGGTGACGGGAAGATCCCCAGGGCCCTGGCCGAACTTCCGCCCTTGGGGCGAGAGGTGGAGCGGAACGTAATGCGAACAGAGCTGGATCCGGCGGGCTTCCGCATGGGCGATCAGCCGTGCGCGCTCGTCGGGCCCGCCCACGAGCAGGAAGAACAGGTGCGCATTCGTGATTGCGTGCTCGGGAACGATGGGGAGCCTCGCCTTCCCAGTTCGCTCGAGCGCTGCCAGGCGCTCCCGAAAGCCCGCATAGATGGATCGGCGGCGGGCCAGGATCTCGTCCCATCGTTCGAGCTGTCCCAGCAGAAAGGCGGCGCAGATGTCGGCCATGAGGTAGGAGGAGCCGAGCTCGCGCCACGTGTATTTGTCGACCTCGCCCCTGAAGAACCGCGTCCGGTCGGTCCCCTTCTCCGCGACGACCTCGGCGCGCGCCGCGACCGCCGGGTCGTTGACCGAGAGGGCCCCTCCTTCGCCGCACGTGAAGACCTTCGTCTCGTGGAAGCTGAAAGCGCCGAGATCGCCCAGGGTCCCGCACGCACGCCCGCGCCATGTCGAGCCGACGGCCTGGGCGGCGTCCTCGACGACGCGGATCCCCCTCGGGCGCGCGAAGGCCGATATCGCGTCCATGTCACAGCTCACGCCCGCGTAGTGGACCGGCGCCACGACCCGGGTCCGGGGCGTCGCCGCGGCCGGGAGCAGCTTTTCGTCCATGTTGAGCGTGTCGGGCCGTACATCGACGAACACGGGCCGCGCTCCTCTGAGGAGGAACGCGTTCGCCGTCGAGACGAACGTGAACGAGGGGAGGATCACTTCGTCGCCGGGCGAGAGGTCGCAGAGGACCGCAGCCATCTCGAGCGCCGAGGTGCACGACGGGGTCAGGAACGGCTCGCCCGCGCCAAGCCTCTCCCGCAGGACCTGGCGCACGCGACCGTTGAACGTCCCCGATCCGCTCATGCTGCGCGACAGCACCGACTGCGCGATGAAGAACAGCTCACGGCCCTCTAGCTCCGGGCGGTTGAACGGGATCAGATGGCGCGACAAGATGCGCTGCTCCTCAAGACGAGAGCCATTATACTCGTGCCTATGGCACGGATCGTCATCTTCGGCACCGGCCTTGCCGCGGAGGTCGCCCACTTCTACTTCACGCACGACACGCCACATGAAGTCGTCGCCTTCACCGTGAACGAGGCCTACCTCGACAAGCGCGAGCTGTTCTCGCTCCCGGTGGTCCCCTTCGAGGCAGTCACCGAGCGCTATCCCCCGGGCGACTGCGCCATGTTCATCGCGGTCGGGTACGCGAAGGTGAACCAGGTCCGCGCCCGCCTCTACGCCGAGGCGAAGGCCAAGGGCTACGAGCTCGCGAGCTACGTCTCCTCGCGGGCCCTGCTCTGGGGGGAGCCGACGATCGGAGACAACGCCTTCATCCTCGAGCTCAACAACATCCAGCCATTCGCGAGCATCGGCGCGAACGTCGTTCTCTGGAGTGGCAATCACATAGGACACCACTCGCGCATCGGCGACCACTGCTTCGTCGCCTCGCACGTCGTCATCTCCGGCAGCTGCAGCGTCGGTGATTATTCCTTCATCGGAGTGAACGCGGCCCTGCGCGACGGGATCCGGATCGGGCGCTCGAACGTCATCGGCGCCGGAGCGCTCATCATGAAGGACACTCCGGACGACACCGTCTTCACCGGACACGCGGCGCGGCCCTTCGACAAGAAGAGCTTCGAGCTCGACCTGTGAGGCTCTGGGGCCGCCGCACTCATGTCTTCGCGCCGGCCGGAGGGCCGGGATGGATGAGCTCCCACGCCGCGCTCCCGTTCGGGGTGCCGCTCGGGGGGCGGAGGCTCCGCGTCCTGTTCTCGCCCCGTGACACCGAGAACCGGGCTCGCATCGGTGCGCTCACGCTCGACCTTTCGGGGCCGGCGCCCCGCGTCGAGGCCGTCGAACCCAAGCCCCTCCTCGACGTAGGCGAGGCCGGGGCCTTCGATGAGAGCGGCTGCACGATGTCTTGCCTGGTCCGCCACGAGGGCAGGGAACTCCTCTATTATTCGGGCTGGACGCGCGGCGTCACCGTGCCCTTCTACTTCTACGTGGGCCTCGCGACGAGCGATGACGCGGGTCGAACCTTCCGGCGCGTTTCCCGCGCCCCGGTCCTCGAGCGCTCCGAAGCGGACCCGTTCCTGACGGCGTCACCGTTCGTCCTCGTCGAACGCGACCTATGGCGGATGTGGTACGTCTCCGGCACGGGCTGGCGTGCATCGGCCTCCGGGCCGCAGCACCGCTACCACATCAAGTACGCCGAGTCGCGCGACGGGGTCCGCTGGGACCGCCGCGGGGTCGTGGCGATCGACTTCGCCTCCGACGACGAGTACGCCCTTGCACGCCCCACGGTCCTCAAGGACGACCGCTATCGAATGTGGTTCGCGTGCCGTGGCGAGAAGTACCGGATCGGCTACGCCGAGTCCATGGACGGGGTCCGGTGGGAGCGCCGCGACGAGGACGCAGGCATCGAGCCCTCGGGCACCGGGTGGGACTCAGACGAGCTCGCCTATCCTCACGTCGTCGACCTGGGCGACGGGGAGCGCGTCATGCTCTACAACGGGAACGGTTACGGCCGGAGCGGCTTCGGGGTCGCGCGCGAGGAGGCGCGGCCTACTTCCTGAGGATGTCGTACTCGGGCCGCCGGAGAATCACCCGGAACCCGGCGGACTCGACGAGCGCGTCCAGGGGGTCGTCGGGCCCCCGCGACGTCGCCCGCGACCGCACGACAACGTCGGGCATGGGGCGGCCGGCGAGATCGAGTGCCTCGAGTGATCGGGCACGAGGCTGGGAGGGGTGAATCCAGGCGGTCGGGCCCGCGGGCCGGAGCTTTGGGGTCACGAGCAGAGCCCAGGGCATGTCGTCGTAGGCGAAGATCGTGCGCGCCCCGGCGCGCACCTGGTCCTCCATGTCGGCGCGCAGCATCTCCACGAGCTCCGCCCGGTCGGGCGTCGTCCAAATGCCGTGCCAGGGACCGCCCCCGACCCTCGCAGAGAGCGCGAAGATCGGCTCGTCGAGGTACACGTAGCCGTAGAAGAAGCCGACCTGGGCGGCGGCCATGAGGACGAGTGAAGCCGCCGCGCCCTCGGCGTGTCGCGAGCTTCGAGGAGCGAGCGCGGCAATCCCGACGACGAAGGCCGGGAGGAGCCCCACGCACGTGTTCAGGAACCCATTCGTGCTCGACGCGGTCGTCGTGAACGACCCGACGAGCGACACGAGCCACGGATCTCGCAGGTCTCGAGGCAGCGGCAGGCGTCGGACCCCGACGGCCCAGGGCACTGCGCCCAGGCCGAGGAGGGTGGGGACGCCGTGCCCGAGGGGCTGGTTCTTCCAGCATACGACGCACGTGGCCGCGCCGAGCGCGACCGGCACACCCGCGAGCGGCCAGAGACGCCCCATCACACGCGGGCTCCCGATCGACGCCGCGACGAGAAGAGCCGAGGCGAGCATCATCGCAGGCCTCAGGCGACGTACGAGCAGGAGGACCGCGCCGCCGAGCGTCGGTGCATCCCGGAGCGCCGCCCCCGAGCCGAGGGCGGCCGCATGCTCGAGGCAGCGCGCGAGATCCGCCCGGCCGGTCGCGAGGAGAAGCGCAGCCGTCGCGACGACAAGTGCCAGGGCGACCGCGCCCGCCAGCGCGAGGGTGCGCCACGCGAGCGGTCGTGGCCGCTCGCGCGCCACGGCGCGAGCACCCAGCACGAGCGACGCCACGCACGCGAGGATGAGCGGAGGGTAGGCGAGCGCCGCCACGGCGTGGGCCAGGACCGCCGCAACGAGGAGAGCCCCCGGCCTAGCCACTCTTGATGCGTCGGCCGCCAGGAGGGCGCCGGCGCAGAGGGCGAGTGAGGCGACCGTGTTGTAGGAGGGCGCGGGGATCGAGAACGGGACGAATGTCGCAACCACGAGGGCGCCGCCGAGCGCCACAGCACGCGACGTGCGAGCCGAGAGGAACGAGAACACCGCGACGCCCGTCGCAAGGAGGGCCGCGACGTGGACGTGGCGAAGGAGGAGCACGAGGCCGTCGGTCGAGCCCCGCGCGGCGACGAAAAGCTTGACCGGGAGGACCGTGAGGAAGCCCTGTGACACGCTCCGCTCGTCGACGAAGGGACGGAGGCCGAGCGCGAGCTCGAGCGGGAGCGCGGCGTAGAAGGATTCGTCCGTGAGGTCGACGCCGAACCAGATGCGGACGTAAAGCGCCGCCAGGACGATGGCTCCCGTGAGGGCGACCGACCTCGGGATCTTCTTCCCCTCGCTCGGCGAAGCGCTCTCAGAGCTAAAGGCGGTGGTCACTCGCGAAGTCTAGCCGGCTCCCTCCGCTCGAGGTAGCGGCGCCCTGGCGGGAACACGGTTTGCGAGCGGGACAGAAGTCGCGACGAGTAGACTGGCCGCGTGCGGCGATTGCTTTACGTGACCAGCAACTTCCTCCCGGCCGGGGGCGCGGCCGTCCTCCGGGCGCTCAAGACGGTCAAGTATCTGCCAGACTTCGGCTGGCGCGCTACCGTCGTGACCGCCGACGCTCCGAGCGACATCCACCGCGACGAGACGCTCGAGGCTCCGGCGGGGCTCGAGATCGTCCGGGTCCCCTCGCCGCTCGCCTTCCTGAGGCGGAGGCGCGGCGGCGGGAACAACGGAGCCGCGGGGCCGCGCGGCGTGCGGGCCCGCCTCCGAGCGGCGATCATCCGGGAGGCGCTCGTCCCCGACAGCGAGGCGCCCTGGAGCCTCGCGGCCGCCCACGCGATCCAGCGCGCGATCAAGGGCGGCCGCGTCGATGCCGTGCTCTCGACCTCACCCGTGCCGTCGAACCACGTCGCCGTCCGACTCGCGCTCGGGCGGCACCGCGGGCGCCGCTTACCCTGGCTCGTCGACGTCCGCGATCCTTGGATCGATGCCCGCGGCATCACCGGACCGAACCGGTCCTGGACGCTCCTGGACCGCGCGCTCGAGCGGGCGTGCCTCGGCTCCGTCGACGGCTTCGCGACGGTGAACGAGCCCCTCCTCGAGCTCTACCTCGCACGCTACCCCCAGCTCGCGACGCGGCCCCATGCGGTCGTGAGGAACGGCTTCGACCCCGACGACTTCGAGGGGGAGCCCGCTCCGCTCGAGGGCGAGCTCGCATCACTCGGGTCGCGCTTCGACCTCGTCTTCACGGGCCGTTTCTACGGCGGCCGCACGCCCGAGCAGGGCCTGGCCGAGGCCCTGGGCGAGCTCGGCCGTGCTCGCCCGGACTTCGCACGGGACGCGCGCCTGTTTCTCGTCGGCCCCCGCGACCCGGTCTACGAGCCCGACCTCTCGAGGGCGGCGCCCGTCCCCGTCGTCCGCCACGGAGCCGTCGCCTACCGCCTCTCCATCGCCTGCCAGAGGCGGGCCTCGCTGCTCGTCCTCCTCGGTGGCGACTTCGCGGCCGCGACGACGTTGAAGGTCTACGAGTACCTCGCGGCCCGCCGGCCGATCATCGCCCAGGCGACGCGCGGGAGCGAGCTCGAGAAGCTCCTCGCGGGGCGGCCTGGAGTCCTCTTCGCGCCGCTCGAAGGCGGCGCCAGAGCCCTGGTCCCCCTCCTCGCCGAGGCCTATGATGCCTGGAGTTCAGGGCGCCTCGCTCCGCGCGAGGACCCCGGGCTCGACGCCTTCTCGAGGAGGACTCAGACGGGCATGATCGCGGATCTCCTCGACGAGATCGTCAGGGCGCATCACATGCCGGGAGACCCCTCCCTCGCGAGCCCCGTCGCATGAAAGTCCCTTTCGTCGACCTCGCGGCGCAGCACCGCTCGATCGAGGACGAGACCGACGCCGCCCTCGACCGCGTCGTCGCGAGCTCGGCCTTCATAGGCGGCACCGAGGTCGGCGCCTTCGAGGACGAGCTCGCGCGCTTCTGCGGCGAAGGCCTGAAGACGGCGAGCTGCGCGAACGGCACCGACGCCCTCTACCTCGCGCTCCGGGCGCTCGGGATCGGACCCGGCGACGAGGTCATCACGGTCTCGCACACGTTCATCGCGACCGCCGAGGCGATCGGGCTCACGGGGTCTTCGTGGACGTGCTCGAGGGCACCCTCCTCATGGATCCGGACGCGGCGGCCGCCGCGGTCACGCCCAGGACGCGCGCGCTCCTGCCCGTCCACCTCTACGGCCAGATCTGCAACATGGAGCGGCTCGGCGCGCTCGCGAAGCGCCACGGCCTCGCGCTCGTCGGGGATGCCGCCCAGGCCCACGGCGCGACGTTCCACGGGCGGCGCGCCGGGACGTTCGGCGACGCCGCGGCGTTCAGCTTCTACCCGGGGAAGAACCTCGGCGCGTGGGGCGACGGCGGCGCCGTCGTGAGCCGCGATTCGACGCTCGTGGAGAAGATCCGCGTCCTCTCCAATCACGGACGGATCGAGAAGTACGTCCACGCCGAGGCGGGCGTGAACAGCCGCCTCGACGGGATCCAGGCAGCCGTACTGAGGATCAAGCTCCGGCGGCTCGACGCGTGGAACGCTCGCCGCCGCGAGCACGCCGCCAGCTACTCGCGCGCCCTCCAGGACGTGAGGCTCCCCGTCGTGGCGCCGGGCGCCGAGCAGGTGTGGCACCTCTACGTCGTGCGGAGCGAGGAGCGCGACCGGCTCAAGGCACGGCTCGGCGAGAAGGAGATCGAGACGGGGATCCACTACCCGCTCCCTCTCCACCTCCAGCCCGCCTACGCCCTCCTCGGGGTCCGGGAGGGGGCCCTTCCGGTGACCGAGCGCGCCGCGCGCGAGATCCTGAGCCTCCGCATTTCCCGGAGCTCGACGAGGGAGCGATCGCCCGCGTCGGGGCCGCCGTCCACTCCTGATCACCTCGGCTCGTCGAGCGCGGCGAGGATCCGGGCCGTCGCGTCCCCCGCCCCGTAGGGCGTGGCACCCGCAGGAGGCCGTGGAGCCTCGAGGGCGGCCCGGATCGCGC
>Ga0070738_10004692_pt1 | contig 16004 bp, 22 predicted proteins | sample Coa_R2_2_FD_66446 | JGI IMG/M metagenome (GOLD analysis project Ga0070738, IMG submission 66446) | Surface soil microbial communities from Centralia Pennsylvania, which are recovering from an underground coalmine fire - Coalmine... | ecosystem: Environmental > Terrestrial > Soil > Unclassified ...
GCGCAATATCCGTCAAATCTATACGCTTCATTCCACTGTCCAAGATACATAGATGTCGGGTTTGCGGGGAATGGATGAGCGTCAGTAGAATAAAAATTATCGCCTCCGGTGCCAACAGAAGAAAGGCCACGAACGTTGTTACTTGTAGAAGTAGCCGTAGTGCCCCAAACCTGTTGCCCGCTTCCCCAAACGTAAGCGTTTGAAGTGATACCTACGCCAGCACCTTCATTCCAGGTCAAAAAGCTGCCAGAATTCCAAGAAATAATAAAATCTGCGGACGACGTATTTCCTGAACTAATAAGTCCGGCCTGAGTAGTATCCGCGTTATTAAACCAACTTGTTTGGACTGTGTACTCTCCGCCTTGAAATGCAGAGAGCGCCGGTCCAATCAACGTTATATCGCCCGTCTTACAGTATACCCCCAAACCGGCAGTAATCGAACCACCGCTTAAAAATGCGGACGTATTACCACTTTCCCACGTACCATTGTAATAATAGTTACCATTAGCAAAATCCAAAACAACATCCGGCAAAACACCGTTATATTGCCAACGCATAAACCATAAAGGGTCGGTACGGGGATATTTTAGTATAACTACTTCGCCGGTAATCCGGAAAGTCCCATAAGATACATTAAATACCAAATGTTGAGGATAAAAATTCGCTCCAACACTACTAATATGGAACGAACCGTAAGTACCACTAATGGTGTACTGGGTATTTGTAGTTTTTACAGCGAAAGCGCCTATACCGGCATTCGCCCAACTACCCGTAAAACTCGGAGTTATAGAACCGGCAGCCTGGGTGAGATACTCTGTGCCGATATACGCCCCAGGACTAAGGCCGCTTGTAAATCCAGTGCCAGGCGTCGGACTAGCAGAACCATTGTTAACAACTGCACCGGCCCACACCAAAGAATTTGGAGAAGTAGTAGAGAAAGAAGGGGCGCTAATAGGGGAAGTGTTTGAACCGCTCGAATTAATAGAATGCCCATCCAGAGCAACACCTAACGCGCCTGAAGGCGGGGAATATTCCTCTACAGTAGGCCATACATAAGCCGTAGAATTAGGGGCCGTGACAGTAATCGTCTTCGGGCCGTTGGTGAGTAAACCGCCCGACCAAAACGTTATCAAATACCATCCATGAGCAAAATCGCTATCAATGATGGTATAGTTGTTACCTTTGTCGTCGGTTACGGTGATGCTACCAACAGTGCCGGGATTAGCGTTCCACCAGCACATGCCGACAACGAAATTACCGCTAGTAACCGCCGATCCTAGCGTTACGGAATTATGAGTGCTGTTGACGTTTGCCTGAGTTACTGTAAGCGACTGGCCTTGAACGCGCGACCATGAAGACATTCAAGACCTCGTAATAGATTACGACAATTGGAGAAGCCCATTTGTTGGATCGAACGAAACTGTAAAAGTATCCCCGTTGTTCAACGTAACGGAACTGCCATAATCAAACCAGCATACCAATCCTTTATGCGTATCATCCGACCTATAAACTATGGCATATCTAAGAGGCCCAACCGTCCCTGTCGCTGTCCACGTCACATTTGTAGCAAATACGGTTGTCGTGCCGGATGACTGACTATTAGACATCGTAGTAGCGAGGCCGCCGGTAGTATAGCCGTTACCACTAGCAACCTCATTAGCAGAAACATCAGAATAAGTCTGATTTGTAGAAGATGGCTGAGTATTAGTCAGCATCACCTTATAGGTGGCTGAACCATCGAACTCATGATGGCCGGCAATCAAGTCATCCGAAAACTGGTTGAACTTATTAAACGCGGCCAAAATAAGCTCCTATAACTTTAAGCCGCCGCGATATTCAAAGAACCCGCCGCAAAGCTTGCCGTAACATTAATGGCAATCGGTTGCTGAAGAACCTTTCTAACCATGCCGCTGCCAGTAGTCGAAGTGTTTACTCCAAAAGTAAACGTGTCCGAGGCAACATTGGCAACGGTGTTAAGAGCAGACAGCGAACCGGAGGTCACGGTAGGCGCAACACCCCCATATTCGTTAGACCACGTAACAGTGTCACCGTTGCTATATCCGTGGTTATGAGACGTAATCACGCCAGGCGAAGCCGCCGAAATTGTCGCCGGCAGCCAGGGGAAGTTGCCGAGATAATCCCAAGCAAGCAAGTTGCCGCCGGTAGCCGCATCGCGAAGCTCGAATCCAACGACGGTGCCCCAACTAGCCGTTGCCTGCGGGAACGAAATAGCGGCACCATTGGTTACGGTAGAGGGAGCGGACCCTGTTGGCTGAGAAAACGCAGAAAACAACAGCGTATCGCTGGCACCCTGCGAAGCGTGCTGGGTATTACCGGAAATGTTGACAGTCGTACCGGAAATGCTGGCGACTACGCCGATAAACTGCCCATTTGTAAGGTCGTATACGCTAACGCCTGAACCATTAGTACCCAAAGAAGTAAGCCATGACGGCGCTGCGGCTGAAAGAGTGATAGACCCCACACCGCTTGCAAATGCAGCCCCAATAGTAAGAGCGCCTGCCACTTGTACGCGAGAATACCCACCGCCGGAAACTTCAGTACCGCCCGAACCGCCATCGGTATCTACAGCGGTCATAAGTGCTAGGTAAACGGCAGGAGTAGAAGGAAATGGCTGTTGTCCCGTAAGCCAAGCAAGTTGCGCCTTGGCAGAATAATCAGAAAGCCCTGACATTTTTTATCCTTATCTTTGGGCGTTTACGCGTGATCTAATTTATAGGCACAAGTTTTACAAGCTCCCACGGCACTGTTATATAAATGCCACTCCTACCGGAATAGCCATATTTCCCGGCAATATGCATCGTCGTATTTAGAGCCGTCGAAGAAAATAATAGATTGTACGGTTTAGGAGGTATGGCGCTTAATTTTGAACCAGAGAACATACGAGCCGAAAACACATAAAAAGCGCTTACCGGCACAGTTACTTTCATAGTAACTTTAGACGCGCCAACAATTCCCACCTTTCCACTTGTAGAAGGTGTAGCCAGCGTAAACGCAAGAGACTTTGCAAACAACCCCAAAGCTCCCGGCCCGGACATAGTTAAACGCGTCACAGGCTTTATCGAGCCAGAAATAGGCTGCTTATAAGGGAACGCGAAATTTACTATAGTATAGACATCGCTAAATCCAAATAGACCCAACGAAGCACGCATAGCGCTAGAGCCTCTAACTAACGTTGCTGATCTAGCTGGCATAGCAACGAGCGACAGCCCAACGCCATAAGTAGCTTTTGATTGCAATTGCAATGATAAATTGGCTGAAGGTCTGGCAACCTTAGTCAGGTCAATCCCACTGAATGGAGCTACTTTAGAAGTAGCTACTGATATTTTATCCTTCAAAGGCAAGGAAAACAACGGATTCGGTTTGCCAAATACCTTTAATGTAGACCCGATAGCCAAACTCAAAGGAATTGTGTTTATAGCAAGAGCGGGTCTAGCACCTAAACTAGATTGGCTACCTACAGCCAACCATTGCATACCATCAGATTTAATGGCGACACCAACGGCACCACACTGGAAACTAAACCCCTGATCGGCCTGCATCGTAACAGAGGACGCTCCGGGAGACCAGCTCGCGGCAACCTCTGGCCCAGGATTATCATCGAAAAACAAAGACCCGCTAATAGAAACAAAACCAACTCGCGATAAATACATGCCTACAACAAGGTCTTGCGTACTAACGTTCGATACATCTAGCTGGGGAATAGTCACAGAGGCATACCTGTTAGTTGTCCCGCCGTTATTAGCTGCATCAAAAAATGCCGTAGAAAAAGAACTTTGATTAACGCCGCTAAACGAAGCAGCGTTTATAACGGAATTTACCGAACCGCTAAAATTAACGATTACAGGATTATTGCCGCTGGCAGGATTCAATAACCCCCAAATCTCTATCGTTGTCTGCCCGTCATTAACAGATTGTATAAACTGACATGGCTGTTTAACCAAATTTCCCCAAGTAACAGACGAAACGCTTACACTGGTAGACTGAAGCCATATAAAAACAATAAGCGCTCGGTTTTGACCATTTCCAACTGTTAAACCGTTAAACGATATACTAGACCCAAAAACAACGTTTTTAGAATTAGTATAGGAATCAATAGTAACGGCCATACCTACACCGGCCAATTACCAAAATAGCCGCCTCCGCCATGTCGAGGAATTGTTCTGAATTGTTGCGGATATCGCCACGCCTGAGCGCCGTAAGTATTCCATCTATTAACCTCAATACGGCAGCCGGACATTGCGTTTCGCCAGCGGCGTTTATGATAGACCGCCATAGTCTGGTTTGTATAAGGTTTTGCTGGTTGGGCAAGAAGCTGGCCCGCTATACCATCCACAAAATCCCTGCGGTACTTTTCAACAATCCACTGAGGAACAACCGGATAGCCATTACTATCCGCCGGATCGGTACATTTTAAAGAAACCACGGCATTAAAAGTGTAATTAGGGTAAGGTATACTTGTTATAGGTTCGATAATAGTCAAAACTCCAGGAATAGCCATTTCGGCAGGGATGGGTCGTTTATAGATAACTCCACAATTTTGTGGGGAAGACCCGTTATTATTGGGATCGTCATTTACCCACACATATAGAAGACGCACAATATCAGCATTGCCTTCAGGCACCACATCGTAAATTTGCTGATTGGCGACAGCCAGTACGGGGATTGTTTGCTGCCATACATTCGTAAACTGAAAAAATTCATCAAATATGTCGAACATTACAGCCTGTATCTGGCTATCAAGAGCGCCCGGAACAATCGGTCGGATAGCGTTCATCAAGCGAGTCAAGTTGGCAGGAACGGCAGCCATTTACTAGCCCAATCCCATTAGCTGCTTATAGAACATTTGCAGCAACATAACTGCTCTGGTGTCCTGAGTTTCTTCTTCATCGCGCAATTGCGCTTGACCACACATATAATAAACAAACGCCATCCGATACATCGGATCAATCGTAATAGGCGTAGTATCAACTGCAAGATAATCTGAAGGTAACCCATTAGGCCACATATCCGGCCTAATACGTTTACTTTCCAATATACCAGTATTAAGAGCGTCCAAAAACTCTTGATCCGAATAACGATATGGCTGAACCAAGTCCTGAGTAAGAATTCTGGCCTGGTTAACCATTTCAGCGGCAGTGTCGAGTGCCATTTTATCTCCTCCAATGGAGATATAAGAACGGCCGGTTACTGTAAAAGTAACCGGCCGTGCAGCTACGAACCAAACGTCTATTAGTTGATCGCACCAGCCTTCACAACAGCCTGTACAAGGGCCTTTCCGTCAACAACCTGACGGCCGTAAACCTGAAGTCCACGAAGGATTGTACCAAAGGTCATTTCCGACCTGATAGTTTCAACCTTCTGAACTTGCGAAGCGAAGGTAAGCCCATGAGCATGGCCGGCGTAAATTACAAACTCACCAGCCTGAAGACCCGCACCGGTGCCATTAGGAAGCAGGTTGCTCACATAAATTGTGAACCTGTCTACCATGCCCAGACGCCCATTGCGAAGCATGGTCACGGAATCGCCGGTCAAATAGACCTGACGCAGTTCCGAGAGCTTCAACGCTGAAGCCATCCAGGCCGGAATGACGGCCCATCGTCCGGTTTCAGGGATATTAAGCTCATCCAGACACTGCCCCATCCTAATAAGTACCTGGATAGGAGTAACATCTGTGCCCGCGGGATTGACTGAATCAATCACAAGCGCACCACCGGTCACTCCAAGATTAATATTCCCTGAAATTGCACCGGCAGTGGTGCCCTGATTCTGGGCCACCATCTGACCCATGATGTAGGTCAAGACCTCGGTATCAATGGTGATCTTAAGCTGCTCCGCAGCGTCGTCACTCCACATACTGAGCAAATTAAGATCGCTTTGAACCTCCATCACATCGTCCAGAATGGTATTGAAATAATACCCGTGATCGATGTGCAGTTCAAGCTGGTTGCCGCTCGGACGTTGCAAGGTGAGCAAACCGTCAGCAAGATACGGATTGATGTTGATCGTGGGCTTTGTGCGGATATGCACCGTATCGCCCATGTTTTTAATCTCGCCTTCATAGTCAGTGTTACTGATCGCAGACAACACAGTTGAGGCGTAGAACTTCTCTACAAGCTTGCCGGACCAAATCTCAGGGATAAACCCAGTAGCTTGGAGGGTATTGCCAGTACCACCAGTCGGATAAATTGGAGGGGTACTGGCAGAATTAGCAACTCCAAAGGCCATCGTTCACTCCACGAAAAGCGCGTTATTGGATGCGCCCTTCTCGTGCAGCTTCAATCATGGCAGCATCAAACGCCTTACGCTCTGCTTCGCGGCCACGGTATTTACCCTGAGCCACGTCCCGATGAAACTGCGCAATCTGAGCGCGAGTTATAATCGGCTTCTGCGTCGTGGGGGATGGTGCAACATCGCCCGAATTACTGGCTCGGCCGGGAGCCGCGAACTGTTCAAGCCGGGGCCTGTTACTTGTAGAAGTAATAGGCGCCTGCTTCCCCTGCGGGTTAACGGCCGCATCATCAGTGATGAAGCCTCTGAAGAATGCCAGTACGCGATTTGCATCATTCGCGTTCCATGCAGCCTTCAGCATGTCGTGTCTAATAATGCCGGAATAAGGGTCTTTCAACCCAAGCCAAGCTAGAAAGTCCTGATTTTCATTTATTTCCCGCCAATTAGGAATCTCGCTATCCAAAACGGATTTCATCTTTTCTCTGGCGTTTAATAGTACATTTGTACTAACTCCATTGAGTTGTGCCGTTAACTGCTCAATTCTTTCATTAAGCCTAGCAATTTCAGATGCGGCGATTTCGCGCGCCTTTTTTCCGACAACATTCAGAAATTCCTCGCCATAATCGGAAATCTCCTCAGGCGTAAGTTCTGAATGGACGTTACTAGGCTGAGTTTGGACCTGATTCTGTACAGCCGACAAACGAGCCTCTCGATCGGCAAGTGCCGCCTCTAAATCAGAGATTCTCGCCGTAAGGTTCTGAATAGTCTGTTGCGCTTTCTGGTACCTACCGTTTACAGACTTGAACGCGTGTTCCCAATTCTGAGGCTCGGACTGAGGAGGTTGTTGGGAAGCTTGCTGAGAAGGTTGTGATTGGTTACCAGTATTACCGGTATCTGCATTACTAGTATCTGTATTACTAGTATCTGTATTATTGGTATCCTGACTACCAGACTGATTAGTCTGGCCAGTATTTTTCGGATAATACTGCGAGTGGAGCGCCTCTACATTTTGAACACTCTGCCTGACAGCCTTTGGCAGTTTTACATCAGGATCATCAATCCTGGAAGCGCCGGTTGATGTAACATAAGAAGCTTCAGGAACCTGCTTGCTGGAAGTATCCGGCATATCACCACCCTATTCACACTATCCAATTAGTACGCAGCCGAAGTCAGTGCATACAAGGTAACAGTCCCGGCGTTGATAATGCCCTTAAACCGCCGATACGAAACAGTGGCAACAGTCAATGTGCCAACGCTTGTCATACCAGAACCCAATACGACAGTCGCAGTACCGGTCCCGCGGTTAATGACCTCAAAATCAAACGCCTTAACGCCTCTAGCTCCCAACAAAACGGCAGCGGCGCTCGGAAGATTAATGGTAGAAGTGCTGCCGGAGGTAATATCGACGATACCGTTGATAAGCTGCTTAGCGTTCAAATTGAACGTACCGGCAGGGCCAACGGTAGCCTCTCCGGTAAGGTTATTCACCGATGCCATAGCGTCGATTGGATTGGCAGTAATGCTCATTTTACGGCACCTTTCTTATTCATGCGCTCTTTCGTATCCGCTCGGCTTCATTCTGGCAGTTAATTGCCATAATATAAAAATTACGGCGCTCTACCGCCTTACCTTGTACAAATGAAAGATGTGGCGAACCAGGCGGGCAAGACAAGACTGCATCTTTGCCATTATCTACATAATTTTTAAGTTCCGCCACAAACTTAGCCCACGCATAGGGAGCCGAACGTGACAATTCATCTAAAGCAATAACTAAATCATTATTAATTTTGGCGGTCATCTTCTAACCGGAAACTGTACAGAACCAATCGGGAGAATATCCAAGCCGATTTCATCTACATGAGGCTTCTTACCATAATCGTTACGAAATCGCTTAATAGGGTCGCCCTTAGTAACAGTCTCCATAGCAAACCGGCTCGGCAAATTATCGATCTTTGAATCCTTACCGGTGTAGTTGGTGACACCCTCACCTCTTGGAAGCGGCGAACCTTTCATCAGCTTTCTCCCGTCATCCCTGTCCTACCAAATCCTGTTTTTCCCCATTTAGTATTGTCATCCGACGGATCGGGAATAGGCTGAATTTTTGCGTAGCTCTTTTGTGGATGTATTGGAGTTTGCTTCGTATCCGGTCTCGCAAAAGCAGCCGGACGGCGAATTAAGCGCGGTGTTGATCTATTTTGATCGTTAAACCCAGGAATCCTCGAAGGTTTAACGGGAGTAAACCGTGCCGGTTTAGGTCTTATATCAGCCACCGCGCTTACTTTCGTAGTAACCCTAGCTCTTAGGCGTGGTAGGCGCCTGGGGCTTTGTAAGGTTAACTGCATTCTGAAACGCATTAAACTGTGACTGCACGGACGGCATGTACACAGGAATCAAATGCGACAGCGCAGATACCGTATCCTCGATCACCCTGACACCATTGAATTTAGGGTTCTGGTCCGACATAGATGACTCCCATTAATGCGATGGGGCTTGCGGAGTTGGAGCGGTAGTAGAAGCCGCCGGAGCGGGGGCAGGAGCAGTCGTAGAAGCCGCCGGAGCGGGGGCAGGAGCAGTCGTAGAAGCCGCCGGAGCAGGAGCAGTCGTAGATGCCGCCGGAGCAGGAGCAGTAGTAGAAGCCGCCGGATTAGTAGCCGGTACGGCCGCTTGTGCCGCAGCGACAGCCGATTGAAGCTGCGAAGCCAAGGCATTAAGCTGCGGACTATCATCCGGGATCGCAGACTGCAACTGCGTTACAAGTGCATTAATTTCAGCAAGGGCCGCGTTTACTTGCGTAGTAAGGTTGTCGAGCGCTGCCGACATGTTTTTGATCTCCAGGTTTACTCGGTTGACAACAAAGATTGCATTTTCCAGCCGTGCTTTAAAGTGCGGACTGTTCATTGGTTACTCTGGGGTACTCATACCGGGTTTAGCCGGTGTAGACGGCCTAAACCCAAACATGCGGTTATTAGAACCTGAACCTCCCTTAGCGAATTTACCTCCGTCTCCACTAGTATCGTGGGCACTGGTACCAGGCTTTTCAGGACCGGCATGTTGCTGCCCAAACATATGTGTTGAGCCGCCTTTAACAATATTCACGTTCTTTTCGTTCTCGACCTTACTTTTTCCGGTCATGTCCTTATCAAAAGAACCTTTTGCCATCACTGCACTCCTCCTGATATTCCCGCCCCTTGACCTGGCTGTGGTTGTTGAAGATTGACTCTTGGTCCCATGTCATTGGTCGCTGTCTGACCTCTCTGCGCCCCCTGCGCCCTGGCCGCCAATTCCTCAATCTTCGCTCTCTCAAGCCCTTGCTGTAGTTGCATATTTTGCAACTGCATAGCTTGTTGCTGTTGCTGTTGAGCCTCCAACTCTTGGTCGGACGGAACAATTTCCTCTCCATCCATACCTAGAGTTTTTGAGACGTTCCGCAATATGGCAGCACGCCCTTTAATTCCGACAATTTGCATATCGACGGGATTTGCCGTAGCTTGCAAAAATTCAAGCTGTCTCGACCTTTGAGTTTCCTTTTGCACCGCAACTTGGACTCCCATAACCCTCACGCTTTCTTCGCCTGTTAAAAGCCCGCTCTGGTCCGTGAGCAAAACCATATCGAGCAATTCTTCAATGCATGGCCCTATAACGTCTCGGTCGATATTACCGGCAACAGTCTGAATGATCTTACCGGCGTTACTCATAAGCATAGAAAGGCCGGAAGCCGTCCTACCGGCACCGCCGGCGCTCTGGCCGGAAAGATATCTCGGAATGCCGGAAAGATCGTCAGCAATGCCCCAAAGAAACTGATAAACTTGAAGCATTTCACCGGCATTGCTGGTAGGCTGGAAAAAACTCACAGGCTCCTGTGTATTATTCCCAAGAGGATCACTGGTAACATGCCAACGCTTCCACGGATAAAGGCTCTCGCCATCCTCACTGGAATGGAGCCTATCGTGATTGACTATTACCTGCGGACCTGACGAAATTGAGAGGTTATTCACCAGCGCCCTTAGCGTAGCATTCCCAACATCCTGAATATCCGAAAGAATATCCGGCAATGCGTTACCTACGGGAGTGCCCGGAACCTTCTCAAAACTCGTTATGTAATATGGAGACCTCTGCCTGGGTGACGGCGACAACTGAATTTTAATAATATGGGTTCCGATAAGCCACGCCTGAATTTTATAATCTCGGATCGGGTCTTTAATAACATTTTCATCCATCCCGTAATCCAAGAGCATTTTCCCCTGAACGCAACCGTTAAACTCCAAGCAGTTAATCATCCCCGACCTGTTAAGCCAAGGATTTTCACGGCTCTCCTGAACGGCGCGCTCGGCGTCCGTCATATCCCACTGGTCATTAATGCCGCCAGCGCCGTACTCATCCAGAACGGCTCTTACTTCGTCAGTATTATAACCCGGCAGGTCGAGAAGATCGTTTAGCTCGCTACGAGTCAAACGCGATCTCTCAATAAAATTACAATTTTCCGTAGAACTGGCTCCCGGCGTCCACCAAATATCGAAAGGGGAAATCCTCTGCCAGCACAGTTTAGGAACCATCTGCACGGATGGTTGCGAGCCTTGCCACTTTATCTTAGGCAACACCCTAACTATGGGACCCTTCAAAACGGCAAACGGGAACAAGGGCAAATCAACTATAAACTCGGCAAGAGCGGTATAAAACCCACCCTCCATCAGAATTTCGTTGATCTTTTCCTCAGCGATTTGCGTCTGGTCGCGTGCTTTTTTCTTGGCAGCTTGACGGGCTTGCTCCATTAATCCCTGCACGCGTTGCTGTATCATATCCGGCGAAAACTGCACCCCTTGTTGCGTCATCGCGATAATTTCGTGCTGGATTAACTGAGAAATCGCTTGCTGAATATTATCCGGCAGGGGAGGATCATCCGGGGGGACCAAACCCCAGGGTTTGTCGGCGGACAGATATACATCCCGTAAAAGCGAAGATGCTCCACGGCATTTCATGGCGACAAGTTTGGCATAAACCTCACTACCGCCAAACTGTTTAATATCAGCCAGTTTAACCGGATCATAGACGCCATTAAATGCTCTAAGAGCGGAAAGTAACCTCTCGCTCCAACCGGCGTTGGCTGTATTACGATGAAGCTTGAATAACTCAAACTGCCCACGGATGTATCCGACAAGACCGGTATAATCCGACGGCGTTGTAATCGCAGCTTTATTGGCAGCCGCCTGGGATTCAGTCTGGTACTGATCGTATTCGTCTAACGCTTGAGGACTTACTATGCGTAGTAACCCACGACCAATAGCCGGAGCGTCCGCCATGTTACTTATCTTATTCTTGGCAATCTCATTGCAAATTCTAAATGTGCTTTAGAGACTTAAAAACAATGCCGACACCAGCTAAGCCTAAATTTACTGACTCGACATTAATAGCTCTCGCCAGAGAGTTTGTAATGGATGTGCACGACCCTGAAACAATCCTAAAATTATACGACATCACGCCAAAAGACTGGGAATCAATACAACAAAATAAAACATTCCAAAATTACGTCAGATCATTCAAAGACGAATGGAACTCGGCACTTAATACCGAACAACGAGTAAAAATAAAATCGGCAGTGCTGATCGAGCAATGGCTGTCCGAAGCTTACAGGCTTATGTGGCTCAAGAACGAAAGCCTGAACTCAAGAACCGAACTCGCTAAACTTGTAGCCAAACTAGCCGGAGGAGGGTTTACCAACGCCCCAGTAGAAGGGAATACTGAAGCCGTAAAAATCACCATAAACCTCGGCAATGAGAGTCCTATTCAAATCGAAAAGGACGTTTCCGCTACTTCTAAAGTAATCGAACACGACAAAAAATGATCGACATCCAGTACTCTGCCCCGCCGACACTCGCCAGATTCATGCGCAGCAACAGTTTCGGCAGGATGGTATGTGGCCCGGTCGGAAGCGGAAAAACCACCGCCGTTCTGTTCGAACTATTCAGGCGAGCTTGCGAACAGAGAAAATCCCACGACGGTTTCAGATACACCCGTTACGCGGTCCTTCGTCAAACCCTTAAACAACTTAAAGATACCGTCCTTAAAGACGTCACCTCATGGCTCCGAGGCATCTGCGAATATCGAGTCTCGGAAAGCACCGTATACATCGAATTTGGCGACGTAAAATCCGAGTGGCTGTTTCTCCCTCTAGAAAACCCCGAAGACCGGGCAAGACTACTCTCAATGCAGCTTACCGGTGCATGGCTTTCGGAAGCCATAGAAATGGATGTTGGAGTAGTCCCTGATGTATCCGGCAGGTGTGGAAGATACCCCGGAGCTAATTTAGGCGGAGCCTCGTGGTCCGGCATCGTAGCAGATACCAACGCTCCACCTGAAGGCTCTGAATGGTTCAATTTTATGACCGAACCGCCGCCAGACTGGGAAATATACTTTCAACCCAGCGGCTTAAGCCCGGAAGCAGAAAATCTTGAATGGCTTAATCAGACGCCCGAAACGCTGAAACTGCCCGCCAATCACCCGCAACGGAAAGCCCAGGGCAGAAAATACTACGAACGGCTATCCAGAAATCAAAACCTTGACTGGGTTAAACGGTATGTACACGGCCAATTCGGAGACGACCCTAGCGGCTCGGCGGTATTTAAAGATAGTTTTAAGAGGTCATTCCATGTTGTCGAAAATCTGGAACCTGTTCACGGGTATCCTATTATTGTCGGCCAAGATTTCGGTAGAGACCCGTGGTCTATTATCTGCCAGCCCGATCACAAAGGGCGCCTGCTTGTACTAGAGGAAGTACCGGCAAGTGACATCGGTCTTGAACTTCACGTCACAAAAAATCTACGGCCTGCATTGTTCAAGGAAAAATTCATCGGCAGGCCAACATGCATCATCGGAGACCCGGCAGGGGCATCCAGGTCAAGCATAAGCGAAGAAACTAGTTTCGACTGCCTAAAAAGGTTAGGTTTCGTAGCTATGCCCGCCCCAACCAACAACCTAGACACCCGCATCAGGGCCGTGGAAGCATTATTACTCAGTCAACGCGACGGGGGACCAAGCCTTGTAATCAACGGAAGTCGCTGCCCGAAAGTAATACGCGCTTTGGACGGAGGCTACCGCTACGGGAAAACGCCTCAAGGAATCAGGAAGCCCAAGCCTGAAAAAAATGAATACAGCCATTGCATGGATGCGCTGCAATACGCGTGCCTTGTTGTCCACGGCGGCATAACCGGCTTGATTACATCACGCCTAACAAGGTCAAAAACCAAGAGACCACCGCCAAAACCACAATCATGGACATAAAAGCAAAAGACCCGACAAAAAGCACATGTAGAATTTCCTTAATGTTACCCATATTTTTCTCCATTACGCGGCATTCTTCTTTTCTTCTTGCTTCGTCGCAGAGATAGCACCGGCAGGGGGCGTCGGCGTTACTTCCGGAGTAATCGAGCTTAAAATCTTCAAACCTCTTACCCATTGGCACTGTAAATTTTTTAGCGCTTCATCGGTTGGGTTTCTACACAATTCATATAATATTTCTTGAATATTATCGGCGACTTGCTTCAATTCATCTCTAATTTCGGGCTTTACTTCCTTCTTAGCCGCTTCACGCAATGCCAACAGAAAATTCATGTCGCACCTTCATGTTTTATTAAACGTAGGTAATTCCTCTTGTGTACGCCTGAGAAGCAAAGTAATACCGGCCATCAAATGAAACATCGCATTACCTAATACCGAATAGCAACTAAACACATCTTGAGAAGGAGTAATAGCAACTACACCGGCAGAAGTGATTTTACCTTGTTTTGCTTCCTCAAGCAATTCCTTCAAAACCTCTACAAGCTCGTCGTTAACTTCGAGCTTAATCTTAGGAAAATCTATTACTTTAGGGCCGATATTTTTCTTGCCCGTTACTTTGTCGCCCATTTTTATCCCCTGTCACTTTTCAGCCAAGAAATAACGATTGACGGCACGGAACCCGGCCAAAGCAACGGCAGCGTGCGGCCTCATAGTTTCCCATCTTCTAGCGCAAATACTAGAATTTTTAATAATTTCATTGAGTTCAAACGGAAGCAATATACTAGACAGTTCTACCGTCAAAGTGTCTTCAGGGTCTAAACCCATTTCTTCGCACATAAGCCGAGCTACACGCTCGACTTCTTTCTGAAACTCCACTCTAAATTTTAGTGATTGCTGACTTACAGCCGGCAAGGGCGCGCTCCAATCAAGAGCGCGCTGCAATAGACTCAATCCAAGCGGCGATATCCGCAACACGATAGAACACCCTCTTGCCGATAATCAGGTGCTTCGGACCTTTATTGGCTTTACGCCACGACGACAAAGTTGCCAAAGAAAACCCCAAAATACGAGCGAGGGTTTTCTCGGGCAGCAATCCGAACATGGAACAACTCGGCAATTCCAAAATGTTGGAATTATCAGAGTCGATTTGTTCTTCAGCATCCAAATCTTCGATGATAACCTCCTCATGAGTGGGGTTACTAGCCAAAGTAAGCGGCAAATCACTATGATGGTCCGGTTCTGCATCCGGCACGGGCTGCTTTGAACTATCCGTCAGACCAAGCGCTTTGTTAATTTCATCGGCAGTAGGCATCGGAGCATCTGCGCGAGCAGGAAACGTAACGAATGGGGCAGACATAAGATTTCCTCGTTTTGGGGTTTACGCCCAAGCTCAATCAATAATAGCCAGTAACAATAAAAATACTACTACGGCTATCAAGATCATCGCTACGACATCGGGCATATGGGTTTATCAGGCTACTTGTTTTTGTCGTGCACATGGGAAATGCTGGCTTTTAAATCATGTTCCGCATTTCCCGTATTGATGATAAGTGGGGCGGCTCCGACGCCAGGAGCAAACGCCTTAGCCGCCCCACTCTCCGTTCCGGGCACGTTGCCTATATTTTGCCCTAGGCTAGGCTGTGGTTGCCGGGGTTCCACCACTGGCCCGGTTGCGGATAGCAAATGTGTACCACTCGCAGAAGACCCAGTATCTGACAAAGGGGACTCCTCATCACTGGTCATAGCAACAATCGCTTCATCAAGCTGAGCGCTTGCTGCGTTTACTTCGGCAGTAATGGACTCCACTTGAGCGATTTTATCTACCAGTACTCCAGCTCCCGAATTAAGTGCTTCACTCGCGATTTTCGCGCGGTTCATAGCGGCAGTGGCGTTCTTTACAATGCCAGTGAGCTTAGAAATGTGGTCTGTTTTTCCCGGCATAGGTTTTTCTTTTTTGTATCCGGCAGCGTGGGCCAGAACCAATTCCTCGAACCACCATGTCATACGTGCGATGGTTAAATAGGACCAAAGCTAATTATTAGTGGTGAGTCAGGTTGACGCATATATTACCTGCAAGGAACCGGTCCATACGGACTTCTACAAAACCTAGAAGGTGGAGGGGGAAGGGGAGCCTGCGGCCGGCCTCCATATTCCAGGAATCCGCGCATGTAATCGTCACGGGGTTGGAGTACTCGGGGATTAATAAGCCAAGGCTCGAAACCAGGTTCACGATATACACCTGGATATCCTCCCGGAGGAGGCGGCGGACCGCATGGATATTGAGCGTATGGGCCACACTGAGAGTAAGCAACGGCAGGGATGGCCAAAAAGGCCACGACAAGTAAAGCTTTCATTTTAATTGATCCTGTGGTGGTAAAGCTTAGGTAATAAGACGTTATTTATTTAGTATGCGACAAAACGCGCATTACTTTTGAAGTAATCTATATTTTCGAACCACCCGGAACAGGCCGCCCCGCCCGCCC
>Ga0070738_10004696_pt1 | contig 15993 bp, 3 predicted proteins | sample Coa_R2_2_FD_66446 | JGI IMG/M metagenome (GOLD analysis project Ga0070738, IMG submission 66446) | Surface soil microbial communities from Centralia Pennsylvania, which are recovering from an underground coalmine fire - Coalmine... | ecosystem: Environmental > Terrestrial > Soil > Unclassified ...
CAGATCGTCGATGAGCCTGCCCATTTGTTTTGCGGAACTGGCAATGGTATCCAAGTGCCTGCGGGATTCTTCGTCAAGGGATTCGGCGCCAGTTGCCGTCAGGATCTCGACAAATCCCTCGATGTGCCGCAGGGGCGCCCGCAGGTCGTGCGAGACGGAATAGCTAAAAGCCTCGAGCTCCTTGTTGGCAGCCTCCAGTTCCACGGTCCGCTTCTGGACTCTTTGCTCGAGATCCATGTTGAGGCTGCGAATTTCTTCTTCGGCCTTCTTGCGCTCGCGGATATCGTGCGCGATGACTTGTGCTGCCGGTTTCCCGGCAAACTCCAGCGGAGCGGCGGCCATTTCCACATCGATGGGTTTGCCTGACAAGTCCAACAGCCGTTGCTCAATGAAGGGCAGGGGTTTTCCGCCCTGACGCAGTTGGCACAAACGGTTTTGCGCTGTGGGCCAATCCCGCGGATCGATGAAATCCTGAAGTGGCCGGCCTACGATTTGATGACTTCCGGCCGCGTTGAGCAGTTTCACAGCGGCGGAATTGGTGAAAACCAGTTTGCCTTCGATTTCAACAAACAATGCATCCGGGGACAATTCAACCAGGCTGCGGTACCGTTCCTCGCTGCAGAGAAGCTCCTCCTCGGCTTTTTTGCGCTCATGGCGAAATTCAGTTTGCCGCAACGCTCGATGAATGGCCGGCGGCAACGAACCCAGCCTGTGTTTAAGAATGAAATCGGTGGCTCCGCTCTTGAGCGCTTTGATCGTCATTTCCTCCCCCAGCGATCCCGTGACAAAAATGAAGGGCACATCCGGCGCCCGGGTTTGGGCCAGCGACAGCGCGGTAAACCCGTCAAATGCCGGCAATCCGTGGTCGGAAAGGATCACCGAGGGCCTGAACTCATTAAGTTCAGCCAGGAATTCATTCTCAGTTTCGACTCTTTTGAGAGTGAATTCGAATCCGCCCTCTTTGAGCGTGTGCTCGACCAGGGTGGCGTCGTGCACAACGTCCTCGACCATTAAAATGCGCAGTTTTTCTTCGATAAGCCTGAGCTAAATAGTTCGACACTGTATGCGCTTGGTGCGTTCACCCTAAATGGGGTGAAAACCTCACATTAGACAACTGCGACCGGGTGAGACTTTTTGCGGCAGGTTTTCGGGCGCAACGTTTTAGGTTTACACCTACTTACTCGGGTCCAACCCTCGGCCTAGTCTGCCATCGTCGTATGGCAGCCGACAAAATTCGTCCAAAATCCTGTCCTGGAATGGAGTTTTCACGTGGGGCAACCCCGTTTTCATTGTTTTGGTTTTATCAGTTCGCAGCCACTGCGGACATTACTTTGCGCCGGGCTTTCGAACGGCAGAAAAACTTCACCTCGAGTCAGGTGGAGTCGGTTGCCAACACGACTGCCTTCGTAAGCCCGGGCGCATTCGACCAGGATGCCAAACATGGGCAGGGCGCAAACTAACACACTGGGAGATCGAGGCGCTATGAACCTTTGCGCTGACGGCGTGGCGCGGGTGGAAGGCCCGTTCCCTCTTTCGTGTGCCCAGGAAAGCCTTTGGTTTGTGGAGCAGATGTTCCCCGGCAGCCCGGCATACAACATCCCCGAAGCCTGGCGCATTAGAGGCCACCTCGACGCTTCAGCGCTTCAACGCAGCATCGATGAGGTCGTCCGGCGCCATGAAGTCCTGCGCACCTTCTTTCGAAGCGAAAAGGGAAAGCCCGCGCAATTCATTTCCGCTTCATGCCGATTGGAACTCGAGCAAATCGACCTGACTGACGACCCTCTGGCGGAAGAAAAGCTGCGGGCGGAGTTGGACAGAGCCGCTCGGAAGCCCTTTGACCTGGGCTGTGCACCACTCGCGAGGTTCGTTTTGTTCCGTTTGGGTCCGGCGGGGAGCGTGCTCCTGGTCAACGTGCATCACATCATTTCAGATGCGTGGTCCCAAGGTTTGCTTATGCGGGAACTGGCTCATGGCTATATCGCCTTGATTAGGGGCGAAGCTTATTCGCCCGATCCTCCAGCAATTCAATATGCAGATTTCGCGTCGTGGCAGTCTGAAATGGTTGAAAGTGAACTTGGGCGGCGGCATCTGGATTATTGGAGGGAGTATCTGCAGAACCTGCCCTCACCCGCAGGGCTTCCTTTGGACCATCTTCGACGCGCTCCGCGCTCAAGTCGAGGTCAGACGCACTTCTTTTACTTTCCGGAGGGGCTGGTTGCGCGGCTGCGCGAATTAGGGCGGGAACAGGGAACGACCTTGTACATGACGCTCCTGGCCGGATTGAACGTGCTGTTATACCGCTATAGCCGCGAGCCGGAGATTGTTATTGGCTCGCCGATGGCTTGCCGGGAGCGGCTCGAAGTGGAGAGTCTGCTGGGCCTCTTCGTTAATACACACGCATTAAGGACGGATCTAAGCGGTAATCCCACTTTCCGCGAGCTGCTGGGCCGTGTTCGCGAGGGAGTCCTGGGCGCATGTGCTCACCAGGAATTTCCAGGTGAGTTGCTGTTGAAGCATTTGGCCCTCGACCGCTCCGCCGGCGGCCATCCGCTATTCAACGTGGTCTTTGGCTGGCAAAACGTTCCTCCGCAGGATTGGGCCGGGTCCGGGCTTGAATTATCTCGAATCGACCTGGAAACGGGCACCGCGAAATTTGATTGGACGATCCTGGCTAGCGAGACGCCGCAAGGTCTGCAGCTTCGGTGCGAATTCAGCACCGACCTTTTTCACCCCGCGACCATGTCCCGCGCCCTCGAACATTTCCAGGCGTTGCTGGAGGCCGCCGTGGAATCCCCCGGATCCCGGGTCTCGGAATTGCGGATGCTGACTCCAGCCGAGAAGCAACAGGTGCTTATATGGGGTCAACCGACCTCAGACTATGAGCGTGGGAGTACGATTCAGGAGCTGTTTGAAGCCCAGGCGCGTCGATTTTCAGAGCGAATCGCACTCGCATGGAACGGCGGTTCGCTCACGTATTCGGAACTCGATGGCCGATCGAACCGACTGGCTCGCCGCCTGATTGAGTTTGGAGTCAAAGCGGGCGATAACGTGGCGTTTTGCCTGGGGCGGTCAGCTGAAAGTGTCTGCACACTCCTGGCCATCTTAAAGGCAGGCGCGGCTTACGTTCCTTTGGACCCGGATTATCCTGCCGAGAGGCTTGCCTTCATGCTGCAGGACTCGGCTTCCAGCGCGGTGGTCACCGACGAAGATCACGCGCCAGGACTGAAGCCGGTTGTCGGGTCTGAGCGGTTGCTGGTCCTGAACGCGGAGGCTTTTTTAGAGGGCGCCGCAGAACATCTGGCTCTGAACAACAGGCCAACCGATCCGGCATACGTTGTTTATACATCCGGATCGACAGGTTCGCCCAAGGGAACCGTGGTGCCTCACCGGGCGGTCATCCGGCTGGTTCGCAACACAAATTACCTGGCCTTTTCCGAGGATCTGGTCTTTTTGCAGTCCTCCCCGATAACGTTCGACGCGGCGACGTTTGAGATTTGGGGCGCCCTGCTCAACGGGGCAAAGCTGGTCATTCCTGCGGGCGGCGCACTGTCCCTGCAGCAGTTCGGTCGCGAAATTCGCGGCCATGGTGTCACCACTCTTTGGCTGACTTCAGGTCTGTTTGACCAAATGGTCGATCAACAATTGGAAGATCTTCGGGGATTGAAACATTTGTTGGCCGGCGGGGATGTGTTGTCCGCCGCACATGTGTCGAAAGCGGTACAAAACCTTCCCGATTGCCAGGTCATCAACGGTTATGGACCAACGGAAAACACGACCTTCACTGCTTGTTTTCCGGTTCCGGCCGACTGGCCCGCTGACCAACCTGTCCCTATCGGTCGGCCGGTTTCCAACACCTCGGTCTACGTGGTGGATCGAGGCACGGAACTGGCCCCGATCGGCGTAACGGGTGAACTCTACACGGGAGGGGATGGTGTTTGCCTTGGTTATTTGGGCGAATCCACCGCAATTGCGGGCAAATTCATTCTGGATCGATTTGGAACTCAGAAATCGGGCCGGCTTTACAAGACCGGGGACCTGGCACGATGGCGCGCGGATGGAAATCTTGAATTCCTCGGGCGCATTGATTCGCAGGTCAAAATCCGCGGTCATAGGATCGAACCAGGTGAAGTGGAGAACTTGCTATGCCGGCATCCCGAGGTCTCCGCGGCAGCGGTTATCGTTTGCGAGGACAAGTTCACAGGCAAACACCTGGTTGCCTACGTCGCTGGCAAAAACCCGCCCGCGTCAGGTGCACTCCGGGAGTTTATTGCGTCCAAGGTTCCGGCTTACATGGTCCCCTCGCGCATCATCGTGCTGGATCAACTGCCTTTGACCGCCAACGGAAAGGTGGATAAGCGCGCTCTATCGAAACTTCAACCTGAAACCCCGGTCAGCGCGGAACCGGCCGGCCCAGTCACTCCTACGCAAAAGGCCATTGCCGAGATCTGGTGTGAATTGCTCGGGCGCTCGCACGTGGGGATTGATGAGGACTTCTTTCTACTGGGCGGCCACTCGTTGATCGCGACGCAAATGATTTCAAGATTGGCCCGCGCATTCAATGTGGAGCTCCCACTACGAGCGCTGTTTGAGAAACGCACCGTTGCCCAGCTCGGCGAAGTGGTCGAGCAGAGCCGGCAAGCAGGTTCGAGCTCAATTTCTCCAATAACGCGAGCGGTGGGCGGCCGCGCCGGCCAGCTCCTCGAACACCTGGATGATCTTACCGAACAGGAAATCGAAGCGTTGCTCGAGGATCCGGATCTTAAGATTGCACTATGATGTTCACTCCCGCCAGCACGGCCGAGACACTCACGCTGGATCAAAAAAGAGCGTTGCTGGCAGCCCGCTTGCGCAAGGCAGCCGGGCAACCCCGCCAAACTCCGCTTTCGTTCGCCCAGCAGAGACTTTGGTTCCTGGACCAACTGGAACCCGATAGCCCGTTGTATAACATCGGTTCGGTCGCCCACGTTCAAGGCCGAATCAATTCCGAAGCCCTTCAACGGGCGTTTCAGGAGGTTGTGGCCCGGCACGAAACCCTTCGCGCCCGGTTTGCCTGTGCCGACGCCACGCCCGTGCAAATCGTGGATCCTTTTCGCGGTTTTGAACTGCGAACCGTTGATTTAACGGGGTTGTCGCCTTCGGAACGTGAGAACCAGTCGAAGTCACTCATTCAGCGGGAACTCAACCGTCCTTTCGATCTGAAGAACGAACATCTCCTCAGAGTCACATTGATCCGATTGGAACCGGAGCAAGCAAGGCTGGTTTTGATTCTGCATCACATTGTAGGCGATGAGTGGTCGTTGGGGGTTTTGTTCCAGGAGGTTGCCGCGCTTTATTCGGCGTACCAGGAAAGGGGCTCCGCGACTCTGCCAGATCTGCCAATCCAGTATTCGGATTACGCACAGTGGCAACGGGAATGGCTGAAAGGTGACGTGCTCACCAAGCAGCTCGGCTACTGGAAGAATCAACTCAAGGACTATCCGCCGGTCACCGAACTGCAGGCGGATCATCCGAGGGGCGGAGCGCAGACGTTTCGCGGAAAGACCCTCTCCCGATCGCTCGGAGTTGAGTTGACCCGCCGGCTGTCGGACCTGGGGACCAGGTTGGATGCAACTCCCTTCATGGTTACCCTTGCCGCGTTCAAAATCCTGGTCCATCGCTACACGCAACAGGAGGACCTGATCGTTTGCTCGCCTGTGGCGGGCCGGAACCGCATCGAGACCGAACGGTTAATTGGCTTTTTTGTAAATACGCTGCCGCTGCGCACGCGCGTTTCGGGGGATACTCCTTTCGAACAATACTTGCGCCAGGTTCGCGAAGTGACTCTCGGGGCAATGGCTCATCAGGACCTTCCCTTCGATCGGCTGGTCGAAGAATTGCAACCGGAACGAACGCTCACACATCTGCCTTTCACAAAGCTGATGTTCTCGTTTCAAAACGGCAGGCCGGACCAAATTCAGCTGCCCGGAACCACTCTTACCTTCGAGGAAGTTGAACCCGAACTGGCCAAGTTTGAAATCACCCTGGTATTGCGTCAAACGCGTGAAGGCCTGCGGGCCAGTGTCGAATTTAACCGGGACCTGTTCCTCGAGGCCACGATCGAACGAATGCTCGGCCATTTCGAGACTCTGCTCCATTCCATCGCGGCCGAGCCCGGCAGGCCGATATCACAGCTGGTGATGCTGACACCTTCTGAACGACGGCAACTCGTCGTCGACTGGAATCAAACAGCCTCGGATTATCCCCGCGAATCCTGTCTTCAGGAGCTGTTCGAGCGCCAGGCGCAGAAAGCGCCAGAGGCGATTGCGGCAAGCTGGGGAAACAAGAAGATGACTTATGGAGAGCTAAACTCGCGCTCAAACCAGCTTGCCCGTTTTCTACTGGAATTGGATCTCAAGCCAGAGATGCCGGTAGGTCTATGCGTCGATCGATCGCTCGAAATGGTCGTGGGCATGCTGGGAATTGTGAAAGCCGGCGGCGCGTACGTGCCGTTGGATGCAAACTACCCAAAAGAACGCCTGGCTTTCATGCTTCAGGACGCCGGCGTCTCCGTGATTTTAACTCAGCAACGACTCCTGGAACGACTGCCCCGGAACGGGACCAAGGTGGTGTGCCTCGATGCGGACTGGGAATTTATCGCCCGCAAGCAGAGGGACAGCGTGCCCGGCGTGACTAACGCCTCGCATCTGGCGTACATCATGTATACCTCCGGCTCGACCGGCCAACCCAAAGGAGTTGCTGTGCCCCACCGCGGCGTGACCCGCCTGGTCCTCAACACAAACTTCATCCAACTTGATCCTACGGATCGCATCGCGCAGGTTTCCAACATTTCCTTTGATGCCGCCACGTTCGAGCTCTGGGGCGCGCTGCTCAATGGAGCCCAGTTGGTGGGAATAACCCGGGACGTCGCGCTGTCGCCGACCGATTTTGCCGGGGAACTGCGGGAGAAGGGGATCACCGCGATGTTCGTGACTGCCGCGTTATTCAACCAACTGGCCAGCGAGGCTCCTGGCGCATTCGAGACCTTGCGCACGGTTATCGCCGGCGGGGAAGCCCTGGATCCCAAGTGGGTCAGATCCGTGCTGCGAAGCGGGCCTCCTCAGCGCCTGGTAAACGGGTACGGCCCAACCGAGAATACGACCTTCACGTGCTGCCACGAAATTCGCGACCTTCCTGAACAGGCCGGCAACGTGCCGATTGGCCGGCCGATCAGCAATACTACGGTGTATATACTGGACCAGCACCTCGAACCAGTGCCCATCGGTGTCCCTGGCCAGTTGTACACTGGCGGGGACGGCCTGGCTCGCGGTTACTGGAAGCGAGAGGAACTCACGCGCGAAAAATTCATTCGCAACCCGTTCGGCCCCGCCGGCAACAGCAAGCTTTACCGAACCGGCGACCTTGCTCGTTTCCGATCCGACGGCAGTATCGAGTTCCTGGGGAGGATTGATAACCAGGTCAAGATTCGCGGATTCCGGATTGAATTGGGAGAAATTGAGACGGTTCTGGGGCGGCACCCGGCAATTCGGGAATGTGTCGTAATTGTTGCCGGCACCGAGTCCGCCGAAAGACGGCTGGTAGCCTACGTGGCCGCCACAGCTCACCAAACGATCAATGCCAGTGAGTTGCGCTCTTACCTTCGTCAGCAATTGCCTGATTACATGATCCCATCAGCTTTTGTGAAAGTTGCAGCGTTGCCCCTGACGCCCAACGGAAAAGTGGACCGCAAAGCGTTGCCTGCTCCTGATCAGGCCCGGCCGAAACTGGACCGGCAGTACGTGGCCCCGCGAGACGCCACTGAATCCCAGCTCGTTGGTATTTGGGAAGCCGTGCTGGGAGTCCACCCGGTGGGGATCCAGGACAAGTTCTTCGATCTGGGCGGCCATTCAATGCTGGCGGTCCGAGTCATTTCGCAAATCGAAAAGGTGTTTGGGAGGAAACTGCGACTCGCGACCCTGTTCCAGGCGCCTACGGTTGAAAGGCTGGCCGCGGTCTTACGCGAAGAAGTGCATGAGAACATGGTGGCCGCAAAGACATCGCTGGTGGAAATCCAAGGTTCCGGATCCCGGGCACCCCTGTTCCTGGTGCATGGGGCCGGCGGTGGAATGTTCTGGGGATACATCAACCTGGCGCGGAGTCTCGGGCCTGAGCAACCCGTTTACGGATTCCGATCGCGCGGGCTGGATGGGCAGGAAGAATTTGGAACCATTCAGGAGTTGGCGGCGCAATACGTTGCTGATTTGCGAAAACTCCAGCCCGAAGGGCCGTACTGTTTGGGTGGCTATTGCTTTGGAGGCAACGTTGCTTACGAAATGGCGTGTCAATTGAGCGACCAAGGGCAGGAAGTCGCGGTGTTGGCACTCCTGAATTGCGCGCCACCCAATTCAGCATACAGCCGGATTCCCTGGACGCCCCGGTGGATGTTGCGATTTGCGCGCAACCTCATCTATTGGGGCGGGTATTTCAAGGGCTGGAGCCCGACCCAGCGCCGCGAATTCTTCCGCTGGAAATGGCATCTGCTGAAAAGGAAATTCTCCCGGTTCAGCACGCCAGGTTCGCTTTCAAGAGTCGAGCCGGGTGATCTCGTCGATCTTTCTTCCTACACCGAAGATCAAAAAATGCTCTGGGAGAGCCATATACGCGCCCTGGTGAATTTCCGCCCACGGCGGTACCGGGGGAAAGTTCATTTGTTCCGGAGTCCCGGTCACCCGCTGTGGTGTTCTTTTGACGACCAGTATGGCTGGAGCGATCTGGCCGCGGGTGGAGTGCAAACGATTACCGTAAAGGGCGCTCATGAAAAAATTCTCGAGGAGCCGTTTGTTCGGGAACTGGCTGCCCAGATGTCGCTGGCGCTCGAATCCGTCAAAGCCAGGCCGGTGCGAAAAACCGCGCAGGCAACCCCGTCCTCACTAAAGGAAAAGAGCAGTCGCGAGGCTCCAGCAAACTCTCAACAACCTTCAACCGCGCCACGGGCCCTCCCGGCACAGGAAGAAGAGCGGCACCTTCAATATTGGAGGAGCCAAATTGAAGGGGTTCCTGAATTGCTTGATTTACCGGCGGACCGACCGCGTCCGGCAGCGGCGGTAACTGCTGAAGGAAGTCATTCCTTCAGTTTGAACGAAGCTGCGCGCCAAGCCGTGAGCCAGTTGGCCTCAATCGGCGGCACGGAACCATTGGCGGTGTTCATTGCGGGCCTTGCGGCACTCCTTCACCGCTATACAGGCGCGAGCCCCGTATTGATTGGCTCGACGGTCTCCTGTTCGCAAGGACCTGAAAACCCGGTGCCTTTGAGATGTGAGGTGGCGGGTCAACTGAGTTTTACCCAACTTGTGCAACAGGTTCACCGAACCATTCAGAACGCCCGTAACAATGCTGCCTTGCCATTCGCCAAAGTGGTTTCTGCTCTTCGACCCAATACGAGTTGCAGCTATGCTCCGATTTTCCAGGTGGCACTATCGTTGCATCGCGGTCAAGCGGTTCACGTTTCTTCGCCCGATTCTAAACTGGACCTAAGCATTGAGCTGGTCGAGCAGGACAACGGCTTCGCCGGGATCGCGCGGTTTAACCACATCCTTTTTGAACCCGATCGGATCGCTCGCTTGCTCGAACATTTCCAAAAACTCCTCGCGAGTGCCGCTACTGAGCCAGGCCGAACAATCTCCGAGTTGGACCTGCTTCCGGAAGCAGAATCTCGTCTCGTCCTTCACGAATGGAACGCGACGGATGCGGATTTCCCGAAAACCAAAACGCTGGCGCATCTGTTCAAAGCCCGGTGTGCGGAGTCGCCGAATGCGGAGGCACTGGTTTGCGGCGACGTTCGCCTAACGTGTGCCGAGCTTTACGCCCGGTCAGCACGGCTGGCAGCGCGGCTGCGATCATTGGGGGTCACCAATGAATCTCTTGTGGGGGTTTGTCTCGAGCGCACAGCCGACCTGGTGGTCGCAATTCTAGGAACATTGCTCGCCGGGGGCGCGTACGTCCCTTTGGACCCCAAATATCCGAAGGAACGGCTGGGGTTCAGTCTTGAGGACGCCCAGTGCAAGGTTTTGCTGACGCAGACGCAGTTGTTGCCAATCCTTCCCAACACCGGCGCGGCCGTAGTCTGTCTCGACCAACCGGAGATCTCGGCATCCCAGGGTCCCGACGATTTGGAGATCATCTCCAAACCATCGGACCTGGCTTATGTGATTTATACCTCCGGATCGACCGGAAGGCCAAAGGGCGTCGCCTTGGAGCATCGCAACGCTGTCGCTTTCATTTCCTGGGCCCAATCGACGTTTTCAGCTGAAGAACTTTCCGGCGTGCTGGCGTCAACTAGCATCTGCTTTGATCTGTCCGTCTTCGAGTTGTTCGTTCCTCTGTGCTGCGGCGGAAAGGTAATCCTGGCCGATAATGCCCTGTCGCTGGCAAACCTGCCGGCGGCCAGCGAGGTGCGCCTTATCAACACCGTGCCATCGGCCATGCGGGAACTGTTGCGATTACGGGCCGTGCCCCCTGCAGTTCAGGTTATCAACCTCGCTGGTGAACCGCTCAGCTCGGAGTTGGTCGACCAGATCTACCGTGAAACACGTGTTCGTAGAGTTTTCGACCTTTACGGTCCGACAGAGACCACGACCTACTCAACCGGCGGTCTGCGGAAACCAGGCCATCCGGCGACCATTGGCAAACCTCTATCCAACGAACAGGCATACATTTTGGATTCCGGACTCAGGCCGGCTCCCATCGGAGTGCCGGGCGAGTTGTTCATCGGCGGGGCGGGGGTGACTCGCGGCTATTTGAACCGCCCGGAAATGACTCAGCAGAAGTTTATTCCGGATCCGTTTCGTCCGGGTGGACGGCTTTACCGGACTGGTGACCTTGCGCGCTGGAACGTCCGCGGCGAGCTCGAGTACTTGGGAAGAATCGATCACCAGGTCAAGATCCGCGGCTTCAGGATTGAGTTGGGTGAGATTGAAGCAGTGCTTCGGGGCGTTGAAAGGGTTTCGACCGCTGTGGTGACCGCTCGCGAAGACGTTCCGGGGGACAAACGATTGGTCGCATACGTTGTCGCAAAGACGGCGTGCTCCCCCAAGGTAGACGAGCTAAAAGCCGAGATCCGATCGCAATTGCCTGATTTCATGGTGCCGTCGGAGTTTGTGTTCCTTCCGGAGTTACCGATGACTCCCAACGGCAAAGTTGATCGAAAGGCCCTTCCGCGGCCAACCGGGGGTTCGCAGACTCTTCGAACCGATCTGGTGGAGCCTCGCAACGAAGTGGAGGCTAAGCTTTGCGCGCTGTGGCGGGAGGTATTAGGTGTCAACCAGGTCAGTGTTCACGACGACTTTTTTGACCTGGGCGGGCATTCGTTGCTGGCTACGCGAATCATCTCCGGCGTTCGCGACGCCTTCGACGTTGAGCTGAGTCTCGCGGCGTTGTTTTCAGCTCGCACCATCGAAGCCATGGCGAAAATAGTCTCCGAGGGTCTTAGCCGCGATAAGGACGGACAAGCGATCAGAATCACACGCATTCCTCGGAACGGCATGCTTCCTGTGTCGTACGTCCAGGAGCGTCTTTGGTTCCTGGACCAACTTGCGCCGGGCAGGGCCGCTTACAACGTCCCGACTGCGCTCCGGCTGATTGGTGAGTTGGATTGTGAGGCATTAGGCCAGGCCCTGGATGCGGTTGTGGCCCGCCACGAGCCTCTGCGCACGAGCCTTAAATATACGAACGGAACCCTGGCCCAGGTAATTGATGCGGAACGTTGCATTTCGATGTCGCGCATTGACCTGGAGAGCGTGGAAGAAAATCAACGCGAGGAGCGGGCCCGCGCGATCGTCAATGAACAGGCGCGCATACCCTTCGACCTTCAGAACGGTCCGCTTATCCGCTCGACATTGGTTCGCTTTTCCAAAACGGATCACATCCTTTTGGTGACGTTGCACCACGCGATTTCAGACGGATGGACTCTGGCTCTATTCTTTCAGGAATTGGGAGAAATCTACGACGCTATTGTTTCAAGCCAATTGCCCCTGAAGAGAGACCGGCCCGCCCTGGAATATGCCGACTACGCGTCCTGGCAAAGAAATTGGATGACTGGCCCGAGGCTGGAGGGCGAGCTTAATTACTGGAGGCGCGCGCTGGCAGGCGCGCCCGGAGAAATTCCGCTGCCGCTGGATCATCCGAGGCCTGGCCAGTCCAGCGGCCGCGCTGACACGCGCGCCATTCAGCTCGACGCGACAACGGCGCAGCGAATTACTGAATTGTCCCGCGGCGAGGGATGCACCCCTTTCATGTTTTTCCTGGCCACACTTCTTATGGTTCTGCGCAAGTGGAGCGGTCAGCGGGATCTGGTCGTGGGCACGGTTGTCGCCGGCCGCACACGGCGCGAACTCGAAAACATGATCGGTTGCTTCATGAATTTTCTGCCTATGCGCGCAACGCTCGACGAAGCCGATACCGGGCAGGGCTTGCTCCGCCGCGTCAGGAATACAGTCCTGGAAGCTCAAGCTCACCAGGATTGTCCGTTCGAAAAAATCGTCGAGACGGTCAATCCTCGTCGTTACCGGGATCAGAACCCGCTCTACAATGTGGCGCTGCTGTTTCAAAACTTTCCTCCCAACCTTTTCGGTTCTCGAACTATCCAGGCAAGCCCAGTGCCCGTTTCATTAGAAGCCGCGCAGCTGGATCTCCGCCTCGAAATCGAACAGGTCCAGGGCGGCCTTGCGCTGAACTGCGAATTCAAGACGGACATTTTCGAACCGGACACCATCGAGCGATTCCTGCGAGTCTGGGTGCGCGCGATTGAACAGTTCCTAGTTGCGCCGCAAAACGGCATTTCGGCTTTTATCTCCGAAACCGCGTTCAAACCTGAGGAGGCCGCAAGCCAACGATCTGAGCAAAGGGAGACGATCTTTGTCGCCTCCACCTTTACAGCGGAGCCAATCGCCGAACCGCTTCAACATTGGATGAAGCGGCTGGAACTCGACGCAGCATTGGAGTTCGCGCCTTACAACCAGGTATTTCAGCAGTTGCTGGACCCGGGCAGCGATCTCTCGAAGAATCAGAATGGGGCCAATGTCCTGCTCATCCGGCTTGAGGATTGGGACCGTGCTGTTGAAGGTCTCAATCCGCCAAAGCAAACGGAATCCTCGCCGCTGCACGATGCTTGCAAGGAGTTTCTCGTGGCGGTCAAGGCGAGCGCATCGAGGAGTTCGGTTCCGATCCTTGTTTGCTTCTGTCCGCAAAGCCCCGAACGAACGAGCAGTGAACATATCGGTGCTCCTCTGGAAGAGGTTCAGCGGCGGCTCGAGACCGCGCTGAGCTCAATCAACGGCGTGTATCTGCTGACAACTGCCGAGTTGTCCAAGTGGTACCCCGTTACTGATTACTACGACCGGGTTGCGGATGAATTGGGCAAGGTCCCTTACACGCCGATGTTTTTCACGGCTTTGGCAACCGGGCTCGGTCGAAAGCTGCACGCCCTGAAGCGGCCTGTCTATAAGGTAATCGCTTTGGATTGTGACAACACGCTATGGACAGGCGTTTGCGGGGAGGACGGCCCCCGGGGGATTGAGTTGGATGGGCCTCGGCGCGCGTTGCAGGAATTCATGCTCGAGCAGAGGCGCAACGGAATGCTGCTCTGCCTTTGCAGCAAGAACAATCCCGAGGACGTGCAAGCCGTTTTTACTGAGCGAACGGACTTTCCGCTCAGGCTCGAGCACGTTTCGGCGCAACGATTGAACTGGCAACCCAAGTCCGCCAACCTCAAAGCCCTTGCCGCGGAACTCGGGTTGGGCCTGGACGCCTTCATTTTCCTCGACGACAACCCTGTTGAGTGCGCCGAAATCTCCGCGAATTGCCCGGGCGTTCTCGTGCTGCAACTCCCGCAAAATCCAAACGATATTCCCGGGTTCCTGGAGCATTGCTGGGCCTTTGACCATCTTAAGGTGACAGAGGAAGACCGCCGACGAGGTGAACTCTATCGGCAGAATCAATTGCGGGAGCAGTTGCGGGCCGAAACTCCCACTCTGCAGCAGTTCCTGGATCGGCTCGGGCTCAACGTCGAGATTTCTCCGGTTGCCGCAGCCGATCTAGCGCGCGCGTCCCAACTCACCCAGCGCACTAACCAGTTTAACTTCACAACGCGACGGCGGACCGAATCCGAGTTGCGGCAATGGTTAAAGTCAGGCCAGGGCTGCGTGGTGCGGGTCTCGGACCGGTTCGGTGACTACGGCCTGGTGGGAGTGATGTTGTACCAGATGCAGGGTGAAACACTTTCGGTCGAGACGTTCCTTTTGAGCTGCCGTGTTTTGGGCCGAGGTGTTGAACATCGCATGTTGAATTTCCTCGGCAATGAAGCTTCCAAATCGGGCGCAAACTGGGTCGACCTGCACTTTGTCCCAGGTGCGAAGAACAAGCCTGCTTTGGACTTCCTGGAACAGGTTGCGGGCCAATACAAGCAACCGCTCAATGGCGGATTTGTGTTCAGATTGCCGCCGGAAATTTGCACGAAACTAAATTTCAACTCTCAAGCTGCGCCAGTTGCCGTCGTTAATAAACGAGCGCCCGCCCAGCTCATCTCCGCAGTTGAACCGCGGCGATTCTCAGACTTTGGCGCGATTGCCCTCGAATCGCGCAACATTGCGGCCGTTCATTCCGCATTGAAAGCGACCGGGTCATCGCGGACCCGGGCCAACAGCAAATACGCGGCTCCTCGCAATGAACTGGAGCAAAAGGTCTGCTCCTTGTGGGAGGAACTTCTGAGAGTCAAACCCATTGGAGTCCATGATGATTTCTTTGAGTTGGGCGGCCACTCTTTAATGGCGGTTCGCTTGTTTGCAGGGATCGAGACATTGACCGGACGCAAATTCCCGCTGGTGACACTGTTTCAGGCCCCGACGATTGCTCAGTTGGTCGGATTGCTGGGCCAGGACCAAAGTGCGGGGTCTCTACTGGTGCCGATCCAGCCCGTGGGCGAAAAAACGCCGCTGTTCCTGGTGCACGGGGCAGGGGGCGACGTCCTGTGGGGCTATGCCAACCTGGCGGCGCACCTGGGGAAAGATCAACCGGTCTATGGCATCAAATCCCACGGGCAGGACGGACGCGAGGAGCCGATGGAATTGGAGGAGATGGCGCGCTCTTATGTCGAAGCGATTCGATCGCAACAGGCTCATGGGCCCTATTTTTTGGGGGGATACTGCTTTGGAGGAAACGTTGCCTACGAAATGGCGAGACAACTCCGAATGCAAGGCGAACAGGTAGACCTGGTGCTGCTGATTGACACAGCGCCCGCCAATGCGGGTTACGAAGAGGTTCCCTGGTACCGGCCCGATTTCATGGTGCGATTTGCCCGGAACCTGAAGTATTGGCTTGGGGATTTTGCCGCGTTGAAACCGGAGGAACGGCGCAGTTTCATGGGGCGCAAACTGAGAGCGCTCGGGCGAAAACTTAAGAGTTCCATCGGGTTGAGGCGCGGACCGCAACCGTTCGACCTGGAGGAGGTCATCGACACCAGCCATTTCCCGGCAAATGAGTTGAAACTCTGGCAGGCTCATCTGGAAGCCCTCCTCGCCCATGTCGAACGGCCGTATGCCGGGCGCGTGGCTTTGCTTCGGACTCGGGGACAGGCCCTGTTTTGCTCGCTGGCCGAGGATTTATGCTGGGGCAAGCTCGTCCGAACCGGCTTAACGGTACGTTGCATTCCCGGGTCGCATGAAAACATTTTTATGGAGCCGCATGTTCGAGTGCTCGCTTCGGAAATTTGCAATTTATTGGAATCAACCCGGCCATCGGAGAAGAAACCGACAACCCCTCAGAAATCCGCCCCAACCGAGTCCGTGACTCATCTATGACCTTGCTTAAATTCATCCTGCGAAACTGCCGTGCTATGATGGTTTGGACGACTCTGACCGCGTTGGTCAGCGGCGCTTGCAACGCCGGCCTGGTAGGCATGGTCAGCACTGCTTTGACTCGTACCAAGACGGCGACCGCTTGGTTTATTTGGGGATTCGTCGCCTT
>Ga0070738_10004701_pt1 | contig 15983 bp, 16 predicted proteins | sample Coa_R2_2_FD_66446 | JGI IMG/M metagenome (GOLD analysis project Ga0070738, IMG submission 66446) | Surface soil microbial communities from Centralia Pennsylvania, which are recovering from an underground coalmine fire - Coalmine... | ecosystem: Environmental > Terrestrial > Soil > Unclassified ...
CTGGGGATAGGCTCCGACCATCGGAGAAACCCCCGCAGCGTTGCTACACGCCTTAGTCGACACTTCGGGGCGGGCCACCTCAACTGGCTAGCGCCTCACACGGACATGATGGTCTAGTGGCGCGCCGTCGAGGCGTGGCGCGAGGCGTCGCGCGACGTCAGGCGCGTGATGCCTCGGGACAGATCCGTCGGGCCCTTGAGGGCCAGGTCGGACAGAGAGAGCAGGCCCACCATCCGCTTCTCGCGGCTCATCACGGGCATGTGATGGATCTGCTTGTCCTCCATCTTCTTCACGGCCTTGGCGAGATCATCGTCGTCGAAGCACCAGACGATCCCCTTCGTCATGATGTCGGCCACGGTCTTCTTCTTCGCGTCGAGCCCGGCGGCAACGGCACGGCAGGCCAGATCCCGATCGGTGATCATGCCGATCAGGCGATCATTCTCGCCGACCGGCAGGCAGCCGATCCCTTTGTCGCGCAGCTTGCGGGCCGCCTCAATCAGCGTTGAATCCGGCGTGATCCACTCGGCGTGGGACGTCATCGCTTCGCGTACCAGCATCTCGACCTCCATAAGTGTCGGTCCGGGTACGGATCATTGATTTCACATCGACCTCGGGCGCGACGGCGTCCCTTAGACGCTCGCGCTCGGGGCCTCGGCGGCTTGTCGCCGCGCTCCGCCCCGGAAGCTCGTCGAACTTCCAATGACATGGGGCCCAGGGGAGCAAGACGCTCCACGAAACCCGGGTCCGCGACGATCCTACGCCTCGAATGTGAGCCAGCCAACGACGGAGAATGGAACTGGATTCTCGCCCATTTCAGTCAGGCCACCTTTGAATGACCGGCCTCACCGAGCAAAAGGCGAACCAAGCGCTGCGCCGCCTCCGCGGGATCGGGCTGCGCGCCCGGGGGCTCGCCGGGAAAGGCTTTGATCCTCAGCCGGGTCGCCATAGGGCCTGGATCGAACAGCTCGACCTTCAGTCGCGTATTGGCGGCCTCGCTGGCCCAGGCTCGGCCCATCTGCTCGAGCCCGGCCTTGGATACCGCATAGGCCGACCAGTAGGCAGCGGCCCCGATAGCGGCGTGGTCGGTCACGAGAACGGCGCGCCCCGCGGGCGCGGCGCGGAGCAGCGGATCGAGCGTGGCTGCGAGCCGTTGAGGCGCGGTGAGATTTGTCGCGATGACCCGGTTCCACATCTTGGGGTCGATATGCGGTACGGGGCTTAGCTGGCCGATGTCGGCGGCAGCCGAAATGAAAATATCGAGACGGCCGAAGCGTTCGAAAAGCGTCGGACCGAGCGGCGCTAGTTTCTCGGTGTCAGCGAGGTCGAGCGGCATCAGCGTGGCTGCATTGCCGCCGGCGGCGCGGATCCGATCGTCGATTTCCTCGAGACCGCCTACCGTCCTCGCGATGAGCACGAGCCGCGCGCCTTGCGCGGCGAGCGCGACCGCCGTGGCCGCGCCAAAGCCTCGTGACGCGCCGGTGACAAGCGCGACCTGACCCGAAAGTGGAAGCGTCAAGCCCGGCCGCCTTCGAACAGCAGGGAGAGCTCGGGCTGAGTGGCGCGTTGGTCGCGGTCGGTGAGGGCGATCGGATAATCGCCTGTGAAGCAGGCGTCGCAGAATTGCGGATGCTGCGCGTTGCGTGCCGTCTCGCCCATGGCACGATACAAACCGTCGATGGAGATGAAGGCAAGGCTGTCGGCGCCGATGAACTTCGCCATCTCCTCGACCGAGTAGCGATGGGCGAGGAGCTTCTCCTGCTCGGGCGTGTCGATCCCGTAGAAGCAGCTATGTGTCGTCGGCGGCGACGAAATCCGCATATGGACCTCGGCGGCGCCGGCTTGCCGCACCATCTCGACGATCTTGGTCGAGGTCGTGCCGCGCACGATCGAATCGTCGACCAGCACGACCCGTTTGCCCTTTAATACGGCGCTATTGGCGTTGTGCTTCAGCTTCACGCCGAAATGGCGGATGTGGTCGGTCGGTTCGATGAAGGTTCGACCGACATAGTGATTGCGGATGATGCCGAGCGAAAAGGGGATGCCGGACTGCTTGGCATAGCCGATCGCCGCCGGCACGCCCGAATCCGGGACCGGGACGACGAGATCGGCATCCACGCCGGCCTCGCGCGCCAGCTCGGCACCGATCCGCTCGCGCGCCTCATAAACCGAGCGGTTTTCGAACCGGCTGTCGGGGCGCGCGAAGTAGATGTACTCGAAAATGCAGAAGCGCCGTTCCGCGGGGGCGAAAGGCCGGATGGAATGCACGCCGGAGCTGTCGATCACGACCAACTCGCCCGGCTCGATGTCGCGCACGCAGGTGGCGCCGATGATGTCGAGGGCGCAGGTCTCTGACGCCAGCACGAAGGAGTCGCCGATCCTGCCCAGCACCAAGGGCCTGACGCCATACGGATCTCGGACGCCGATCAGCATGCCGGCCGCCAGTCCGACGAGCGAATAGGCGCCCTCGACCTGCCGGAGCGCCTCCACGACCCTGTCGAGCACGCTGCCGCCGCGGGCGACCGCCATCAGATGGAAGATCGTTTCCGTGTCGGTCGTGGACTGGAAGAGCGAGCCGCGGCGGATCATCTGGCGGCGAAGCTGCAGCGCGTTGGTCAGGTTACCGTTGTGTCCGAGCGCGAAACCGCCGAAATCGAAATCGAAATAGAGGGGCTGCACATTGCGCAGCACCGTGTCGCCGGTGGTTGCATAGCGGTTATGGCCGATGGCGGCGCGGCCGGTGAGGCCCGCCATGACCCGCGGGTCCGCAAAGGTGTCACCGACTTGCCCGAGCGCGCGGTGCGCGTGGAAGCGCTCTCCATCGCAACTGACGATGCCGGTCGCTTCCTGGCCCCGATGCTGGAGCGCATGCAGACCCAGCACCGTGAGGGCGGCGGCGTCGGAGTGATTGAAAATACCGAAGAGGGCGCACTCCTCCTTCAGCTTGTCGTCGTCGAAGGGGTGCGTGGTCAGCATTCTATCCAGGTCTCACTTCTCGGGCGCGGCTTCGATCAGCCGCTGAAGCGCGTCGTTGGCGCGCCTAGTATAGGCTGGTTGGGCGGCCGCGTCCTGTTTTCCATTGCCGCCGGCTGCCGCAGGCTTCGGCAGATCGACCGTCATTTGGTCGGCGATATCCTTCGGCGCAAGGCCTTTCAGGATTTCCGCCCCCCGCGCCATCATCGGCGCGGTCCGCGCGCCTTCGAGCAGGGTCGGCTGGAGGGCAACCACCACCATATAGGCCAGCGAGACAAGGACGGCGCCGCGCGCCAAGCCGAAGAGGAAGCCCAGGGACCGGTCGACGGCCGTTAGGGCCGAACCGCGCACGAACTTGGCTACCATGTGGCTCAGAATCGAGAAGACCAGCAAGCTGCCCAGGAACAGGACGGCGCCGCCGACAAGATGGGCGGCCAGCTTGCTGGACGGGATCCATTGCTCGAATCGCGACTGCAATAGCGGGAAGCCATAGAGCAGCACCGCCGCCGCCCCCAGCCATGACCCGATCGTCAGCATCTCCCGGACGAAGCCGCGCAAGAAGGCGATGATCGCCGACAGCGCGATGACGGAAATGACGACGATATCGATCGTATTCATCAAACGCGCCCTCGGACGATCCTTGCTGCAGGGGTGTTCTGGCCGCTCCCGAACAGTGGAATGAGCTCGCTCAAATGCCCGATCTCGGTTGCCGCTACAGGCTGCGCGCTGCCAGTGCCGCGGGCCTGCCGCCGGCTCGGAATGACGGCACGAGTAAAGCCCAGCTTTGCGGCTTCCTTGAGGCGAAGCTCGGCCTGACCGACGCCGCGGACCTCGCCGGCGAGGCCAATTTCCCCGAAGATCACCATTTCGGCCGGGACCGCCTCGCCCGATAGCGCGCTGATCAACGCGGCCGCGACCGCGAGGTCGGCAGCGGGCTCGGCGATCCGCAGGCCGCCCGCGATATTGAGATAGACGTCGTGGCTGCCGATCGTGACGCCGCAGCGCGCTTCCAGCACGGCCAGCACCATTGCGAGGCGCGCGGAATCCCATCCGACCACTGCCCGCCGCGCGGTGCCGAGCGCCGCCGGCCCGACCAGCGCCTGGACCTCGACCAATACCGGACGGGTGCCTTCGATGCCGGCGAATACCGCTGTGCCCGAGATATCGCCCCGTCGCTCGGCGAGGAAGAGCTCCGAGGGATTGGGGACTTCCTCGAGACCCCGGTCCGTCATGTCGAAAACGCCGATCTCGTCGGTCGGGCCGTAGCGGTTCTTGACCGCACGCAGAATGCGGAACTGGTGCCCGCGCTCGCCCTCGAAATAGAGCACGGTATCCACCATGTGCTCGAGGACGCGGGGGCCCGCGATCAGCCCCTCCTTCGTGACGTGACCGACCAACAGTAGGCTGATCCCGCGGCGCTTGGCGATCCGGATCAGGGCCTGGGCGGAGGCGCGAACCTGGGCGACCGTGCCCGGCGCGCTGTCCAGCGTGTCGACATACATTGTCTGGATCGAATCGATGACCACGATCTCGGGCCCGTCCGCCTGATCGATCGAAGCGACGATCTCGCGTACATCAGTGGCCGCGGCAAGGCCGACCGGGGCGGTCGCAAGGCCGAGGCGTTTGGCCCTCAGCCGCACCTGGTCGATCGATTCTTCGCCCGAGACATAGGCGGTTCGGTAAGAGCCCGACAGCCGCGCGACCAGCTGGAGGACGAGAGTGGACTTGCCGATCCCCGGGTCGCCGCCAATGAGCGTACAGCCGCCGGGAACCAAGCCGCCGCCGGTCGTCCGATCAAATTCCGCCACTGCAGACAGCCGTCGAGCGAGCCCCTCGGCGGCCCCCGCCAAAGGCGCGAAGTCGATCCCGCGCGCCTTGCCGCGACCGAGACCACCCGCGCGGGCGGGGGCTTCGGATTCGAGCGCTTCCTCGACCAGCGTGTTCCACGCGCCGCAAGACTCGCAGCGGCCGCTCCATTTCGGGTAGGCCGCACCGCAGGATTGGCAGGCATATTGGTGAGTGTGTCGTGCCATGTCGATCCTCGCGAGCAACTCTCGCGGGTGAGGGCGCGACTCGGGCCGCGCCCATTCAAAAGTTAGTACCGTTCGGCCTCAGGAGCCAGCCAAGCGTCGATCACAGAGCCCGCACCGGGAGCGCGATCGGACCCTCGGCCTTTCCATGGATGAACTGCTCGACATAGGGGTTGTCGGATCTGTCGATCTCTTCGGCCGAGCCGTCCCAGATGATCTTGCCCTGATAGAGCATGGCGATCCGCGACGCGATCTTGCGCGCGCTCGCCATGTCATGGGTGATCGAGACCGCCGTCGCGCCCAGCCGCTCGACGCTCGCCACGATCAGATTGTTGATCGCGTCCGCCATGATCGGATCGAGGCCGGTCGTGGGCTCGTCGAAGAACAGGGTTTCGGGTTCGGCCGCGATCGCGCGGGCCAGAGCCACCCGCTTCTGCATGCCGCCCGAAAGCTCGACCGGCGCCAGATTGGCGACTTCCGGCCCCAACCCGACCACGGCGAGCTTTTCGATCGCAACCTCATGGGCCTTGTCGCGTGGAAGATGTTCGTGGCCTTCGCCTTCGGTCAGCGAGAACGCGACGTTTTCCCAAACGGAGAGGCTGTCGAAGAGCGCGCCGCCCTGAAACAGCATCCCAATCCTTCGCCTGAGCCTCTCCCGGGTCGACCGATCGGCACCGGTCATCATCTCGCCGTTGATCGAGATCGTGCCCGCATCCGGTCGGATCAGCCCGAGGATGCATTTCAGCAGCACGGATTTGCCCGACCCCGAGCCGCCGATGACTACCAGCGATTCGCCGCGCCCAATCGTCAGATCGAGCCCGTCCAGGACCTTCTTCCGGCCGAAGGATTTCTTCAGACCCGAAACGACGATCTTGGCGTCCGTCGCTTTTCCGTTGGTCAAAATCATAGGGCGAAGAAGAGCTCGGTCAGGAAGTAATTGGAGAAGAAGATCAGCACCGATGCATAGACCACCGCATTGGTCGTCGCGATGCCGACTCCCTGCGCGCCGCCGCGCGAGGTGTAGCCGTTAAAGCAGCCGAGCATCGCGACGATCATGCCGAAGACCGACGCCTTCACCAGTCCCGACACAACATCCATCGTCTTGAGCGCGTTGATGGTCGTGGTGAGATAGGCGGCCTCATTGAGATTCAGAATCAGAGAACTCACCACGAAGCCGCCCAGCACGCCGATGATGTCGGCAACGAAGACGAGCAACGGCAGCATCAGCAGCCCGGCGAGAATCCGCGGCACGACCAGATACTTCATCGGATTGGTCGCGAGCGTGTCGAGCGCGTCGATCTGTTCGGTGACGCGCATCGTCCCGATCTCGGCCGCGATCGCCGCGCCGACCCGGCCGGCGACCATCAATCCGGCGAGCACGGGCCCAAGCTCCCGGGTAATCGACACGACGACGACCGTCGGTATCGCGGTCGGCGCGGCGTAGTGCGCGAAGCCGGTGTAGGTTTGCAGCGCCAGCGTTGCGCCCGTGAAGACCGCTGTCATCCCGACGACCGGCAGCGAATTGTAGCCGATCAGCCAGAACTGGCGACCGATATTGTGGAAATAGAAGGGAGGGCGCACGCAATGCGATAGCGCTTGGCCGCTGAAAAGGCTGAGCCGTCCGGCGATGGCGAAGAAAGCGATGGCCCGCCGCCCAATCGCTGCCAGGAATTCCATCATCAGGGAGTCCAGATCAGGGATGAGATCATCGGCATAACCAGTTGAATCAAATTACGAATTGCACAGTATTACCGGGGAAAACGGCTGCACCGTAGCCAACGGCCCCACGCGTGTCAACGAAGCGCCCGGCGAGGATCGGTCCACCTGAAAACGCAGTCTGGCCCGAACTCCAGCGGGAGAATCGGGCCGGATTTATAGTGTCAGTCGAGCTGGTGGTGGCTGTCCAGATCGCTGAAGCGCGTGAACTGCCCGTCGAAGTGCAGCTTCACGGTACCGATCGGTCCATGGCGCTGCTTGCCGATAATGACCTCGGCAATCTGATGAGCGTTCTTCAGCCTATCCTGCCAGCGTGCATAGCGATCGTTGAACTTGTCCTGCGACTCGTCCTTCAGCATCGTCGGGATGTCTCGCTCGATGTAGTATTCTTCGCGGAACACGAACATCACAACGTCGGCGTCCTGCTCGATCGATCCAGATTCGCGCAGATCGGAGAGCTGAGGCCGCTTGTCTTCGCGCTGTTCGACCGCGCGGCTCAGCTGCGACAGCGCGAGCACCGGCACTGCAAGCTCCTTGGCGATCGCTTTGAGACCGCGCGTGATCTCCGAGATTTCCAGCACGCGGCTTTCGGCTGCCCGTCCCGTGCTGCTGCCGCGCAGTAGCTGCAAATAGTCGATGACGATCATGCCGAGGCCCGATTGCCGCGAGAGGCGGCGCGCGCGAGTCCTCACCTGCGCGATCGAGAGCGCAGGCGTGTCGTCGATATAGAGAGGCACGCTCGCCATCTTGCGGCTGGCCTCGACGAAACGGCGGAACTCGACGTCACGAACCTCGCCCTTGCGAATCTTCTCGGAAGGGACTTCCGAGACCTCCGACAGAATACGGGTCGCGAGCTGCTCCGCCGACATTTCGAGGGAGAAGAAGGCGACCATGCCGCCTTCCTTGCCCTTGCTGTCCTGCCACGCCTGCGCCGCGTTGAAGGCGATATTGGTGGCGAGCGCGGTCTTTCCCATCGAGGGGCGGCCGGCAAGGATGATCAGGTCCGATTTCTGCAGGCCGCCGAGCTTGCGGTTGAGATCGACCAGTCCGGTGGTGACGCCGGTGACATGACTTTCGCGCCGATAGGCGGCTTCGGCGGTGTTGATCGCCTGAGCGAGCGAGGTCGAAAAAGCGACGAAGCCGCTGCCGCTGCCTCCGGTCGTGCCGAGATCGAACAGCCGGCGCTCTGCCGTCTCGATCTGATCGCTCGCGGCGACGTCGAGATCATGCTCATGCGCGTTGTTGACGATATCCTCGCCCAGGGAGATCAGCTGCCGGCGTAGATAGAGGTCGAAGATCGTGCGCCCGTAATCGGCGACATCGAAGATGGTGACGACGCTGGCAGCGAGATCGGCCAGATAAATTCCGCCGCCTTGCTGCCCAAGATCGGGGTCGCCCTCGAAAATCGCTTTGAGAGTTACCGGCGTGGCGAGCTGCCCGCGCTCGACCAGCTTGGTGATGGCTTCATAGATGCGGGTATGCGCCGGCAGGTAGAAATGCTCGGGCTTCAGGAACTCCGAGACCTTCTCGACCAGCCGGTTGTCTATCAGAAGGGCACCCAGAAGCCCTTGCTCCGCTTCGGCGTTGTGCGGCAGCTGCCGCGGCTCGATCCGGCTACGGGCGACGCCGCCGACGGAAGCTAGGGCAATCACGGAGTCGCGCTCGGGCATCCCCGTATCCTATCAAAGATGGCCGCCGAAAGCCCATCGACCTGTAACGGAATCGGCTGTGGATGGTGTCGACAAGATTCATCCACAGCCTGTGAACAACGGGGACTGGTCCAGAATCAGGCCGCCGGCGCTGCCTCGGGAGCGGCTTCCGCGTCCGGCGCTTCTTCCTCTTCGGGACGTCCGATCAGCGCTTCTCCGCGTTCGGCCTGAGTCTTGGCCTCTTCTTCAGAGCGGGCGACATTGACGGTGACGGTGACGGTGACCTCGGGATGGAGTGATACCGGGATCTTGAACAGACCCAAGGTCTTGATCGCCTGGTTCAGCACCACGTGCTGCCGATCGATGTTGGTGGTGCCGAGCGCGGAGACCGCGTCGGCGATGTCGCGCGTCGAGACCGAGCCGTAAAGCTGGCCGGTTTCGGCTGCCTGGCGGACGATTACGACCGAGGCGCCGTCAATCTTGCCGGCCTGTGCCTCCGCACCCTGCCGCCGCTCGGCGTTGGTCTGCTCGAGCACCGCCTTCTGGCGCTCGAAATAGGCCATGTTCTCCTTGGTGGCGCGGAGCGCCTTCTTCTGAGGCAGGAGGTAGTTGCGGGCGTAGCCCGGCTTCACCTTCACCACCTCGCCCAAGCGGCCGAGATTAGGTACTCGCTCCAACAGGATCACTTCCATGACGCCCTCACTTCCTTTTCACCTTCATGCCGCTCCGCAGACCGCGCAGGTCGCGAAGATCGAGCACTTGATCCACCGAACCCAAACCGGCGAGCCCGAGCGCGAACACGAGCAAAGCCGGCCATCCCATGAGCGCGGGCGATCCAAGAAGCAGCGTATAGGCCGCCCCGATCAGAATGATCCCGCCGCGGAGCCGGCGCGCCACCGTATGAATGGTCGCCAGCCCCAGAAACGCGAACGGCACGACCAGCACGATCGCGCAGTTGAGGCAGACGATTCCGACAGTCCCCTGTCTCAGAATCGCGCCCGCAAGTCCCGCCACCATCAACACCGGCCCGACCCAGAGCGGCAGCATCAGCCGCTTGATGTCGATCGGCGGCCGCAACGCCAAGCCGCGCCGGGCCAGAAGCCACTCCGCGATGGCGCCGTCCGCAGCGATCACCGCCATCCAGATCGCCGCCACCAGCCCCGGCGCGATCCGGGCCAGCATTGCGGCGGCCTGGGGCGCCATGTCGAACCGCTCCCGGATCGCTGATACCAGCCCCTGCTCGAAAAGGGCGAAGTACAGGACCAGTCCGATCACGCCTATGATCCCGAGCCCCGTGAGCCACAGCAGCAGATTGCCGCCATTCTCGCGGAACGCCTGGCCCTGGCGGCGCACGATCCGGAGCGCGCGCCAAACGAGAATCGCCACCGGGACCGCGCCGATCGCCAGGTAATAGGGCCCGGCGCCCGATCCCATCTTGAGCGTCACCGCCACTGTGCCGGTGAGCCCGGCCGCGAGGCAGGTGAGGGGCCCTGCCGACAAGCCGCTGACGAAGAGCGGCAACGGCGACAGTCCGAGCAGCAGCAGCCTCCAGAGAGACTGGGTCTCGACCGAGATCACCAGTCCGGCGCTCACCAGCCCGCCGGCAAGCACGGCCAGGATCGCGCGGAGGTTCGCCGACATCGCTCGACGGCGCGCCCCGAACCCTACTTCAGAACGTAGGGCAGGAGTCCGAGGAACCGCGCCCGCTTGATCGCCTGGGCCAGCTCGCGCTGCTTTTTCGCCGAGACCGCGGTGATGCGGCTGGGGACGATCTTGCCCCGCTCGGAGATGAAGCGCTGCAGCAGTTTCACGTCCTTGTAGTCGATCTTGGGCGCGCCCGGCACTGAGAACGGGCAGGTCTTGCGCCGGCGGAAGAAAGGACGCCTGGCCGGACGGCCGCCACCCATGTCCATCGTCATTGCGCCGCTCCTTCAGTCACGTAATCGCCTTCCGGACGGTCCTCGCGATCGTCACGGCGCGGCCTGCCGCCGCGCCCCATGCCGCGGTCGCCGCGATCCCCGCGGTCGCCCCGATCCTTGTTCTGCATCATTGCCGAAGGGCCTTCCTCCAGCTCGTCGACCCGAATGGTCATGTAGCGCAGCACATCCTCATTGAGCCGCATATTGCGCTCCATCTCCGCCACCGCCGGATGCGGGGCGTCGATGTTGAAAAGGACGTAATGGCCCTTGCGGTTCTTGTTCATCCGATAGGAGAGGGTCTTCAGGCCCCAATGCTCGGTCTTCTTGACCTCGCCGCCATTGTCCTTGATCAGCTGGGCGAACTGATCCGCAAGCTGCTCCGCCTGCGCGGACGTGATGTCCTGCCGTGCGATGAACACGGTCTCGTAAAACGCCATGTAATCTCCCTTCGGCTGTTAGCGGCCCGGCGCTGCGTCCGAAGAGACCAGCCGCCCGAGCCTAGCCGGCGCTTGGCGCACGCCGGCAAGGAGGCGCGCGATCATACACACTTCGTCCCGGGGAGCAAGGCAGGGCTTACAAAATTGAATTTCCCTGGATTCTTGCGCATATTCCACGCAATGAATCGTAGGGGAGGGGGTGGTGAACAGGCTTGCTCTCTTAGCCCTCTTGATGCTGCCGGCGTGCGCTACACAGGAACAGCTGGCGCAGCACTAGGCGAGCGCGGCGCAGCAGCAATCAGAGCTCCTAAGTCACCGCCGCAAAAAGCCCCGCCGTCGGCGGGGCTCAGTTCGTCCTGAGGAACCTCATGTGCGTCCATGCCACGGCTCATGACCGCAATTCCTTCGGTCGCGTCAGGCTGCGCTCCGTCTGGCGCGGGTGACGGTTAGCGGCATGGCCGTCCAGCCGATCTGGAACTCGGAGATCGAACGCTCCGCCCGGTCGAGGTCGATCTCGTAATCGGGCACGCGCGCCAGGAATTCTTCGAGCATGATTCGGGCTTCGAGCCTGGCGAGGAACACGCCCGAGCAGAAGTGCGGGCCGAGGCCGAACGCGACGACGCGGCGCATCTTGCGGTCCGCGCGGAAAGAGTCCGGATCCTCGAACTCGCGCTCGTCGCGGTTGGCCGAGGCGACGAGCATGAACACGCGCTGGCCCGTCCGCATCCGCGTGCCCGCGAGTTCGACATCCGCGGTCAATGTGCGCCCGAACCATTGGGCGGGGGCGTGGAAGCGGATCATCTCCTCGACCGCGGCCGGGCAGCGCCCGGGGTCGGCCGCCACGGTGGCTCGTTGGTCGGGGTGACGCCACAGCTCGAGCCAGCCACCGGCGATGATCTTGGGCAGCGATTCGGTGCCGCCGATCAGGATCGACTGCAGCTGGTGCATGATCTCGGCATCGGCGAGCTTCCGCCCTTCGATCTCGCAATTCAGCAGGCAATCGATCAGCGGGCAGGGGGTTGTGATCTCGCCCGCGCGGCGGCGGCGCACGCAATCGGTCGTGAACTGGGCAAGCTCGGCGACGGCCGCCCAGCCTTCCTCGGTCATGCCGCTCCGGCCGGGCGCCCGCGCATTGATGCGATTGACCAGCCTGACCATGGCCGGAACGTCGGCAACCGGCAGGCCGATGACATGGCTGATCACGCTGCAGGAGATGATGCTGCCGAAGTCGGCATTGACGTCGAAGCCGCCCCGGGCGAGCAGCCGGTCCAGCGTGCGCCGCGTCAAGTCTCGGATAAAGGGCTCCAGGCGCGCGATCGCCGCCGGATGGAGCGGGCCCGCCATGATCCGTCGCAGCTGCGTTTGGACCGGCGGGTCGAGCAGATTGAACATCGAGAGCGGGTTCGTGGAGGCCCGCGGCGGCTGCGCGCCGTGATGCGATACAGACACAACCGCCTTCGGGAAGACCTGCCCCTCGGATTCGGTGAAATGCTCGCGGTCGAGAAAGGCATCCCAGACATCTTGAAAGCGTGACAGCGCCCAGCCGTCATATTGCTCCAGCCGATAGGCCGGCGCATTGGCTCTCAGCCAACGGTAGAGGGGATGCGGGTCGCGCATCGCAGTATCGGAAAACGGATCGTATTCGATTGGCGCGGCAGCCATTCCGCGGCCTTCCCCTGTTGGTCCGCCCGGCGATCCTGGCACAGGTGCGCGCCCGGAGCCAAGCCGGCGGAGGACAGAGAAAGACGGCCCCGCGGTGACCCGCGGGGCCAGGGAGTTGAGGTGTTGCCCCGCCAAGGGACGGGACCTCCAACTGACGCCCGGCGGGTGTCGGTTATTCCGATGGGGGCGAGATAATTCGACCGGGCGCGGCTTGACAGGGGGGGACGAGCCGCTAATCACTAGCCCGCCTTTCAACCGACCCAGAGAGTCTAGTGTCGCTCGCCTTTGTTTTCCCGGGCCAAGGGAGCCAGTCGGTCGGCATGGGCCGTGAACTCGCCGACGCGTTCCCTACGGCCCGCCACACCTTCGAAGAGGTGGATGAGGCGCTCTCCCAGCGTCTTTCCCGACTCATGTTCGAAGGACCGGCCGAAGAGCTGAACCTCACCGAAAATACCCAGCCGGCTCTCATGGCGATGAGCCTGGCGGTATTCCGGGTCATGACCCATCTCGGGATGAAGCCCTTGGGAGAGACCGCCCAGCTCGTCGCCGGCCATTCGCTGGGCGAGTATTCGGCGCTGGCGGCGGCGGGAAGCTTCTCGCTGGCCGATACGGCGCGCCTGTTGAAGCGGCGCGGCCGGGCGATGCAGGAAGCGGTGCCGGTCGGGGTCGGCGCGATGGCCGCCATCCTAGGCGCCGATCTCGAAGCCGCCCAGGCGATCGCGACGGAGGCGGAAGCGAAGCCCGAGGGAGGCCGCGAGATTTGCCAGGCGGCCAACGACAATGCGCCGGGCCAGGTCGTGGTCTCGGGCCATGTCGGCGCAGTCGAGCGCGCGATCGCGATTGCTGCGACCAAGGGCTTCCGCCGAGCCATCAAGCTGCCGGTCAGCGCGCCTTTCCATTGCCGGCTCATGGAGCCGGCGGCGGAGGTCATGTCCAAGGCTCTCGACGAGGCAACAATCCAGCCGCCGGCCGTGCCTGTCGTATCCAACGTCACCGCCGCGCCGGTCTCGACGCCGGCCGAAATCCGCAAGCTTCTGGTTCAGCAGATCACCGGCATGGTCCGGTGGCGCGAAAGCGTGCTGGCGATGAAGGCGGCGGGAATCGATCAGATCGTCGAGTTGGGCGCGGGCAAGGTCCTGTCGGGCCTCGTGAAGCGTATCGACGGCGAGATCGCCGGATCCTCCGTCGCCACGCCGGCCGAGATCGAGGCGCTGCTGAAGGTGATTGGCTGATGTTCGACCTTTCCGGCAAGACCGCCTTTGTCACCGGCGCCTCAGGCGGCATCGGCGGCGCGATCGCGAAGGCGCTCGTCGCCCGGGGCGCTTCGGTGGCGATCGGGGGCACGAAAGTGGCCGCTCTCGAAGCGCTGGCCCAGGAGATCGGCCCGAAGGCGCACATCGTGCCCGCCGACCTGTCGGACCGGACCGCTGTCGACGCGGCCTTCGCGGACGCGGAGAAGGCGCTTGGCGGGCAGATTGATATCCTGGTCAACAACGCCGGCGTCACGCGCGACCAGCTCGCCTTGCGGATGAAGGACGAGGATTGGGATCGGGTCATGGAGGTGAATCTGACCTCCGGGTTCCGGCTCGCCCGCGCCGCTCTTAGAGGCATGATGAAGCGCCGCTGGGGCCGCATCATCGGGATCACCTCGGTCGTCGGCGCGACCGGCAATCCCGGACAGGCGAACTACGCCGCGTCCAAGGCCGGCATGATGGGCATGACAAAGGCGCTGGCCGCCGAGGTCGCATCGCGCGGCATCACGGTCAATTGCGTGGCGCCGGGCTTCATCGAGACGGCCATGACCGCCGTGTTGACGGGGGAGCAGAACCAGCGTATCGCGGGCAACATTCCCGCGGGGCGGCTGGGCACGCCTGCCGAGATCGCGGCCGCGGTCGTGTACCTCGCGAGCGAAGAGGCCGCCTACGTCACGGGCGCCACTCTGCACGTGAATGGCGGTCTCGCCATGATCTAGAGGTCGGCTGGAAAAGCTCGGCCGAACATGTTAGCTACAGCCGCGAAAGCGGCGGAATGCCTTGGATTTGCTCGTAAGAGCCGAACGCGAAAGACGGAGAGTTAAAGGAATGAGCGACAATATCGCCGAGCGCGTAAAGAAGATCGTCGTCGAGCATTTGGGCGTTGACGAGTCCAAGGTTTCCGAAGGCGCCAGCTTCATCGACGATCTCGGCGCCGACAGCCTCGACACCGTCGAGCTCGTCATGGCGTTCGAAGAGGAGTTCGGGGTCGAAATCCCCGACGATGCGGCGGAGAAGATCCTGACGGTGAAGGATGCGATCGACTATCTGAAGGAACACAGCGGTTCCTGACCGCGTTCGGGTCAGGCCGCGTTGCAACGAAATTCGGTCCTTCTATGAGACGTGTCGTGGTTACGGGGCTCGGGATCGTCAGCCCGCTGGGCATCGGTATCGAGCATAATTGGCGGCAGCTCATCGCCGGTCAGTCCGGCATCAGCGCGATACAATCATTCGACGTGTCCGACCTGCCCGCCAAGATCGCGGGTCAGGTCCCCAAGGGCGACGCGTCCTCCGGGCGTTTTAACGCCGACGATTTTGTTCCTGCCAAGGAACAGAAGAAGATGGACATGTTCATCGTCTACGCGATCGGCGCGGCGCACGAAGCCGTTGCCGACAGCGGATGGGCGCCGCCCGACGATGAGGCGCGCGAACGGACGGGCGTGATGATCGGCTCGGGGATCGGCGGGCTGGAGACGATCTATGATTCGTCCATCGTTTTGCACGAGCGGGGTCCACGACGACTTTCGCCGTTTTTCATTCCATCGGCGTTGATCAACGAAGCGTCAGGCCACGTCTCGATCAATTTCGGGTTCCGCGGACCCAATCATTCGGTTGTAACCGCATGCTCCACCGGCGCTCATGCGATCGGCGATGCGGCGCGGCTGATCGCGCTCGACGAGGCCGATGTGATGGTTGCGGGCGGTGCCGAGGCGGCGGTATGCCGGCTGGGCGTTGCCGGCTTCGCCGCCTGCCGAGCGCTCTCGACTGGCTTCAACGACACCCCGGAGAAGGCGTCGCGTCCCTTCGACAAGGGACGTGATGGCTTTGTCATGGGCGAAGGCGCGGGGGTCGTCGTGCTTGAGGAGCTCGAGCACGCTAAGGCCCGCGGCGCGAAGATCTACGCCGAGGTCGTGGGCTACGGCATGTCCGGCGACGCGTTTCACATGACCGCTCCGTCCGAAACCGGCGACGGCGCCTTCCGCGCGATGCGCAACGCCCTGAAGCGGGCCGGCATGGCGCCCGATGCAATCGACTATGTGAATGCTCATGGCACCTCGACACCGCTCGGCGACGAGATCGAGGTGGGTGCCGTGAAGCGGCTGTTCGGGGCCGCGGCGCAGAACATCTCGATGTCGTCGACCAAATCCGCGATCGGCCATCTTCTCGGTGCCGCCGGCGCCGTCGAGGCGATCTTCTCGATTCTGGCGATCCGCGACGATGTCGCGCCGCCGACCCTCAACCTCACCGATCCGTCGGAGGGATGCCTCGGTATCGATCTGGTGCCGCTCGAGGCCAGGGAACGGCCGATTCGCGCGGCCCTTTCCAATTCGTTCGGCTTCGGCGGGAC
>Ga0070738_10004702_pt1 | contig 15983 bp, 14 predicted proteins | sample Coa_R2_2_FD_66446 | JGI IMG/M metagenome (GOLD analysis project Ga0070738, IMG submission 66446) | Surface soil microbial communities from Centralia Pennsylvania, which are recovering from an underground coalmine fire - Coalmine... | ecosystem: Environmental > Terrestrial > Soil > Unclassified ...
GGTCTTGTACAATCCCGGGGACGATGTCGACGTCGCCTATTTTCCCTGCGGACCGAGCCTCGCCTCGCATATCGTGTCGATCGAGGATGGCCGCGAGGTCGAGGCCATCCTGATCGGCCGCGAAGGCGCGGTCGGCGCCCTTGTCTGCCGCGGCTACCTGCCCGCCTATTCGCGCGCTGTCGTCAAGTTCGGAGGTCCCTTCATCCGGTTGTCGGTCGAGAAACTCGAAGCCGCCAAGCTGCGCTCGCCGAGCCTGCGCGATGCCTTCACGCGCTACGCCACCTGCCTGGTGGCGCAGCTGCTGCAATCGACGGCCTGCAATGCCGTGCATTCGATCGAGCAGCGTGCGGCCAAATGGATCAGCTCGACCATGGAGCGCATTGGCGGCAATCTCGTCCCGCTCACGCACGAACAGCTTGCGACCATGCTTGGGGTCGGCCGCAGCTACGCCAGCCGCGTCATCCTGGCATTGAAGGAGGAAGGCATTGTCGAGACCCGGCGAGGCGCCATTCTGGTCCGCAACCGCGCTGCCCTCATTCGTCGATCATGCCGCTGCGATGCATCGGTGGTTGCCCATTTCCACGATGTGCTCAACAACATCTATGTGAAATAGGCCTGCGCTCTGCCGCACCGCGCCATCAGCCGCCGGATTTTTCGCCTGACCTCTGCTGCAGATGAACCAGCGCTCGCCGGCCCATATAGGTCAGTTCGCCCAGCGTCGTCTTGCCGGCGCGCGCGGCCTGGATCAGCTGCTCGGCGATGTACTTGCGGCTGGCGTGATCGCCGCCGTTCGGCAACACCGCGCAAACCTCATCAAGCACGACATCCATATTCGCCTGGGTCCGTTCGTCGAAGTCGCTCATGGCCTGTCCTCGAAGCACATAGCCTATGCCGAAGGGCGCGATGCGTACAGGGCCGACGGGGACCTTGAAGCAGGCCCTGGAACCCGCGGACGAAATGCTGCACAGCCCGCAAAGCTACGGGCCCACGTAAACCTTGGTATAGGTGCCGCATACCTTTCCATATCGGTCGCTTACCTCGGTATCAATTGAGGCGTTAACCTTCTGCGCCTACGCTTTGCCCAATTGAGCAAAGCTATTGCAGGCAACGGACGCGCGCGCTCGAAACGAGCGCGGTGAGATTTTGAAAGCATCTGCCCCTGCCCTGATATCCAGCCCGCGAGGTGATTGCCTCAATGACAGTTTCCCCGACCATCGCGCTGTTCATCGACGGCGCAAATCTCTATGCGACCACCAAGACGCTTGGCTTCGATGTCGACTACAAGCGCCTGCTGAAGGAATTCCAGGGACGCGGCAACCTGTTGCGCGCGTTCTATTACACCGCGATCATCGAGGATCAGGAATATTCCTCGATTCGTCCGCTGGTCGACTGGCTCGACTACAATGGCTATACGGTCGTGACCAAGGCGACCAAGGAGTTCATCGACGCCAACGGCCGCCGCAAGGTAAAAGGCTCGATGGATGTCGAGCTCGCGGTCGACGCGATGGAGCTTGCCGAGCACATCGACCAGATGGTGCTGCTCTCCGGTGACGGCGACTTCCGTCCGCTGGTGGAGGCCGTGCAGCGCCGCGGCGTGCGTGTCACCGTGATCTCGACCATCTCGAGCCAGCCGCCGATGGTTGCCGACGAGCTGCGGCGCCAGGCGGATGTCTTCATCGATCTGGTGGAGTTGCGGTCCAAGGTCGCCCGCGAGCTGCCCGAACGGCTCGCCCCGCGCGAGGCGCGGACGCAGGCGCCGCTGTAACGGGGGCTCGTGGGCCGCAGCTCTGACGAGGGACCGTAACCCATCACCCGGATCACATCGTCCGATGCGATCCGATCTCTCCCTTCGGGAGAGGTGAAGAAAGCGGCGGTATCGACGTCTACCCCCGGCCGCAAGAGCAGCCGTCGCCGCGCAGCGCGGCGTCGAGGCAGTTGATCAGGCTGGGCGCGGCGAACGGCTTGGCCAGGAAGCAGACGGCCCCGGCTTTCATGGCGCGGGCGCGAATACCTTCATCCGGAAAAGCCGTGATGAAAATGAAGGGCGCGTGATGGCCGCGCGCGCGCAGGCTTGCGAGCAGGTCGAGACCACTCATCGCCGCCATCTGCACGTCGGCGATCACGCAACACGTCTCCTCGATACGGCCTGAGCCCAGAAACTCCTCGGCCGAGGCAAAGGTATGGACGACATAGCCGCGCGACATCAAGAGATTATTGGTCGCAATGCGGACGGAGGCGTCGTCGTCGATGACCGAGATAACCGAAGGCGCAGACAAGACGACCCTCCTTGGCGGCAGGGAAACTGGCACTGGCCTGCCGCCCAAATGGAACTTGGGCTTGGGCGCCGAGATTGTAAAATCATACTTAGGTTTGTACGCCGGACGGCTTTTCCGGCCGAATGCCGAGCGCCTCGGTCATCCTGATCAGCTCGGCGAGCGACTTCGCGCGCATCTTCCTCATGATATGCCCGCGGTAGATTTTCACCGTGATCTCGGCGAGGCCGAGCTCGGCCGCGATCTGCTTGTTCATCAGTCCGGAGGCCACGAAGGCCAGCACCTCGCGCTCGCGCGGGCTCAGGGTCTCGAACAGCGCCTGCAGGCTCGAGACCGCCTTCTCGACCTCGCGCCGCTTGCGGTCGCGCTCGATGGCGGTGCGCACCGCGTCGAGCAGGTCCTGATCGCGGAATGGCTTGGTCAGAAAATCGACTGCCCCGCCCTTCATCGCCCGCACCGTCATCGGAATGTCGCCATGGCCGGTGATGAAAATGATGGGGATGTTGATGTTCGCCTTCGCAAGCTCGGTCTGCAGGTCGAGCCCGCTCAAGCCGGGCAGGCGGATGTCGAGCACCAGACAGCTTGCGACCTCCGGAAGCCTGGTCTTCATCAGCTCCGGCGCGGAGCCGAACGCCTCGACATTGAGGCCGACCGACTCAAACAGGTTGGTGAGCGCGCGGCGCATGGAGATGTCGTCGTCGATGACGAAAACGACCGGCCCGGCGGACGGGTCGCCGGGCGACTTGACCGCCTCCTTGCCCACCGGCGCATCGCCGCTTGATTTCGGCCGCTCGTTCACGCGGCAGCCTCTTGGCGCTCCGGCAGCACGAATTGAAACGTTGCGCCGTCCTCCTCATTGCGGAAAACCGACAGGCGGCCCTCATGCGCCTCCACAATGGAGCGGCAGATCGCAAGCCCCATGCCCATGCCGCCGGTCTTTGTGGTGAAGAACGGCGTGAAGATGCGCTCGACATCGGCTTCGGAAATCCCTGCGCCGGTATCGGCCACCGTGAGGCACACCCGGCCCACATCATCCTTGCCGGTGCGGATCGTGAGTCGGTGCGACCGGTCGCCAACAGATTGCATGGCTTCGATCCCGTTCATGACGAGGTTGATGATCACCTGCTGCAACTGCACCCGGTCACCGTAAATGCTGGGCAGCCGAGGCGAAAGCTCCATCCGCAACGAAACATCGTTTTTTGACAGCTCGCGTTGCACCAATGCCATGGCTTCCCGCACGAGTTCATTGACATCGAGCAAAGCCTTTTCGGTATCGGTCTTTTTCGCCAGCGCCCGGACCCGCCGAATCACCTCGCCAGCGCGATGGGCATCATCGACCATCCATTCCACGGAGCGGCGCGCGGCCGCGAGATTCGGCGGGCTGCGGCCGAGCCAGGACAGGCACGCCTCGGCATTGGCGATCAGCGCCGCCAGCGGCTGGTTGATCTCGTGAGCGATGGAGGCGGCCAATTCGCCCAGCGTCGTGACCCGCGTCACATGCGCAAGCTCGGCCTGCGCCTTGCGCAGCGCCTGCTCGGCCTCCTCCGCCCGGATCACGGGGGTAATGTCGGTGGAGACGCCGCGATAGCCGAGAAACTTGCCGCTCGGATCGAAGAACGGCTTGCCGCTGGTTCGCACATAGATCGGCGCGCCCGCGCTGTTCTCAGTTCGGTACACCAGATCGCGGAAGGGAAGATGGGCATCGAGCGTCGCGCGGTGTTCGCGCCATTTCTCGGCTTCCTTATCGGGATTGGATGCGATCTGCCAGCGCTGCAGGCCGATCACGCCGCTCGCCAGAATGCCTGAGGTCCTGGTATGTTCCGACAGCTCGGTGACCCGATGGTCGGGGCCGGTTTCCCACAGCCAGTCGGACGCGGTCTCGGCATAGTCGCGGAAACGCTGCTCGCTCTCGCGCAGCGCGACAAGTGCCTGCTCGAGCTTCTCCCGGGCGACCGACTGCTCGGTGACGTCCACATGCGTGCCGATCAGCTCGCAGACCTCGCCATCGGCATCGAGCACGGGATGGGTCAGCGAATGCACGCGCCTGACCGAGCCATCCGGCAGGATGACGCGAAAATCGAACTCGATCTCACCTTCCTTCTGCTTCATCGCACGGCGGATCACCTCGGTCTGCAGCTGAAGATCCTCGGGCGGAATGCGCGCCTGGATCGCCTCCGCCGAGACGGTGTCGTCCGGATCGAAGCCGAACAGGCGGAAGAACTCGGCCGAGCGGTAGATGAAATCGCGGCGACGCACGTCCCAGGCCCAGCTGGAGGTGTGGCTGAGGCGCTGGGCTTCGGCGAGATAGGCTTCGCTGCGGCGCAGCTTCTGCTCGGCCTCCTTGGCCACCGTGATGTCGGTGACGGCCCCGACGAATTCGAGATCGCCTGATGCATTGATGGTGGCGCGCGCGAGCGCATGGACATGTTTCACCGTGCCGTCCGGCAGCTGGAGGCGGTACTCGTGGTCGAAATCGGTCTGATCGCGCGCGGCCCGATCGATCACGCCTTGCACGTCGGGGCGGTCCTCGGGGTGGGTACGTTCGACGACGAGCTGCGGGCTCGGCTGGATGGCCGGATCGCAGGCGAAAATCCGGTAGGTTTCCGTCGACCAGAAGATTTCGTTGGTGGCAACGTTCCACCCGAAGCTGCCGGTCCGGCTCAATTCCTGCGCCTGGGCGAGATAGGCCTGGCTGCGCTGCAGGGCACTCTCCGTCTGCTTGCGCTCGGTGATGTCCTCGCAGGCGATCAGCACGACCAGCCGGCCGTCGGAGCGCCGCATCACCTTGGCGTTCTCCCGCACCCACAACAGCGAGCGGTCGCGCCGGATCTTCTGGATTTCCCACGTATGGGACTCCCCGACCGTCTCCAGGCAGACCGCAAGACACTTGCGGACGAGTTCGTGATCTTCGGGCAGGAACACCTTGAGCACGCTGTGTCCGACGAGATCCCTGACCGCATAGCCGAGCTGCGTGGCGCCGAACGTGTTGACGTTGATCACCACGCCGTCGGCGTCGAGCATGAAATACATCACCGGGTTGTGCTCGAAGACCTCCCGCCATTGCAGTTCGCTGTCCTGCAGTTCGGCCTGGCTGCGCCGAAGCATGGCTTCGGCCGCGAGCGCCGCCTCCTTTTCCGTGTGAGCCCGTCCGATCAGGCGCGCCACGACCAGCCCGGTCAGGAGGAACGCGGCGATCAGGACGACATGGCGCGGATCCTCGATCGTCAGCTGGAACACCGGTGGGGCAAAGAAATAGTCGAGGGCCACAACCGCCAGCACCGACAGCAGCACCGAGGCGACGAAGCTGCCCATCAGCGAAAACAGCAGGATCACGATCAGGCAGGCAAATGCCGTGGTGGCAAGATCGGCGTGAAGGCGGAAGAATGCGGCGATCACCAGGGCCAGCACGACGCTGCCGAGGACAAGCTGCGCGGCCAAACCCCTGACGTTCATGGTCTGGTTTTGCTGCATCCTCAGACCGTTCGGGCTCACTGGATCGGGATTAGAGCACTTGGGCAGAAAATCGGCAATTCGATCCAAAGCGATTCGATTCGCGCCGGCGCCACCGACGAGTCGCCCGTTCCATCAACTTGCGTAGGCGCTTACCGCCAGCGCCGAAACGAAGCGTCGCGCAAAGCCCGCGATACAAACTTTCGTATAGGTCTGCCAACCCTTTCGATATCGCCCGCTTACCTCCGTACAATTGAGCGAGCCGGCCCCCTCGCTCTAGGCTGCTGTTCGATCGGAGCAGGTGTTTGCAGGGGCGGATTCCCCCTCCCTGCAGCAGCGCCCGGGATGAAAGGTCCGCCAGCCCATTAGGCCAGGCGGCCTTGGGAGGCGGCCCATGCGAGTGAAGCTCTGCGCCCGGTGCCCGTACACGCCGCGTGACCTGGCGCATCACTATGATCCGGAAGCCGCGCTCTACGCATGCTTGAAGTGCGACCACGAACAAGATCTTTGCGAGATCAGGTGGAGACGGACATGTTCAACAGAGATCGAGACCTCCAGCGCAGCCGAATCAAGCGTTGCGCCATTTGCGAGGGAAAGTTTGGACTCATTCGCTATTACTGCGCACGAGCCCCGCTGTGCTCCAAAAAATGTGTCGACCACTTCAAGGCCCGACGGGATGCCGACACCAGATGGCTGTGGCGCGTTCGGGCGGCCTGAGGGAACCGGCGCGGGAAACGCCGCCTGGCTTTCCCTGGCGCGGGCCTTCATCGACCAGGAGACGGCGCGTTGAGCGACCGGCGTAAGCATCTGCTCCAGGACTGCCTCCTGGTGCTGATCGTGCTCCTGATCGGCCTTATCTGCATGCTCGCCATTCCGGCACCGGCACAGGAAGCGTTCCTTCCCGACGCCCAGCAAGGCCATGTCGAGCGGCATCATCCGCCGCAGGACGAGGCGCTCCACGAAAAATTCTATTCGACCTGGCACATGCCCGACAATCCGGCCGTGAGCTGCTGCAACAATGCGGATTGCTACCCGACCGATATCAAATATATCGAGGGCCGGCTCTACGCGAAGCGCCGCGAGGACGGCAAGTTCATCTACGTGCCGCCGCAGAAGGTGGAGCATAACCGCGACAATCCCGACGGCAGAAACCATCTCTGTGCGCCGCCGCCCAGCCCCTACTCGCCATCCGACACGGTCTATTGTTTCGCCCTGGGAGGCGCGACATGAACTTCGTGCTGGTCAACGGCAGGACGCCCCACCGCGAAAGTTTCTGTGGGCTTTGCTGCCAACGCATAGGCCATGACGGCTATGTGCGGGACATTCGCACCCGTCTCTGTTACTGCAGAGTCACGTGCTATGCCGTCCACTGCGGCAGCACGATGATGCTGCTCGAAGAACGCGCCAAGGCGTCGCGGCCGGCTTCGCGCACATTGCGAGCTACCAGCGTTCACAACTGAGCATCCGGATGAAGTTCATTCTCGTCAACCACAGGGCCCCGCTCAGTACCGTGACCTGCACCGAATGCGCCCGGCCCCTCGGCACGGGTTATCTGCGGGAAGTGTCGTCGCAGCGGCAATATTGCGACCATGACTGCTATCTGCACTACCAGGCGAAAAGCCTGTTCATGCCCTGGCTCGTCGCTGAACGCGACGACGGCCGGCCGGCCGCCTGGCGCCCGGCAGCCTGGCCCGCGACGCCTTACGTCGCCTCCTACGAGTTGCTTGCCTCGTTCGCCGCCGCCACCTGCTGGTATTCGATCTCGCTCGCCAAGGCCGCGCTGCGCGTCAGCGAATTGATGGCAACCGAAAGCTTCGGGCCGTTCTCACGCGGCAGCTGATCCGCGCGCCGCGTCGGAATCGAACGCGTAGACATCCATGCGGATAATGCCGTAGGTCGCGCTCGCATGCAGCCGTTCCGCGCGCCATGAGCTGCCCGCCGCACCGAGCGCCGCATAGAGCGGCAGGAGATGCTCGTCGCTTGGATGGTTCTTGGCCGCAAACGGCGCCCGGGCGCGATAGTCGATGAGCTCGTCGGTTCGCCGCGCATCCAGCTTCTCGCCGAACCAGTCGGCAAAGCGGCTGACCCAGTCGGGCACCGGTGCATCGAGCGGCTGTCCGCGAAATTCCGAGAGATCATGGGTCATGCTGCCGCTGCCGATGACCAGGACGCCCTCGCCGCGCAGCCGCTCCAGCGCGCGCCCCAGCCGCAGATGATGCGCAGGTCCCAGATGCGGCTGGACCGAGAGCTGCAGCACCGGGATGTCAGCTTGCGGATACATCAGGAGCAGCGGCACCCAGGCGCCGTGATCGAGCCCGCGCACCTTGTCGATGCCGCAGCTGAGGCCTGATGCGCGCAGCAATCCGGCGATCTCGGACGCAAGCGGCGGCGCGCCCGGCGCGGGATAGGTGATCTCGTAGAGCGGACGCGGGAAGCCATAGAAATCGTGGATGGTGTCGTTGCGCGCGACGGCGCTCACCATCGGGCTCTCGGTCTCCCAATGCGCCGAGATCACCAGGATGGCCTTCGGCCGCGGCAGCCGCCCGCCGAGCCCGCTCAGGAACGTGCGGGCCGGCGTATCGGTCAAAGGCAAGGTCGGCGCGCCATGCGACAGGAACAGGCTTGGCAACATCATCGCGCTTCTCCTGTCGCTTGCGGCCGAGTGGTACCTCAGTGCGAATGTGCACTGGAGAGTTTCGGCCCGCCAAACAGAGCGAAGGACGAGCCCAGCGCATAGGCGCCATCGCCGAGCAGGGCCTGGACCACCAGCGCGACGGTCCAGAATGCCGGAAATTCCCAGCCGCCATGCGGGTTGGTGAAGAAGAAGCCGGCCGGGCCGTGCACGGTAACAATCGCGCCGAGCAGGATCGGGGTCGCGAGCAGCGCGACCACGCGCGTCCAGACGCCGAGCAGCAGCGCAACCGCCGCCAGCACCTCGGCAGTCATGATGACATAAGCGAGTTCCGGCGGCATGCCGAGGCTGCCGAAGAACTTGGCCGTGCCGGCGGGCGTGAACACGAAGAACTTCAGCCCGACATGGGCGAAGAACAGCACCGCAAGGCTCACGCGCAGCAACAGCGCCGCATAGGGAGCCGTCCGAGAATCGATCATGGGTATCTCCTGTTGCATTGCGAGACATATGATCCATTCCCCTTCGATAGATAATCTGATATTCGGGAAATATACTTCACACCTATAGAGTGAGATAGGCATGGCGGACCGGCTGACCGGACTGGAGGTGTTCGCCAAGGTCGCTTCAGCTGGCTCGTTGTCCGCCGCGGGGCGGGCTATGGGGCTGTCGCAGAGCATGGTCACAAAACACCTCGCAGCGCTTGAGGCCCGGCTCGGCGCAAAGCTGCTTCACCGCACCACAAGGCGGCTTTCGCTGACCGATGCCGGGCGCAGCTATCTGGAATCCTGCGAGCGGATCCTTGCCGACATCGAAGCCGCTGAAGCCGCCATCGCCGCCGACCGCCTCGAGCCGCGCGGCCTCCTGCGCCTCAACGTGCCGCTGGTGTTCGGCGTCCGCCAGATCGCGCCGCGGCTTGCCGAATTTGCCCGCCTCCATCCGCACATCACGGTCGATCTCGGGCTGAACGACCGCCAGGTCGATCTCGCCGAGGAAGGCTGGGACCTCGCCATCCGCATCGGCAATTTGCGTGATTCGAGCCTTGTGGCACGGCGGCTCGCGCCCTGCCGCATGGCCGTGTGCGCTTCGCCCGCTTATCTCAAAGCTCACGGCACGCCGCGCAGTGTCGCCGATCTCAAAGAGCACAATTGCCTCGGCTACACCTTGGCCCAGGCCGGCAGCGATCGCTGGCTGATGGGCCGCCGCTCGGATATCAGCGTGCCGATCTCCGGCAACCTGCGCGCCAACAATGGTGATGCGCTGCTGGCTGCAGCGATATCGGGACAGGGCATCGTGCAGCAGCCGACCTTCATCGTCGCCGATGCATTGCGATCAGGCGAACTGGTGCGCATCGCTCTCGATCATCCGCCGACCGAGCAGCTTGCCGTGCATGCGGTCTATCTGCCCGACCGCCATCCGCCGGCAAAAGTGCGCGCCTTCATCGATTTTCTCGCCGACCAATTCGCGCCCGAGCCGCCCTGGGATCGGGGGCTGGTTTAGAGCATGTCAGGGCCGTGACCGTCAGCGCGACTGGAACGACCGTTCAAGGTCCTGCCAGCGATAGATCGCAAACGACAGCATCCAGCTCAGGAGGAATACGCCGACGACGAGATAGCCGAAGTTCGCAAGGCTCGCGTTGAGGCCGGCGATCGCGCTCCAGAAGGCACCTTCCAGCCCGAGCTTGTCGGCGATCAAGCCAAGCGCCTCGATCCCGCCGATCATCAGTGCGACCACCACGGAAATGGCCGTGATGGTCAGGTTGTACCAGATCTTCCGGATCGGATTGAGAAATGCCCAGCCATACGCGCCGACCATCAATACGCTGTCGGTGGTATCGACGAGCGTCATACCGGCGGTGAACAGGACCGGGAAGATCATCACCGTGCCGAAGCTGAGCCCGCCAGACGCCTGCCCGGCGGCCACAGTGAAGAGGCTGATTTCGGTCGCCGTATCGAAGCCGAGACCGAACAGGAGACCGATCGCGAACATCTGCCAGCTTGCCGTCACCATGCGGAACAAGGGTCGCAGGATGCGGGCGATTAGACCGCGACCGGAGAGCAGCAGATCGAGTTCTTGCTCGCCGACGTCTTCCCCTCGCCGCGCCCGCTGAAAGCTGCGCCAGACGCTTCGCAAGATGACCAGGTTGATGGCGGCAATCGTCAGCAAGAAGAAGGCCGATGCTCCCGTCCCGATGATGCCGCCGACCACTTTGAACTCCTGGAATCGACCCTGCAGCGCGAACGCGGCCGCGGCGATGGCTCCAACGGCCAATGCGATCGAAAGCGAATGACCAAGCGAGAAGAACAAACCGACCGCAAGCGGACGTTTCCCGTCCTGCATCAATTTCCGCACGACATTGTCGATGGTCGCGATGTGATCGGCGTCGACGGCGTGTCGAAGGCCCAGTACATAGGCCAAAAGCGCGGTGCCGAGCAGCGTCGGCCGGTCGGAAAGCGCGAGGATGGCCCATGTCCAGGCGAGGACATTGATCGCCAGCAGGAAGGCATAGAGCGAGACGACTCTCGTGCGCGAGGCGGCCGATGCGTCATCGACCGCCAGTTTCAGGTATCTGAGCATCACATTCGTTCCGCTAAAACTGCCAGTGCGCGCGGGCGGCAAAGATGTTGGCGGGGCCCCGGTCGGCGTTGTAGCCGGGGTTGGCGACGAATTGATAGTCGAAAGCAAGCCGCGTCGAAGGTGTCAGAGCGTAGCTGTAATAGGCTTCGAGAATCTTCTCCGTACCATGGTTGGCGAGTTGTCCGTCGCCGACCAGGATACCGAGCCCGCCGGCGTTCAGGAATGCGACGTGAGCGCTGCCGATTTCGTTGACGACGCCCGCAATGCCGATCGTATCCTCCGGCCGTCCCCATGATTTGCCCCTGATCGAAACGCCGCCCTGGATGGTGCGGTCGATATCGGTGAAATCCCATGCCTCCTTGTGGCCGTCAGCCCAGCCAGCGCGCAAGAAGAGTCCGAGATTGTCGTTGACCTGCTGTTCGATATTCAGGCTGACGCCAGGCCTGCTGGTGTAGGTGCGCACAGCATTGATGTCCGCTGGCTGCGCGGTCGCCTGCGCAAGCGCCACCGCGTCGGAATACTCGCCCATGCTGCCGCGTTCCAGATACGCCGTGACCTTGATCTTGCCGGGCTGGGCCCACAATTCGTGCCGCTCCTCGAGTTCGCCGACGATTTCGAAATTGGAGAAAGTCGGATCGAGCGCGTAGCCGGTGGGCGTGTTGCCGCCGGCCGGCGCGTTGGAGAGGTCGAAGATTCCAGCGCGAACCGTCCAACGTCCGGTGTACCACTCGGCAGCGGCGCCATAGCTGTAGCCCCAGCCGTCGCCCGCGTAGTCGAAGGTGCCGGCATTGATCAGCGACCAGTTGAGGAAGTCGACCTTCGGGTTGTTGGCGTATTTGTTGGTGTCGAAAATATCGGCGATGCCAAACCGCCCCATCGTGAAGACCAGGCGCTCGGTGCTGCGCGTGCCCGCGAACTGGTAGAAATCGTCATCGACCTTTTCGGTCGCGCCGATCCTCTCGGTGTCACCGCCGAGATTGATGGTTTGCCGCAAAAACGCGCGCTGCATGCGGGCATAGGGATAGGCCGAGCCCAGCTTATAGGACTCGCCGCTGGGGAAGCCGGCGACGCCGTGGGTGTCTCCGAAACCGAAACCCTGATCAATCTCCGGGTTGGCCCAGAACTCGGCGCCCTGCCACAGTTTGACGCCGGTCGACAGTGTGAGGTCGAAGGTCTCGCGGCTCGTTCCGCCTCCGGGCAGGCTGTTGGTGCCTTCGTAGGGCGAGTGGAAGGCCGGATAGGTCTGGTTGACGAAGGTGGCCTGGCCGTGGACGGCGAAGATATCGAGCGCAGGCACGAAGCGCGATGGCGAATAGGCTGCCGGGCGGGAGGGATCGTCGAAGTGGTAGTTCAGGCCGAGGCGGAGCTGCTGCAGCGAAAGATCGGAGCTGATGCGCTGCCCCGACTGCTGATAGTTGACCGCCTGGTTCGGGAAACCCGTCCACAGATACTCGGCTTTGAGCGTCCAGCTCGGCGCGACGGGCATTTCGACGCCGGCGCCCGCAACCCAGCCGAACCGCCATAACAAGCGGGATTCGTCGACTCCCGGCCCAAGCTGCGTCAGGTCCTGGCTGTTAAAGCTCCAGGCAAAGCCGCCGGTCGCATAGAACAGCCAATTGCTGGGTGCGTAGCCGACGCGCGCACGTAGCGTGCCGGACGACAGCATCGTCTCGCTGTAGGAGACCGCACCGAGCGTCGGCGAGGTGAAATTGGCGACGCCGCCGGTGGAGAGCCCGGACAGATCCTGGAAGGTCGGGAACGTCGCGTCGGCCTCGACGCCGAGCACGCCCCCGTTGCGCAGCATGCAATTGTAGCCGCCCTGCACACCCATCAACCAGCTGCCGCTCTCGTAAAAAGCATCGGGCGCACGATACATCGAGAGCGAGCCCGACACGGGGGGTGCGCCGGGGGTCGTCGCATTCGCAGTCCAGCTCGAATTGCCCGTTGCAAGCCCGACATGACCGCCGACATAGAAGCCGGTCCAGTCGTAATCGTGGGGCAGCGGTGCCCTCACAGCCAGGTCGTCCGCGAAGCTTTGCGAGGCGATAAAGGCCCCAGCGCTGCAACCGTAGGCCAGCAACGCGTTCCCGACAAAAAACTTCAGACGACGCAATTCGACATGCGTACCCAAGGCGGGCCCTCCATCCGCGAGACAACCTTCATCGTGTCGTCATCGCAGCGAAGAACCGCCCCAAACGCGCGCACCGCACGCCGGATGGATGACTGTTCAGGCCGGTCTCCTGACTCGCGGGTCGATGCTCTGTTTCCGCCTTCCCGGGCGAGATTGGCCCAGTGGCACGTTGGAAAGGAGCTCACCGCCTACAGTTGCGGGCGCAGTTGTGGATTTGGCCGAGGGCCTTACCACATTCCCATCTCGCTGATCTCTCAAGACCAGCGAACCTGAACGCCGCCATCAATGGGAGACGTGATTCAATATGTCAACGGCCCAGCGCGCTGCTTGCTTAGAAGCTTTCCAGAATGGAAACGCGCGCTCGCGATGTGAGCGCAACCTCTCCCACTCACGCGGGCGGCGGCGCTTCAGGCGCTGGCTCTCGTCCGAGGAAATAGCTCTGCAGCGCCGGCACGACCACGAGCAGCATCAGCGGCCCGATCAGCATTCCGCCGACGATCACGGTCGCAAGCGGTCGCTGCACCTGGCTGCCGATACCGGTGGACAGCGCTGCCGGCAGCAGGCCGATGCAGGCCGACAAGGTCATCATCAGGATCGGCCGCATCTGCTGGTCGACGGCCATGAACATCGCATCGGCCGGCGTCACGTTCCTGGCGGCGACCCGATAGTAGCCGTGGATGATCAGGATGCCGCTCATGACCGACACGCCGAACAGCGAGATGAAGCCGATCGCGGCCGATATGCTGAAATTCAATCCGAACGCATAAAGCCCCAAAATGCCGCCGCTGATCGCGAACGGAAGCCCGAGCAGCGCCAGGAAGCTGTTGCGGAACGAATTGAACAGGCCATAGAGCAGCACCATGATGAAGGCGAAGGTGATCGGGAGAATGATGGCAAGCCGCTTCTTGGCCTGCTGCAGCCATTCAAATTCGCCGGCCCAATCGATGCGATAGCCGGTCGGCAGCTTCACATTGCGGGTGATCCGCTCCTGCGCCTCCTCCACCGCGCCCGCGAGGTCGCGGCCGCGCACGCTGAATTTGATCGGCACAAAGCGCTGGTTGCGCTCGCGGAAAATGTAGGAGGCGCCGGTATCGAGCGTGATGGAGGCGAAATCGCTGAAGGGAACGTAGGCGTTGCCCGCCGGCGTCTGAACGCCGACCTTGATGTTGCGTACATTGTCGATGTTGGTGCGATATTTCGGATCGAGCCGCACCACGACGCCGAATTGGCGGTCCGCCTCGAGAAGCGTGGTCGCGGTCGTTCCGCCCAAAGCGGCCTGGACGACGGCATTGACGTCGCCGACGTTCAGGCCGTAGCGCGCGGCCTTCTCGCGGTCCGGCTTGATGTTGAGATTGGGCTGCCCGAGCACCCAGAACGCGCCGAGATCGGTAATTCCAGGCACCTGGGCCATCTCGGCCATCGCCTCCCTGGCGATCTTCTCCAACGTCACAAGATCAGGCCCCACGATCTTGATGGAGTTGGCGCCTTTGACGCCGGACAGCCCTTCCTCGACATTGTCCTGGATGTACTGCGAGAAATTGAAGTTGATGCCGACGAATTTCTCCGAGAATTCGTGCTGCAGCTCCTCGACCAGCTTCTCCTTGGTCAATCCGGCCGGCCATTCCTCGAAGGGTTTCAGCGGCACGAAAAACTCGGCATTGAAGAACCCGGCGGCATCGCTGCCATTGTCCGGACGGCCATGTTGCGAGACCACCGTGATGACCTCGGGATGGCGCAGCAGGATCTCCCTGATCTGGTTCACGATCGGCATTCCCGCCTCGAGCGACAGCGTCGGCGGCATCGTCGCGCGAATCCACAGATTGCCCTCTTCGAGCGTGGGCAGGAATTCGCTGCCGAGACGCGAGCCGAGAAAGCCGCTGATGCCGAGGAAAATCAGACCGGCCACAATGGTGATTGGCCTGTGGTTCAGCGACCAGCGCAGCACCGGCGTATAGATCCGCCGCACGCCACGCACCAGAAGCGTCTCGACTTCGCTGACATGCTCGGGCAGCAGCAACGAAGCAAGACACGGCGTCACGGTGAATGTCGCCACCAGCGCTCCCACCAGGGCATAGGCATAGGTGCGCGCCATCGGACCAAAGATCTGCCCCTCCACCCCCTGCATGGTGAATAGCGGGATGAACGCTGCGACAATGATGGCGGTGGAAAACAGCACCGCCCTGTCGACCTGAAGGCCGCTGATCAAGATCAATCGCAGCCGGTCCGTCCACAACGGGTTGCTCGACGCAGACCCGGCGCCTGTCGGATCGGCGCCCCAGCGTTTCTCGGCGAGTTCGACCAGCAACAGCTCTTTTTCCTCAGGACTGGCCTGGAGATTGCGGTAGACGTTCTCGACCAGAATGACCGCGGAATCGACGATGATGCCGAAGTCGACGGCACCGACCGACAGCAGGTTGGCGTCCTCGCCGCGGATCACCAGGATGATGATGCTGAAAAACAGTGCGAACGGAATATTGGCGCCCACGATGATGGCGCTGCGCAGGTCGCCGAGAAACAGCCACTGGATGATGAAGATCAACAGGCAGCCGAAGATGAGGTTGTGCAGCACTGTATTCGTGGTGACGGCCACCAGCGTCGAGCGGTCATAGAAGGGCACCAACTTCAGGCCCGGGGGGAGACTGCCGTCGGTGTTGATCTTCTCGATCTCGCTGCGGACGCGCTGGATGACGTCATTGGTGTGCAGCGTGCGATTCATGATCACGATCGCCGCGACCACGTCGTCATCATGGTCGCGGCCGGCCTTGCCGAGCCGCGGCACGTAGCCCACCGACACCTTTGCGATGTCTTTGACAAAGATCGGCAGGCCGCTGGTCGAGGACAGCATGACGTTCTCGATGTCCCGGACCTTGTAGCCCTGGGTCAAATCCGTCTCGCCGCCGCTGTCCATGAGGCCGACGCCGCG
>Ga0070738_10004705_pt1 | contig 15975 bp, 13 predicted proteins | sample Coa_R2_2_FD_66446 | JGI IMG/M metagenome (GOLD analysis project Ga0070738, IMG submission 66446) | Surface soil microbial communities from Centralia Pennsylvania, which are recovering from an underground coalmine fire - Coalmine... | ecosystem: Environmental > Terrestrial > Soil > Unclassified ...
CGTTAGCAGAGCAGCAGGGATTAACCGCAACCTTCATGCCTAAACCAGTCGGCCATCTGACTGGCAATGGGGCGCATGTCCATATGAGTTTGTGGGACGATCGCGCGAATGTGTTTGCCGACGCTGCCGATGAAGCAGGGCTTTCGCCGCTGGCGTATCAATTTTTAGGCGGTGTGTTAAGTCATGCGCGTGGATTGGCCGCTCTCTGTACTCCGACTGTGAACTCCTACCGGCGACTGGGCGCAACGACCACGAGTTCAGGGAGCACCTGGAGTCCTCGCTATGTGTCGTACGGCGGCAACAACCGGACGCACATGATTCGTATTCCTGAAGGTGGGCGCTTTGAATGTCGGTTGGTGGACGGTGCGGTTAATCTCTACCTCGCGCAGGCCGGTCTATTGGCGGCGGGTTTGGAAGGGATAGAGCAAAATCTCACTGCTGGCAAGCGCATTGACGAGAATATGTTCGTCCGTGGCTCGGAGTTTACCGATCTGCAAACGCTGCCCACCAGTCTCCTCGAGGCGCTGCGCTGTCTGGAGCAGGACAACCTGCTGATGGCGACGCTGAACGAAGGTGCCAAGACCTACCTCGATTTCAAATATCAAGAATGGGATAGTTACAGCGCCGACGTGACGAACTGGGAATTGCAGCACTATGTGAATTGCTAAGAGTCAAAGCCAAGATGGTATGGTTGTGTATCCCTGTTGCTTGTGGGTTTCATGGCACGATCGGTACACGCAAACGATTCAAGCGATCTGCCGCTCAGATCATTGCCTTTGCATGCGGCCATTTCGGAGCAGTTACGATCGCAAATCGACAGCGGCAAATACGCACCGGGAGGACAACTGCCCAGTGAACACCAGTTGATTGAGCAGTTTGGGGTCAGTCGGATTACAGTCCGGCGCGCGATCGCCAATCTGGTCAACCAGGGGCTGGTGACGGCCCATCGGGGCAAGGGTGTCTTTGTCAACGAGCAGCGGAAAGTCATTTATTCACTGTCTAATCCGCTCGTATTTATCGACGAAGATATGGCGCGGCAGGGCGTAACGCTCTCGATTCACAACCTGGTTTTTGAGCCACAGCCAGCGCCCGAAGCGGTTCAACACCGACTCCAGCTTCCCGATGGTAAGCAGACTGTTTACTTTCAAAAAAAATGCATTTTGGTAAACCAAATCCCGATCGCGGTGGACAGAACCCATATCCTCGCGGATCTGGGCACGACTTACGCTCAGGCATTGCAGTCCCAGATGACCTTTCCAACGCTGGAGCAAAACGGTGTCGCGATCGCCCGGATTGAAGCGACGCTGGAGTCAACTCACGCCGATCACGAACTCACTGAGTATCTTGATGTGCCGTTAGGCAGTCCCTTATTGGTCTATCGCTATACCGCGTATACCAGTCGGGGCACCCCGATTGTTTGTGGCGAAACCTTGTCTCGCGGCGATCGGCTCTGCTACTCCGTTGTCTTGACAAAGCAAGTCTCTTTATCAGGGTGAGATGAAAGCAGCGGGAGAAAGGAACAGGGGACTAGTTTAAGCGTTGAGCTACATTTGAGCGCTAAGTTACAGCGTTTTCACTGGCATTTCCCTCACCCGTCCCCGTCCTGAATTCTGGCTTGCAAAAGCGTAATGAGCTACACAGTTGTTCACAGTACAACTTGTTATAACTAGTTGTATGACATTGGGAGAAGGAACCGTGTGCGGGATTGCTGGCATCATCTATCGTCATTCGCGTGATTACAGCCGCTTAGGATCAGATTTGCTCACCCTGATCCAACCGTTGGAAAGTCGTGGGCCGGATTCCAGTGGCGTGGCGCTTTATCACAGTCACCAGCCCTCATCGGTGTTCACGATCGTGCTCCGAGGTCAAGGCAAGTCGCGCTGGCAGGATGTCTTGCAGTGGTTTGAAGCGATCGCGCCTGTGGCACAAACGGCAGCAATTACAAACGGACAGCGCATTCGGCTGGATCTGAGTGGGCTAGAAGGGCTGGATCTGACCACTGTCCGGTGGGGCTTTCGGCAGCAGTTTCCTGACCTCCATTGGGTGAGTGCAGGGTACAGTCTCGAAGTCTACAAGGAAGTGGGTGCGGTTGCGAATTTGGACAACGCCTACGGACTGCATGACTTTTCGGGTAGTCATGGGATTGGGCACACGCGCATGGCTACCGAGTCGGCGGTGGACACGGATCACTGCCATCCTTTTACCGCTGGCACGGATCTGGCGATCGTGCACAACGGACAGATCTCAAATTACTATCGCTTACGGTTTCAGCTTGAGCGATCTGGCGTCATCTTTGAGACCGACAACGATTCGGAGCTGTTAGCGCACTATATTAACTACCACTTGCAGCAGGGAGAAGCGCTCGAATCGGTTCTATATAGACTGTTAGATGTGGTGGATGGCACCTATACTTTTCTGGTTGCCACCGTTGATTACGTTGGTCTGGTGCGCGATCGCACAGCAGCGAAGCCAGCCGTCATCTACGAGACTGAGAATATGGTTGCGATCGCCTCGGAATACCGCGCCTTGCTCAATCTGCCAGATTTTAACCCCAAGGCTACCGTGCGTGAGCCAGACGCTAGCGAGATCAACATCTGGTCTACGGCGACTGGCCTCAAGCTCGCTCCCCCCCTCTCTAAAGCGTTGCTTTAATTCACCGATCCCTTCAACCGCTCGATCGCCCGCGTCCATTGCCCCCTCTTGCTATGTCTAACTCTGTCACAATCACCAAAACAACGATTGACTGTGCCCAGTTCAGCACCCGTGAGATTAATCAACAGCTCAAGGCGCTGGCGGCTGAAGGTGTACAAGAGATTACGATCCTGAACCCACAGGGACGACACAACCTGGGTGTGGGGTTAGAAGCGCCTGTCACTGTCCGCTTCCAGGGGCCAGTTGGCTATTATTGCGGTGGGCTGGGCGATGGCATCCGCTTTACGATCGACGGCACCTGCGGCTGGTCGGTCGGTGAAAATTTGATGTCGGGACAGATTGTAGTGCAGGGCAATGCATCCGCGATGGCAGCCGCTTCGGCTCACGGGGGCGTTGTTTGCATTCTGGGGGATGCTGGTCCTCGTGCGGGCATTTCACTCAAAGGCGCAACGCTCATTGTGACGGGTAGCGTGGGTCACAGCAGTGCATTTATGATGCAGCAGGGGCGCATGATTGTTTGTGGCGATGCTGGCCCCAATTTAGGGGATTCCATTTACGATGGCGAAATTTTTGTGGCAGGCGCGATCGCGTCGCTCGGTGCCGACGCCAAACTTGTCCCGATGACTGAACAAGACTGGCAGGTGCTCACTACAGAGTTAGCGCCCTGGGGCATCACAGCCAAAGTTCATCCCTTCAAAAAAATTGTTTGTGCACAGCAGCTTTACCATTTCCAGGCCAAAGATTTCTCGAAATGGAAGGATGCGTATTGAGCGTTTGGCTGTTGTAGAGGCATTTGATGAACGGTTTCCTCGATCCGACGGCGTCGATCGCCGTTGCCCTTCAACCGGGTGCCGGGGTGAATCCAAACGCTGACCCAAATTCAATATTTGACCGATTTGCGTCGTCCTGAGCTTTCTGACTAACACGACCAGTCCCATCTCCACCCTGAACCCTCTCATGGAACCTCGGATTCTCTCTACTAGCAGCACCTTTAATCCTGAAGCGATTCATGCCATTCAGGAACGGGCCGAATTGGGGCGTTACGCCATTCGTGGCTTCGGTGCCTTTCGCAATTTGCCGCGGTTTGATGATCTGGTGTTCCTCACCGCCTCGCTCACGCGCATGCCGCTGGAAGGCTACCGGGAACGCTGTGAAACCAAAACGGTTCTCGGCAGTCGGTACGCCAAGCGCCCGATCGTGCTGGATATTCCAATTACGATCGCCGGGATGAGCTTTGGTGCGCTATCTGAAAATGCGAAAGTGGCGCTCGGTCGCGCGGCAACCTGGCTCGGCACTTCGACGACAACTGGCGACGGCGGCATGTTGCAGGCTGAGCGCGAGGCATCGGCAACGCTGGTTTACCAGTGTCTACCATCACGCTATGGCTTTAACCCTGCGGATTTGAAGCAGGCAGACGCGATCGAGATTGTCGTTGGGCAGGGCGCAAAGCCCGGTGGCGGCGGTCTACTGATGGGCCAAAAGGTCAATCAAGTGGTGGCTGGAATGCGGACATTACCAGAGGGTGTGGATCAGCGATCGCCCTGTCGCCATCCCGACTGGATTGGCCCCGACGACTTGCGGATCAAGATCGAAGAGCTGCGTGAAGCCACCGACTGGGAGATTCCGATTTACCTCAAAATTGGCGCTACTCGGGTTAAAGACGACGTAAAGCTGGCCGTCAAAGCGGGCGCAGATGTCATTGTGCTGGATGGGATGGAAGGCGGTACGGCGGCAACGCAGAGCGTCTTTCAGGAGCATGTGGGCATCCCCACATTGCCTGCGGTCGTGCAGGCGGTAGAAGCCCTCAAGGAAAGTGGCGTTTACGGTGAAGTGCAGCTTATTATTTCGGGTGGTATTCGATCGGGGGCTGATGTGGCCAAAGCGCTGGCCTTGGGAGCCGACGTGGTCAGTATTGGCACCGCCAGCCTGATTGCTATGGGCTGCAACAAGCCAATTTACGTTGAGGATTATCATAAACTCGGTACGGAACCGTATCACTGCCATCACTGTCATACGGGCCTTTGTCCAGTAGGCATTGCGACGCAGGATGAATCGTTAATGGCGCGTTTGCCGATCGAAGAGGCCGCCACTCATGTCGCTAACTATTTACAGGCACTCGTAATGGAAACACAGGCGATCGCGCGTGCCTGTGGCAAGTCCGATGTTCACAACCTGGAGCGCGAAGATCTGGTCGCGCTGACCCTGGAAGCGTCGGCAATGGCAAAAGTACCGCTGGCAGGTACCGACTTTATTATGGGTCAGTAAGCCGTGTGCCAATTTTGATACTGCCATTGCCAGTAGAAATTTGAGGAACACTTTTGCTCGCCACACATCGTAATAGGTAGTTGTTGTGGTGATCAAAATTTTATGCTTCACAGACCGAAGGTTCGATCAACTTCTGCGTTAGTAGCAGCTTTTGCAACTGTAAGCAGCGCTTTGGTGCCGCTGGCAACCTCTGCTCCAGCTTCAGCGCAGGCCACTTTCGCCGATGTCCAGGGTAACTGGGCTCAATCATGCATTGTCTCTCTGACGCAACAAGGCATCATCAGCGGGTATCCAGACGGTACGTTCCGCCCCAGTTCGCCTGTTACCCGTGCAGAATTTGCCTCCATGGTGGGCAAAGCGTTTCCTAATGTTGCGCGATCGCGCAACGCTGTTCGCTTTGTGGATGTCCCTTCCAACTATTGGGCTTATAGTGCCATTACCACCGCGACCCAGACAGGCTTTTTATCTGGCTATCCCGGTAACGTGTTTAACCCGGCGCAAAATATTCCGCGGGCGCAAGTGCTTGTGGCGCTGTCAAGCGGGCTGAACTATACCCCCGCTCAATCGGTGGCGACAACGCTGAATGCCAGCTTCTCTGATGCCGCCGCCATCCCGGCCTATGCCCAGACAGGGATTGCCGCCGCAACTGAAAGACGCCTTGTTGTGAACTACCCCGATGTTCGGACGCTCAATCCGAACCAGCTTGCTAGCCGTGCGGAAGTATCAGCATTCCTCTGTCAGGCATTGGCAGGTACGGGCCAAACGGCCTCTACCATTCCAACGCAGTACATTGCTGGTGCATCGGTCGCTTCGAGCAGTGAACTGCTGGCAGGTACGTCCATTCCTGTGAAATACTCAGCGGCGCAGCGGATTATCGTCGCGCCAACGGAAACCGCACCCGTGACCCTGACGGTCGCTCAAGACATCCGGAACAGCCAGGGCACTGTGGTGATTCCGGCAGGCAGCCAGGTCATTGGTCAACTGCAGCCCGCACAAGGTGGATCCCAGTTTGTTGCGAGCCAGGTGATTGTGAATGGTCGCCAGATCGCACTGAACGCGACATCGAACGTGATCCAAAATACGCGTAACGTTCGTGATCCAAACTTTGGCACCATTCTGGGCGGTGCAGCGATCGGATCAGCGGCATCAGCAATCATCCAGGGTGTTACAGGCGATAAGACCATTACGGCTCAAACCACAGTCCTGGGCACTGTACTGGGATCTGCGGTAGGCGCGAATCAGAATCGGAATCTTGGCAGTACGATTCGTGATGCGGCGATCGGTGCCGCGTTGGGTGCTGGCGTTGCTGGCATCACGGGCAACCGCACCATTACGCCACAAAAGGTCTTCACTGGAGCTGGGGCTGGAGCAACGCTGGGCGGTATCCTTGATCGCACTGGCAATGGCACTGTAGTTGTCATTAATCCCAACTCAGACCTGACGTTGACCGTTAACAGTAACGTTGCGCTCTAGCCACTGGCCTGAAAGCTACGTTTAACGTCAACGAATAACACCACAAACTTGGAAGGGCAGGGGGCACCTTGCCCTTTCAAAGATCTGGGGTGTTCAATCAACCCATTACCAGCCGTAGCGTTCAGTCTCAAGCCGACGGTGAGCGCAATCAACGACTATTTTAGTTTTATATAGGATAATTATTGCGGCTCCCATTTAAGCCGCAACGGTAGGTTGGGAAGGAAGTCAGGCGTCAGGCCGCGTCACATGATTGACTGCTGGTTTCTGGCTCTGCCCTCAGGGAACCATCCCGCTTGATAGCGGTAGCCTGACTGCTATAACCACGATAGCTGGATTGGTTCAGCGGTTTCCAAGACGACTCGCTCCACGGCTCCTCTCTGATACATGGGTGTTCTGTGACGACCGACAAACCGTGGTGAGACGCCTGCTTTTTCCAGTCGCGATCGCGCCTGCTTTCCCGAACAGCCCAGGATCAGCGCCGCATCGCCCAGAGGCAACCACTGTTTCACAAAGCGAGCAAGCAGACTCTCGTCTGATTCATTTTGCACTTCTGTCAGCAGATGCTTGGCCAGAAGCCAGCAGGCGATCGTGTCAGCTTCGGCCCGATGAGATTGGCCAACGGGAAACTGAAAGTGCTGCACCAGATCGGGTAGGCTGCGCGAGGGCAGATCGGGCAGCATGAGGCGGGCCAGAATGACAGTGCAGAACTGTTCAATGGGCGATCGCGAGAAATTGATGCCTTGATGCCCAAATTCAGCCCGCAGAAACGCATAGTCAAACGACAGATTGTGGGCGGTCAGCACGCCGGTATTGAGCAGTGGTAGGTATTGATGCCAAACAGTCTCAGCAAACGGCGCATGATCAACCATGGCCTGAGAGATGCCTGTAAACCGCGTGATCATATCCGGCACAGGCACCTGCGGATTGACCAGATGGGTCTGCTGGTGCTGAATACCATCTGCCAGCGTTGCCTGTAGTACTGAGACTTCAATCACCCGCCCCACGGTTGGCCGATGTCCAGTTGTTTCGACATCCACTACGGTTAGAGGGGCCTGACTAACCCGGCGATAGAACGCCAGAAGATCGGTTGAAAGCACGGGAGAAAATTGCCTAAAGACAGCAGTAGGGTGGGCATAGCCCACCCTACTGCTTACTGATTATAGTCAGCAACACTCAATGCGGACACCTCAGGATTGCCAATGGATGCAGAATGTAATTCTCTGTGCCGGAACCTAGCAATTCCATGTCTCGACACAGCCTTACACTTTACAGGTGATTTAATCCGCAATCCTTGGGGTTGTTCCTGATGCGCTGATTAATTAACGATCGAGCGATGGCGATACTTTGTTCTCACTATTGCCGGCGCTGCGACCCCGCTTGACGGGTTTGGGCTTCGGTGACCCATTACCGGTCGCTGGCTCATCCACATGATCCTGATTCGAACGCATCCAGGCAGGACGGGTCTGGTCATAAGCCATTTGGAGCGCTGCCGCTGCGATCGCGTGCGGTTCGTATTCCTCGGATAGTTGAGCCACGATCGGTAAGAACGAAGCCATGCGTTCACCCACCAGCGCTTCCCGAATTTGATCCTGAAGTTTTTCCAGTTGACGCGCTTCAATCTGAGCCCGCGTTGGAATCGACACGATCTCCAACCGCTGCTTCATGTGGTACTCAATATCGCGCAGTTTGCGACGGTCAAGCGGATGGACGAGCGAAATCGCTGTGCCTTCCTTGCCTGCCCGCCCCGTGCGTCCGATGCGGTGGACATAATTTTCCACACTATCGGGCAGATCGTAGTTAATCACGTGCGTCAAATCATCCACGTGGATGCCACGGGCAGCAATATCTGTCGCAACCACCCAGCGAACCTGGCGCTGACGGAACCGGAGCAGCAGGCGTTCCCGCTGCGTCTGGCTGAGATCACCGTGGTACTCATCCACGCTATGACCGGCTGCTTGCAGCTGGCTGGTCAGCTCGGCGGCGGCTTTCCGGGTACGGACAAAGATCAGGGCTGCTTCCGGGTCTTCCAGTTCCAGAATGGGCTGAAGGGCACGTGCCTTCGTCCAGCCACGGGGGATCATGTACGCAACTTGATTGATGCGGGTTGGGGCTGTCTTGGGCTGTTCGATCGTCACTGTGATAGGCGATCGCAGGAATTTCGTCACCAGCTTGCGAATCGACGGATCCATCGTAGCCGAGAAGAACGCGGTTTGACGCTCGATCGGTGCCTGGTTGAGAATTTTCTCAACATCTTGAATAAAGCCCATATTGAGCATTTCATCGGCTTCGTCCAGGACTAACCAGCTCAACTGATTCAGCTTTAGATCGCCGCGGCTGAGAAGGTCGAGTACCCGTCCGGGCGTGCCCACCACAATCTGAGCACCCCGTTCGAGGCGCGAAATTTGCTGGTCGATGGCCTGTCCACCGTAGATCGTGGCAATTTTCAGGCGACGATCGTCAACAAAGCCACGAATGGCCTGCCCGACCTGCATGGCCAGTTCTCGTGTGGGGGTCAGAACTAACGCCTGAACCGCAGGCAATTTGATGTCAATGCGTTCCAGAATCGGGAGTGCAAATGCGGCTGTTTTCCCAGTCCCTGTCTGTGCCTGCCCGACGACATCACGGCCACAAAGAAGATGTGGAATGGCTTGGGCTTGAATGGCGGTAGGCACGGTGAACCCGAGGGATTCGAGGTGCCGAATGCGAGCTTCCGAAAGTCCGAGACTATTGAACGAAAGGGTCATTGAATCTCCTAGTTAAGAATGAGTAAGAGAGAGAGTTGCATGTGAAAGATTTGAATGTGAAAAACCGGGGTGTGTCATGCCATACCCACACATTCATCCTGATTGCCTGACTCAAGGCACGGCCAACGGCTGCGTGTGAAGCAGATCACTTGCCGTCGCGACATGTCCGTAGAGGTCATACACATCGGCATCAGCGATCGCGACTGGCACAAGTGAGCCTAACCCAGCAACACCTTGGACATAGACCAGCCCATCGACTTCAGGTGAAAATCGGGCTGATCGCCCAATTAGTTCACCCGTTTCCGGGTTTTCCTGCTCAATCAGCACATCGACGACCTTGCCGATTTCGGCCCGGTTTCGCTTGAGCGAAATTGGCTGCTGGATCGTCATCAGCGCATCCCGGCGATCGTCCATCACCGATTGGGGAAGCTGATTTGGCAAATCATACGCGGGTGTTCCTTCCTCCGGTGAAAACGTGAACACCCCCACATGATCAAACTCATGCCGCTGGACAAACTCCAGCAGATGCTGGAAATGGTCATCGGTTTCGCCAGGGAACCCAACGATGAAGGTTGTTCGCAACACCGCATTGGGGATCGCTTGCTTAATCCGATCAATCACACCATCGTTTACGCGCCCCTGCCAGGGCCGATTCATCGCTCGTAGCACATCAGGGTGAGAGTGCTGGAGCGGCAAATCGAGATAGGGCAGAACGTTTGGCGTTTCTTGGATCGCGGCAATCACGCTGGGAGTGAGTCCCGTTGGATAGGCATAGTGCATCCGAATCCACGGCACATCGACTGTACCCAATGCGCGCAACAAGTCTGCTAATCGGGGTTCACCGTAGATGTCCAGCCCGTAATTTGTGGTGATCTGAGAAATTAGAATAATTTCCTGCACACCTTCAGAGGCCAATCGCTTGGCTTCGGCCACGATCGACTCGATCGGTCGCGACCGCTGGTTTCCCCGCAAGTGGGGAATGATGCAAAAGGCGCAACGGTAGTCGCAGCCTTCAGCAATTCTGAGATAGGCCACACCTTCAGTGGTTGTACGATACCGAGGCGTGGTCTCATCGGCAATGTAGGTGGGCTCGGTCGAGACTTCCTGTACCCGCTCGCCCGTTTCGGCCCGTTGGATGACACCAACAATTTTGTGATAGTCGCCTGTGCCAACAACCGCTACTGCCTCCGGCAATTCTTCTAACAGTTGCGCCTGAAAATGCTGCGCCATGCAGCCTGTGATCACAATCTTTTTATCTGCTTCGGCCAGTTCAACCAGCGTCCGCACAGACTCCTCGCGTGCGGCCTGAATGAAGCTACACGTGTTGACAATCACGTAATCAGCTAACTCTTCGTTGGCATCGACCTCGTAACCTGCTTGAACCAGCAGTCCCAGCATGTGCTCTGTGTCGATTCGGTTTTTCTCGCATCCCAAATGTGTGACGGCAATCGTTGGCTTGTTGCCCATGAAATCCTATTACTGTGGAACTAAAAAGGGTAATCGGTCGGTAAGCTGTAGCGATCGCTCATGCGACGGATTAACCCTTCGCGTCATATCCTATAGCTGCAAGCTTGTTGCCGCTATCAACTGCAATCGCCCAGATGACATTACTAGAAGTGTAGCGCAAAAACCGGAATATTACGATAGTTTGCGCAAATAGTGCCTCTGCTTTATAAACTGTAACCTTGCTGCTGTTAGCCTCATATTGCTCGTTGCCAAAGCCTTCAGCAGCAGGTCAAATCCACTGAAAGATCGCTCACCATTACTCAACACTAAACTGCGTATCGCGCAAGACCGATCGCGCTCATCTATCTTACTCCCTTAATGACTATACGTGTCCTTTAAATAAATATTGGCGATTGGCGTGGCTCAATCCAATTAGCATGCTCAATTTAGCGATCCAAGAACCAGTGTCCACGCGCATTGGGAATGCCTGGCTAAACCCTGGCAGACCGATCCTGAGGCATGGCGACAGGCATCAAGCGCATTCTTGGGAGCCGCGCAACGGCTTCTCTCCAGTCAGAAGATTCAAAGGCCCACTGTCCTGGACGGTGATTGATCGATGTCAGCGGTTGGTCTGACAGTCGGGCGGATTTTGTGGCTACCGCTTTTGATCCCCGCGCCGATCAGTCACTGAGAGCGCCAATTTATCGGTTCATATCGACTCAAAGCAGGAAAATGAGGTTGTTGTGGGCGGCTGATTCGTATTTGCCACAAATACCGGCCCGGTAAAAAGTTATGATTTTAGTCACCGACTCTTTGTAGGTTTACTCACCGACCCTTTGTAGGCGGGGCCGAATTCTTAACGCACGTGGACTTAATTCAAACCTTTAAAACTCCAAATCCCATCATTGGTGTGGTTCATCTGCTGCCGTTACCAACCTCAGCCCTCTGGGGCGGTAGCTTAAAGGCTGTGATCGACAGGGCCGAACAGGAAGCCACGGCGCTGGCATCGGGTGGCGTTGATGGGATTATTGTAGAAAATTTCTTTGATGCGCCATTTCCCAAGGATCAGGTCGATCCGGCTGTTGTCAGCGCGATGAGCTTGATTGTGCAGCGGTTGCAGCATATGGTCACGTTGCCGATCGGCATTAATGTGCTGCGAAATGACGCCCACAGTGCACTGGCGATCGCTAGCTGTACCAACGCTCAATTTATTCGCGTCAATGTCTTAACTGGGGTAATGGCTACCGATCAGGGGCTGATCGAAGGCAAAGCGCATGAGCTCTTGCGCTACCGTCGCGAACTGGGCAGCGACATCAAAATATTTGCTGATGTCCTGGTGAAGCATGCCCGTCCGCTCAGCTCGCCCAATCTCACTGTTGCCGTCCAAGATACGATCGAACGTGGTCTGGCAGACGCCGTCATTCTCTCCGGTTGGGCAACCGGTAGCCCACCGGATCTGGAAGATTTAGAACTTGCGACAGCCGCCGCCAACGGCACGCCTGTATTTATTGGCAGCGGAGCCAACTGGGAGAATATCGCAGCATTAATGCAAGCGGCGGATGGCGTCATTGCCTCCAGCTCGCTCAAGCGTCATGGTCGGCGAGAGCATCCGATCGACCCGATTCGGGTCAGCCGTTTTGTTGAGGCCACCCGTCGGAGTGTTGCCGCCAAAGTGGAGCCATCGACCGTATCGTCCGTGCCCATGCACTCTTAGAATCATGCCCACTGGTAGAATCATGCCTACTTAGAACCCAAAGTGCTTTACGCGTCGTCATGGCACTTTGAGAATGCACAGCAGCAATCTAAAATCTAGAGCCCAATATCTCAGATTGGAAGTTGTATGGGGCAAAATGAAAAAGTGACGCTACCGTCCAGGAGAAATGCTGGTTTTTGAGGATGTTTTATGTCTAAGGGTCTTGTCAGTCGCCGTCGTAATGCACCCTGGCTTCATCGCTGGTCACGCCCACTGATCGGGGCGATCGCGATTTTGGGTGCGCTCAATACCGCTTACCTGACCATCACTAAACTAACCAGTTCGGCTACTGCGTGTCCGACCGGGGGGTGCGAACAAGTGCTTTCCAGCGCCTACGCCACCGTGTTTGGGCTGCCATTGGCTTTGTTCGGCTTGTTGGCATACATCAGCATGGCCATTTTCGCCCTGGCACCTTTAGCCATTCAGGGCGACCAGCAAAAGCAACTGCGCGACAGTCTGGAGAACTGGACGTGGCTGCTGCTATTTGCGGGGGCGACGGCCATGCTGATATTCAGCGGCTACCTGATGAATATCATGGTGTCCAAGTTTGTGATTCCTTTTGGCATTAATGGCGTTTGCTACTACTGTATTGCGTCCGCCTTATTCGCGCTCAGTTTATTTGTGCTGACCCTGCTTGGTCGGTCCTGGGATGATATTGGTCAACTCTTTTTCACGGGTGTTATTGTCGCTGTGGTCACACTTGTGGGTACGCTGGCAATCTATGCCCCGATCGGCAAGACGGTTGCGGGTGCATATAACATTGCTTCTGGTAGTGGTCAGGTGTTTTTTACCGTTAAAGACACGTCTGGTGAAGCAGAGATTCAGCTTGCTCAACATCTTAAACAGGTTGGTGCAAAGATGTACGGGGCGTACTGGTGTCCACACTGTTTTGAACAAAAGAAAATTTTTGGGATTGAGGCGCTCAAAGAGTTGCCTTACGTTGAGTGTGCTCCTGATGGGAAAGATGCCCAAACTGCGGTGTGTCAGGATATTGCTGCTAAAGCCGAAAAAGAATCGGGTCGCCCGTTTGGATTTCCAACCTGGGAAATTAACGGCAAGTTTTACTCCGGTCAACAGCCGCTACAGGATCTGGCAAATGCGTCCGGGTACCAGGGACCGCGAAACTTTAAAAATAGCTTTTAGTTAAAGAGTCGAGTTTTGAGTGAGGTGAGAGCATTTGCTCGCTCAAAGCTCTTGCCGTTTTTCCATGCTTCATGGCTTCAATCGACGCGTTCTAGCTGCCAGAGAATCTGGTTTCCCTCGCGCCGAACCCGTGAGACCACCCAGTTGCGCCAAACCCAATGGTCGCCTCGGCTAGTGACAGCGCTGGCGTTGACATCCATTAAATCGGCCAATTCTGAACTGGCAATCAGGTAGCCCTTGCTGGCAATTTCATCGGCCATGTGCAGTGTATCGACTAAATCGCGGAGTTGAGCGACACGTACCTCACGAGGCAAGTTCTCGATCGAATCAGCCTGAGGATGAGAATCCATCTTTTAAGATCTAAAGGGCCGTGAATGATATTCGTTCTAAGCATAGTGCCATTGCGCTCGAATGTTCTGCAACAAAACATTCAAGTGCGTATTGGTGCTATGCAGCTAATGAACCATTTCTGCTAGAGCCTTAGCTGTTTCAGCGTCGGCGTTTTGCCCAGCGAAAAGGCACGGGCGATCGTGTCACACCGCTCATTGCCCACGTCTCCGGAGTGTCCACGCACGTAGCGCCACTGAACCTGAGGCGAGTTCAACGAGTCTAGCGCTTGCCACAAGTCTGGATTGAGAACAGGTTTGCCAGTAGCGGTTTTCCAACCCTTCTTCTTCCAGCCCTTAATCCACTGGGTAATCCCATTCTTGACGTATTCACTGTCTGTGTAGAGTTCGATCGGGTCCGTTTGTCCAGATGCCTTCAGGTACTGCAGTGCTGCGACAGCGGCCTGCATTTCCATCCGGTTGTTCGTGGTTTTGGCATCGGCTCCACCCATTTCGTGCACCGCTCCGTTGGTGAAGTAAATGACAGTACCCCATCCCCCGGGGCCAGGATTGCCAGAGCATGCACCATCGGTATAGATACGCTGAATTTTGGGTGGTTGTTGTAGCGTAGTACCTGCTTGTTTGCCAACCAATTCCCCCAGAATTTGGCGCGCGATCGCATCCTGCTCAACGTCTGAAAGCTGAGAGAGGGCGGCGATCGCTTGGTCGAGGAGTTCTGTCATGCTGGAACGATTTCGATTGTAGTTTGAGTACCCATCAGACCATTAAAGCGAATCGGGGTCAATATCTAGTTTTCGTCACCACGCTGACGTTCCGGTTCTGCCTGCGGCGGCGTTCTGTCTCTGGTTTTGTTGGCTGCTCTTCGCGATTCATCTGCGCTTCGGGTGTGCGATCGCGATCGCTCGGTTCGCCGTACCAGAATAGTCCCTCTCATACAATCTATGGGTAAGTGCCACACTCACGCCCTGGACTCAGTACATGTCACCACAAAAGGGGTTTGGAGTTGAACGCCCAGGCCTCAAGCTCATGCCTGAATCTTTCCCCATCAATGACCTTTCTGACATGCCCATCGAGCCTTAGCACTCAGGACTCAGGATCTTTAAGTACTGGGGTGGAACCTCGTCTACCAGCCAAACACCGTTGTCTGAGCAGTAGAAAGTCAACCCGGCTTGCTGCATTGCAGTCGCCGCGATCGCAAAAATCACCGGACGACCATGCCGCATTCCTACCTTCCGCGCCGTTTCCACATCTTTAGACAAATGCACATGATGCCGTGACAGCTTGAGCAATCCTGACTGTAGAATTGCAGGCACCGATTGTTCACCTGTGCCGTGATACAGCACATCCGGTGGAATCTGCGGCTGTAGTTCTAAATCAACGTCAACACTATGCCCTTGATTGGCGCGAATCCGAGTTCTGGTTTCATCAAATGCGAATCGCTGTTTATCGCTGGTAGCAACGACTGCTTCTAACTCAGTACGAGTGATGGGAAACTGATGGGCAGCACAAGCAGATAACAGATCATCGACGTTCACCCAACCCCCGATCGCCAGAGTCAGCCCAATTTGCTCTGGTGCGTGTCGCAGATGCTTACTCAGATATTTACTAATTTTGACTAATCTGGACTGCTCCACGTCCCATTACCTCACTTATCTTTATACCTTCAAACGACTCAGCACTCAGCACTGTTAATCTCCTGCGTGCAAGTTTTGAGAGCATTGCCCTTTCTCAGTTACTTGGGGCGCTCCGCTAGTGAGTTCTTACACACTCTTTCAAGGATGGCTACTTCTAAGCCCACTGCTCGCAGTAGCACGTTTCCTCTCGTACTTGTATGCAGGCTCTACAGGTCAGGGCACGCAGGAGGCATACTACATTATACTACAGCCAGGCTTGGTGCTTTTCGGGAACCCGGTGCAAGTGATCTCAAGATTTGCTAGGAAGACGGGTGCTGCTTGCGATCGCTGAAGCATCAACGCTTAAAACTGTTGAGAAATCACAAATTACATCAGAGAATGCACTCATAAGTTTCATTTACTCACATCTTTCACCAGTACATCTGCTTCATGTTTTGACCTCAATCAATTGCAGGTTGAGACCAAACGATTGCAGTAAGTGTCGTGATTGCTCAACTCGAAGCAAAAGTAAGCACACA
>Ga0070738_10004713_pt1 | contig 15956 bp, 10 predicted proteins | sample Coa_R2_2_FD_66446 | JGI IMG/M metagenome (GOLD analysis project Ga0070738, IMG submission 66446) | Surface soil microbial communities from Centralia Pennsylvania, which are recovering from an underground coalmine fire - Coalmine... | ecosystem: Environmental > Terrestrial > Soil > Unclassified ...
GGATGGTGAAGACGGTAGCGGCCCGATCGACCCGGCCACGGCTACCGATAGCAGCGGTTCCCATATGCTGGCTGCGAATGCGGACAACACTCCAGAAGGCGATGCCGCTGCAATAGACGCCGATCCCGTGCTGGCCGCACCAACCCATGCCCCTCCCCCAAACTGGATCAATATTCAACTAGCGCCTGAGAGCCATTTGCGACGCGAGTATTTTTTGCTGGTGTGGACAGCCAAGTTTCGCGGGCTGATTGTTGCACATCGACCACGATCGGCTCAGGTCAAGACCAACGCAACCAGTAGCGCAGAGGCTAATTTGCTGCTTGATCCGGGCACGATCAATGCCGTCGAGGACACCCACGAACGACGGCAGCATCTCCTCGTCATGGCGTCGTTCGATCCAGTACTGATCGAAACCGTGCTCGGTGGTCTGGCAAACGCCTCGACGGTCAACCCCGCGTCAACGGCGATCCCAGAGTCCGCGATCGCCAAGCACGAGTCAGGTCTGTCAACCCTACCCCTGGCCGAGGCAGTCCTGCAGTGGCAGCGCCACATTGCCACCCTGTTAACACCCACAATCGACCCGACAACGCTGGGGCACCTGTTTACCAAGCAGATCCAACGGCAGGAGGACGCCTGGCAGCGAAACGCCAGCTACCGACGGCAGGCTGAAACGGCTGAAACGCTACAGCTTCATAATGAGGAACTGTCCAACGCGCTGCGATCGCGGGAAGACTTCATCAACACAGTTGGACAAGAACTGCGAACCCCATTAACGACCATTAAAACAGCCCTGTCGCTGCTCAACTCACCCAACCTGAAACCACCGCAACGACAGCGCTACATGGATCTCATTGCGCAGGAGTGCGATCGCCAAAGTTCGCTGATCACCAGCCTGCTTGATCTGGTGCAAATCGATCAGGTAGCCGATCAAACAGTCCTTCAATCCATTCGAGTTTCTGACGTGGTGCCGGGTGTCGTCAGCACCTACCAACCCTTGGCCGAAGAGAAAGGGGTGAGGCTGGCCTACACGGTTCCCGAAGATCTCCCGGCCATCGCGTGCATGGGCAACTGGCTCAAGCAGATTGTGATTAACCTGCTGCACAATGGCATCAAATTTACACCCCAAGGCGGACAGGTATGGGTCCGCGCCAAGCAGCAGGGCAACTACATTAACCTGGAGTTTCGTGACACAGGTATTGGCATGGCTCCCAATGAACTGCCCAAAATTTTCGATCGCTTCTACCGGATCCGGCAAGCATCGATGGAAACCACAAGCGGTGCTGGACTCGGTCTGACGATCGTCCAACAGTTAATCATTCATTGCGGCGGGTCAATTTCGGTTAAAAGCAAACCGGGCGAAGGATCAACCTTCAGCGTACTGCTACCGATCCACCCAGGTTCACCACCACCGTCCGGCCTCTAAAGCCATACTATCAGTGGGGCAGGACGCATGCGCCTGCCCCAATTCAGCCCCCAGTTAGCTCGTGAGTTAAACCGCCACCACCTGCGGATAGCCGTTTAACCGGACATCCTTCTGTTGCCAGGCCTGACCATCAAGCGCCATTTGCTCGATCAGGCTGGCCAGTCGGAGCGCTTTGAGTGCCTGCTCACCACCAACGGAAGGCTGGTTGCCGCCGCGAACACAGCCGACGAAATGCTCTAGCTCAGCGTTGAGCGGTTCGATATTGCTGGTGTAGACCTTCTCAATCAAGCCGTCTTGCCGGTAGAGCACCTGCCCGTGATCGGCGATGCAGTTTGCGGTCGTCCGCCGATGGATCAGGATTTCGTTGTTCAGGAAGTCAGCTTCTGTCAGTGAATTCTTACAGTGAGCGGCCAATCGCCGGATCTTACGATGAGTCACCTTGCTTGAGGTGAGCGTCGCAACAATCCCGTTGGCAAAGCCGAGCGTTGCCGTGACGTAGTCAAGAAAGCCAGAATCAGATGCGCGACTGCCGCTTGCCGTTAGTTTCACAACGGGTGCCGCTGCCAGTTCTAACAGCAAATCGATATCGTGAATCATCAGATCCAGTACGACCGAGACATCGTTCGCTCGATCGGCATAAGGACTCATGCGATGCGCTTCTAACGCCAGCAACTCTTCCGTCTTGAGCACTTTGCTCAACTCCTGAAAGGCGGGATTGAAGCGCTCAATGTGCCCAACCTGAAGAATGCACTGCGATTCAGCCGCCGCATTTACCAGCGATTCGGCTTCTGCAATGCTGGCCGCGATCGGCTTCTCAATCAGCACATGCACACCTGCTTGCAGGCAGGTCATGCCCACGGTATGGTGTAACCGCGTCGGCACTGCGACACAGACAGCATCCGTATGCGCGATCAGATCACGATAGTCTTCAAAAAAGCGGACGCGATATTTGCTTGCCGTATCAATTCCACGCTCAACGTTAACATCAGCCACACCCACCAGCTCAACATCCTTCAACATACTCAGGACGCGGGTGTGATGCTGTCCCATGTTGCCGACCCCGATCACGCCTACCCGAATTGGTTCGGGATGACTTCGTTGTAACTGTGCGCCCGTTAGGTGAGCGCTACCGATCTGCACACTCGAATAACCCGACGAAATGCCATTTTGCATTTCTGTACTCTCCTCCACCACCGAGAACCGACTAATCAATGACTTAGAGCCACATTAGCCATCCGAATGGTAGCATAGCGTCTCTATTTGTGAAGAATTTCAAAGCTCCAACAAGGTTCCCAGTTTTGTATTTGAATTTGTCAACTTACGTCAGGCGGAAATATTTTACCGACAATTCTTTTTAAGATTTGGAACATCTCTGGAATCTCAGCCGATGAGTGCTAGAAATTAGGGAATCATTTTGATCAGACTCGCCTGTTTTTACGCACTATTGACGTTCCGATGAAACGCTTCTCACACAACTTCGCCTCACACCTAACGCTGCGGCATGGCACCACTACCGCACTGGGTATATTGCTGTTTGTCGGTGGGTTGGCGCTGAAGCCTATCAAAATGTCCGATGCTGGCGTTCCCCGGGTTCTGGCTGGAAATGACCAGGAAAACGTGCAAGCAACGGCTGTCGCCCGCACCGAACAACGCCAAGAACAAAGTCGTCAGATTCGGCCCGAAAATTTCAGCATCGATCGCTACCCCATTACGAATCAGAACGAAAAATACTGGCGTAATTTGCTCTGGACAGCCGCTGTTGTGCAGCCGCAGGAAGAATTTGTGGCAGAGACGATCGAGCAAATCCTGGCCATGACCGTCCAATCCGGTCTTTCGGATGCCCAGAAGCGCACGATCGACATGGCCGCACGGTTTGGCATCCAGCTTTATCTCAGTAATCCCAGTCGATACGCCAGCGTTGGCGCGCAATTTGAGCAGACGATCGAGCGTAGCCCTGATCCCGACTGGGTCGCAATGTCTCTGTCTGGGCTGGCCAAGGGCGGCCTGTCACCCGACCAGATCCAGACGCTGGCAGAACGCGTCAAAGCAAGGTTTCCAAACTGGTCAACCAACGTCTCACTGTATACAACGCTGCAAGACCTGGGCGCGTTGACTGCGCCCGACTCATCGCCGCCACTGACAGATCTGCTCAACTGGACGATCGCCCCCAAACAGGTGCAAATGTATGTCCTGTGTCAGCACGATCGATCAGTACTGTGCCAGACCGTACTGAAAGACCGCAATGGTGAATTTGTGCGGCAGGCCGATGGCCAACTCTGGTCTGTGCCGCTGCTCCTGCGCTCAATTCATGACCTGAGCTGGAATTTTGTGCGCGGCGAGACGCCCCAGGGGATCTTTCGCATGGAAGGCGAAGTACCGCAGCCCGATGACGAATTCTTTCGGGCCTATGGTCAGTTTTCGCTGGTAAACCTATTTGTCCCGTTTGAAGCGGGGGCTAAACAGTTTCTACCCGGTAAACCTGGGCCGTTCAGAGGCACGTTGGCAGACTACAAGCGGCTGTTGCCCCCATCCTGGCGTAACAATTGGGCCATCCAGGAAAGCTACTGGGCTGGTAAAGCTGGCCGATCATTTTTCCGCATCCACGGCACCGGCGAATCGCCAGACTTCTTCAGCGGCAAAGACAAAAATCCCGACAGCTATAACTGGAATCCGACGATCGGGTGTTTGTCGGCACTGGAGTTATACAACGAGAAAGGACAGCTCTTGCAGGCCGACATGCCCAAAATTTTGGCGGCATTAGAGTCAGCGGGGGGCAAAAACTTTACTGGATACCTGGTAGTCGTAGATTTACCGGGGAATGGCAGTAAGCCGATCGCGATTGACGCGATCGAGACGGCCCTGCGGCGGGGTAAGTTTTCGCTCAAAGTGAGTCCTCCGGCTAAACCCACCGTGGTTCAAGGCCTGTCAACAACCAAACCGAAACCAGCCGTGGCTCAGCCGGTGCCACCAGTAGCCGCCCAGGTTTCACCCCAACCATCGGTATCCCCCCAAGCATCGGTGTCCCCCGGCGCTGCGCCACTGCCCAACAATACACCCGCGCTGGTGAATCCAGAGAATCCCGAAACGACCCAGCCGGCTCAACCAGAAATCAACCCCACGACGCGATCGCTTCCGGTAGCCTATTGAGGCGGATGCGCGATGACCGATCACCGGGTCAGTCGTCGATGGGCGGTGCAACCCACCATTCAGCACCCCGATATGACTCCCCCACCCCTCCAGTGCCCTTTCCCCGCGCCTGCCGCTCTCCCATATAATGAACTCTCAGGCCAGTTGTATTGAGGTTGATGGAGATTGACACCTGTAGAGTCGTTTGGAGTCGGTGCGAGCGATTGGTGGGGATTAACCTGGCGTTTAGTGCTGGCCACCGTAGTAGGTGGGGCGATCGGGCTGGAACGACAGACGGCTGGGAAGGCGGCTGGCCTGCGAACCCATATGCTAGTCAGTTTGGGATCAGCATTCTTTATCGTCATTCCGCTGGTAACTGGGATCGAGTCGCATTCTGATGTCGTCAGTCGCGTTATTCAAGGAATCGCGACTGGCGTTGGTTTTTTGGGAGCAGGTGAAATCATTCATCAGTCGCGGGCCGAGTCTCGGCGACCCCAGATCAAAGGTTTGACGTCTGCTGCCGCTATTTGGACTACGGCGGCGCTGGGAATTATTGCGGGGTGCGGGCTATGGCAAGCCAGCGTGATTGGTACGCTGCTGACATTACTAATTTTGCGCGGAGCGAAGCGAGCAGAGAAATATTTGCCCGTTAACCGTGATGAAGAAGAGGAATAGCGGTACCCCATGATCCGTAAACCACCCTTCTGGAGCAATTTTGGCAATGCCGCGATCGCCGCTGGTGGAGTCGATCGCCTCTGGCTACTGGGGCTGATGCTGGCCGCTGGTTTTTTGTATAGCGTGAATCTGGGTGAGTTACCCCTGCGCGACTGGGATGAAGGCACGGTAGCTCAGGTCGCACGCGAAATTTGGCGATCGCCACCCGGTTCACTGACATGGCTGTATCCCACCATTGGCGGCGAACCATATCTCAACAAACCGCCCTTAGTGCACTGGCTGATGGCGCTCATGTTTCACGTTGGCGGCGTGAACGAGTGGACTGCCCGATTACCGGGAGCCATGCTGACAGCGATCTCTGTACCGTTGCTGTACGCCACTGGTCGGGAACTGTTCTCACGTCGAACGCCTGCGATTTTCGCCGCGTTAGTCTATCTCACCCTGCTGCCTGTGGTGCGGCATGGACGGCTCGCCATGCTGGATGGAGCCGTACTGTGCTTCTTTTTGCTGCTGGTCTGCTGTTTGCTGCGGACACGCCGCGATTTGCGCTGGGCATTGGGAGTGGGGATTGCGTTTGGGTTGCTGTGCCTAACGAAGGGTATGACGGCACTGCTGCCCGCCGCGATCGCGATCGGGTTTATCCTCTGGGACACGCCGCGATTGCTCACCACGGGCTATGTCTGGCTGGGCGTGCTGGCGGGCAGTATTCCGGCGATCGCCTGGTACGGGGCGCAGTGGGCGCACTATGGGCAAGTCTTTATTGATATCAATGTGTTGAGCCAGTCACTCAATCGCGTTTCTGGCACCGTCGAGGGGCATCGCGGCCCCGTCTGGTATTACCTGCTGGAAATTGTAAAGTACAGCCTGCCCTGGCTGCTGTTTTTTCCGCAGGGTCTTTGGCTGGCCTGGGAAAATCGCAGCCTGGGTTGGGCAAAACTAGTGCTGGTGTGGACTGGAGGCTATCTCGTAGTCATCTCGTTCATGAGTACGAAACTGCCCTGGTATGGGCTACCCCTTTATCCGGCACTGGCAATGGCGGCGGGTGTGCTGCTGGCCGATATCTGGCATCCCGACGATATGTTTGGCATCCGACGATCGGACCGTCCCCGTTACCCGATCGCGTGGATGGTTGTGCTGGGTCTGGTAGCGATTGTGGCATGGGCGGCGAGCGTTTACTTTAGCAACGTTGGTTCTAGTCCCAAGCCCAGTCTCACCGTAACGCTAATCGCTCTAGCCATCACGCTTACGGCCACAACCATGCTGCTGATCGTGCGCGATTCTCAATTCATCCTGGTACTGGTCTGGGGAATGTATCTCTCGCTGGTGTTGCTGATGGCGTCGCCGTACTGGGTGTGGGAACTAGACGAAGCCTATCCAGTCAAACCCGTTGCTGATCTGATCCGGCAGGAAACGCCGCCAAACCAGACGATCTGGACCGCCTATCCTTACTACCGTCCGTCGCTGAACTTCTACAGCGATCGCCAGGTTATTCCCGCGTCCGATAATAGCAGCGCGATCCTTACCGCACTCGAAATGCACTGGCAACACGACTCTCAGCCCTATCTACTGGTGGATCCAACCACACTCAAGCAACTGACGCTCCCAACCGTCGATGTGTTGGGAGACGCGGCAGGATGGCTGTTAGTAACGCGGCAATCAACGATCGTTGATCGGTCTCACATGACAGCCAGTTTACCGCTAAAGTAATGTCTGAATAGGCGCAGTCCAGAGGCTGTAGCTTCTCTACTGGTGCAGTTCCGCAGGACTGAGAGTCGGCTGAAAGTCAAAGGAAATTGTATGGGTGGAATCGGCGAGCGAGTCGTTCAACAACTGCAACAGTCCAAAACGAAATATCCCTTGATCCTCCGCGTGGCTCCTTATCTGTGGCTACTGGCCATCGGTTGTGTCACGCTGATCTGGCACGTTGGCAGCATCGGGCTGATTGATGAGACAGAACCCCTGTTTGTCGAAGCCTCACGTCAGATGAGCCTGACCGGCGACTGGATTACCCCTTTTTTTGACGGCGAGACGCGGTTTGACAAACCACCGCTGATCTACTGGCTGATGGTCATTGCCTTTCAATTTTTGGGCGTGAATGAGTTTGCGGCTCGGTTGCCGTCTGTACTGGCAGCGTTTGCGATCGTATTCCTCTGCTTTCACACCTTACGATGCTACGGAGAGGCCGCCGTTAGACATCTAACGTCAGACATCAGTGGACAGGAGCATCCAGAGACTCCACCCGCCGCCCACAGCCCACAGCCTCAAACCGTCCTCACGAGCCATCGCCTCATCGTGTCCGCGTCGCATCTGCCCGCCTACCTGGGAGCCACAATGCTGCTCCTGAACCCCAATACCTTCTTTTGGGGACGCACCGCCTATTCTGACATGTTGCTAACAGCGTGTATTGGCGGATCGCTACTGGCCTTTTTTCTCGGCTATGCCCAACCAGACAATCCCCACCGACAGCAGCGATGGTACTTTGTCTTTTATGCCCTCATGGGGCTGGCAGTGCTGACCAAGGGGCCGATCGGGATTGTCTTACCCGGTTTAGCGATTGGTGGCTTTGTGCTGTACCTCGGCAATGGCAGAGAGTTACTGCGGGAAATGCGTTTACTTCGGGGGGGATGGGTCGTTTTGGTCATTGCGTTACCGTGGTACATACTGGTGACGCTGGCAAACGGAGACGCCTTTATCAACTCTTTTTTCGGTTATCACAACATGGAGCGGTTTACGCAGGTTGTAAATCACCATGCTGGCCCCTGGTATTTTCATTTTCTGGTTATTCTGGTTGGGTTCTTACCCTGGTCAGCGTATTTACCAGCTGCACTAGTTCGACCATTCCGGGTTGACATCAGCCGCCCATGGCAGCAGCGTCGCTACTGGCATACCCAACCACGCTTTCAGCAGTTAGGCCTCTTTGCGGCGTTCTGGTTTGTCGCGGTGCTGGGATTTTTTACCCTGGCTACCACAAAATATTTCAGCTACACGCTGCCGCTGATGCCAGCCGCGGCCATTCTGGTAGCACTGTTCTGGACGGAATATATTACCCAGGTAGCCACCCGCAGACAGCCCGGATTCATCCTGAGCAGCGTGATCAATCTGGGACTGCTGCTCGCAATGATGGGAGCTGTTCTGTATTGTCCCCAATGGCTGAGTGCCGATCCCTGGATGCCCAATCTGGGATTGCACGTTCAACAGGTAGGCTTGCCCGTGCTGGGCGGTGCCGTTTGGGGATTGACGACGATCGCCGCGATCGCGCTTGTGTGGCGACGGAGCCACTGGCTATGGCTGGCAAACCTGCTTGGCTTTATGGCATTTATCGTGCTGGTCGTGCATCCGTTTGTCATCGTTGCGGATGTCGAACGGCAGTTACCGCTGCGCGACATCGCCCAGACAGTCCTGCGGGTCAAACAGCCCACCGAAGACCTGGTCATGCTGGGGTTCAAAAAGCCCAGCCTTGTGTTCTACACCCGTCAGCATGTGACGTATCTGACGCAACCAGCCGCAGTCATAGCCTACCTTCAAACCCAACCCCGCGATCGTGTCGGTGCGCTGATCGTTGCCGCCGAACGGCCACTGGAGAAGTCCGGCCTGCAGCCCAATCAATACCAAGAAATTAGTCAGGCTGGCGTATACCACCTGATACGGGTTGCAAAGTAAAGCGACTCCTACAGGCCATCCTGGATTCATCAAGCAATACGATCCACAGGTTGGGCCCAACGTCAGGACTGACGTAGACGATCGAGGGCCGCTAATACTTCGGGCGCAAGGGCTGCAAAGCGCACGGGCATCCCTGTAAACCGGATCACCACACAGTCCTGATCACTCGCCGCTTTGTCTAAGACCTTGGCGTAAAGGTCGTCCAACTCAGTAGACGCCTGATCTGGAAGCAGCAAATTGAGTTTGAGATTGCTCAGTGGGGTGAGAAAGTGGCTCGATCGCAATTCGGCACTTTTGTCCGAGAGACTAACCAACGTCCCTTCAAACATTGTGCCGACAGCGTGTTTACCCTCCAAAACGGTGTAGCGCACCGGAATTTCCACGGTGAGCGTCACAAATTCCTCTTTTTCTTCTGGGAGGAAGAGATTGTGTTTGCCCGTAATGCCGCTGACATCGTGGAGCATAATTGGGTCTTTGATCCCTTTCGGCTCTACCTGGATCTGCCCCTTGACGTTGACAATGGCCCCAGCATCGCGAAGCGTGTCTTCTGAGATCAAAATTTGCCCACCAACGGTATACGACTCAATCCGTGCCGCCAGATTAACGTGGTTGCCAATCACCGTATATTTTGCCCGCCGTTGCGACCCGATGTTGCCGACAACGACCTCACCCGTATGAATGCCGATGCCCATTTCGAGCGCTGGTAGCCCAAGCTGCTGGTTTTGGCGATTGACCTCTACCATGGCCGACTGCATGGCGATCGCGCAGGCCACTGCCCGTTCGGAGTCGTCCTCACGATAAATCGGCGCACCAAACATCACAAAAATGCCATCCCCAATGAACTCGTTAATCGTGCCGCTATAACGAGTAATCGTGTCGGACATGGTTCCGAGGTAGAGGTTGAGGATCGTCACGACCTGTTCCGGCGGGAGTCGTTCCGAGATCGCTGAGAACCCTCGCAAATCGGAGATCAAGATTGTCACTTTACGGCGTTCGCCCCCCAGCGTCAGACCGCCCGGTGTCTCAAGCAGGCTGGCAACCACTTCATCCGTGAGATACCGCCCAAAGGTGCGTCGCATATCCGCCACCGAACGAGCGACATAGCCCGTCACGACGATCGAGGCTCCAGTCAATGCCAGGATGGGCGGCACCACGGGAATCCACCACCCTTGCAAAAACACAACGTAAGCGCCACAAATCAGGCCGCTGGCCAGCAGCAGTATATTAACGATATGCCAGGGGTGCGATCCCGATCGGTTGCTGTAACGCTGCCGCCAGCTAACGATGGCACCAATTGCGGCCCATACCAGCACCCATGCTCCTTCCCACCCATCACGCCAGGTGTATAGCGTTGGCGTCCGGCCATCGAGCGTGGCACTCAAAATCTGGCTGATCAGGTTAGCATGGATTGTCACTCCTGCCATGCGGGTGGGTTCCGCTAAATTACTGCTATAGGGGACGTAGAACAGATCTTTCAGGCTTTCAGCCGTCGCCCCAATCAGTACAATGCGATCGCGCATTACAGTCGGCGAGACTTTGTGCGCCAGCACATCGGTCAGCGTCACCGTTTGAAAGTGCTGAATGGTACCCCGATAGTTCAGCATGATCTGATACCCTTCGGCCTGAGCCTGCACGTAGCTGCCGTCGTTGGCATTCAGGGCTGGGAAGATCGTCGAGCGCAGCTTTACCTGATTGTCGGCTGTCAGTTCTGGCTGTATGTTTTGCCGCTGGAGGTAGAGCGTCGCCAGCGTAAATCCAAAGCTAAAGACATTCTCACCATCCTTGTCTTCCAGATAGATCAACCCCCGGCGAACTTTGCCATCGCCATCGAGTACCAGGTCATTGGCACCCACCTGATTGTGCTGCTTGAGCACAGGGGGAGGATTGACCGCAGAGCTATCACGATTACTGCTGACTTTCTGCACACCGACCAGGTTAGGCGTTGTCGCAAACAATTGGTTCAGAACGGTGTGTCCCGGTTCAACGGGCAGATCGCGATACAAATCCAGCCCGATCGCCGCTGGCTGCTGGCGCTTGATCAAGGTCAATAGTTCTGCCAGCTTTGCATCTGATATGGGCCATTGACCGCCCTTTTGCACATCCGCTTCATTGACTTCCACAATGACAATGCGCGGATCGATCGCCTCCTGGGGACGCAGCAGAAAAAACTGATCGAGAACCGGAAATTCCAGCGCTTGCAGCAGCCCCAGCGACCGAATGCCAAGTACCACAAGCGTCACGCTTGGAACCGCGATGAACACACCGCGCCACTGCCATATCCGCTTCCTCAGCCCTTTCCACATAACTGCCGCATTCCGCATAGCCGTTAATTTTTCACTTTGCAGCAGTCAACTAACGGCTCAGTCGAAATATTGCTGAGGCCAGCCGATTGCAATAGGTCGCGCCAGTCATTGAGAAACTTTGAATTCCGCGGATTTGTTTGCTGCAGATCGGCCAGCGTTGACAAAGTTTCGTGCCAGATACCCGCTTCAGCATAAACGGTTGGGCGATTTCCAGGAAGGGTCTTCTGGAGTGTCTTGGTCAGGGAGCTGTCCGGCGTCGATCGCTCGACCCAGCCTTCTACCGTTGGGCTACCGCTCAGACCCGTTGTCGCATCACAGAGCGTGGTCACAAACCAGTGATACTGCTTACCGACCTGGAGTGCTGGCGCATCAGCAGGTAAATCAAAGCGCACGATTCCGCCTTGCGTAGGTAAAGCAAATGTCGTTTCATAGACAACTTCCGTATCATCATCACTCAGCAGGAGAAAGCCAGCCGTTTGTGCTGAAGACTGGGGCACGTAAACAAAAAAGCTGGGATGGTCAGCAACCGTCAGGCCAAGACGGGTCGGTGGCACCAGAGGCGTCAGCATTTTGGCCCCTGGCAAACGACTGCTGTCCAGGAGACAGGAGCCACGACTGGCACCACCTGCGGTTGAGCGGGGTGCACCCCGCTTCGGCACTTTGAAATTGATGCTGACCTTGTAGGGAATGGCGATCGCCCGACTGTTAGAGACACTCTCTGTTCGGCCCGGAAGGCCAGTGAGCGCTACCAATGGAATAAGTAACAATAGGGTAAGCATCATGGGTCGCCGCCAGCGTTTAGTGCATGTCATCATGACTCCTCCCTGAATAACGTTAGGTTAGTGATTATAAAACTGGCTGGGTTTGAACTCATCACTGGAAATGGGGGTTCCCAGTGCGGTGGATCAAAAATCAACAGACTGTCTGCGATCGCTGTTGGAATGAGTCGGCGCAGCTCAAGTGGTCGATACAATGCTGGCAGTTGCGTAGACCATACCTGCGCCTCCACAATCCGCCCTCCGATCAAAACGCCGCACCCCGATCAAAAAACCTGTGGACTACCCACTTGAGAATGGGTATACATCTAAACCTGGTGGTTTCTCTCTTTGTGACGCGTTCCAGATCCCTGACTGACGCCAAAGACAGGAGACCCAATGATGAAACCATAGTTCAGCAACATGAATCTTGATATGCCCCATATGGGTACCTCAGAGCAGAAATGCTGTTTCAGCAGTAGGGATTGTCAGTTGCCCCATCGCCAGACATCATGGGGCAGAAGCGTCCAGAAAGTCAGTCCAGACCACATGTTGCAGCCACTGGCGGTGCCCTCAGCTTTCTGACTAAATCTAATAAGCTAAGGTTTCCCGTCCGCCCGCCAAAACGCGCCTCCTGCTTAAAAATGGTGCATTAAGCATTATGGCAAGTTCAGTAACCGAATAGCAGTGGGCGATCGCATCAGGTTTCTACAGCTTTTGTCGTTAACCCCAGCCAAGCGCCCGTCTGCGATTTACCGATGATGTAGATGTCAATTGTGACACTACCAATGCAATAAACCCCTAGATCAGTGAGGTTTTGTTTCAGCGTGCTGACCACCTGTTGATACCGCTGCACGTCAGCCAGTTCGGTAGCACTGTGCCAACGCTGAGGCTGGGTTGCGACCGCAAAAAAAGTGTCCAGATCCTTCTGGGTCACGATCGCATCCAGGGGGTGGTTCGTTAACTGCAATAACTGCTCCGTAGTCATCGATGCAAACGGCTGTGACCAGTAGACAACGGCCAGGGGATAGTCCGATTCACTTATCCACTGCAAACCCGTGATCGCAGCGTTCAAACGGTTGATTAGCGCGGCATCTGAATCATTCATACAGCACTTAATTCATACGGCACTTAAAACATCCATTCCAGGCCAATACCCACCCGGCTGTCGCTCCGAAAGCGGGAGTTTTGCGTCTGAATATCTGTGGACAGGCGCAAATGGTGGGTGAGTGCGTAACCAAACGAAAGGGTGGTCAGCCCAACGGCCTGGTCACCACCGGGCAACACCCAGCTTTGCATGATCGAAATATCGGCTGCCCCCGTACGCGACGGCACCAGCACCAGCCGCAGCCCTACGTTAACGCCATCGGTGGTGTAACGAGGCGTTTCTAGCTGACGATACCCGACGATCGGCGCAATGTTGATGTAGCTACCCAACGGGAGAGCATAGTAGCGTAGATCTATGCCCCACGCCTCACGCCGATTGTTGAACGCCGTCTGATAGTCAGCGCTGAGCGCCAACCCCGATCGCCCGAAAAACACATCTTCAATACCCACACTCAACCCACTCGCCTGTTTCGTGGAGGGAAACTGAGTGTATCCCAACCTTAGTCGTGTGCGAAAGCTGGGATCACGCTTGATATCGGTCAGAACATTGGGGACTTGTTTCAACCACCGGCGTAGCACAGGACTGCTTTTGATGAGGTTGGGGTCAAGATCGATCGGCGTCGGCGGGGCTGGCTTCACCGCTGCAGCATCAAGCTCAGCAACGGGAATCGGCAGCCGGGAGTAGGGCGGAGGCGACTGGAACGTAGCCGGAGGCGAGGGGGGAACGATTGGCGCAATGCTGAGTGATGCCTGTCTCTCAGCGTCCGATGCCGATCGCCTGATGTCGGTCGCCTGATGTCGGTCGCCTGATGTCGGTCGCCTCATGTCTAGCCTGATCGCGGTATCTAGTCTGCCCTGATCAACCAGATCGATCGCGGTCGGAGGCACAGTCGATGGCAGGCTCCAGCTAGGATAGGCAATTGTTGCCAGACCAGCTGTCATCAAACCAATTTGGAGGACACTGAGCTGGACTTGCCAGGACGATCGCGGCGGTCTGACCGGATTGGTGAGCATAGTAATCTAGCGGGACTCTCTGCCAAAGTGAACCTTTTCGCCCCCTGCTTGCGGCCTGCTGAACATTTGCGTCATTGCGGTGGTGCCGTGATTACAGCATTCGCCGCATTTCCACAAAAAAGCGGCTTTGCACCTGCCAGCAAACAGGTCAAGCAAAGCCGTTTAACCAAGAGACAAGGATGGAATTAACGCGCAGCCCCCTGCAATGGCGCAGCCTCAATTGGCTTCATGAGGTAGAGGCGGAGTAATTCCCACGCGCTGGACACGTAATGAGGCAGCTTTTGAACGAACTGCACGGGCTTGGGAGCACCACTGTTGGCGATCGCGGCCAGTTTGACGTTGTTGGCTGCACAGCGATCGAGCCGCTCGTAAAATTCTGGATTTTCCACATCCAGGATCACCGGAAAGACCTTCGCTGAGCTTTCGTTGGTCTTCTTAATGACGTGAATGTCGTATTCCCGTGCATCCAGACCCAGCGCTTTATAGAAGCCTGCTCTCTGGATATCGTTCAAATACATGGTGGCAAACACCGACAGCAAGAAGAAGCGGCTCCACAGCTTCGCCTTCCAGTCATTGAGAAACTGTGGCTGTGATCGCATGATGGCATCAAAGAAATCCCCATGCCGATTTTCGTCCTGACACCAGTTTTCAAAAAAGCGGAAGATGGGGTAAATCCGATCTTCTGGATGCGCTTCCAGGTGGCGATAGATTGTGATGTAGCGCCAATAGCCAATCTTCTCGGACAGATAGGTCGCATAGAAGATGAACTTAGGCTTGAAGAATGTGTAGCTCCGGCTCTTGGTCAAAAAACCCAGGTCAAGCTGAAGATTAAAGTCAGACATGGCCTTATTGAGGAAACCAGCATGGCGAGCCTCATCACGAGACATCAGTGAGAAACACTCTGCCAGCACCGGGCTCTTGTCCTTCAGCTTGCGAGCCAGCTCTTTGTACAGCAAGAAGCCAGAAAACTCTGCCGTGCACGATCGCTCTAAAAACTCGATAAATAGCTGGCGGGTCTCGCCATCAATATGTTCCCAGGACTGCTCGAATTCGGCATCGCGCACAAAATGATGGCGATTATAGTCCACCCGAAACTCTTCCAGAATTGCCCGCAGCTCGTCTTCATTTGGCGAAATATCCATTTTCGCCATTTCATCAAAGTCGGTTGTGTAGAACCGGGGCGTCAGGATCGTTTCCTTGGCAGGAACTTTTACGCCAGGCCGTATTTCTTCAAAGTTGGGCTTTTTAAGGGAATCTACCATGAGTTTCGTTCTTCTCTAAGATTCTGCATCAAAGGGATGGTGTGCCGATGGTTTCAGCGCATCATAGTTTAAAGGTCAAGCCAGATACAGATGGAGCGCAGTAGCACATACCACCAAAGCCTGAAACATCTGACCATCGAGCGCTGCCTCAGCAGGAGTAACAGCGATGACTACGTCACTCAGTTTATCAATGGAAGCGGTGACAAATCGCGGCGATCGCATTAAGACTTGCAACACGTTATCAACTTTTGTAACCGCCTCCCCCTGTCCTGCACTCCATCCTGCCGGCAAGAAAGCAAAGTCTTTATCATTTAAGGAACGTGGAAACGAGAGCAAGAACGTGGAAACGAGAACATCCGAGACAGGAATGAATAAAGTTGGCACTGCCTACGTCCTTTGGCTGGGCTGCCTCCTCCAGCTGCATGGACTTCACCGTCTTTACAACGGCAAAATTTTGACTGGCCTGCTTTGGATGTTTACCTTCGGTCTGCTGGGTTTCGGTCAAATGATCGATCTCCTGCTGATCCCCAATATGGTCGAAGAGCACAACACCAAACTCAGGGAGCGGCAGGGATTGCTGCCTGAAGCCGCATTGCCGCTACAGCCTGTCATTCAGCGGGTTGTTGATGTT
>Ga0070738_10004716_pt1 | contig 15947 bp, 14 predicted proteins | sample Coa_R2_2_FD_66446 | JGI IMG/M metagenome (GOLD analysis project Ga0070738, IMG submission 66446) | Surface soil microbial communities from Centralia Pennsylvania, which are recovering from an underground coalmine fire - Coalmine... | ecosystem: Environmental > Terrestrial > Soil > Unclassified ...
CAGAGCGCCTCGAAGGCGACGGCGGGAGGCGCCTCGAGGGCAAGCTCCTCGAAGGCGAACGCGAGATAGCGCGCGAAGCTCCCCGGGTCCTCGGTCGAGGAGCGCGTCTCGTGGAGCCAGCGCGAGAGCCGCGGCCGGGCGCGCCGCTCGGCGCGGGCGGCGCGCTCCGGTGTCACGTCCTCGGGGAGGAACGGAGCGAGCGTCCGGACGAGCCGCGGATAGTCGAGGTAGAGGAGCGTGTTCCCCACGTCGAGGAGGACGGCGTCGAGCACTCCCCTAGAAACCATGGAACCCTCGGCCCGTAAAGCGCTCTCGCAGCGCGGGACCGTCGTTGCGCAATTCGAGAAAGGGCTTCCGTCCTAAGTCGCGGTGGCTCCGTGGGTGCCGTGCGGCACGGAAGCTGCGCTCCTGGCCTCCCGGTCGCCCGTCTGTCCCGGGGGGGACAAGAGGACGGGCCCCGGAGAAAGTGCCATGGACCGCCTCCTGCGAGCGCGGAGCGCCTTCTTTTTCCTCGTCTTCATCACCGGTTGCAGCCACTCGGGCGGCGGAGGCGGCGGCTTCCTGAGCACCGCGAGCACGAGCTCGTCGTTCACGACGGCCCAGCCGCTCTCGACGCCGCGCACGCATCACGCGAGCGTCCTCCTCGCCTCGGGCGAGGTGCTCGTGATCGGCGGCCAGACCGGCGCGAGCTCGGTCTCGTCCACGACCGAGATCTTCGACCCCGCGACGCGCACGACGCGGGCCGGGCCGAGCATGGCGAGCGCGCGCATGAATCACGCCGCCATCACCCTCCCGAACCAGAAGGTCCTCGTCGTCGGCGGCCAGTCCGACGTGGCGGGCCAGAACGCGCTCGACACGACCGAGCTCTACGATCCTCAGACGGGCCAGTTCGCGCCCGGTCCGACGCTCTCCGAGCAGCGGAGCGGGCCCGCGCTCGCGCCGTTCTCGCAGGCCGGGATCGCTCGCGTCCTCATCGCGGGCGGCGAGCACGGCAACGTCGCCTCGCGCACGGCCGAGGTCTACCTCGTGGACAGCAACACTCTCAGCCCGGTCGCGGCGAGCATGGTCGAGGGCCGCTTCGACGCGAACGCCGTCACGCTCGTCTCGGGGACGACGATCCTCCTCCAGGGCGGCTGGTCGGCCTCGGGCGGCGGCGCGGTCCCCGCGTCGAGCGAGATCTACGACGTGAGCTCCCAGACGTTCTCTCCGACCCCGAGCGTCGTGTCGCGCGCCGAGAGCACGCTCGTCGCGGTCGGCTCGAGCACCTACGCCGTGGGCGGCACCGACGGAACGAACGTCCTCGGCTCGGTCGAGGTCTTCGACGGCAGCACGTGGAGCCCGGCGTCCCTCTCGCTCCTCGTCGCCCGTCGCGCCCACACCGCGACGGCGCTCCACGGGCAGATCCTCGTCGCGGGCGGCTACGACCTGGGCGTCCTGGGCAGCGCGTCGCTCGCTCCCGTGTCCTCGAGCGCTCTCGGCTCGACCGAGATCCTCGGCAACGGCGCGGCGGCGGGCCTCCAGGCGGGCCGCGCCTACCACACGGCGACCGCTCTCTCCAACGGGGAGCTGGTGGTGATCGGCGGCCAGGACGGGCCCGCGATCCTCGCCTCGATCGAGGTCTACGGCGCCAACACGACGCCGACTCCGGCGGGCTCGACGGTCGCCGGGAGCACGGCGGCGACGAGCTCGAGCTCGAAGGGCGCCAAGAACCCCGGCCAGAGCAACGGAAACGGCAACGGCCAGAATCAGAACGCGCAGGGCCAGAACGGCGGCAACGGCCACCCGGCCCTCCCGGCGACCGGCGCCCCCGGGATCTCGCAGGTGAGCCCGGGGCAGGCGGCTCCCGGCCAGGCGATCAACATCCAGGGGATCGGCTTCGACCCGACGGCCGCGAACGACACGGTCGTGATCGGCGGGGCGAACGCGACGGTCCTGACCGCGGCGGTCAACCCGAGCCATGACCAGCTCCAGGTCACGATCCCCGCCACGCTCAAGCCGGGCGTGGTGACGATCACCGTGACGGTCGGCGGGAAGACCTCGAGCGCCGTGAACTTCACGGTGCGGTAGAGGGAGAGACAAAGAACCGCGGGGCCAACGAGACTGTCGAGGCGCGCGGGGACAGGTGCGTCGGGGGTGGTCTCCACGCGTCTCCGTGCCTTCGGCGGCCCCGCGGTTCACACCCACACGAGGCGGTTGAACGGGGAGCGAGTGGCGGCGATCCTCTGGGGCGTGACGCAGGACGAGGAACCGACGTTCAAGGGCGCGGCACCCGACGTAGCGACGAAGCTCATCGTCGCCGGCGCCGGGATCTCCTCGACGCACGTCCTGCCGGCGAAGGGCGAGCTCGTGATCGGACGCGGCTCGGACGTGCAGGTCAAGATCCCCGACGGGTCGGTGTCGCGCCGTCACGCGCTCCTCAAGGTCGCCGGCCGGACGCTCACCCTCGAGGACCTGGGGAGCGCCAACGGGACCTGGGTCAACGAGGCGCCTCTCGAGTCGGGGAAGCGCGTCCCGGTGAAGCCCGGCGACGTTCTCAGGACGGGCGACGTGGCGATCCTCGTCCGCGGCCCGCGGACGAAGGCTCCGGTCGCGGAGGAGGCGCCCGTCGTCGTCGCCGAGAGCATGAAAGAGCTCCACGCTCTCGTGGACAAGGTCGCGCCCTCGGCCGTCAACGTCCTGGTCCTAGGCGAGACCGGCACCGGCAAGGAGGTCGTGGCCCGCGCCCTCCACGCCCGCTCGCCGCGCGCCGGGAAGCCGTTCCTCGGGATCAACTGCGCCGCCCTCAGCGAGACGCTCCTCGAGAGCGAGCTCTTCGGCCACGAGAAGGGCGCCTTCACGGGCGCCGATCGGGCGCACGAGGGCCTCCTCGAGGCGGCGAACGGCGGCACCGTCTTCCTCGACGAGGTGGGCGAGCTCCCGCCCTCCTTCCAGGCGAAGCTCTTGAGGGTGCTGGAGGAGCGGCAGGTGCGCCGGCTCGGCGCCTCGGCGTCGCGGCCGATCGACGTGAGGATCGTCGCGGCGACGAACCGCGACCTCGACAAGGGAGTCCTCGAGGGGACGTTCCGGAAGGACCTCTACTTCCGCCTGAACGGCTTCATCCTCACCGTGCCGCCTCTGCGGGAGAGGGCGGTCGAGATCGAGCCGCTCATCCGCCACTACGTGACGTTCTTCGCGCGCGAGGCCGGGAAGGAGGAGCCCTCGATCTCCCCCGAGGCGCTCGCCCGCATGAAGATCCACCGCTGGCCCGGGAACGTCCGCGAGCTGAGGAACGTCGTCCAGCGCGCCGTCCTCCTCTGCGGCGAGGGTCCGATCGAGCTCGCGCACCTCCCGCCGCTCGGCGAAGGGCCGGCGCCCTCGCTCGACGACCTGGGCAAGAAGACGCAGCGGCTGCGGGCGCCCGACTTGAAGGAGGTCTCCGAGGCCCAGCGGATCCAGGAGGCGCTCGAGCAGTGCGCCGGCAACCAGACGCGCGCCGCCGACCTCCTCGGGATCTCGCGGCGCTCGCTCGTCATGAAGCTCACGAAGTACGGCATGCCGCGTCCGCGTAAGCGCGAGAGCTGAGCCGGCAGCCCACTCCCTCCCCCCGCGCAGCGGGGGGAGGGCTGGGGTGGGGGGCTACTTCACCGGCGGGACCGCCGGCGGCGTCGCCGGGACGGGCGACGTCGTCGCCTGAGGAGGCGGCGTCGAAGGGGTGGGCGGCGGCGTCGCCGTCGCCTTGAGCGCCGCCCTCCGGGCGTCCTTCGTCGCCTTCGCCTTGGCGGCGATGTTCGCCCGCTCGTCCGGGGTCGGCTTCCTCCGCTCCTTCTGCGGCTCGAGCCCGAAGCTCACCAGGTCGGGCGACTTCGAGCCGTAGTGCGAGCGCACCGCCTTCTCGATCGCCTCCACTCGCTGGAGCGTCGCGGGCGCGGCCGCGTCGCGGGCGTCGCGCGCCTTCTTGGCCGCGAGGTCCGCGTCGTCGGACGCGGTGTAGGGGGCGAGCATCGCCTGGAGGTCCGTCAAGAGGCCGGGCGCGGCCTCGACGGTGCCGAGCACGTCGAACTGCTCGCTCGGCGAGAGCTTCGAGAACCCCGCGATGAGGCCCTGGATGCGGGTGATGGTGCGCAGCGGGTGGTTGCTGTTGCTGACGAGCTTGCGAGACATTGGGAAGTCTCCATTGAGGGAAGGCTCCGCGGCGGAATTGCCTTGGTGTGCCTTCCGCCCGGAGAGAGACCACACGGCGTACCTGACACGAATCTCTGCAAGGCCATGGCGCCCAGGGACGGGGGCAGGAAGTCCCTGTGCAAGGACTTCGCACGTGAAACGGGCGTCCGTCGCATTCGTCGCGGGGAGGCCGGGGGTCCTACGGACGGTGCCGGGGAAGCTGCGGACGGTAACGGGGAACCTACGGTCGGTACCGGGGAGGCTACGGACGGTACCCGGGATCTTACGGACGGTACCGGGGAAGCTACGGACGGTACCGGGGAAGCTACGGACGGTACTGGGGAACCTACGGACGGTACCGGGGGCCTTACGGACGGTACCGGGGAAGCTACGGACGGTACCCGGGAACCTACGGACGGTACCGGGGAAGCTACGGACGGTACCGGGGGAGCCAGGGACGGTACCGGGGAAGCTACGGACGGTACGGTGGCTCTCTCGTCAGCGTCGCTCGCTGGGAGGCTCGATCGGCGCGTCGCTCTCGGGATCGATCTGGGGCGGCAGCTCGCGGGCGTGGGTCTCGACGTAGCGGAGCCAGTAATCCTTCGGGCGTTCCTTCCCAAGTTCCTCGAAGGTCAGGACGTTACTGTCCAGCAGGCTATCGACCATCCGGTTCGCGATCGGCGAGAGTGCCTCGTCGCCCGTGCCTGCGATGCGGGCGATCGCGAGGGCGAGCCGGCGATCCTTCGTGCCGGAGAGGCCTGCGAGGGCGCAGACCTTCTCGGTGTGGCTGGTCTTCGTGCTGAGCGCCCGGACCAACGTCTCGTACGCCGCGACGTCGTGGCGGCTCCAGCGGATCGCGGCCGCGACGACGCGGATCACGGGGTCACCGGGGCTCGAGGCGGCGAGGGTCTCGGGCAGGAGCGGCGCGTCCTCGCGACAGAGATCCCAGATCAGGATCGTTCGGGCGCGGTCGTCGCGGCAGGTCCTCGTCGCGCGGGCGCGCGCCAGGACGCACGCCCGCCGTACCGAGAGATATTGCTCGGCCGAGAAGACGAGCTCCGGGTCGGGATCGTCCGCGACCGCCCGCGCAGCTGCGTCGTCGAGGTGTTGGCTCCCCGCCTGCTTCAACACGAGTGCCCGCAGAGTCATGGCAACGATGCCGGTGCGGTCGAGCCCGATCGTCTCGCCCACGAACGGAGCGAGGGCATTCGCGAGCGCCTCGCCGTCGAGGTTCGCGAGCACGATCGGCCCCTTCTTCCAGACCTCCGTGAGCGCCGCCTCCCGGAGGCGCGAGGTCTCCGGCGCGGTGTCTCCCCGGGCGAACGCGACCTGCTCGAGCGCCGCGAGCCCGGGAGAGCCCATGGCCGCGATCTCGCTCATGAGCTCGTCGAGGCGCCGGCCCGAAGCGCCGCGAGCCTCCCGGAGCTTCGAGCGGATACGGAGCGTCGTGAGCTCCTTCCAGCCCACGGCCGCCGTCGCGCCGACGAGGACGAGGAGGAGGACGAGAGCCGCTCCGACGAACCGACCTCCGACGCGCCTCTCGTCTTCCACCGCTCAGCTCTGCGTCTTGTAGGCCTTGAGCTTGTTGTAGAGCGTCGCGGTCGTGATCCCGAGGATCCGCGCCGCGCGCATCTTGTTGCCGCCGGTGTGGTCGAGGACCTTGAGGATGTGCCGCTTCTCGACCTCGGCGAGGGGCGGCGGATCGTCCTGCTCCTTCGACTCGTCGCCGCTCTCGTCGTGGGCGGGCCGCGCCTCGGCCCCGGCCCGGACCTCGCCGGGGAGGTCGTCCGGCTCGAGGCGCTTCCCCTCGGCGAGGATCGCCATGCGCTCGACCGTGTTCCGCAGCTCGCGGACGTTCCCCGGCCAGGGATAGCGCGTCAGGAGCTCGAGGGCCTCCGGCGCGATCTCGAGCGCCTTCCCGTGGGCGACGAGGAAGTGGTGGACGAGGAGCGGGATGTCCTCGGCCCGCTCGGCGAGCGTCGGGAGGTCGATCGTGAGGGCGTTCAAGCGATAGTAGAGGTCCTCGCGGAAGCGCCGCTTCGGGATCTCGGCCTTGAGGTCGCGGTTCGTGGCCGCGATCACGCGCACGTCGGTGCGGAGCACGTCCTCTCCGCCGACTCTCCTGAGCTCGCCCGACTCCAGCACTCTCAGCAGCTTGGCCTGGAACTCGATCGAGGTCTCGCCGATCTCGTCGAGGAAGAGAGTGCCCCCATCGGCCAGCTCGAACAGTCCACGCCGCCGCTTCTGGGCGCCGGTGAACGCGCCCGCCTCGTGGCCGAAGAGCTCGCTCTCGAGCAACGAAGCCGTGACGCTCGCGCAGTTGACGGCGACGAAGGGCTTCTTGGCGCGCGGGCTCTCCTTGTGGATCGAGCGGGCGACGACCTCCTTGCCCGTCCCCGACTTCCCGAGGACGAGGACGGTCGAGGGCGTCGGGCCGATCTTCTCGACGAGCTTCTGGATCTTCTGCCAGGCCTTCGAGGTCCCGATCGCCTCGATGTCGCCCGTCGCCGTCTCGCGCCGCAGGAGCAAGTTCTCACGGCGGACCTGCGCCTTCTCGGCCGCCTGCTTCACGAAGAGGGCGAGCTCGGCCGTCTTCACCGGCTTCGTGAGGTAGTGGTAGGCACCGGCCCGGATCGCCTCGATCGCCTGGTCGATCGTGCCGTGGCCCGTGAGGACGATGACTTCGGTCAGCTCGCCCTCGCGCTCCTTGACGCGCTTCAAGAGCTCGAGCCCCGAGAGCCCGGGCATGCGCACGTCCGAGACGACGACCGTGAAGCCGTGCTGATCGAGGAGCTTGAGCGCCTCCTCGGCGTCGCGCGCGGGGACGGCCTCGATCCCCTTACGCGGGAGCTCGCGGACGAGGAGGTCGCGCAGACCATCATCATCATCGACGAGCAGGATCCGTTCGGTCATGCGATCGGGATCTCCAGCGTGAAGCGGGCGCCCTTCCCCCTGCCGTCGCTCGCTGCCAGCAAGCGCCCACCATGGCGCTCCCCGGCGCGATACGCGAGGGCGAGGCCGAGACCGGTCCCCTTGCCGGGCGGCTTCGTCGTGAAGAAGGGCTCGAAGAGGCGGTCGAGGTTCTCCTTCTCGATCCCCTCGCCGGTGTCGGCGACCTCGACCCGGGCGACCCCTCCGGCTCGGCCTGTCGTGACGGTGATGAGGCCGCCCTTCTCCGTCGCGTCGAGGGCGTTGAACAGCAAGTTGAGGATCGCCTCCTTGAGGAGGTCGGGGTCGCCCTGGACCGACAGCGCCCCGCTCTCCCGGAGCTCGATCGGCCGCTCCTTGGCGCGCGGGTCGAGCGCGGCGAGCGCGACCGCCTCCCTCGCGACCGAGGCGAGGTCGAGCGGCTCGTTCTTCGCGGTCCCCTCGCCGCCGCCGCGCGAGAAGTCGAGGAGCCGCCTCACCAGCTTCTTCAACCGGTAAGCCTCGTTCTCGATCCGCTCGAGGTAGGCCGGGAAGTCCTTGAAGCCTTCCTGCGACGAGAGCTTCTCGTCCTCGCGGGCGCGGTCCCTCAAGCCCTCGGCGCTCGCGGCGATCACGGCGAGCGGATTCGAGACCTCGTGGGCGACTCCGGCCGCGAGACGCCCGACAGCCGCGAGCTTGCGCTCGCGAGCCAGGTCGGCCTCGCGCCGCCTCAAGGCCTCGGTCCGCTCCTGGACCGTCGCCTCGAGGCCGGCGTAGACGTCGCGGATGCGCCCCGTCATGACGTTGAAGGCCTGCGAGAGCTCGGTCAGCTCGTCGTCGCCGCCCACGGGGACCTGAGTCTCGAGGTCTCCCTTGGCGACGGCGCGCGCCGCGTGGACGAGCCGGATGATCGGCTGGGCCGTCACGCCGGCGAGGATCGCGGCCAGGAGCAACGTGAGGAGGAGCGTGAGGGCGAGGCCGCTCGCTATGACCTCGGCCCCGAGCGCGTCCGAGTGGCGCGCGATCTGGAAGCCGGCGCGGCGCGCCTCCTGGGCGACGGGCTCGAGCGCGTCCTCCTTGCCGCCCGGCGCTCCGTGGCCGCGCACCGAGACGAGCTCCTCCCAGGCCGCGCGGGCCGCCTTGCCCTCCGCCAGGTAGGCCGCGCGGGCGCCCGTCTCGCGCACGACGGGGTCGAACGAGCGCATGGCCGCCACGTAGGAGACGATCGCCGCCTCGGTCTTCGCGACCGCGGCCTTTTCCTCGGTCCGGGGCTCGAGCGAGCGGCAGAGCACGAGAGCTCTCTCGGCGTGGACGAGGTCCTGGATGCGCGCCCTATCGATCGCGACCGCCTGGGGATCCGGAGCCGAGAGGAGCTCGAGGATCACCTGGCCACGGAGGTCTTCGGTTTGCGTGTAGCGATCCAGGTTGTCGACGTCGGCGCCGATTTTCCTCAACTCGTCCGCCGCCCTGAGCGTCTGAAAGAACAGGAACGCGGGCGAGGCGAGGAAGGCGAACAGAAGCTTCGTCCGCAGGCGCATGGGGAGTTTTTACCACTTTGGCGACCAAGGAAGCTTTTCAGGACTCGAGCCGTTCGATGAACAGAGTCGTGTCATGCTCGTAACGATCGCCGTCTTCGCGCTGTTCCTCTACTCCGTGATCCTCCACGAGATCGCGCACGGCTGGGTCGCCTTGAAGTGTGGCGATCCGACCGCCAAGTGGGAGGGGCGGCTCACGCTCAACCCCGTCCCCCACATCGATCCCTGGATGTCGATCATCCTCCCGCTCCTCATGTACATGGCGGGAGGCGTGATCTTCGGCGGCGCCAGGCCCGTGCCGGTCAACCTCTACAACCTCCGGCGCTACCCGCGCGACTGGATCCTCGTCGCGATCGCCGGGATCGCGACGAACCTCGCGATCGCCGTCCTCTGCTCGGTCCTCCTCCATATCCTCGCGTTCGGAGCGCCCGCCCTCCTCTACGGATTCCTGGGGCAGGTGCTGTTCAGGACGGCGGTCACGAACCTGATCCTCGTCGTCTTCAACCTGATCCCGATCCCGCCGCTCGACGGCTCGCGCGTCTTCCGCTTCCTCCTCAAGGGAGAGGCGCGCCGCACCTACGACTCGCTCGAGCGCTGGGGGCTCATCATCCTCGTCGTCTTCATCAGCACGAACCTCGGGAACGAGATCGTCCACGGAGGCGTGGCGCTCTTCGCGAGGCTCCTGGGGCTCGACGACCTGATAGCTTGAGGGCGTGAAGGTCGCCTTCTTCGGCACGCCCCAGTTCGCGGTCCCCTCGCTCCGGGCGCTCCCGGGCGCGGGGCACCAGGTCGCGCTCGTCGTGACGAACCCCGACCGGCCCCAGGGCCGGTCGCGGGCCCTCGTTGCGCCGCCCGTGAAGGAGGTGGCGCTCGAGCTCGGCTTCCCGGTTCACCAGCCCGAGACGGTCAAGGGAGACTCCCGGCTCGAGCACCTGCGCGACGAGGGCGTGGAGCTCGGGGTCGTCGTCGCCTACGGACAGTTCCTCCCCAAGCTCGTCCGCGAGTCGCCGTCGCGGGGTTTCATGGTGAACGTCCATGCCTCGTTGCTGCCGCGCTGGCGCGGCGCGGCCCCGATCCCGGCGGCGATCCGGGCCGGCGACAAGGTGAGCGGTGTCTCGGTGCAGCGGATCGAGAAGGAGCTCGACGGCGGCCCGGTCCTCGGCTCGCGCCAGGTCGCCCTTACGGGCACGGAGACGCGCGGCTCGCTCGAGGAGAGCCTCTCCGTGCTCGGGGCCGAGCTCCTCGTCGAGTGTCTCCGCCGGATCGAGACGGGCGAGGCCGTCTTCACGCCGCAGGACGCGGCGCAGGCGACGCACGTCGGGAAGATCGAGGTCGAGGACGCCCGCCTCGACCTCGCGCAGAGCGCCGCCTCTCTCGAGCGGCTCGTCCGCGCCGTCCACCCCGAGCCGATCGCGTGGCTCGACCTGCCGTCGGGGAGGCTCCAGGTCCTCCGCTCGCATGTCGAGGGACCGGCGAGGCATGCCGCGGGGGAGGTCGAGGCGCTCGCCAAGGACGCCTTGCTCGTGGCGACCGGCGAAGGCGCGCTCGCCCTCGACCTCGTGAAGCCCGCCGGCAAGCGCGAGATGACGGGCGCGGCCTGGGCGAACGGCAAGCGCTTGAAGCCGGGCATGAAGCTCGCGTGAAGCGCATCCGCGTCCGGGAGATCGCCGCGCGGATCGTCCGCGAGGTCGAGTCGGGAGAGGCCGCGCGCACGCGGCTCGACAAGGTCGAAGGGCTCGACGCGCGCGACCGGGCGCTCCTGACGGAGCTCGTCTACGGCACGGTCCGCCACCGCGAGACGCTCGAGCACCTCCTCTCGGCCGTGAGCTCGCGCGGCCTCGACGAGGTGGACCCCGACGCGATCCCGGTCCTCCTCGTCGCGGCCTACCAGCTCGTGTTCCTCGACCACGTCGCGGCGGGAGTCGCCGTGAGCGAGGCCGTCGAGTCGATCCGGGCGCGCCACGTGAAGGGGTTCGTGAACGGCGTCCTCCGGGGGCTCGGGCGGCTCGTCTTGTCGCGGCAGGTGGACGATCGAGCGCCCGACGCGATCCCCTCGAACCGGCGATTGCCGGGCCGCGAGCGCGGCTGGGTCATCCTCCGCGAGGACGTGTTCCCCGACGCCGCGAAGGCTCCGAGGGAGTGGCTCGAGCTCGCCACCTCGCACCCGCGCGGCCTCGTCGCGCGCTGGCTCGAGCGCTTCGGGTTCGAGAAGACGCTCGAGGTCTGCCGCGCCGGCAACGCTCCGCCGCCTCTCTGCGTGCGCGCGAACGTCCTCAAGACGACGCGCGACGCCCTCGTCACCGAGCTCGCGGGACGTCCGGGCACCGAGGCGCCCGAGGCCGTCTACCTCGAGCACAAGGGGGACCCGGCGAAGCTCCCGGCGTTCCTCGAGGGCCGCCTCACGGTGCAGGACGAGACGGCCATGCTCGTCGCGCCCTTCGCCGAGCCGCGGCCCGGCGCCCGCGTCCTCGACCTCTGCTCCGCGCCGGGCGGGAAGTCCACGCACCTCGCCGAGCTCATGAAGGACGAGGGGCTCGTCGTCGCGACCGACGCCGACTCGAAACGTCTCGACCGCGTCCGTGAAAACGTGGCGAGGCTCGGGCTCGAATCGGTGAAGGTGCAGGAGACGGTCGAGGGGCGCGACTTCGACGCCGTCCTCGTGGATGCCCCGTGCTCGAACACGGGCGTCCTGAGGCGCCGCGTCGAGGTCAGGACGCGCGTGGACGAGCTCGAGCGGGGCGCCCTCCACGCGCTCCAGCGGGAGCTCCTCGAGAAGGCGCTCACGTATCTTCGTCCCGGAGGCCTCCTCGTCTACGCGACGTGCTCGATCGAGAAGGAGGAGAACGAGGACCAGGTCGCGTGGATCGTCGCGAAGGGCGGCCTGGCGACGCGTCAGGAGCGCTTCACGCTCCCCTCGCGCGATGGCGGGGACGGGGGCTACGTCGCGTCCATGATGTGGGCGCGCCCCGGCAGTCCCGGGTTATCATCGGATCGGGGATAAAGTCGGGTGGTCACGCAGCTCCGCCTCCGCACGCCCGTGTCCGCGGACATGACATCGCGAAACCTCGGGGACTACGCCCCCGCGGACGGCGATCTGCCCGACTCCCTCACGGCGCTCGTCCGGGTGAACGCCCGCGAGGCCGCGCCCCGGATCGTGAGCGAGGACGGGGGTGACCTCGAGCTCCGCGCCGTCTTCCTCCGGCTCGAGAGCGACACCGAGGAGCGCCCCTTCGCGTGCGCCCAGGTCCTCGTCGAGGTCGTCCGTCTCGCGACGCGTCAGACGATCTACACGCGCAAGGTCGAGAGCGAGGTCCGGCGCCTGATCCAGGAGCCCGTGCCCCTCGACGACCCTCGCTTCTCACGGACGGCTCTCGGGAGGGCGACGCACTCGTGCCTCCGCTCGCTCTTCACGGCGCTCGCCGACACGTTCGGAGGGGTCTGACTCACGGTTCCTGTGGCGCCGGCTCGCGCCAATGATTGAATGCTCAATGCTCCATTCGTCCTTGTGCTCGCTGAACACCGCGACTAATCTCCATGCCGCGACGCGTGGGGCGAAGCGAGGGTCGTCTCATGTCTCGCCGTCTTCTCGGCGCACTCGCGCTGAGCGTCGTGTCCGCTTGTGGTCCCGTGAACATCAACCTGCCGCAGGGCGCGATCAACTCCATCGCGCCCGCGATCTCGCAGGACCTCACGAACCTGTCGCCGCAGGAGCTCCAGCAGCAGCAGCAGGTGCCGCTGCAGCAGAGCCCCTCCAGCTATCCGCCGGCCCCTCCGGGCATGCCGTACATACCGCCGCCGCCGGGCTTCGGCCACGGCGTCGACGGGTTCGGCGGCTAGACGACGTCAGGCGGCGGCCCGCCCCTCGTCGTCGTCGGTGTCGGTCGTCTCGAAGGACTCGTTCTCGTCGAGCTCCTTGGCAGCCTCGTCGGCGAGCGCCTCGATATCGGACTCCTCCTTGAACTCCTCGAGCTCCTCCTCGTAACGACGCGCCGCGGACGTGGAGCCCTCGCCCTCGTTCTGGGTGAGGTCGTCGGGCACGTCCTTCGAGATGTCCTTCTTCACGTCCTTGTCGCGGTCCTGGTCTCGCACGGGTGACCTCCGCGCGCCGCAATTGCAGCCTTTGTGCCGCGCGCATACCATTTGCGTCCTTCCGGAGGACGCTTGGACATTCGCGGACGGGTCGCCGAAATATTCCCGAGGCCCGAGGACATTCCCAGGGAGCACGACCTCGTCCGCTATCCGGACGGCGACCGCTGGCTCGTGAACGGCGAGATCCGCCGCTTCTCCGGTCCGACCGTCGAGGTCGAGTCGGTCTACTGCGCGCCCAGGAAGGGCGGCGGCCTCGAGCGGAGGAAGATCGGCGCCTACGCGAACCTCGGCGCCGCGGAGGCCCTCGAGGCCGTCGAGGCGGCGCACCGAGCCTGGAAGGGCGGCCGCGGCGAGTGGCCGACGCTCAGCGTCGCGCGGAGGCTCGAGCGGATCGAGGTCTTCATCCAGAAGATGCGGCCGCTCCGGGCGCTCGTCGCGAAGCTCCTCATGTGGGAGATCGGGAAGTCGGCCGAGGACTCGCTCAAGGAGTTCGACCGCACCGTCGAGTACGTGGAGGACACGCTCCAGGCGATCAAGGAGCAGGACCGCCAGAACAGCCGCTTCGCGATCGACAAGGGAGTGATCGGTCAGATCCGGAGGGCGCCTCTCGGGGTCGTCCTCTGCATGGGGCCCTACAACTACCCCGTGAACGAGGCCTACGCGACCCTGATCCCCGCGATCGCCATGGGGAACACGACGGTCGTGAAGCTGCCCAAGTTCGGCATGCTCTCGAACATCCCGATTCTCGACGCCTTCAAGGAAGCCTTCCCGCCGGGCGTCGTGAACGTGCTCAACGGAGACGGCCCGGCGCTCATCTCTCCCATCATGCAATCGGGGAAGGTGGACGTGCTCGCCTTCATCGGGAGCGCGAAGACGGGGGACCTGATCAAGAAGCAGCACCCCTCGCCGCACCGCCTCCGCTCGGTCATGGGCCTGAACGCGAAGAACCCGGCGATCGTCCTCGAGGACGCGGACCTCGACCTCGCGGTCCGGGAGTGCGTGAAGGGCGCGCTCTCCTTCAACGGCCAGCGGTGCACGGCGCTCAAGCTCCTCATGGTCCACCACAAGGTCGCGGACCGCTTCGTGGACAAGCTCTCCGCCGCCGTCGAGAAGCTCTCCTTCGGCATGCCCTGGGAGAAGGCGACGATCACGCCCCTCCCCGAGCCCGGGAAGCCCGAGTACCTCGCCAGGCTCGTCGAGGACGCGACGAAGAAGGGCGCGCGCGTCACGAATCCCTCGGGCGGCGCCATGAACGGGACCTTCTACTTCCCGAGCGTCGTCTACCCCGTCGTGCCGGGGATGGAGCTCCACGAGGTCGAGCAGTTCGGTCCCGTCGTGCCGGTGCGGACCTGGAAGACGATCGACGAGGTCGGCGACTACCTCGTCTCGACGACGTTCGGGCAGCAGGCCTCGGTCTTCGGCCGCGACCCCAAGGTGCTCGGGCCGCTCCTCGACGTGCTCGCGAACCAGGTCTGCCGCGTCAACCTGAACTCGCAGTGCCAGCGCGGCCCCGACAGCTTCCCGTTCACCGGCCGCAAGGACTCGGCGGAGGGGACGCTCTCGGTCTCGGACGCGCTCCGCTGCTTCTCGATCCGCTCCATGGTCGCGACGAGCTACGACGAGACCGGGAAGCAGGTCCTCTACGACCTCCTCATGAGCCGCTCCTCGAGCTTCCTGAGGACCGACTTCCTGTTCTGATCACTTGAGGGCGTCGATGATGCCCCGGCAGTCCTTCTCCACGTCCTCGACGACGTCCGAGACGGCGTCGGCGAAGAAGTGCTCGACCGCGCTCCAGAGGCCGTGGTGCTTCTTCTCGGGAGGCGGCGGAGGCGGCGGAGGCGCCGGCGGAGGCGGAGGCGGAGGCGGAGGCGGAGGCGGAGGCAGTGCCGCGGGGCCCTCGAACGTCTGTCCCGGCGTGCCATTGTTGACGACGGGCCACCCGTTCACCCACTGGACGCGGTCCAAGAGCACGTTGCGAGGCCCCGTCGGGTCGGCCGCCGTGTGGGCGGCGTAGACGATGAACGTGTTCCCGGCGGGGTCGGTCACGATCGCGTTGTGGCCGGGCCCCGCGAAGCCGTCACCCGTCCGGAGGACCGGGTTCGGCGCCTTCTCGAACGGGCCCGTGGGCGAGGTGCTCCGCGCGACTCCGATCGCGTAGCTCGCGCCCGCGTAGCTGTTGCCGCTGTAGAACAGGTAGTAGTACCCGCCCTGCTTCACGACCTGGGGGCCCTCGACGACGCCGCCCTCCCACGTGTTCGGGTCGTTCTCGAGCACGGAGGTCGCGGGCCCCGCGACCGAGAGGCCGTCGGCGGAGAGCTTGGCGACGTAGATGTGGCACGTCTCGCCGAGCGCGTTCCCGTCGGACTTCCAGTAGAGGTACTGGGTCCCGTCCGAGTCGGTGAGCTCCGTCGGGTCGATCGAGCCAAGGTTCGGGTCGCGGACGATCGGGGCTCCGCTGTCGTGGTAGGGGCCGAGCGGCGAGTCGGCGGACGCGGCTCCCACGCAGAGGCGTCCCGTCGCGTCGCGCGCCGTGAAGTAGCAGACGTAGTGCGATCCGACCTGGTGGATCTCGGGCGCCCAGAAGTCGCTCCTGGCCCACGAGGGCCAGCTCCCGCTCGGGAAGACGGAGCCGGCGGAGCTCCAGTGGGCGAGGTCCGTGGACGTGCGGATCGTGAAGGCGTCGGGAGCGTCGCCCGTCGTCGTGACCATGTAGTAGGTGCCGCCGACCCGGAGGACGCCGGGGTCCGGCGCGTCCTGCGGGACGACGGGGTTCGTGAACGACTGGGCGTTCGCGACGGCGGCGAGGAGGAAGACGAGGACGAGATGGCGCACGGTCACCCGTCGAGCAATGGCCAGTCCGCGGGGCCGGTCCTTGAGTAACAAGGACTTGCGATGGACGAGAGCGTTCGTCCGCGGGCGGCGGCCGCTGGTTGTCGGACCCAGGAGGCATAAGTGAAGCAGAAGAGGGAATGGCCGTGAGCTCCGACTGCCCGCTCTGCTCTCCGATCCAGACCGCCGTCGCGCGCGAGCGCGAGGCGCTCGAGCTCTACCTCGATGCGCTCGACCAGGTCGGGTATCGCCAGCTCCCTCCGGGCGAGGGCGAGGGCGTGGGCGAGGACGCGTGGGCGGAGATGGCCTGCCGGCGCGACGAGTTCGAGCGGGCGCGGACGCGTCGCGTGCGGGCGGACAACCGCTTCTTCGACGAGTGCCCTCGCTGCCACTTCGACCTGCGGCAGGCGCGGCGCGAGCTCGGCCTCCTCAGGGAGGAGCTGCCGG
>Ga0070738_10004717_pt1 | contig 15946 bp, 8 predicted proteins | sample Coa_R2_2_FD_66446 | JGI IMG/M metagenome (GOLD analysis project Ga0070738, IMG submission 66446) | Surface soil microbial communities from Centralia Pennsylvania, which are recovering from an underground coalmine fire - Coalmine... | ecosystem: Environmental > Terrestrial > Soil > Unclassified ...
CCTGGCTGAAATTGGCAGTGTCCAGCAGCTTGCTGCCGGGGCCGGCCATGACTTCAAGAGCGACCTGTCCGCACCGCTTGGCCATATCCAGGGCGTGCTCCAGAGGCATATCGCTTACTGGGGCGGTCATCATGCCCACCCGGATATCTTTTTCGGAACTCCCGCTCGCGGGCGCATTGGCTGCTTCGGCTTTTAAACCTCCCGCGCCGAGTAAACCGGCGGAAGCGACACCCAACGCCACTGCTGTGCCGCCGATAAAGTCTCGTCGTGAAATCGACCGCGCATGGTTTAACCGGTTACGCCCAGGAAAGTCGGAATCAGTGTATTCCTTGCTTTTGTTCATGCACTGAGCTTATGGCTTGCTTCAACGCGGTCAAGTTCTAGAGTTTCGCCGGCGATCTCTCGCCGTTATGATCCAGATACGCGGATTTCTGCTCGGTGCTGTTTTGCTGCGGCTTTGTGCCTCGCCCTCGTGCGAGGGCGCAAGCAAACCCGATTGGCTCATCGACGGCCGCTCTTTCACCGCGACAATCCAGACCAATCCCAGTGAGTCGAGCCTGAGCCTGGACAATGGGCTCATTCGTCGGAGCATTCGTCTCCAGCCGAATGCCGCCACGGTTGCCTTCGAAAACCGCGCCACATCGGAGTCGTTGCTGCGCTCGGTTCGTCCTGAGGCGATCGTCGGACTCAACGGCAAGTCGTATGCCGTAGGCGGGCTGATTGGGCAGCCGGTTCATAATTATCTCGATCCGAAGTGGGTTGGACAAATGGAAGCCGACACCAATGCTTTCAGCTTTTCTGGCTTTCAAGCGAGCCGCACCAAGGCTCGGTTTGCGTGGCAAAAACATCCGTCGTGGATTTCACAGGACCTCCCGTGGCCGCCTTCGGGCGTCGGTCTCACATTAACTTTTAATCCACCAGCAGGCTGCCCGGACATTGCTCTCGAGATTCACTATGAACTTTACGACGGCCTGCCCCTGATCTCCAAATGGCTGACCCTGAGCAACTCGTCCTCGCAACCGGTCCGTGTCGATTCTCTGGTGATTGAGCAACTGGCGGCGGTCGAGCCCGAATCCATTGTGGACGGCACCCCATCGAATTTCAGGGGCGCTTATCGCGACTTGGAGGCGTTTAGCGACTACAGTTTTGGCGGCAATATGACGGGCAACGCCGACGCCCCCGCAGTCCATTGGAACGCCGATCCGCTATACGCAACGCAGGTTCATTATGAGCGCAAAACGCCTTGCCTGCTGGAGTGTGCGCCTCCATTGGGTCCCGGGGTGCAAGTTCAACCCGGGGAAACATTCGAGTCTTTCCGCGTATTCGAACTGGTCCATGACAGCACGGACCGGGAGCGTCGCGGCCTGGCTTTGCGTCGCGCGTATCGCGCGCTGGCGCCGTGGACGCAGGAAAACCCGATTCTAATGCACGTGCGAAGCGCCAAACCCGAGGCCGTCAAGTTGGCCATCGACCAATGCGCCGAGCTCGGGTTCGAGTTGGTCATTATGACCTTTGGCAGCGGTTTTGATATCGAGAACGAAAGCAGCGAATACCTGGCCCAGATAAAGGAGTTGGCGGATTACGCGCGGAGAAAGGGAATTGCTTTGGGCGGTTATTCGTTGCTGGCCAGCCGTTCCATCGGACCTGAGGACGATGTCATCAACCCGACCACTGGGAAGAGCGGGGGCGCCAGGTTCGGCAACTCTCCCTGTTTAGGCGGCCGCTGGGGCGAGGATTATTTCCGCAAGCTCCGCCAGTTCTTTGAGACCACCGGGTGCAACGTTCTGGAACACGACGGGTCGTACCCCGGCGACGTTTGCGCGGCCACGAATCATCCGGGCCATGCCGGGCTTGCCGATTCGCAATGGAAACAGTGGAAAACCATCACCGGTTTTTACAAGTGGTGCCGCGGGCGCGGGATTTACCTCAACGTTCCGGATTGGTACTACCTCTGCGGCTCGAGCAAATGCGCGATGGGCTACCGCGAATCCAACTGGTCCTTACCTCGCGCCCAGCAGGAAATCATCGAGCGGCAAAACATTTTCGACGGCACCTGGGAGAAAACGCCCAGCATGGGCTGGATGTTTGTGCCGCTGACTGAATACCAGGGAGGCGGGGCGGCGGCGACGATTGAGCCTCTCAACCAACACCTGCCCCACTACGAAACACGATTGGCCAATCTGTTCGGCGCCGGTGTGCAGGCTTGCTACCGCGGCCCACGCTTGTATGACGATGCGGCGACCAGGGCCGTTGTAAAGCGGTGGGTTGATTTCTATAAACGGCATCGTGCCATTCTCGACAGCGATATCATCCACCTGCGTCGCGCCGATGGACGTGACTGGGACGGTTGGCTGCACGTCAACCCTCGCCTGGACGAGCGCGGCCTCGCGATGTTCTACAATCCGCTGGAACAACCGATCGAGCGCGAGGTTCGGCTGCCGCTCTACTACACCGGACTTCGGGAGCGGGCGCGGATTCGATGGGAAAATGGAACTTCGCAACTGACCCGGATCGAGCGGGATTATTCCACGTCCGTCCGTGTGAAAATCCCGTCGAACGGTCGTACCTGGTGCGTAGTAGAAGCCGGCAATTGAAACAGCGGCAGAGAAGAGACGTTGCCGCCTTTGCATCCAGTGCCGGATAACCAGGAGGACAGCAACATCTTGTGAGGACGGGAGGCTGTTTTTTGCCTCCTGAAGAGTGGCTTCCTAATTGCTTTCTTTTGCCGGCTGGAATGAAACGTTTAGCGTCCTGGTATCTCTCGATCCTGTGTTTAGCGGCTATTTTCTTTATACGTTGCGCAACCGCAGCGAATTACGAAGTCGGGCCGGGCCAAACCTACACCAACCTCGGTTCGGTGCCCTGGACTGCACTGCTGCCCGGCGACGCCGTGAATGTCCATTATCAACCCGGTGGGTATCACGAGGTGATTCTTTTGTCGCGGAGCGGTTCACCCAATTTACCAGTTACGCTCAACGGCGTTCCCGATCCCGTCACCGGCGCATTACCTACCCTGGACGGGTCAAACGCGGTCACGGCAACCAATGTGCCCTGGCATGCCGCATCGTTGAACACTATGGGAATCATTGTAGTGAGTCCCAATTTGAACCAGCCATATCCCTATTTCCCTGCGTGGATTAGAATCCAGAAGCTTCGAATCCAGAACGCCAACCCCAGCAATACCCTTACTACCGCAAAAGGCGTCACGGCCAGCTTCGACCCAAACGCCGCTGCCATTTACGTAGAATATGCTCAGCACCTGGTGGTGAGCGGTTGCGAGTTGGCTCAATCTTGCAACGGACTATTCTGTGATGCTCAAAACGGCGATCCCAACACGACTTCAACGGATATCCTGGTCCAAAACAGCTGGATCCATGGCAATGGTTTTCACGGCAACTACGGCGCCCATGATATCAATAGCCAGGCCAAAGGAATCATCTTTCAATACAACCTCATCGGGCCGTTGGATCCAAACGCCAATGGAGATGAGATCAAGGATCGATCCTCCGGAACCATTCTCCGTTACAACACCGTCATCCAGGGGCCTGGTGGCGGTTCCGCTTTCTGGTTTACTCAACCGGACGGCGGGGTTGGGGTCATAGACCAGGATCCCGCGTACCACACGAATTTTGTTTATGGCAACGTGTTTCTGAACACCACCAACAGCGGCGCCCTGACGATGTTCGCCTACGATTATCTCGGCACCGGATCGCACCCGCGCAACGGCACGCTCTATTTCTACAACAACACGGTAGTGAATTATGTCGATCAATCGGCACGCTATTACACGGAGATTTTCCAGTTGCCCCAACATTCGGACGCGGTGTCGCTCAATATCCACGACGTGGTCGATTGCCGAAATAACATCTTTGCCGCCATCCCGGGAACTGCGGGCAAGGCGCCGACGCAGGTTTATTTGCTCAATTCAGATGACGGCACACTCGTGCTCGGGACGAACTGGGTGAGCCCCGGGCTTGCCGTCTTGCAGCTTCCGTACGGGTTGACCAACTTCTTCGGAACCATTTCCGGGACAAATCAGCTTCTCTTCGGAGATCATCAAGGCCAGAACAACCCCGGGTTCGTTAACCCGGCGAACACAAACTTCAACCTGCTCCCGTCTTCGCCGGCGATTGATGCCGCGGGGCCGCAGTCCCCCGCAGTCCTTGCTTCGCCTTATAACGTAGTCAGCGAATACGTTTTTCCGAATAGCGCGCAAACGCGGATTGTCAGTGGCCGCAACATGGACCTGGGAGCATTTGAAGGCACATCCACGAATTACCTGGGGCTCTTATTCAGCCTGGCGGTGAGCAACGGTTTTGGCGCGGGAAATTATCCGTCCAACTCGCTGGTGACAATCGTGGCCAGCAATGCTCCCCCGGGCCAGGTATTCGCTCAATGGACCGGTTTCACCGTTGCGAACCCTTCCTCGATTGGAACGACCCTGACGATGCCAGCGGCCAACATCGCAGTGACCGCCACCTACTCGAATCTTCCTTATTATAATCTCACCGTCGTGAATGGGGCCGGCGGGGGAACTTACCTTCCGGGCACCGTGGTGAACATTTCAGCCAACCCGGCGCCGTCCGGGCAAGTGTTTGCCGGATGGACGGGGTATCCGGTCGCCAACGCTGCCGCAGCAACCACCACGCTCACGATGGCAGCCGGAGACGTTACCGTGACGGCCTCTTATACCAACGCGCCCGTAAGCAGCCTGTTCTATTTGACCGTCGTGAACGGCTCCGGCAGCGGGTCGTATGTCGCGGGCACAACAGTTTATATAACCGCAAACACGCCCGCCACGAACCAGGCCTTTGCCGGATGGACCGGCTATTCGGTGGCCAACACCGCGGCTCTTTCCACCTCGCTCGTAATGCCGAGCAATAATGTGACGATTACAGCCAGCTACCAGTTTTCAGGGCCATTGCCCTCCAAGCTGCCGCTGCCAATCACGAATCACCCGCGCCTTTGGCTCACTCCCAGCACCCTCGCCAAATACCGGTCCTGGGCCGTTCCCACAAATCCCATCTACCAGCAGGGACTCAAGGTGGTGATCCAGCAATGCGTTACTGATTACCAAACTCAATATTTCCCGGGGGGCGTCGCCAACACCAATTATCCCGATGTCGGCGATACCCAGGGGTATACCGGGCTGCTGACCGAGGCGGACGCAGTCGTCCTGGCCTTTGCGTCGTTAATCGATCCGGACCCGGTGAAGCGTGCCCAATACGCGCAATACACCCGAAATCTACTGATGTACGCACTGTCCCAGGCGTCGATGGGGACGCTGGCGAACGCGCCGTTCAGGGATCCACTGTTCGCGGTGTATAATCGTGCCAATGCGGGTGGCGCCGATTGGCCCCTGGCGGTGGATTGGATCTACGACGCAACCGACACTAATGGCGCACCCATCCTCAGCCCTGCGGACAAATTGACGATCCGGAATGCGTTCATGGTGTGGGCGCGGCAATGCCTGACGGCGTCCACCACCGGCGGTGATTCACCAACCCCGGTTGGCGTGCTGAACAGCCAGCAGTTGCTTCCCAACGGGAGCGCCTATCGCATGGCTGCCAACAATTACTACGACGGCCATGCGCGTTTGATGACCATGATGGGATTGGCAATTGATCCAGTCGACGATCCGCCAGTCAACACGAACCTCTCCGTCAGCGTGTTGGGCAACAGCTTGCGCAGTTACCTGGACGACGCCATTGGCGCGTGGCTGTACCAGCAGTACGCCATGTTTGGCGATGCGCCCTCGGTTATCAGTGATTACGGGCTTGCCACCAATGCAAGCGTCGGCCTCGCCAGCGGGGGTCTGCCTCCCGAAGGCATGCTCTACGGGCATTCCATCGGCTTTATCCTGGGAGGATTGCTCGCGCTTCAAACTTCCGGGTACAACGATCCCAACCTGATCGGGCCGCAGGCTGCCCTGATCAATTCTCCCGTTTGGGGCCGGTTTTCCACGGCCACGATCAGTTCCCTGGTGCCGGCTGCCCAAGTCTTCCCGGCGGCATCTTACATGGGCCCGGTTTATCAAATGGATAGCTATGGCGACCTGCTCCGGCTTTGGATCACGCCGGAATCCATGGTCCCGTTCTCGTTGCAAGCCTTGCTCGAGCAAGAGAATGGCGGCACCAACCATCTCTCGGCGGCACGCTGGTTTGCGACCGCCGCAGTCGAAGGCGGGACAATCGCGCTCATCAACCGGGTGGCCAACCCGTGGAGCTATGGTGTCGACCAGGCAATCCTCTATTTCATGCTGCTGGATCCGGCGGCGGCGCCCGCGCCCGATCCGCGCCCGGCCTTCCCATTAGCCTGGCAGGACATTCCCCTGGGCCGAATCATTGACCGCACGGCATGGAAGCCCAATGCGACGCAATTTGATTTTCTGGCGAACTGGATCTCCATCAACCATCAGCAGGCTGCCGCCGGTCAGTTCGAGTTGTATCGAAACGGCGAATGGCTGACCAAAGAGGTGAGCAACTACGATGACAACTTCAACGGCCAATCATCGATGTGGCACAACACGCTCGCGTTGCAAAACTGGTGTCAGACAGGCGACCCCAACCTTCCTTTCGGCGAGCAACTCTTCCTTAACGGCAGCGAATATGTACTCGGTGAATCAGCCGGTGACCCGGTGACGCTAACATCCAGCGGCCCGGGGTACACCTACGCCAGCGCCGACCTGACGCCGCTCTTCAATCGGCCGCAGATTTGGCAGCCGCAACTCGCATTGACCGATATCCAGCAGGCAACCCGCAACATTCTTTGGATTAAGCCCGACCACATCGTCGTTTACGACCGGGCTGCGTCCGCGCACACCGCCTTGTTCAAACGATTCAACTTGAACTTCATCACGACACCTTCGATCGCCGGCAACCTGGTGACCGAAATCACTCCTGGTGGCCAAAAGTTGTTTGTTCAAACCGTGCTGCCGGCAACCCCGACGATCACCTATGTGCCGTTGGGGAATTCTTTAACTACGGTCGCCGGGCTTGAGCCCTCCGTCGGGCGTGTGGTTGTTGAAGACACAAATAACCCGGTGAACATTCGTTTTCTCCACGTGCTGCAAGGGGCGGATTCAAACTCCTCACCGGACACAGCGACGCACATCGTCAGTTCGTCCGGCAGCCCTTTTGAAGGCGTTGCCGTGTCCGGCGCGCTGGTGCTCTTTCCGGTAAACGCCTTGAGCAATAGTCTTGTTTCTCTGAGCTATTCCGTGCCCGTCGGCATTACCAACCACTACCTTTGCGGCCTCGCTCCCCTATCCTCGTACTCGGTGAGCCTCAATTCGGCGGGAGGAGGTATGCAACAGGTCAATATCTCTCCTGGCGCAGGGCCGATTGCTGACAACGCGGGCTTGTTGTACTTCAACAATGCGACGCAGCCAACGTCCGGTGCTCCCCGATTCCTGTCCGCAACCTGGAGCGGGTCCAATGTACGGCTCACGGGCATAGGCGCGGCCAACCTGACTTACAGGATCCTGTCGAACACGAACCTCGCATCGACGGTATGGACCCCTGTCGGGTCCGCTACCGCGGACGGCAGCGGCAACTTTCAATTCATCGACGGCAGCAGTTCATCCGGCACCAAACGTTTCTATCGGGCAACCTGGCCTTGATTCGACGCCCGCAGGGCGAGGACGGTTTTGGGTTAACCTCTGTCTAACCGGGTATCAGCTTAGGTAAGGATCCCTGGGGCCCCGTAATTTGGTGGCGTGGGCTTCACCTTGGATCTCTTCTTGGTCTCAGTCACAGTCCAGCGCGTTGGCGGTGGGCTTCGTACAGGAACACGGCGGCGGCGCTGGCGACGTTGAGGGAATCGACTGTTTGAGGCATGGGCACGGCGGCGGCTTGATGGCAGGCCTCAAGCGTGGCTGGAGCGAGGCCGTAGCCTTCGCTGCCCAGGACAATGCAGCAGCCGGGCTTGAAATCCGTTTTCGCGGGTGTCTGGCCCGTGGCGTGCGGGTGCGCCGCAATGCACCGGATTCCATTCGAACGCAAATGTTGCAGCGTCCGCACCAGGTTTTCGGATTCGATTACCGGCACATGAAAGATTGCGCCCATTGAACTCCGCACGGCACGACGAAGAAACGGGCTGGGGCAACTTTCTCCTGTGATAATGGCGTGGGCTCCAAAAGCTGCGCAATTTCTGACGACTGCCCCGAGGTTTTCCGCGCTGGAAAGGCCGTCCACCGCCACAAAAAGATGGGGCCCCGGCGTCGTACCCAGGATATGATCGAGGCTCGGCTGAGGAGGCACTTTGCCAACCGCCAACAATCCCTGGTACATCGAAAAACCGGTGAGTGTTTCGAGCAAAGATTTTTCCGCAAGATAGACCCGCGTTTGTTCAGAACGAGCCTCCAAGAGAGGCCGCAACTCGGAGAACCACTTTTGAGGGAGCAAAACGGATCGAACTTCCAAATGACTTTCCAGGAGCCGGCGCACCACTTTTTCTCCTTCCGCCACGAAGATGCCTTGCTGGCGATGCTCCATCTGCCGCCGCATCGTGCGATACGGCTGGAGTTCGGGCAGGTCGAGCGACTCGATAAGTTGAACCTGGAGCATCCGCAACCTGGGTCGTCAGCGGGCCCGGGGTGGCAATCCCCGGCCGCGCAGCGGTGTTAGCTTCAGCACAACGGCAGTTGGAACTGGGTCACGTAAGCGGCGGGTTGCTCCCGCACGATGGGCAAGTCAAGTGGAGCAGGGGGTGGCTCCGGCCGCTGCAAGGCCAGTGTCGGGCTGGGCTCTGATTGGGAGGTCAGCTCCAGCCGCACATGAGAGGCGCCGATTTTCTCGAGGCGCTTCTTCATCACCTCGAACGCCAGCTGTGGCCGATTGCACTCGCGGCTCAAGTGTCCGAGATACAAATGTCGCAAGTCCGCGTTCATGATCTGTTCGGCAGCGTCGGCAGCGGCTTCATTTGAAAGATGCCCATGCCGGCTGAGGATTCGCTGTTTCAAGCTCCAGGGGCGGTGTGGACAATCCTGAAGCAACTTCACGTCGTGATTGGATTCGAGCACCAGGACATGAGCCTGTCGCACGCGTTCCAGGGCTAGTTTCGTCGCATGCCCAAGGTCGGTCAGGAACCCAATATTGCCTTCGGCTGTGCGGAGCAGGAACCCGACGGGTTCCTGGGCGTCGTGAGGAATCGAGAACGTTTCGACCACGATATCTTCGAGATCGAACGACGAACCCGTGGCAAAGACCCGGGATGGCAAGCGGCACCGGGCCTGGTACTCGATTGCTTCCATGGTCGGGCGATTGCAATAGACCGGGATTCGGAGCTTTTCACTCAATTGAACCAATCCCTGGACATGGTCCGAATGCTCGTGAGTGACCAGGATGCCGGTGAGGTTCTCGGGCGCGCGGCCGATTGCGGCAAGCCGTTTTCGGATCTGCTTCAGGCTGAAGCCGGCATCGATTAAAATACGGGCCTGCGGCGTTTCCACGTACGCGCAATTGCCGGAGGAACCACTTCCTAAAATCGTCAAACAAGCAGGCACGGCTAACGTTAGTAAGGCCGGCCGGATGCGGCAACGTTTTTTGAAATCACAGGCAAGATGCGACAAAGAAATTGGAAACCGAAATCCGTTTCCGGTTCTCTTTTCGGTCGCGGAGTCCGCTTTTCCTTTTGGTTAATCAACGGAGCCTCGCCGCAGCGCCTTCTTGTCCGAGTGATGCGCTTTGTCAGCCAGCATTCGATCTTTGGCTCTCCGGCTCCTCCTCCTTTTTTGCCGCCGGATTTTCTCGATGCGCGCCTGCTCGGCCGCGACCCGGCCGGTGCGCAGTTCTTCAATTTTATCCAATAACAAACGGCGGGCTATAAAGCGGTTGAGCCCTTGCTGTCGCGTGGCCTGCGATTTGACCTGAAGTCCTGTGGGCTTATGAACCAGCATGACGCATGTGGAGGTTTTGTTGACGTTTTGGCCTCCGTGCCCGCCAGACCTTACAAAGCTCTCTTCCAGGTCACCTTCGGTTACACCCAGCTCAGCCATGCGCCGGGCCAATTGGTCTTGTTTTTCGGGGTTTACTGGAAAAGCGCTCACACGCGGAGCGTAAATAGCGGCCGGCCGGTGTGCAAGCGGCGCGTGCTGGTTTTTGACTTCTCGACGCAGTTTCGGTTTGCGCTTTCCTCCCTTTATTTCCCCAGTAGTGTGTCGGGGTGAAACTTCTCTTTATCGCGGACATTGTTGGGCAACCGGGAAGGCGTGCGGTAAAAGGGTTGGTTCCGGAGTTGAGGAAACGGCACGGGTTGGACGTCGTTATAGCCAATGGCGAGAACTCAGCCGGCGGTTCGGGCATAACCGTCAACACTGCCGCTGAGATTTTCGCGGCTGGAGTCGATTTAATCACCAGTGGGGACCATCTTTGGGACCAAAAGGAAGTGACGGAACTGTTGGCCAACGAGCGGCGGTTCATCCGACCGCTGAATTATCCGGCGGGAACGCCGGGGCAGGGGAGCGCGATTTTCGAAAAGGACGGCTTACCCAGGCTGGCTGTGATGAATCTCCAAGGCCGCACGTTCATGCCGCCTCTGGAAAACCCTTTCCACTCGGCGTTGGCTGAAGTGAAGCGCTTACGCCAGGTGACTCGCGTTATTTTCGTGGATTTCCACGCCGAAGCCACTTCCGAGAAGGTGGCCCTTGCAAGGCTGCTGGATGGGCAGGTTAGCGCCGTGGTGGGAACCCATACTCATGTTCAGACCGCGGACGAACAGATCTTCCCCGGGGGAACGGCTTTTCTTTGTGACGCGGGGTTTACGGGTCCGCACGAGAGCGTCATTGGCCGGGAGATCGAGCCAATTGTTCAGCGATTCCTTACGGGCATGCCGCAACGGTTCGATGTGGCCCGCGAACGGGTATTGCTTCAAGGCACGATCATCGAGATCGATGACACCACTGCAAGAGCAACCGCCATTCGCCGGGTTTCGGAACCTTTGTAGCCAGGGTCAGATTTCGGGCGACTCGATTCCCAGGGCATCCGCCAGGTCCTGCAAGTGTTCCTGTTCCTGAACGATGATGCCGCGCAGGATCTCGCTCAGGGCGAACTCGCCCATGGCATCCGCTTGCTGTATCCGTTGACGGTAGTTCTGAATTGTAACCCGCTCGTTTTCCAGATCGAACTGCAGCATCGATTTGGCATCTTCGGACACTTTAACCGGCTTGGGCTGAACCGCGGGCGTGCCGCCGAAATAATCGATCTGCCGCGCGATTTTAATCGCGTGCGAGAGTTCCTCGCCTGCGTGCTTTTCCAGCTCGCCTGCAATATCGGTGTAGGCTGCCCCCTTCAGTGTCTGGCTGTAGACCACGTAAGCGATAACCGCCTGGTACTCCCGGGCCAGGTCTTCGTTCAGCAAACGGACCATCTCCTCACGTGTGGTTTTCTCGCGCTCTGCAACGGCAGTCCCATTCATAAAAGCCATTTCCTTTCTTGGGGGCAGGTTGCGTGAAATCGACACCGGCCCTTCAGGCACAGTCGCAAACTTTTCGACCGCCGCAACCTGCAGGCGCGAAAACGCGGGTTTCACCCCAGGTCAGGCCGGGTCAGCTCTCGAGGAAGCGCACCAACTCGCTCTTGATTTGCTCCAGGCGCCGCTTGTCGGTCTCGCGCTTTTCCCTGAGAAGCGGCGCGACTTCCGGCGTGAGCTTCATTTGGGATTCGGCGTACTGTTGGAGCTTGAGGTCCATCATTTCTTCGATCAACGCGATTAAGGATTGCGCGGTCATAGAGATGCTCTTTTCTTTATCCGCCACCTGGAGTGCGTGCCGCGTTTGGACTGATTCCAGTACAGCGTGGATCTTTGTCTTTGAAATGATTGTAGCAGGTGCCAAGCCAGCAAATTCAGAGAAAGAAAACGCCAAACCAAATCCGCGAAACATGGAACATTCGAGAATCCGCCGCCCCTTCTCATGCTTCGAGTTCCTTACTTTTCGCGTTTCCCGTTCTTGAAATGTCCCAGATCGGGGCATGCCGAATTTTTTGCCAGAAGTAACCGGCAGGGCGATCGCCCGCTCTCGGGTTACCCCTCCCTTTCCAGGGCCTAAGCGTAATACATCCGCAGCGCAGGATGCATGCTCCCGATGCGGAGCGCTCTCTCGATATGCCGGTCTGTATCCGCGTCCGATGGTTCGAATTTCAGGATTTTCCCGGCTTCCAACGCCGCGACAGGAACCCCGTCCCGCAGCAGAATGCGGTTGGAGGCGACCGCAGATACTCTCGGTCCGGGGGTAAGGATTCCCGCCAGGTTCAAAGGGTCGGCACCGCTCAAGGTTACGAGTTTTTGAGCCGCAGGTTCTTTCCGAATCGCTCTCAATTGGGCGATCGCCTCGGGCAGCGCGAATTGTTCTCCGCTAATCCCGGCGACGAAGTAACCGCCCCGGATTTCGCCTCGCGATTCCATGCGGCGATACGTTCGGCCCAGCTCATACCACGAAACATTCAAGGCTTCGCGTTCGAGTAATCGCCGGAAAACGATGCCGTACCGTTTGAGAAGCGCTAGGGCAAAAGGCTCGACGGCTTCCTCGGAGAACCTCGACAGCCCAGGGTTGACCTCGGCAATTCCATTGTGTTCAAGGCTGGGGGCGCGCGGCCTCAGCAGCGACCAGCGCCCGGCGAATTCGACGCTTGAAACCGCCTTAAACCTTGATCTTCGAGCCGCACCGTTGAGCGGCATGCGCTTTTCCGGCGGCAACAGCATCGCCCTTAGGCCCTCGAAACTGTCCGCGGTAACCCAGCCAAGCGCGGCGAGTTCGGCCAGAGCCAATTCGACGCGGGAAGGCAGCAAACCACGCGATTTCGCGGCCAGTTCCCCGAAGAACAAGGCGCCAGATTGCGATAAGATGTCTAGAACCTGCGCGGTATCGGCCGATAACTCGCAAGCGGCGGGCGCTGGAGAGAGTTCAAGCCACGAAGCAAGATTTTCTCGTGAGAAGATGGCGATTGGACTCGAGCGGATCGGTCCCGATGCGCGGCTTTTTGGGCCTTGCGGAGACGCGAGTCGACCCCAGCCGACCCGGCCCGTAAAGCAATGGCGATCCAGCCATTCGGGTTGATAATCCCTTACGCGCGCGGCCAGTACTTCGGGTTCCCAGGCGCCGGCCGGCAATTGATATCCATCGAGCAACGCCAGGACCGCTCGCGTTCCTTCCGGTCCTTCTGCGCGGTGTTCAGGGTCAACTCGCTGCCATGCCAGCAAAAAACGTTGGAATTCGGCAATGGTCACCGGCTGAATTTCCGCCCGGAGCCGATTGATAGTGAGCCGGTGAATCCGGGCAAGCAAACGCCGGTCGCACCATTCCGTTTCGGCCGCCCCGTTGCGGAAGCGCCCACGCAAGACAAACCCTTCCGTCTCCAACGCCGTGAGTGCTGTTTCCACTTCCTTTGCGCCGACGCAAAAAAAGGCACTGAGCTCGGAAATGGACACCGGTCCGCTGATCTCCATCCGACCACGAACCAGTTCGCGTAGCGCGTCGGCGCGTTCCCACGCCTTCTCGGCATAGATCTGCGGGACAATCAAGGGAGGCTCGGGGCGGAGGTCAGGGTAGACCGCGGCCGCTTGCGGCAACCGTTCGACCGCAACCGTGAACTGGCCGATTCGGGTGGCGCGCCCGGTCGCCATCAGTTCTGCCGTCCATTGGCGCGGGTCACTTGAACCGGGTTGTTCCGGATCGCCGCTTCGCAGCAGCTCAGGTTCAGTCATCAGGCCCGCGATCAACATGGCTTCATGAAGTTCGTCGGGGTTGGTCGCGCGAGGCCAGGCATCGGCGCTGACGGTTCGGATCGCTGCTTCGTCCAGGATCCCCAGCCCGCCGGCCGAAGCGGAATCGCCTGCGCGGCGTGTATAAACTGCCTGAGTCCGGCGTTCTTCCAGGGGCGCGTTATCGAGGAAGGCGTAGGGTTTCGCGTTGAGAATTTCGTGGGCCAATGGGGAAGGCTCGGGCAGATCGCGCGCGATACATTCGATCGAACCATTCGCGATGTTCTTAAGGACCGCAATCAACCCATCCACGTCCATCGCTTCATCCAGGCAGTCATCGATGGTTTGGCGCACCAGCGGATGATCGGGCACTTGCCGGTCGCCCACGATGTTCTCGAGGCAGGCCAATTGATCGGGAAAAACCGCCGCCAGCAGGTTCTCGGCCTCCATGCGCTGGAGAGGGGCGGGGATTTTTCGACCCCCGCGTTGCCTGGGCAACGCCAGGGCCCGGGTTGCGTTCCAGCGCCACCGGATTGGGAACATGGGCGCATCCAGCAAAGCCTGGACCAGGACATCACGGACGGTATTGGGATGAAGATACCGAAACACCTCCTCGAGCGGGAAGGAATGTTGTGTCCCGAGTGAGAGCACAATGGCGTCATCGGTTGCCGCGGCCTGGAGTTCGAAATTGAACGACCGGCAAAAGCGCTTTCGCAGAGCAAGGCCCCAGGCGCGATTGACACGAATCCCGAACGGCGAGTGGATCACCAATTGCATGCCGCCCGATTCGTCGAAGAACCTTTCCATGACGAGCTTTTCCTGCGACGGAATGACTCCAAGCGACTTGTAAGCCGCCGCGAAATACGTGATGAGCTGCAATGCGGCAGGGTGGGGTAAGCCCGTTTGAGCTATGAGCCAATCGACAGCCGGGTTCAGGTCTCGTGAGATGTCCGGTGGTTGAGTAGGATCGTCCCGATGTTCGCCGTTCGTTTCCCTGCCCACCCTTTTAAGCTCGGCTTCGATGTCTTTCCTCAATTCCGAAACTGCGCTCGAAACTTCTTTGGTTCGGCCCGGAGCTTCGCCGAGCCAAAACGGCATATTCGGAGGCTGGCCGTGCGCGTCCTCGACGCGAACCGTGCCTGAATTAATCCGGAGAATCCGCCAGGACGCGTTCCCGAGTTGGAAAATATCTCCGGCCAGGCTTTCGACGGCGAAATCCTCATTCACAGTGCCTATGAAAGTTTCACTCGGCTCAAGCAAGACCCGGTAATCACCCGTATCGGGTATGGCTCCTCCCGAAGTAAGCGCCAGCAGACCGGCTCCCCGGCGCGCCCGGATTCTGCCGTTCACCGCGTCGTAGTGGAGCAAGGCGGCCCGCCGGCCGCGTTTGGTGCTGAAGCCCTCGGCAAGCATGCGGACTACTTCTCCAAATTCCTGCCTGGCAAGGTTTCGATAAGGCCAGGCCGAGCGCATCATCTCGAACAGGTCGTCCTCGCCCCAATCCTCGGTCGCCGCGCAGGCAACAATTTGTTGAGCCAGGACATCCAACGGCTTCTGGGGGATTTCAAGCGCGTCCAGTTCACCGCGCCGGATGCAGCGCAGCATGGCGGCGCATTCGAGAAGCTCGTCACGGCTCAAGGGAAACAATCGTCCCTTTGGCACACCGCCTCGTTGATGCCGGGCGCGGCCCACGCGCTGTAGAAGCGTCGCCAGCGACCTTGTCGGACCCAGTTGGCAAACCAGGTCTACCGAGCCGATATCAATTCCCAGTTCCAGAGAAGCCGTCGCGACCAACGCCTTGAGCTCGCCGCGTTTGAGACGTTCTTCAGCCTCGAGCCGCAGTTTTGCCGAAAGGCTGCCATGGTGCGACGTGACTTGATCCTTGCCCAGGCGTTCGCACAGGTGGTGCGTGACCCGCTCAGCCATGCGGCGCGTATTGACAAACACAATCGTGGTCCGATGCGCTTCTACCAACTGCGCCAGGCGTTGGTACACTTCCGTCCAAACTTCGTTGGACATCACCGCCTCGAGCGGCGCGCCCGGAACCTCAACCGCCAAATCCAATTGCCGTGAATACCCGCAATCGATGATGGTGCAGTCCGATCTCGGCTCGGCAACAGGTCCAACGCCGTCGTTTTGGGCTTTACGCAAGTCACGTTTAGAAGTTCGGTTCCCGACGAGAAACTGCGCAACCAGTTCGATTGGCCTTTGCGTGGCCGACAGCCCTATTCGCTGCAAAGGCCCCGGC
>Ga0070738_10004718_pt1 | contig 15942 bp, 11 predicted proteins | sample Coa_R2_2_FD_66446 | JGI IMG/M metagenome (GOLD analysis project Ga0070738, IMG submission 66446) | Surface soil microbial communities from Centralia Pennsylvania, which are recovering from an underground coalmine fire - Coalmine... | ecosystem: Environmental > Terrestrial > Soil > Unclassified ...
TAGTGTACGCCTACAGCATCATCTCGTTTCTGATCTTCAGTTCGTAAGAGAGTCATTTTACCAGGGTAAACTTGGAAGGCGTATTCACTCAGAGCTTTGACGTTAGCATCTATGACGGCTAAGTGTTCGCTAGTATCAGATAAGTTACGTGTAATAGATAATGTATGCTGTGCAATATCTATGTAACGCTGATATTGCTGTTTAAGATGTGATGTCAGGTGGTACATCACCCATTCATTCCAACCCTTAGCCTTGTGCCAAATATAACCAGGTCCTAATTGCAAAACTTTGTTTAAGTGTAGGAAAATTCGTATTAAGAATGGCGATCGCCTGATAAACCCTGGACGACAAGTATCAATCATAACTAGAATACCCACTTGTTCACCTTGTCTTTGAAGTTGCTGAGCCATTTCAAAGGCAACCACACCTCCAAAAGAGTACCCTGCCAAAAAATAAGGTCCTTGGGGTTGAAAAGCCTGGATTGCTTGGATGTAGTGTGATGCCATCTCTTCTACTCGGGTTAAGGGAGGCTGTTTTCCATCTAGTCCTTTTGGTTGCAGTCCATAGACGGGTTGTTCTGCTCCTAAATGCATTGCTAATTCGCGGTAACACAAGACTCCACCGCCAAGTGGGTGAACACAGAACAAAGGTGGCTTGGAACCGTTAGGTTGAATTTCTACTAAGGATGACCAGGAGGCTTTTAATTTATCTTGCTTCACAGCTACAGCTTTACCAGATGCTAAATCTCCCCCTTGACTAATAATTTGAGCAAGAGCTTCCACAGTACCGGCTTGAAATAGGGTAGATATGGGCAATTTTTTGCCGAATTTTTGCTCTATTTGCTCAAATAAGTCTACGGCTAGTAAAGAATCCCCATCTAAATCAAAGAAGTCATCCCTAACGCCAATAGGTTGGACACCTAAAAGCTCTTCCCAAATTTGTGCGAGCTGCCGTTCCAAATCATTACGGGGAGGAACAAACGTGTTAATTTCATTTACTGTAGCCATAAGTCTAGAAAAATTGCTAGATATCCTGAAAAATTGAAACCCAGAACTAAACCTTATGTCAGTTTTATAGACTAAAAATCTTCTACTCCTAACAAGGCTTTGATCTTTTTCTTAGATAGCATTTTCGACTTAGCTAAAAAGTTATTTATCTTTCAGAAATTGTTTTTTTAAAAATTTATATAAGCTTTATTTGTAATCACATCTCATAAAAAAAAGATTTTTGAAGAAACATAAGAAATATTCGGATTTTTCCTGATTTTTAAGTTAGTTACAGGGAGTATCCCTTTTGAGAATAAGCAGTGTGATTGTCTCGCTTTCGTGATATATCTAGTGAGCAAGATGTGAGTGCAAAGCACACGCTTCGCGAACGCAATACAAAATATTGATTATTCAAATATTTTCAGAACTTAATTTTTAATATATAAATTATCCCAAATCAAGCTGTAAATTAAAAAAAAATTAAAGTATCAAATACAGCCAAGATGTAAAAGACATAACTTTTTGCAGTTTTAACCCTACTACATGGTTCCTAAATGATTCGTAAGGTTAGAGAAACTCGGTTTCTGAGTCGTTTCTGAGGCTTGAAGCTTTCATAAACTAAATAAAGCTATTTTGTCAATCTTATAAATTGCTAATTAAAAAAGTCTTCTCTATAAATCAAAATTCATCAAAGATTTATCTAATCTTTAAAAAAAATCTCATAGTCTCCGATGATTTACGAGCAGGGAAAAATCGAGTTTGAGCAGGGATAGTCAATTTGTTACGTTCCAGACAGAAAATCGGTTCCTTTAAAAAACCAAGTTACTCCATATCCACAAATAATTTATGATTGCCATATCTTTAAGTGATTATTTTGTTGACAGTAGTTAAGTACTTCATGCCATAATCTTTGTTCTGTAATTAATTCAGGTTTGATTCTGTGTATAAAGAATTAATAGGCCGCTTAACCCTAATCATTGCCGTACCTTTATCGATTCCATCTGTACTTATACTAAGTACACCACAAGAACTGATGGCACAAAACATTAATTGTTCTAAAGCCATAACAACACCAGAAATTAAGTACTGTTCTCAACTGTCTTACAAAGCAGCAGATAAACAACTCAATCAGGTTTATCAAAAAGTCATTTCCAGCATAAATGGCGAGCAAAAGCAATTACTGATTTCTGCACAACAGGCATGGATAAAATTTCGTGATAATAACTGTGATTTTGAAGTTTATGGCAACCGTGGAGGCACGGGTTATGAAATTTTCCGCAACGGTTGCTTAGAACGCACAACAAAGCAGCGCACAAAAGATTTACAAGACTATCTCTCTTCCCGATAACTTCATACACTTGCTAATCAGCACTAACCAGAACCCCGATTTCTTAAAGAAACCGGAGTTCTTCCATAGCGAGTTTTTTAGCTCTAGCAACTTTTAACAGCAATCGTATTCCACGCTGTATCATTTCCCATTCGGGCGTTGGATAATTGTCTCCACAATCCGCCGCTTTGCTTTTGGATCAATCCCTACTAAGCGTACATACTTACCTTGATTCTCAGCTAAACAGAATTCTAAGGCAGATATTGCATCGGTTTCTGCTCCAATGGGACTAGAAGTACAGCTTTGCCAAGAACCTGTGCGGAAGCGACGCTCATCCACAGACTCAATGACAATTTTGTAACCCTGTGCAAAAATTTGACGCATTTGTTCTTGGGTTTCTAAGGTCAAATGAGTGTTAGAGACCTGGAAGTTATTATCTGTTGCTTGTTGGGTTTTTTGGAAGTTGTTATCTGTTGTTTCTTGGGTTGAGCCATTATTTGATTGACTTGGTATGACTGTAACAGTGGGGACACCAATTGTAGGTTGATAATTTTTTCGATTCAAGCGATTGTATTCATCAACCAACTGAGAAGATTCCACCCGTTTTTGTTCGTTAACCATGAAATCGCCCATCTCGATTAAGTGAGATAGCCTAAAATTGGGCTTTTTAAATTTTGGTGGTCCTTCAATACTGTTAACGACACGTAAGGATATACGCTCAACACCTACGTCGTGAATAAAGCTGCGAATCTGTTCATCGTAAATGCGCGATCGCAATGCACTAAAAAAGTCAATCGATTGATTGGCAAAAGTGTCAACCAACTGTTCAACTTCTTTGCGAGAAAGCCCATCTTCGGTAAAAATTCCGCCAACAATTCCGACTTTGTCGTCTCGGTCAGGTTCCCAGTAAAATTTCTCCATGCGACCATCTCGAATTAATGGTGCATAAAGGGTAGAAAAATCATTTCCTGTAACAATAATAGGCACACGATGTAAAGGTGTTGAATCGTAACTGCCAGGAAGTTGTACATCTGTAGGATTATCGGCAATATTCATTAATGTGGCATTCACCAACTGAGTATTGACAGTGTATTGAGTGCCTTCATCAAAGCGTCCTGCACCAGCATCTAGATCGTTGATCATCAATACACACATTTTGCCGCGCACACGAATGAGTTCTGCTGTTTCTCGGTAACGTAGCCGAATCAGACGTGCTGGATCTCCTGCATCTGGACTTTCTAGTTCTCCACCTGATATGTGAGTCACTTCTACGCCCATTTTTTCGAAGACTAACTCACATTGAAAAGACTTGCCTTCACCCTTACGTCCATGAATACCCAAAATCAATGGAACCCTAATACCGGGAAGATCCAGAAAGTTTTTAGTGATATGAACAGCGATTTTATCTAGAAAGCGAGGAGATATATAGTAATTCATAAATTGAAATCCACTAAGCTGCTTAAGATAATATTAAGTTTTTCTGGGGACTGTTGCTTACATAAATTTGTTGCCAGGACATTCTTACTTGGCTATAGATTGCCACGCGCCTCTTGTTCTCTCTCAACAGCCTCAAACAGGGCTTTAAAATTACCATTTCCAAATCCCTGAGCACCTTTTCGCTGAATAATTTCAAAGAAAATTGTGGGACGATCAGTTAACGGCTTGGTGAAGATTTGAAGCAGATATCCGTGTGAATCACGATCAATCAAAATATTGAGATCTTTTAAAACTTTTAAATCTTCATCAATTTTACCGATACGTTGCTGCAGAGTATCGTAATAGGCATCAGGTGTGTGTAGGAATTCAACACCATTGGCTCGCAGTTGTCGGACTGTCTCAATAATATTGTTAGTTTTTAATGCGATATGTTGTACTCCTGGACCGTGATGAAAGTCGAGATATTCTTGGATTTGTGATTTTCGGGTTCCTTGCGCGGGTTGATTGATTGGGAATTTTATCTGACCTTTACTATTCTGTAAAACTTTGGACGTGAGAGATGAATATTGAGTTGATATATCATCGCTTGTAAATTCTTGTAGCTGGTGAAAATTCATGACAGAGCTATAGAAATCAACCCACTCATCCATCTTTCCCAGATTAACATTAATGACTATGTGATCAATTTCAGTTAAACCTGTGGGAGTGACAGATATTGTGTTTGGAATGGGAAGGTAATGCGGAGAAAATCCACTGTATGTATTGCGTTCAATAAAAGAATGGACTAAGTCTTTGCTATAACTTGCAATGGTTGCTTTAACAATGTACCCTTCGTGTCCTTCTATCATTGTTGGTTCTAAAATTGGCTTTGCGCCTCGTTCTACAGCTTTTTTAAAAGTGGCACTAGCATCATCCACCAGCAAAGCAATGTCATAAACTCCATCACCATGCAAGTTAACATGTTTGGCAATTAAACTATCTGGTACAATCGCGGAGGTAACTACAAATCGAATATCGGATTGCTCTAGTACAAACGAGCTAGATTCTCTAAATCCAGTTTCTAAACCAGCATAACCAATGGGTTTAAAGCCAAAGGCTGTACGATAAAAATGGTTAGTTTGCCGAGCATTCCCTACATAAAACTCTATGTAGTCAATTCCCTTGAGTTGCAACGAATCTTTCTCCTACAATTGATTTGAGAAGCAGATAAAAGTAATAACTTATATTAAAAACTCAATCATATTTGTAGGGTAATTTAAACTTATTTAGCTATTTTTATTTTAAACTAACGGGTCTTATTGTCTAACAATCAAAAATTTTTCAAATCGCTCTTAGGATAGATATAATAATTATGCTGGAGACGGCACTCAGGCGATCGCTACTGGAACCAATTTCTCCAAGCTTGCCAATTTTTCACAATTTCTGCAAATTTGGCATAACCTCCTGCTCTGGGGTGTGCACCATCATGAGATTTTGCCTCATCTATCCAGATCTTGGAACTCTCCAGAATAGGAAAAACGTCAAGGTAAGGCACATTTAATTCCTTACAAACTAAGGCAAACTTTTGAGATAAATTGCTAGTTTTCTGCCTTCTTTGATGATCTTCTTGCTCTGCAAATGGGGCAGGACCAATCATCAAAACAGGATATAGTTGTTGTGCCTTACTTAAAATGACATAGACATTTTCGACAGATTTCGCCAATTCTACACGAGTTTTACCATTTTCTACGCTTGTGTCATTCAGCCCAAAAGAGAATACAACTCTGCCATCGTATTCTTTTGGCAGACGAAGTGATACCTCTTGTAACCAACGATTTGCGATATCAGTGCTTGTATTTCGCCTAATGCCTAAATTATAGTATGTGATATCAAACCCTTTTTTATTAGCATCAGCACATACTCTTCCCGTCCATCCCAAACACTCTGGGTCTCCAGTACCATTTACAAAAGAGTCACCCACAAAACAAATTCTTAATTCCTGTAATGTCTGATTAGGCATTAACTTATCTCAACACACACATTTACTTCACACTCTCATGAGTGCGAGGCGATGGTGTACTCAAAACTACATCCGCTTCACTCATATCATCTAAAAAGAGTAGCTTCCCACCAGAAGCGAGAAGCTCTCATTTCAGATGGGAATTGTGAGTTTAACTATCTGGGTTTGTGAACGATAAAGCTCAGAATTTGGCACTGCTTAATGTTGTCAAAACCTACAACACGGATGTAGTGATCAGAATACTGAGAACGGCAATTTTGAACTTCGTTCAGTACCTCTTGAGTGCTTTTAGCGCCGAACAAAGGTAGCTTCCACAGAGTCCAGTAGCTTTCTGTTGGTTCAGAATTTTCGTTAAACTCGATCGCTGGAATGTAACCTTGATTCAAAATGTACTGAATCTGCTTTGAAATTTGCGCATCACTTAGGGGAGGCAAATAAGAAAGGGTTTCAAAACGGCGCTGTTTTGGTAGAGTTTGCATAACTTCTTAGGTATGTTACGGTTTCTAGACTACTAAATTGACGAAGATTTTAGTTAAACCGAAGTGTTAGTTGTCCGTTTTTAAAAAGAATAACTAACGACTCACCATTTGGATCGGTTAACTCGACGAGTTATCCAGATTAGGATCTGAAGTTGGTTCTGGTTCTGATTCAGGGCTGGGACTAGATGTGTCTAATTGCGTTATGCGTTCTAGATGCCGACGACGGTGTTCCATATTAGCTTGCTGAATGCCAGTGCGAACCATTTCTGGCAGAAAGTCAGCGACTTCCTCAGCTATATGTTCTCTGACAGTCATAATCCGCAAAGCTAAATCTGGCTTCTCCTGAAACAGCGCTTGAATGTAGGTTTCTCCATCCTGAACTTTGTCGGCTGAAAAGCGTTGGAACCAGAGTGCTAAGGGAGGATTGGTTTCACTCAGTTGAGCCAACACTGTTCTCATTGCCTGATAAGTCAGGTAGCTAGAGAGCGTCTTGGCGGTGTCTTTCGCAATTTGCTTGATATTCATGCTTGACCCCAGCCCTCAAAAGATGTGAGTGATATGAGTTGTGAGTTAATAAGTTATTCATTAAATTTAACTCCTAACTCTTAACTCCTAACTCTTAACCTCCAACTCTTATCAGACGGTATCAACTGCTTCAAATTCGAACTTGATTTCCTTCCACAGTTCACAAGCAGCAGCCAATTCTGGAGACCATCTAGCAGCTTCACGAATAATATCGTTACCTTCACGAGCTAAGCTGCGACCTTCGTTACGAGCTTGGATACAAGCTTCCAAAGCAACCCGGTTAGCAGTAGCACCAGGAGCATTACCCCAGGGGTGACCAAGGGTACCACCACCGAACTGTAACACAGAGTCATCACCAAAGATTTCTACCAAAGCTGGCATGTGCCATACGTGGATACCACCAGAAGCAACCGCCATTACACCTGGCATAGAAGCCCAGTCTTGGGTGAAGTAAATACCACGAGACTTGTCTTGCTCAACGTAGTTTTCGCGCAGTAGGTCAACAAAACCCATGGTGATCGCGCGATCGCCTTCCAACTTACCTACAACGGTACCAGTGTGGATGTGGTCACCACCAGACATCCGGAGGGCTTTAGCCAATACCCGGAAGTGAATACCGTGATTCTTTTGACGGTCGATCACAGCGTGCATAGCACGGTGAATGTGTAGCAACAGACCGTTGTCACGACACCAGCGAGCCAGTGTGGTATTTGCAGTAAAACCTGCGGTTAAGTAGTCATGCATGATGATGGGCATGTTGAGTTCTTTTGCATACTCTGCCCGCTTCAACATTTCTTCGCAGGTTGGTGCAGTAACGTTCAGGTAGTGACCTTTGATTTCGCCTGTTTCTGCTTGTGCTTTGTGAATTGCTTCAGCAACGAATGTAAAGCGATCGCGCCAACGTTGGAATGGTGCTGAGTTGATGTTTTCATCGTCTTTTGTGAAGTCTAGACCACCACGCAAGCACTCATATACAGCACGCCCGTAGTTTTTAGCCGATAGTCCCAACTTTGGTTTGATGGTACAACCCAATAAAGGACGACCGTATTTGTTCAACTTGTCACGCTCAACCTGGATACCATGAGGAGGACCTTGGAACGTCTTGAGGTAAGCAACTGGAATGCGAAGGTCTTCTAAGCGAAGAGCTTTCAGCGCTTTGAAACCAAATACGTTACCTACAATAGAGGTAAACATATTTGTTACAGAACCTTCCTCAAAAAGATCTAGAGGATAAGCTACATAGCAGATAAATTGATTATCTTCACCAGGAACTGGTTCGATATCATAGCAACGACCTTTGTAGCGGTCTAGGTCGGTTAATAAGTCAGTCCACACGGTTGTCCAAGTACCAGTGGAAGACTCAGCCGCCACAGCAGCACCAGCCTCTTCGGGGGGAACCCCTGGCTGAGGCGTAACGCGGAATGCCGCTAAAAGATCAGTATCTTTAGGTGTGTAATCAGGGGTGTAATAAGTGAGTCTATAATCCTTAACCCCGGCTTGGTACCCTGCTTTTGTCTGAGTCCTCGTTTGAGCTTGAGACATATTTTCCTTCCAAGAAGTCACTCTTTTTACTTGCAAATTACGCCTTATGCAATTTCTTCTAAACCTCCTCTACCCAATCAAACTTCCATAACCCTCTCTACCTTAATCAAACCTTCACTCCCTCTGACTTCTCTGTTTTCGGGAGAGGCTTTCGTTTTTAAGGATTTGGGAAGGTGACTCGGCTATGACTCCTTGTTGTCTTCTGACTTCTCAACTTCCCCTGAAACCGGGGATAAAAATAGAGAAACTCTTATTTTATATAGAGATTATGAGGAGTGATGAGCGAAAGACAAAAATTGCACACCACGTAATTTGTAACTTACTTCACAATATATCAATAATCCGATAAGTTCTTCTTTGAAACTTTTAAACATTTACATTTAAATTTCTTATTTTCAATTTATTTAACATTTTATTAAAAACATCTTCCCTAAAGCGCACAAAGCTGCTTTGGAGGAGAGTAGGGAGTTAGGAGTTAGGGCATGGGGCATAGGGCATAGGGCATGGGGCATGGGTCATGGGGCATAGTATAGATCCTCTGCCCCCTTGTCTCCCTTGTCTCCCTTGTCTCCCTTGTCCCCCTTGTCCCCCTTGTCCTCCTTGTCTCCCTTGTCTCCCTTGTCTCCCTTGTCTCCCTTGTCTCCCTTGTCTCCCTTGTCCCCCTTGTCCCCCTTTTCCCCCACTCCCCTTCTCCTACAAGTTTAGAACTCCACAAACTTGGGGAAAACTGAGATAAACCGAAAGCCAGTCAAGGCTATGGCTATGGAAGTCTCCAAAGGAAAAGTGACTGTGGTAGTGTTTTGCAAGCGTATTAGTGCAATGTTGGCAAGTTCTACTTTATTAGGGTTAGTGGCTCTGCCGTGGATTGGTATTGTAGCAAATGCAGAAATTGTCGTGTCTGGCAAACAGGCTCAAGGCAGTGTGTTTGCTCAAAAAAAACCTGATATTGATCCGTCCGACTTAACTCCTGCTTACCCAGCCTCTCCACCACCACCTAAAAAAGACTCTGTGCCCAACCAGAGACGGGTGCTGGAGAAGTTGAAAGAAACAGATTATCGTGTGACTGCTTTGCAAAATGACTTTACAGGCAATCTCTGGGTAGGTTCCGGGCGGGGGTTGTCGCGAATTGATCCAGAATCAGGCAAGATTTTAGCGCGTGTCAGTTTACCAAGTATCACTATAGGTGCTTTAGCCCAAGACAAAGTTGGACGCTTGTGGGTAGGAACCTACGAGGGATTAAAGCGAGTAGATCCTCACACGAGCACAATTACGGCGGAAAATTTATTTTTAGCTTCAAAGCGGGTGTTGTCTTTACTACTTGATAAGCGGGGCTATTTATGGGCAGGAACAGACAACGGTTTGGCCTTGATTAGCCCCGATCAAGGTTTGATTATGACAACACTTAAAAACCTTCCTGGTGTTAGTGCTAACGCGCTCACTTTAGATGCTGAAGGTCAACTTTGGGTTGGAACACTTGATGGCATAGTACAAGTTAACACAGCGAGTGCTTTGCTTATAAAGCGGATCAACAATTTACCAGGAACAACTGTCCAAGCCTTAGCTATTAGCCCCGAAGGTTTGATTTGGGCGGGAATGCCCAATAATTTGTTAGTCATAGATCCTAAAACTAGTATGGTTCTGCGTTCTGTAACTCCTCTACGGGGGCGAAATGTCACTACTGTTCGCTTTGCCAAAGATGGCAGTGTCTGGGTCGGAACCAGTAATGGTTTGCTACGATTAAACCCAAACACTGGAGCCATACTTGATCAAGTTCCTGGTCTTCCTTCTAGCCGCGTTCTAGCTCTAGCACCAGACGTCGGTAATAAATTATGGATTGGCACCAGTGAAGGTCTAGCTTGGCTAATGCCTAAAATGGTAAATGCAAAACCGCATCTTGCTTTCACCCGAGGTGTAAAGTAGGGATGAGTTAGAGTTAGTAGTTGGTAGCTAATAGAACTCCTAATTCCTAACTCCTAATTCCTAACTCCTAATTCCTAACTCCTAATTCCTAACTCCTAATTCCTAACTCCTAACTCCTAACATGCCAGTCACCACCCAGCAATTGATCCAATGGAAACAACAGCGGCGTCCGATTGTAGCATTGACCGCTTGGGATTATGTTATCGCCCATATATTGGATGCAGCGGGAATAGACCTCATCTTAGTGGGAGATACGATGGCAATCATACTAGGTTATGAAACAACACTCCCAGTTAGTTTAGAGGAAATGTTACATCATGCTAAAGCTGTACGCCGTGGCGTGAAAAATGCCTTAATGGTTGTGGATTTACCATTTTTAACGTATCAAGAAAGCTTCCAACAAGCTATGAATTCAGCAGGAAGAATCTTGAAAGAAACTGGCGCACAAGCAGTAAAGATGGAGGGTGGTTATCCAGTTATGTTAGATACTGTTGCCCGATTGGCGCAGGCTGGAATACCGGTCATGGGTCATGTGGGTTTGACTCCCCAATCAATACATCAGCTTGGATTGAAGCAACAAGGGAAGACCCAGGAAGCATCGGAGAGAATTTTGCAACAGGCGATCGCTCTAGAACAAGCAGGAGCTTTTTCCATCGTGTTAGAGCATATCCCTGCTGAATTAGGATTACAGATTACCCAAAAACTTAGTATTCCAACAATTGGTATTGGAGCCGGACCTCACTGTGATGGACAAGTGTTAGTAACATCAGATGTGCTAGGACTGTCAGAAAAGCAGCCACCTTTTGCTAAGATTTATACAAGTTTAAAGGAAACAATTACTAAAGCAGTACAAGATTATGCCAGTGAAGTGAGGGAGCGCAAGTTTCCTCAATAAGCTAGTGCTACGTACTCATCGTACTTTACGCATCTACCTAACTGTACAAAAGACTGTAAACAAAGATTGACTAGAAATTCCTAATAGCTAGGCGATAATTAATTATACTTACTGACAGAAGCACAGTTATGGTCTGTTGCCTCAATCCCGATTGCCAAAATCCTTTCTCTCCAGATGGTACTATGTTTTGCCCCATCTGTGGAGTTAGATTGGTATTGCTGAGGAATCGCTATCGACCGATTAAGTCCTTGGGTGGCGGGGGATTTGCTAAAACATATTTAGCAGAAGATATCGATAAGCTAAATGAATATTGCGTTGTCAAGCAGTTTGCACCACAAATGCAAGGAACTGGTCCCCTCAGGAAGGCAAAGGAACTATTTGAGCACGAAGCAAGGCAACTGCAACAACTAGGTGAACATCCTCAAATTCCGACACTCTTTGCATATTTTGAGCAAGATCATTGCCTGTATCTGGTGCAGCAATATATTGATGGGCAAAATCTATTGACCGAATTACAACGACAGGGAACTTTTAGTGAGCAAAAAATTCGGGAGCTCTTGTTGGACTTGTTAGCTCTTCTCCAGGAGGTCCACAAGCAGAAAGTTATTCACCGCGATATTAAGCCAGAAAATATTATTCGTCGCCGTGATGGCAAGTTGGTGCTCATTGATTTTGGAGCCTCCAAACAACTGACAGCAAAAGTGATCAATAACCCAGGAACAGTGATTGGTTCTTTTGGTTATGCACCACTGGAACAAATGCAAGGAGGTGAAGCATATCCAGCAAGCGATTTATACAGCTTGGGTGTAACTTGCTTTTACCTGCTGACTGGAATTAACCCCTGGGAACTTTGGAAGAGACAAGGTTATGGTTGGACTACTCATTGGCGACAATATTTACACCAACCAGTCAGTCAAGAATTAGGGCGAATTATAGATAACATGCTGAAAGAAGACTATCAGCAACGCTATCACTCAGCAACCGAAGTTTTACAGCAGTTGAAGCCGTCATTTACACCACTATCGACTTCTACTCAGCTTCTAACTAACAATAAGCCATCATTATCTCCAACAACACCAAATCAGTATCAAGCATCACCGCCATCACCGCAAGCTAAATCATTACCAGTATTAGAAACATTCCCACCATCAGCAGTCTTAAAACAAAAGACTAGGTTGAATAAAAAAGTGCTATTGGGTGGTGCGCTCGTCTTGTTAGTGTTAGTTGGAACTCAAATCTATAGTTATACCCGCTATGGATTGTTTCCTACCAACCCAATCTTTGCGATGATTGGCTTACCTGGAAATGCCTTCCTAGTAAGAGATCTTACGGGACATTCCGCCTCAGTTTCTTTCGTCACGTTTAGCCCAGATGGCAACACCCTTGCCAGTGCTAGTGCTGATAAGACTATAAAACTGTGGAATTTGGGAACTGGAGAGCAAATCCTTACTTTCAAAGGACATTCCGACTGGGTTCGTTCTATTGCATTTAGTCCAGATGGCAACACCCTTGCCAGTGCGGGTTACGACAAGACCATCAAACTGTGGAATCTAACCACGCAAGAGGAAATCCGTACCCTCAAAGCGAATTTTGACTCTTTTAGTTCCGTCGCGTTTAGCCCGGATGGCAAGACTCTTGCTAGTGGTAGTTATGACGAGACGATCAAACTGTGGGATGTAGCAACTGGCGAGCAAATCCGCACCCTCAAAGGCCATTTCCACTCTGTGACTTCCGTTGCATTTAGCCCAGATGGTAACATCCTTGCCAGTGGTGATGGAGACAATACTATCAAATTGTGGAATCCAGCAACTGGTCAGCAAATCCACACCCTCATAGGGCATTCGGACTTGATTAATTCCGTCGCCTTCAGCCCCGATGGCAAGACCCTTGCGAGTGGTAGTTTTGATAAGACGATCAAACTGTGGGATGTAGCAACTGGCGAGCAAATTCGCACCCTTAAAGGCCATTTTAATTCAGTCACTTCCGTCGCGTTCAACCCCGATGGCAAGACTCTTGCTAGTGGGAGTTTTGACGAAACTGTCAAACTATGGGATATGACAACTGGCGAGCAAATCCGCACCCTTAAAGGTCATTCTGGCTGGGTGAATTCCGTTGCATTCAGTCCCGATGGCAAGACTCTTGCTAGTGGTAGTCGTGACAATTTGATTAAGATTTGGCGAATCCCGTAAAATCAGAGATTGTTCATTTTAAATCAACGGTAGTTCAACAAACATGTGCAATGGATTAGTTGACCAAGTTCAATTTCAGAAATTTTCATAAATATATAAATTGTAGATATGGGCTTTGGTAGTATTGATGGTTTATATTACCGAGTGAATAGAGAGCAAAGCTAATTAATGTTCAAATATAGGAGAAAGCGCTGCATATCTTGATAACTGGCCTAACTTATGCATCACCCATAAATATGGGTTTCACATACACGAGCAACGTTCGACCTAAGCGAAGCCTGATTTATAAGGAGTAGAAGGAGCGATCAGACTTAAATGCGCGAATCACTTACTGAATTATAGATAGAAGCTGATCATTGTTGCTAAATTAGCCACGCTTAAGTCTAAACTGGAAGTCCACTTGAGGAATACCTCTAGCTTTACAATAAGCAATTATGTCTAAGGTTCTTGTTTCCGATCCAATTGACCAAGCTGGGATTGACATTCTCTCCCAAGTTGCTAGTGTTGATGTCAAAACGACTCTCAAACCAGCAGAACTGGTAGAAATCATTGGTGAATACGATGCACTCATGATTCGTTCTGGTACCCGCGTTACCAAAGAAATCATTGAAGCTGGTACACAGCTCAAAATCATCGGTCGTGCTGGTGTGGGTGTAGATAATGTAGATGTTCCAGCTGCTACACGCCAAGGAATTGTGGTCGTCAATTCTCCAGAGGGCAATACCATTGCCGCTGCTGAACACGCGATCGCCATGATGCTAGCTTTATCCCGCCACATTCCCGATGCCAATGCTTCAGTGAAACGTGGTGAATGGGACCGTAAAACCTTTGTTGGTGCTGAAGTTTACAAAAAAACTATCGGTATTGTTGGCTTAGGTAAAATTGGCTCCCATGTTGCCAATATTGCTAAAGCAATGGGCATGAAACTTCTGGCTTTCGACCCCTTCATTTCTAGAGAAAGAGCAGAACAGATTGGCTGTCAATTAGTAGATCTAGATTTGCTAGTGCAGCAAGCAGACTACATTACCCTACACATACCTAAAACTCCAGAAACCACCCACCTGATCAATGCCGAAATGTTGGCAAAGATGAAACCTACCACCCGCATTATCAACTGTGCTCGTGGTGGCATCATTGACGAAGAAGCTTTGGCAACAGCGATCGCAGAGGGTAAAATTGCAGGTGCAGCCCTAGATGTATACGAGTCCGAACCCCTGGGCGATTCTCCCTTAAAATCATTGGGGAAAGAAATTATCCTCACTCCCCATTTAGGCGCATCGACCACAGAAGCCCAAGTGAATGTGGCAATTGATGTTGCTGAGCAAATTCGGGATGTGCTTTTGGGATTACCAGCACGTTCAGCAGTTAATATCCCCGGACTTGGTCCCGATGTGTTGGAAGAACTCAAACCCTACATGCAACTAGCAGAAACTTTGGGCAATTTGGTAGGGCAGTTAGCTGGTGGTAGAGTTGAATTGCTCAATGTTCGACTACAAGGCGAACTGGCAACAAATAAGAGTCAGCCTCTAGTGGTTGCAGCCTTAAAAGGGTTACTTTACCAAGCTCTACGGGAACGTGTAAATTACGTAAACGCTAGTATAGAAGCAAAAGAGCGCGGAATTCGTGTCATTGAAACGCGGGATGCTTCAGTGAGAGACTACGCAGGCTCACTACATTTAGAAGCTACAGGGTCTTTGGGAACTCATGCAGTCACAGGCGCTTTGTTAGGTGATGGGGAAATTCATCTGACTAACATTGATGGTTTTCCCATTAACGTTCCTCCTAGCCAGCACATGCTGTTTACCCTACACCGAGATATGCCAGGGATCATTGGTAAACTTGGTTCTATACTCGGCAGTTTTAATGTCAATATTGCCAGTATGCAGGTAGGACGCAAAATCGTCCGTGGCGATGCAGTCATGACTCTCAGTCTGGATGACCCCTTACCTGATGGCATTTTGGCTGAAATCACCAAAGTCCCAGGCATTCGAGACGCTTATACGGTAACGCTGTAAAAAAGTTAGGAATGGGGCATGGGACATAGGGGATAGGGCATAGGGCACATAGATAGGATAGAGTGCTTCCCTTCCCCTATCCTCCTTGTCCCCTGTGCTCCCCTACTCCCTACTCCCTACTTTTAACGTGACAAATACTTGGTGGGAACTACAAATTTTTTGTGAGCCAAACCTAGAAGATTCTGTTTTTTGGCGACTAGAAAGCTTTGGCTGTCGTGGAATAGCCAGTGAAAAAAAAGGAGACTCCTATTTGGTAAGGAGTTACTTGCCACAATTCCAAGCACAGTTATTAGATTTGGCCGCACTGTCACTTTTACTGCGTCAGGATGCTCTTTGTGTAGGACTTTCTTCGCCTATCATGCATTGGCAATTGATCCATGAACAGGATTGGGCAAGTAGCTGGAAGGAACATTGGCAGCCTCAGGAAATTGGCGATCGCTTCTTGATCAATCCTGCATGGTTACCAGTGCCAGAAAACTCTGAACGCTTGATTCTCCGGCTTGATCCTGGTGTAGCATTTGGGACAGGCGCTCATGCAACAACCCAATTGTGTTTGGAATCGCTAGAGATGCGCTTGAGTAAGGCAAATGAACAGTTTCCCAATCAAGAGTCAGGCAATGATCATGTC
>Ga0070738_10004719_pt1 | contig 15941 bp, 12 predicted proteins | sample Coa_R2_2_FD_66446 | JGI IMG/M metagenome (GOLD analysis project Ga0070738, IMG submission 66446) | Surface soil microbial communities from Centralia Pennsylvania, which are recovering from an underground coalmine fire - Coalmine... | ecosystem: Environmental > Terrestrial > Soil > Unclassified ...
CAGGCCGGCCGGCTTCGGCTTCTACGGCCGGGGCTGGATGCCCCGGCTCAAGCACGTCGGCACGCCCCACCCCGAGCCGGTTGATCCCGACGAGCGCCGGCGGGGGATCGCCACGGATTTCTCCTACGAGTTCTTCAACGGCGCACACCCCGACCTTCAGGTGAAAGGCTACCTCAAGGGGGATGAGCCGGTCGAGCTGAAGAACGTCAGCCCCGACTCGCTGATCGAGTTCCGCCTGCCCGGGATCCGACCCAGGGTGTCGGTCGCCAGGTGGACGACACCGCCGCTGGAGTGGCTCGATCGCCGGCTCCAGGAGGGACGATCGGTCACTCTCGCCGATGCCCCCACCGCCGACGAGTCGCCATCCCTGGTGCTCGACACCCTGGTCCTCATCCCCGATGACCGGCTCCTTTACCTGGTCTTCCGCGGCCATTGCCCGCTCGCCAGCCTGGACAGTCTGGAGGTCGCGCGCATCACCGTCACGATGGAGAAGTCGGAGTCGCGCCGCTCGGAGAAGCCGGAGCCGCGCCGGCCGAAGACTCCACCGCGACGGTGATGGAGTCGATGATCGTTTCCCCCCTTGCTCTTGAGCTCCGTTCGGCGCGGGTCTCCAGACCCCGCCGAGCGGCCGACCGAAGGTCTCCCAAGAACGCGGAGGCTTTTTCTGACTCTCGCTCGACCCAGCCCAGGGACTGGAGACCTTCGGTCAGCAGGGTGGCAAGGTCGGGAGACCTTGCCACAACGTGGAAAAAGCGGGGGTAGGCCGTGTACCTTTCCCCCCCTTGCTAAGGGGGGGGTTGGGGGGGTGGGCGTCCGGCGGTGCGCTCGGCCATCCCGGAGAACCCCCTCTCTGCGCTCCTCATCGCAAGGGAGGAAAGAGAAACGCCAACCCTCTCCCTCGCGGCGGCTTGCCCCGCGCCTCAGACCTTGATGCCCCGCGGCACCATGGGCATCGAGCGGATGCGGACACCCGTCGCGGCGAAGATCGCGTTGCCGACGGCCGGGGCGATGGCGACGATCGGGGTCTCGCCTGCGCCGGCCGGGGGCAGGTCCTTGCGGTCGAGCAGGACGACCTCGATCTCCGGCGCGTCGCGGAACCGCGGCACGCGGTACTTGGAGAACCGCGGGTTGAGGATCTTGCCGTCCTCGAACTCGATGGCCTCGAACAGGGCCCCGCCCAGCCCCATGATCATCGCGCCTTCCACCTGGTTCTTGAGGTGGTCCGGGTTGATGACGGTGCCGCAATCGAACGCACTGACGGCGCGGACGACCTGCACGCGGCCGCTGGAGCGATCGACGGCGACCTCGGCGCAGGTGGCGACATAGCCGCCTTTCTCGGTGCCCACCGCCAGGCCGGTCCCGCGATCGGGGCCCGTCTTCCGGCCCCAGCCGAAGGCGCCGGCGGCGGCCACGAGCACCGCGCGCAGGCGATCGTCCTTGAGGTTCTTGAGGCGGAACTCCAGCGGGTCGAGATGGACGGCATGGGCCAGCTCGTCCATGTGCGACTCGCGGGCGAAGTGGTTGGCCGTGGCGGCCAGGGCCCGATACGATCCCTGCCGCAAGGGCGATTCCGCCTGGTGGAAGGCGTTGACCTGGTTGGGCACTTCGTAGGGGGTGCGGATCCCCGATCCGCCCGAGTTGTAGTTGTGGAACTCCCAGGCGGTGAGCGTGCCATCGGAACGCACGCCGCCGACGATGTCGATGACGCCGGCCGGGCGGAAGTACGCCCAGGTGAACTCCTCTTCCCGGGTCCAGACCAGCTTGACCGGCCGGCCCGCCGCGCGGGCCAGCCGGGCCGCCTCGACGGCCGCCTCGCCCGAATGCTTGCCGCCGTAGCCGGCCCCGGTGTCGGGCACGATCACGCGCACGGCGTCATCGGCCAGCCGGAACGCGCCGGCCAGCTCGCCCTTGACTCCGAACGGCCGCTGTGATCCGGTCCAGACCGTCAATTTGCCGTTCTCCCACTGCGCCACCGCCGCGCGCGGCTCCAGCGGAGCATGGGCGATGTAGGCGATGGTGTAGGTCTGCTCCAGCCGGACGTCCGCGGCCTTCAGGCCCTCCTGGATCGAGCCTCTCGGCTGGCTCGAACCGCCAAAGCCGCCGCCTCCACCCCCGCGCCCGCCTTGTCCTCCCCGCGCGGGCTTCTTCAACTCCTGGAAAAGGGCCTTGCCCGAGATGGCCGGACCGGGCTTCCACTCCGCCTTGATGGCCCCCAGCGCGCGAGTCGCCAGGAATTCGGTGGGCGCCACGACCCCGACGAAATCGCCGTCGCGGACGACGACCACGTCGCCCATCGCCTTGGCCGCCGAGGTATCCAGCGCGACCAGCGTCGCGCCGTAGGAGGGTCGGCGGAGGACTTTCCCATGCCACATCCCGGCCAGGCGGACGTCCGTGGCGTACTGATGTGTGCCGGTCACGAAGGCCCGGCCGTCGACCTTCGCCGCCGGTTGGCCGGCGACCGTCCAGCGCTCCGGGGAGGTCATCGGGGCCTGGGCGGAGACGGTCTTCGTGAGCTTCCGCCCCTTGGTCAGCTTACCGTACTCGAGCTTCTCCCTGGTCCGGGTGTTGAGAACGGCCCCGTCGGCGGCCGTCAGTGCCGCGCGGTCGACCTTCCAGGTCTCGGCCGCGATCTCCAGGAGCTGCTCGCGGGCGGCGGCGGCGACCCGTCGCAACTGTGGCGACATGCTCGGCGTCGTCCTGCTGCCGAAGGTCCCCATGTCGTAAGGGGTCAGTTGCGTGTCGGCCATGACCAGGTGGATCGCGTCCATCGGCGCGTGCAGCTCCTCGGCGACGACCTGGGTCAAGGACGTGCGGATGTTCTGCCCGACTTCCGCCTTGCCGGTGAAGACGGTGATCCGGCCGTCCTCGCCGATGTGCAGCCAGGCGCCGATATCCTGCGGCGCGGCCTGGCCGCCGAATCCGCCCCGGCCACGCCCGCGCCCGCCGCCGGGCGGCTGGGCCTCGGCCGGCTCCTGATCCAGCAGGTAGAGGACCAGGAGACCGCCGCCCAGGGCCTTCAAGAAGTCGCGCCGGTCCAGCTCGAACTGGTACGCCGGGCCTTCAAACAACTCGTAGCGCTCGGGCTCGATCTCAACCCCAGTCAGGATGTCCCGTGACTCGTTCATCGGCGCGCCTCCTTCACCGCCTGCGCGGCCCTGCGGATGGCAGCGATGATCCGGGGATAGGTCCCACACCGGCAGATGTTGCCGTCCATGTACTCGACGATCTCCTCGCGGGTCGGCTGGGGCTTCTCACGCAAGAGCGCGACGCCGGTCACGATCATGCCGCAGGTGCAATAGCCGCACTGCATGGCGCCGGCATCGAGGAAAGCCTCCTGGAGCGGGTGCAGCTTGCCATCGACTTCAAGTCCTTCGATGGTGGTGATCTCGCGGCTGGCGACCGCGCCGAGCTTGGTGATGCACGACCGGGTCGGCGTCCCGTCGATCAGCACGGTGCAGGCCCCGCACCGGCCTTCGCCGCAACCATACTTGGCGCCGCTCAGGCCGAGGTCGTCCCGGAGCACGCCGAGGAGCGACCGCTCCCGATCAGCCTCGACGCGCACCGCCTTGCCATTGATCCGGAGTTCCTGGACGTTGGGCATGAGGATTGTCCTCCGTATTCTTGTTAAGATTTAACCACGAAAAACACGAAAGGCACGAAAAAGAGAAGAAGGGAAGTCGGAGATCTTGGAAGAAGTCTTGGAACCCTCCTCCATTTTCGTGTCTTTCGTGTTTTTCGTGGTTAAATCTGCGGTAAGGATTCCGGTTCGGTTGCGGCTCAGTCGCTCGCGGAGTCACGGTTTCTTGAGCAGCCCCCGGTCGGCCATCCAGTCCTGGAGGCGGTTCGTCCATTGTGAGACCGGGATGGATTGCTTCCGCATCCCGAAGCCATGGCCGCCGCGGGCGTAGATGTGCAGCTCGGCGGAGACGCCGGCCTTCTTGTAGGCCGAATACAGGGCGATGGTCCGATCCGCCAGGCGGTCATCATCCGCGACGAGGAGGAAGGCGGGGGGCGTCTGCTTGGTGATCGTCAGGGTCTCCGGCCGGCCGCCGGGATAGACCATGACCAGAAAGTCCGGCCGTGAACTGAGGCGGTCGATCGGGTCGCTCGCTCCTTCACTGCCGGGCTCGAACCGAGTGCCCGCCAAGGCGGTGACTTCACCGCCGGCGGAGAACCCCATGAGGCCCACGCGCTTGGGGTCGATCCCCCACTCGCCGGCACGGCTGCGGACCAGCCGGATGGCGCGCTGGGCATCCTGCAAGGCATGGACTTCGACCTTGTAGCCGGCCCCCTCGGTCCGCGCCAGGCGGTACTTGAGGACGAAGCCCGCCACGCCGATGCGATTCAGCCAGCGGGCGACTTCGTGCCCCTCGTGGTCGATCGCCAGCAGTCTGTGCCCGCCTCCCGGGCAGATGATCACCGCGGCGCCCGTGGCCTGGTCGCGCGGCGGCAGGTAGACCGTCAACGACGGATGATGAATCCGCGAGACCCGGCGGTCGTGACCGCCGTTCTTCGCCTGCTCGACGACAACTTCCGGCTCCGTCTTCCCCTCCGAGCCCGGCGCCCCGGACGGCCAGAGCGGGACGACCGGCGGCTCGTCGGCCGCGATACCCAGTACCGGCAGCATCATCCAGACGAACAGCGCCTTCGATAGCCTCATGGTGCAACCCCCTTTCCTCGCCATCCCGGCTCCCGCTTCCTCAACCGTCTTGCCGAACTCGATTCGCAAGCGAGCACGCAAGCGCAGCCGCGACTCGCGGCTCGGGCTCCCGCTGGGGAAACCGAGCGATACGGCCGTCGATCGTGCGCCGTCTCGACACCCGGGGAAACTGTTCGTTGCGACCGGCGGCCGTTCGGTCGATAATCCCGGTTTGAGCGGTCGGGTGGCAAGCCTTTCAGCGGGAACCGCTTGTCTCCCGACCCTGCGTATCTTGATCGAGATCTCGCTACGAGCCAAGGGAGCACTCTCCATGAGCCTCGCGGATCGCATCGGCCGGAGCCTGTTCGTGGCGATGGCCGTCGGGCTGGGGTGGGGAATCCGCGGGGACTTCGGCCACCTGGTGGGAGCGATGTACCCGGGGGCGGCGCTGGGCCTGGCGCTGGCGTCTGTCAGCGGCCAGCGGTCGCTTTTCCGCTGGATGCCGATCCTCGCGGCGCTCTCGGGTCTGGCCATCGGCTCGGGCGGGATGATGAGCTATGCCCTCCTGCACGGCTACGCCCAGTCCGACACGCTGGTCAACTACGCCTACGGCTTCTTCACCCTGTTCCTCCAGGGCTCGGCGTGGGGGACCTTCGGCGGCGCCCTGATCGGCCTGATGCTTGAGCGCGAGCCGTTGCGCACGGGCGAGTGGCTGGGCCTGATCGGCAGCGTCCTCCTGGGCGGCTGGCTCACGTCGTTCCTGGTCGTGGACGTGCTCGGCTTCCAGATCAACCCGCCGCGCAATAACGGCTCGATCGCCTTCATGGGCGCCGCCCTTGCGCAACTGATCTGGCTGGCCTGCAACCACAAGCCGATCGGCCTGCGGGGCGGGGTCCTCGGCTACGTTGGCTTCGGGCTGGGAATGGCGGGCGGCCGGCTGCTCGGCAACGTCGCCAACGTCCTTCAGGGTCCATCCGGCTCCACGATCAATCACTGGAACGTCATGGAGACCTCGTGCGGTTTCATCGCCGGCTTCATTTACTGCTTCGGCATGGTGGGCCGCGCCTACCCGGAGCCGCCGGAGGATGAGAACATTCCCCTGGCCTCGGCCTACGGGATCCTCTACGTACTGGGCGTGATCCCGCTCTGGCACCGGCTCAACCGCATCCAGCCGGTGGGCACCAAGCTCGCCGACTGGGCCAAATCCCTGAAGTCCTACGGTTATTCCGACCCCGAGGGGCTGGCTCGGACCGTGCTCTGGCTGATCGATGGAGTCTGTGCGCTGGGATTCGTCGGCGCGGCGCTCTGGATGGTGATCCACTTCCGGCGCCGGCAGCGCTGGGCCATGCTGCCGGTGCTCTGGCTCTCGGGGACGATGCTTCTGTATCAGAATCTGAATGCACTTTACTTCTTCTACCCGCATCGTTCAAACTACATCAACATGCATAACGTCTTCTGGGCGATGTTCGGCCTGATGGCACTGTATGCCGCGCTGGCGCGGCCGCGGCCTGTGCCGGTTCCGGAAGATCCCGGCACCGAGTTGGAACCGCGTTTCTCCTGGGCCGGTTGGCTGGCTGGTGCGGTCGCCATCCTGGCGATCGTGGTGTTTCTCGCCGGCTACGTCAACGGCGAGCAGACGATGAAGACCGCCAACACGCGCTGGCCGGCCTGGTCCTGGCAGCAAGGTCCGTTCCCGGGACGGGCGGCCCGGCCGTGACAGACACTTTGGGTCGATGCACCGGCATCACACCGGGTCAGGAGGCCGACCGTGCTCTTCCACGAGGTCACCATCCGGATCGGGTCCATCGCCTCGCGGCGGACCCATGACTCCGCGACGCTCCTGCCGGCGACCGTCGAGAACTTCCGCGACCTGGTCCAGCGGCACGGGGTGGAGTTCCGCGGGCCGCTCCCAGTGAAAGGGCTGGAACACATCGAACTCGCCCTCGCCCGAGCGGGCTCGGCAGCCATGGCCACGTTCTGGGCCGGAGGTGCCCCGGTCATCAGCTCGGCGCTGGCCCCCGGGATCAACCCGGGCGACGATCGGAAGGCGCTGGAGGGCCTCCAGTCGCTGATCCTCTGCCTCTTCGGCGATCCCCCGGCTGAGCCCGGCTTCGACCTGCTCACGATCCCCGACCGGCCGCTTTTGACCACGGTGCCGATCGCGGCGCTGCCGAACCCGGACAGGGCGATCATCACCGACGCCGCGACGTGCCTGGCCGCGGCGTTCTTCCTTTCGGTCCTGGGAGGCCCGTGATGCCCCGCACCCCCAGGCTCGACCGCCTCGGCGAGGAGACCGACGATGCCTTCGCCGGCTCGGCTGCGGAGTGTCCGCGGCCGCCGGGAGGACCGGGGCCTCGATGGCGGTGGCGGGGAGTCTACAGCACCTTGCCGCCGAGCAACCCGATCATGGCGACGAATCCCAGCTTTGCCAGCTCGAAACAAAAGTCCGCGGTCTGAACGGCCGGAGGGTCTGGGTATCTCAGGGTGGCCAGCAAGCCGATCAGAAGCCAGAAGGCGGTCCACGCGGCGATCGTGACGAAGACCAGCTTGAAGGGAGGGCTGATCTCGAGCGTGTGGGCGACCGGCTTGACCAGCGCCACGACCGGTTTTTTCGCGGCTGGCTTCTCTCCCATCTTCTCCATCGATGAGCCCCTTTGCTTCGCCTACTGGGAGGGCTCGGAGCGGACCTGATCTGAGGGTTCGAAGTGCAAGACCGATCGGGTACGCGGATGCGCAAACGTCTCGGCCAGGATGGTCCAAACCCTGTTGAGGAACGTGTCCCGGACCAGGATCTCCCTGACCGGCCTGGCCGGTGTCGGGGCAGGTGACTCATTCGATGCGTCGGTAGCCATGGGTCGATCCCTCCGCCCGGTCGGCAACGACGTTGTACCGCGCTGTCCCTCCCGCGGCAAGGACCAGAGCATCGGGTCGCGTCGGTTTTCCCGATGCCCGGGACCGGCGATCCTTCCCGTCACCGATCCGGGCGCGAATCCCGTCGGCGGGTGGGCCTCAGCGGCCGGCTGCTCGACCCCCGGCGTGCGGGGCGGCCGGGGACGATCCCGGCGCGCCGGGGATGGGGCGCGCCTGCGGGTCGTCGGGCGGGCGGTCCAGGGCCAGGAAGGCGAACAGGTCCGCCAGTTCGTGCTTGTCCAGCAGGTTTTCGATCCCCTCGGGCATCATCGAGAGCTTGCCGACCCGGGTGTATTTCACGTCGTTGCGGGGTACGACCTCCTGCCCGCCGCCGGGGAGCTTGAGCACAATCCGGCGCTCGCTGTCCTCGACGACCAGCCCGGTGAGGTTGCGCCCGCTTTCGGTCACGACGGTCGTGGTCTGGTAGGATGGTCCGATGACCAGGCTGGGGTCGAAGATGCTGGCGAGCAACTGGTCGAACGAGCCGCGCCCGTTGCTGGTCAGGTCCGGACCGACCGCCTGGCCCTCGCCGTAAAGGACATGGCACTGGGCGCAGAGCTTGCGGAAGACGGCCCGCCCGGCGCGGGGGTCGCCGGCATGCCGCCGCAGGTAGTCCCCCATGGCGATGACCACCTGCTCGCGCTGCGGATCCCGTTCCGCGCGGATCGTGCCCCAGGCTTTCTCGACCGCCCAGATGGCCTCGCGGTCGTTGCTCTCCAGGATCTTGCGGAGGTGGTTGGCGTCCAGAGTGCTCCGCGGGAGCTTACCGGCCAGGACGGCGTCGAGCAGTTTTCGCGCCCAGGGCTCGCGCTGGAGCATCAGGTCGACGGCCAGGGGTTGGAGTTCCGGGTTGAGGACCGGAAACCGTGCCAGCACGACCTGGGCGACCCTCGGGTCCTGCGACCGCCCCAGTGCCGCCAGGACGCGGGCAAGAAACCCCGGTGAGGCCGAGGCCAGGACCTGGCGGATCGACCCGGGCAGCCCGGGATCCTGGAACGCGATGAGGGCGTCCAGGGCACGCAGCCGGACGGGCTCGGGCTGGTCCGCCGCGGCAAAGTGCGCGCGGACGAGGCTGGCGTCGATCGAATTCATCCCGAGCCGCGCGGCCAGGAGCTGGGCGTCGAACCAGAGGGGTCCCGACGGGTCACCGGCCAGGATGGGCCGGATCACCGGCTGGAGCTGATCCCGGAGCACCCCGCGCCGAGTCTCGGCCATCTCCTTGAGCCGGTCCGAGATCGCGGCGAGGCAATGCTGGACCAGCCCGGGATTCGCGGCAACCAGACGGCTGAGGATCTCGCGGACCGGCCCCAGGTCTGCCGTGGGCTCGCCCAGGATGCGATCGACGGCCCGGGGCAGGAGCTTGGCCAGCGCGGGGGCATCCGCGAGCTCGACCCGACCGGTCAGCCGGACGAATCGCGCGCCCTGGTCGGGCAGGAGCGGGTGGAGGTTCTGCCAGACGATCGCCGGGATGAGCCGGTCCTCGCCACAGGCGGACAGGACTTCGACGAACACGGGCAGCGGATCGAGCCCCTCAACCTTCCGGGCCGCGATGACGACCTGGAGCTGCACATTCGGGGACTGGTCTTGTGCCAGGACCGCCAGACGATCGCGGAGCTCGGGCTCAACCCGGTGGAAATCTCCGGCGGCCCGGACGCCCCAGGCGCGGAAGGCTGGGTCCCCATGATGCAGCAGCCTGGCGTGAAACTCGGGCTCCAGGCGGCCGGTGCCGATCAAGGCCCACAGGCCGTGCAGCCGTGCCTTCCGGGGGGCGGCATCGTCCAGGACGAGGCGCCGCAGGAGCTGGCGACTCGCCGGGCTGTCCCGCTCGGCGAGCAGCCGCTGGGCCGCTTCGCGGAAGTAGATGTTCGGGCTGGAGAGGCGCCGGACCAGGTCCTCGTCGCGCTCGCGTGTCAGGTCGAACCGCGGCGCCCGCGGCGCGGTCCCGTACCGGACCCGGTAGAGCCGCCCCTTGAGCCGGTCGACGCCCTGGGCGTCGCGATTGGCATCCTGGTAGCAGTGATACCGGTCATACCAATCCAGGACGTAGAGGCAACCGTCCGGACCGACCTTCTGGGCCACCGGCATGAACCAGGCGTCGTGGGCGGTCAGGAAGTCCGGCTCGGCGCGGGCCCGGTAGGTCGAGCCGTCGCGGGCCAGGCGGTCGGAGTTGACGCAGCCGCCATGAATGTTGCCCGTATAAAGCCGGTCGCGGTATGGCTCGGGGTACGCCTCGCTGTCGAAGTAGGCCAGCCCGCAATACGCGGTCTTCTGGTGCGAGTGGTCGGTGATCGCGCCGAGCACCATCGCATACGGTGGATAAGCGCCCGCCTGTCGCTTGTAGTATCCGGTCTCGACGAAGTGGAACAGGTGATCGTTGGCCCAGTGGCACGCCTCGACGATGGCGCTCCCCTCGGGGTCCCAGGCGATGCCGTACGGATTGCTGGTCCCTTCGCTGACGACCTGAAACCGGCGGGTGCGGGGGTGGACCCGCCACATCGCGCAGGTGAAGGCGTGCGTCTTGCCCTCGGACGCGATCCGGCTGGGGTTGAAGACACCGTTGAGACCGTACAGCCAGCCGTCGGGCCCCCAGGTCAGCGTGCTGGGCAGCTCGTGGGCGTCGGCCCGCCCGAAGCCGTCGAGGACGACTTCGGTCGGGTCCCGGTCGGCCCGGCCATCACCGTCGGCGTCCCGCAGGAACAGGAGATGAGGGGCGTTGAGCACCCAGGCGCCGCCGTAGCCGACCGCGACGCCGGTCGGGATATTCAAGCCGTCGGCGAAGACCGTGATCTTATCGGCGCGGCCGTCGCCGTCGGTATCTTCCAGGACCTTGACGCGGTCGCGCCCGGGTCCGGCCTCCTTGCGGGGGTATTCGAGGCTCTCGGTCACCCAGATCCGGCCCCGGTCGTCGAAGGCCATGGCGATGGGGTTGACGATGTCGGGCTCCGCCGCCACCAGCTCGACCGAGAAGCCTGGCGGGACCGTCATCGCCTCGATCGCCTCTTCGGGGGAATAGGGGCGGTTCGGCATGTGGTCCTGGCGGTGGGGGATGACCTCCTGGGCGTGAGATCCGGCGGCGAGGAGGACCCAGAGGGCGGAAATGGCCGTGATGGACCTCGGCATCCCAATATCTCCCGCCTGGCTCGGATCGAAGGTTCGCGTTGCTCGCGGCAGCCGCTCTAGATATATAATTGAGCAATACTAGCGGCGCCGGAAGAGGATGCAAAGGTCTCTCCGAGGGAACAACCTCCCCAGGGACTCTTATTGACTCTTTCGGGTCAGTCGCGTTCGATCCGGAGGGCGATTGTGAATAAACTGCAGAGCCATGTGACGACGTTGGGGGATCCGCGACCCTGGTTGGCCGAGGCACATCGTTCGGTTTCTCGGCTCGCGCTGCTTCCTGACAACTGGGATGGGGAGGGGAGTCCTGCTCCCAAGCCCGTCGTGATCGAGGAAGCCCTCCGCGTCCTGTCCGAGATCGAACCGTACGAGATGCCAATGGCCCAGATTGGCCCCGTCCCGGGAGGAGGGCTTGGGATCGAGTGGCGGCTCGGCGAGCGCGACCTCAATCTGGAGATCCTCCCGGACGGATCGATCGAATACTTGAAATCGGAGAAAACCGCGACGGGTTTTGACGTCGATCAGATGGAAGACGGCCAGATTCCCCGGGATCAGCTCGCCAAGGTCCACCAGCTCGCTCGATGGCTTCTGGGCTCTTGCTGATGGTGTTCTCCCTGAACCTTAGGGCAGACCATGACCCGGATCGACGATGAGACCCTGGGTGACGAACGGATTCTGTGGCGTCGAATCCTGCCCCACGGGATCATCAATGACGAGGGAAGGTATCGCCCCCAGTCGATCGCCTTCGTGGATCGTCGCACCTTCGAGATCTCCGTGTTCGTCGCGGACATGGCGGACGAAGACTCTTTGATGTCGAAATATCCTGGTGAAAGTTTGGCGGCCATCCCAGCCCGTCTTCCCCGATCGCTGGGCGGCATCGTCGCCAGGACCCCCGAGAATCCCGACGCTGCCCACCGTGTCATTGTCTATCCGACCCCGAGTGCGATGAAGAAGGCATCCAAGATTCTCGCCGAGAATGCACAGTGGGTTCGGTTGATCAAATCGCCTCCTGAGAATTGACCACGATTCCTCTCGGGCCACGGCGTCAGCGCGAATCTCGGCCTTGCGATAGCAGCCGGACAAGAACCAACGGCCTGTCGTATTCGCCTGCCCTGGGTGGAAGGCGCAACCGGGGTCGAGCCCATGCATCTGCGCCGTCGCGTCCAAGGTAACGGCGGGCGTATGATGAGGGGAACCTGGAGCCGATCGGCGTGTCTGGGGCAGTGGAGGAGGTCGCGCCGATGAAGAACTTCCAGCTGATCGTGGCCGCCCTTGCCTGGGGCATGGCCGGATGGGCCGCGTATACGGCCCTCTGCTGGTCGCTGGCCCGCCACTGGCCGGCCGTACCGTGCATTGTCCTGGTGAGCTGGGTGGACAAGGGCGATCGGGAGAAGCCCTATATCTTCCAGGTGAAGTACCGCTATTCGTGGGGCGCGAGAGGGTACGAGGGGCGGACGTACCAGGAGGACTATCGCGGCTCCGCCGACATCGCCGAGGCCGATCGCCTGGCTCGGGCCTTCCCGATCGGCTCAAACCGGGTTTGTTACGTGAACCCGCGGAAGCCATCCCAGGCCGTGCTCGAGCCTGACAACCCCTGGATTGCGACGGTCCTCGCCGTCGCCATGTTCCTCAACGGGGCGTTTCTCGCCGCGGTCCGATTCTTCCCACGCCCCAGATCGCTGCTCCTGGGCGCCCCCTTCCTCATCATCCTGGGACTGTCCGGTTACGTCGGCTTCTTCGGCCGGCCGCTGTGGAAGGGGCTCAGCTCTCTGGGATGGCGGGCGACGCCTTGCGTCATCCAATCCGGCGTGGTGCGGCCGGAGTTTCACGGCGGCTTGATCTCCTTCACGGCCCACTGGCCCGACCTCGTGTACCGCTACGAGGTCGGCGGCGTGGCCTACCGGTCGAACACGTACAATGCCTCCGCGCTGGGATCGCCCTGGTACTACGGTGCACGGGGAGTGGTTCGCCGACATCCGCCAGGCATGCGGGCGACCTGCTACGTCAATCCGGCCGACCCATCCGAAGCGGTCCTGGATCGGACGCCGAGCGGGACGCAGTGGTTCGGCGTCTGGCCGCTGATCCTGGCCGTGTTGGGAGGCTGGGGGATCGTCATCGCGGTCACCGGCCGGGGGGACACGATCGGCACGCCGCGACTCTGGGGCACGCTGGCCCTCGGGATCGGGACGACGTCCGCCCTGACGGTCCTCTGGATCACGGGGTCGGACCTCCTCCGTGACTTCGGAGAGGGCGTCGCGGAGTGGCCGGAGTACCTGGCTGTCGCGGTTGCGGGCGTAGTGTCGGTTGGGCTGACCTGCGGCTGGATCCGGCTGGCGGTCAAGCACCCGGGTCAGGGTGCCCGCCACGGGATCGCGACGACGCCCTCGATCGTCTGGGACCGTGAGCTCGATCGGATCCCGGCGGCGAAGACTCGGCGCCCATGACCCCGCCCCTCGCGATCGTCCTGTCCGGAGCGGCTCAGCCGGCGCAGGGACCATTCCTGAGCCCTCGCGGCGGCGGTCCGCAGCGGATAAGATGGCGATCCATGGATACTGACTTGCAGGCGAGTTCGACCGACCACCGCATCGACCTGGCCGTGGCGGCCTTCGCGTCGGCCTGGGCCCTGGGCCGGCGGCCGCAGATCGAAGGCACGCTCGAACAGAGCCCGGCCCGGGTGCGCGCGGCGCTACTCCCGAGGCTGCTGGCAGTCGAGCTCGCCCAGCGAAGGAAGGACCGGGAGCAGCCGACCGAGGCCGAGTACGCGGCGCGGTTCCCCGCGGAGACCGACCTGGTCAGGGCCGCGTTCGCCGCGGCGTCCCCCCCGGTCCAGTCGCCCCACGACGCGACGCTCAGCACGGAGTACGCCCGGGAACAGATCCTCGTCTGGCTGGCGCTCGAGGGGGGCTTTGCCGGCAGCGACCCCCTGCTCGCCGCCCTGGCGGACTGGGCCGCCGACAAGAACCGGCCTCTGGGCCGGGTCCTGGTGGAGTCGGGTTGCCTCAGCGCCGGCCTGCGCGACGCTCTGGAGCGGCGGGTCGAGGAACAGATCGGGCGCCACGGGGGAGACTCCGAGCGGGTCCTCGAGTCGTTCCGCGCGCTGGGGCCATCCCACCGGGCCTTCGTCGAGCGGGTCAGCCAGCTCCTGAAGCGGTCGGGGGAGGAACGCGGCGCATGGGACCGTTCCACGGTCACATTCCACCCGCGCGGCGAAGCGGCGGGAGAGGGAACCGCCTCCGCGCCGCCGCGCCTGGATCCCGAGGGCGGCCCCCGAGGGCGCGCCGAGGGCGAGCGCGACCGGGGGGCGGCCGGTCCCGAGGCCGAGAACGACCCGCTCCTCTACCCGCTGGAGCGGGGGGAGGAGCGCTACCGTCGCAACGAGGACGCCGCGCCGGAGTCGCTCGGGGTCACCGATCCCGTTCAGGCCGCGGCTCTGCGCGATCGGATCCAGCAGCTCAAGCGGTTCGAGGCCTTCCTGATGCTTCAGGAGGCCTCCCCGGCCGGGGAGGCGACGGCCCAGATGGACGAGCCGGCGCATCCGGGAGCCAGCCGGGGTCTCCCCGCGCCTGCCCCCGAAGTTGACCCGCGGACCATCGGTCGCTACCGAGTCGTCAGGAGGCTTGGTCAGGGAGGATTCGGCCTGGTCTACCTCGGCCACGATGATGACCTGGACCGGCCGGTGGCCATCAAGGTGCCGCACCCCCACCGGATTACGCATCCGGAGGATGTGGCGGCGTACCTGGCCGAGGCGCGGATCCTCGCCCGTCTCGATCATCCCCACATCGTCCCGGTCTTCGATGTGGGCCGCACGGCCGATGGCCTCTGCTATGTCGTGTCGAAGCTGGTGGAGGGGAGCGACCTGGCGGCGCGGATCAGTCAGGGACCCATGCCGTACCCCCAGGCGGCGGAGCTCGTGGCCGACGTGGCCGAGGCCCTCCACTACGCGCACAGTCACGGACTGGTGCACCGCGACATCAAGCCGGCGAACATCCTCGTGGATGCGGCGGGGCACCCGGTCGTGGTCGACTTCGGGCTGGCGCTGAGGGACGAGGACTTCGGCAAGTCGCCGCTGCTGGTGGGGACGCCAGGCTACATGAGCCCCGAGCAGGCGCGGGGCGAAGGGCACCGAGTCGACGGCCGCTCGGACATCTTCAGCCTGGGCGTGGTCCTCTACGAGCTGCTGACGGGCCGCCGCCCCTTCCGCGGCGCCACCTTGCAGGAGATCCTGGCCCAGATCACCGGCTCGGATGTCCGCCCTCCCCGCCAGCTCGTGGACTCGATCCCCAGGGAGTTGGAGCGGATCTGCCTCAAGGCCCTGGCCAAGCGCGCCTCCGAGCGGTACGCCACCGCCCGCGACATGGCCGAGGACGTGCGGATCTTCCAGGCCGGCGCCGGCCCGGCCGCCATGACGGTCGCCGCCGGATCGGCCCCGGACGGGACCCCGCCGGCGCACGCTGCGGGGCAGCCGGACTCCCAGGTCCGGACGATCCGCGTCGTCCCCAAGGGCCTGCGGGCCTTCGACGAGCACGATGCCGATTTCTTCCTGGGACTCCTGTCCGGGCCCAGGGACCGCGACGGCCTGCCGGAGAGCCTGCGGTTCTGGAAGAACCGGATCGAGACATCCGACCCGGACAAGACGTTCCGGGTCGGCCTGGTGTACGGCCCGTCGGGCTGCGGCAAGTCGTCGCTGATCCGAGCGGGGCTGCTGCCGCGGCTGGCACGGCAGGTCCGCTCGGTCTACGTCGAGTCCACCGCGGAGGAGACCGAGACCCGGCTGGACCGGGCCCTGCGCCAGGCGTGCCCGGAGCTGGATGCCGGCCGGGGCCTGGCCGCGGCGCTGGCCGAGCTCCGCCGCAGGGGGGTGCTCCCACGCGGCCAGAAGGTGCTAATCGTTCTCGACCAGTTCGAGCAGTGGCTCTTCGCCCGGCGGGGCGAGTCGCAGGCCGAGTTGGTCGACGCCCTCCGCCAGTGCGACGGCGAACACGTGCAGGCCCTCATCCTGGTACGCGACGACTTCTGGTTGGCCTCCAGCCGGTTCATGCGCGACCTGGAGGTCCGGCTCGTCGAGGGGGAGAACAGCGCCCTGGTCGACCTGTTCGATCCCCCCCACGCGCGGGTCGTCCTTACGGCATTCGGTCAGGCTTACGGGGCGCTGCCGGCGCAGAGCTCGAAGCTCGGTCCCGAGCACCGGGCGTTCCTCGACCGGTCCATCGCCGGCCTGGCCCAGGATGGGAAGATCATCCCGGTCCGCCTGGCGCTGTTCGCCGAGATGGTCAAG
>Ga0070738_10004720_pt1 | contig 15940 bp, 17 predicted proteins | sample Coa_R2_2_FD_66446 | JGI IMG/M metagenome (GOLD analysis project Ga0070738, IMG submission 66446) | Surface soil microbial communities from Centralia Pennsylvania, which are recovering from an underground coalmine fire - Coalmine... | ecosystem: Environmental > Terrestrial > Soil > Unclassified ...
GGAGCCGACGTTCAGCAGGCCGACCTTGGGTGAATCAAGGCCCAGGAGCACCTGCGCGAAGACGCTGCCCATGACGGCGAACTCGGCAAGATTGTCGGCATCGCATTCGATGTTGGCGCCAAGATCGAGCATCACGGTCTCGCCACGCGACGTCGGCAGGAACGAAGCCAATGCCGGCCGATGAGCGCCGTCGAGCATGCGCATGGCAAACATCGAGATCGCCAGCAGCGCGCCGGTATTGCCCGCCGATACCACCGAATCGGCGCGACCCTCGGCAGCTGCCTGGCAGGCCAGCCACATGCTCGACTGGCGACGGCGGCGCAGCGCATAGGACGGCTTGTCGTCGGCGGTGACCGCGTCGGCCGCCGGCACGATCTCCACCGAAGCGGCGAGGCCCTTGCGCTTGTCGACCAGCGGCTTGAGGCGCGCCGGATCTCCGAACAGCAGGTAGGTCGTATCGGGATAGCGCTCGCGGGCGATGTCGGCGCCGTTCACGACGACGTCGGGCGCGTGATCGCCGCCCATCCCGTCGAGTGCCAGGACGACCTTGCCCGCCTTCATCGAGGAACCGGCCCCACTCGCTGCCAGCGCATCGCCGGCGTTGCTTGCGACTACTTCTCGGCCGATGCGTCAGCCAGCACCGGCATGTCCTCACGATAGTAGCCGCAATGCGAGCACACCATGTGCGGGCGCTTCAGCTCGCCGCAGTTCTTGCACTCGACATGGGCCATCGACGGGATGCTGTGATGGGCCCGGCGCATGTTGCGGCGCGACTTCGAAACCTTCTTCTTGGGTACAGCCATGACGATCTCCGAGGGGACGGCAACGCCTGTCCCCAAAATAGCTAGGCCGCGCTTCCTAGGCGCGGCGGGCCGACTTCTCTAGCCAAAACGTTACACCGCCGCAACAATTTACCGGCCGCGGCGCGGCTTGTCGCGCAGGGCAGCCAGTCCGGCAAAGGGATGACGGCGCTGCTCATGGCGGCCATGCCGACCCTCCTTGCGCGGCTTGGGCAGGACATCCTCCAGCCTCACGCCGTGCTTGCGCGGATAGGGATCGGCGGCGAGCGACAGTTGCTCTGCGACGATTTCGCCGATATCGAGCTGGTTTCCGGAAAGCGGCTCGGGGGCGTCGGCATGGGCACTCACCAGCGCCTCGCCGCTCTCTGGATCGCGCTCCTCCGCCAGATCCTGCTTGAAGACGACGCGGAAGGCCTCATCGAGGTCCTGGGTCACCGGATCCAGTGTCAGGATGCAGGCCTGCACGATCCGCCCGCGCAGCCGGCCCTCGACCAGAACCTGGCCGCCCGGTCGCCGGTCCACCGTCACGCGCGCCGAGAAGGCCGGCAGGCCGAGGAATCCGAAGCGCTTGGCCAGGGCCGACCGTTCGCTGTCGCTGGCCGCGATCTCCAGGGCTGTGCCGTTCGGGCCCATGCGGTCGAGGTCGACAATGCGTTCGATTTCCGATTTCTGTACTATATGAGTAGGTTGGGCCATTTTCATAATCTACTTTATCAAGTCCGAGCGGGTGAGGCCGGCAAGCCGGCCGACCTCGACACGGACATACGCCTCCAGCCGCAGGACCGGCTCGGCGTCATCAGGCGGCCTACCGCCGTAAGCGTTGCGGCGCAAGACCTCGGCAAGCGATTGGCCGCTCGCCAGGGCCTCGCGATAGGCCAGCGCGCGGCCATGGAAGCCCTCGGCCATGATCTTGATGCGCCGCCCCACGCCCAGGTCCTGGACGCCGATCTCCCGCAAGGTGAGGTCGAGATGGCGGAACATGGCGTCGAAATAGGCCTGCGCCAGCGCCTCGCCGTCGGGCTCCCGCTGCAGCCGGTCGATCATCAGCGCTGCGTGCAGGGCGAGCGCATCGAACCGGCCGTCGAGCGTATCGGGAATGCCGCATGCCTCGAACAGCTCCGGCGCACGCGCCCGCTCGGCCGTGCGGACGTACAGGACGGCGGCGAATTCCTCAGCGGGCGAACGACGGCGGCGAAACACGATTGCTCCTCTTGGCGAGTCCTTTGCGGCATCGGACGATTGACCCCCGAACGACGCCACGACATGTTGGGCGCCCTCTCTCTATCGGATTGAAGAAACCGTCCATGCGTCGCACCGCCCCGCTTCTCCTCGTTGGCACCCTTGTCGGCGCCGTTGGGCCTCTTCTCGCCTCCTGCGAGACGATCGTCGACCAGCGTGGCTTCGCCCCGACGCCCGGATCGGTCGAGAAGCTCGAGGTCGGCACTCAGAGCCGCGAGGACGTGGTCCGCCTGATCGGATCGCCGTCGGCCGTGGCCACCTTCAATCCGAACGTCTGGTATTACATCAGCCAGAAGCAGGAAACCTGGGCTTTCCTCAAGCCGGTGATGCTCGAGCAGAACGTGATGCAGCTCAACTTCAACGACTCCGGCCGCCTGCAGTCGATGAAGAAGTACGACCTGAGCGACGCGCGGGACATCGAGATGGTCTCGCGAATCACGCCGACCGCCGGCAAGGAGCTGACCGTGCTCGAGCAGATCATGGGCAACGTCGGCCGCTTCAGCGGTCCGCGCCAGCAGGAGAACCCGGGCGCGCCGGTCCCCGGTGGCGGCGGCATCTAGCGCGAGTCCACTGGAGTCCACTCGGGTGTGGACCGGTTGGATGCCGATGGCACAAGGGTTTTGGGCCCGGAGTCCACGAATCCACCGATTCTGTCCCAACTGAAAAACACCCCTATCCTGTCCCGGGAACGAGAGCGGGCGCGGCACGGTCATCATCATGCGGACGACTCTGCACGATCGCGCGCCGAACACCTATTACGGACAATGGCCGGGAGGAAAAGCCGCTGTTTGCTGCCTTCAATCGCCGGCCATTGCCCATGATGAGCTCGTTGCAAGCACCGGAGTCGTGGCTTTTGACGTTTGGCAGCGAAATTCCCCAAGGAATCGCGCGTCGCGGTGTTGTAAATTTTTGTGTCGACCAAAAAACAAGAAGCCCCGGCGGTTCGCCGGGGCTTTCGTTTTGAGCGGATCCGCTGCGATCAGCCGTGCGCCAGCACGGCCAGCAACAGCAGGGCCACGATGTTGGTGATCTTGATCATCGGGTTCACCGCGGGGCCCGACGTGTCCTTGTACGGATCGCCGACCGTGTCGCCGGTCACCGCGGCCTTGTGGGCTTCCGAGCCCTTGCCGCCGAAATGGCCTTCCTCGATGTACTTCTTGGCGTTGTCCCAGGCACCGCCGCCGGCCGTCATCGAGATGGCGACGAAGATGCCGGTGACGATCACGCCGAGCAGCATGGCGCCGACCGCGGCGAAGGCGTCCGCCCGGCCCGCGATGGCGCTGATCACGAAGAACACGACGATCGGCGACAGCACCGGCAGCAGCGACGGGATCATCATCTCCTTGATCGCAGCGCGGGTCAGCATGTCGACGGCGCGGCCGTATTCCGGCTTGTCCGTGCCCTGCATGATGCCGGGCTTCTCCCTGAACTGACGGCGCACTTCCTCGACCACCGCCTGGGCGGCACGGCCGACGGCCAGCATCGACATGCCGCCGAACAGGTACGGCAGCAGGCCGCCGATCAGCAGGCCGACGACGACGTACGGGTTCTCGAGCGAGAACACGACCGCCTTAACACCGAGCTTGCCCTGGCCGATGAAGTAGCTGAGGTCCGAGGTGTAGGCCGCGAACAGGACCAGCGCGCCGAGGCCCGCCGAGGCGATGGCATAGCCCTTGGTGACCGCCTTGGTGGTGTTGCCCACCGCGTCGAGCGCGTCGGTATTCTTGCGCACGTCCTTGGGCAGGCCCGCCATCTCGGCGATGCCGCCGGCGTTGTCGGTGACCGGGCCATAGGCGTCCAGCGCAACGACCATGCCCGCGAGGGCCAGCATGGCGGTCGTGGCGATGGCGATGCCGAACAGGCCCGCGAGAACGTAGCAGATCACGATGCCGGCGCAGATCAGCAGCGCGGGCATGGCGGTCGCTTCCATCGACATCGCGAGGCCTGCGATGACGTTGGTGCCGTGGCCGGTGACCGAAGCCTGCGCCACCGCCTTCACCGGGCGATAGTCGGTGCCGGTGTAGTACTCGGTGATCCACACGATCAGGCCGGTGATGGCGAGACCGACCAGCGAGCACCAGAACAGTGACATGCCGGTGAAGCTGCGCTCGCCGACCTTCAGCACGGTGTCCATGCCGACGATGTGGCTGGTCACCAGCCAGATGGCCGGGATCGACAGCACGGCGGCCGCGATCACGCCCTTGTACATCGCCCACATGATGCCGCCGTCCTGGCCGAGCTTCACGAAGTAGGTGCCGATGATCGACGTGATGATGCAGGCGGCGCCGATCGCCAGCGGAAGGGTCATCAGGCGCGAGACCAGGTCGCCGTTGCCGGCGAAGAAGATCGAGGCGAGCACCATAGTGGCGACCGTGGTCACCGCATAGGTCTCGAACAGGTCGGCTGCCATGCCCGCGCAGTCGCCGACATTGTCGCCCACGTTGTCGGCGATGGTGGCCGGGTTGCGCGGGTCATCTTCCGGAATGCCGGCCTCGACCTTGCCGACCATGTCGCCGCCGACGTCCGCACCCTTGGTGAAGATGCCGCCGCCGAGACGGGCGAAGATCGAGATCAGCGAGGCGCCGAAACCCAGCGCGACCAGCGCGTCGATCATCTCTCGGCTGCCGGCCGGGATACCGATGTGGCGCAGGAACGAGTAGTAGCCAACCACGCCGAGCAGTGCGAGGCCCGCCACCAGCATGCCGGTGATGGCGCCCGACTTGAAGGCGAGGTCGAGGCCCTGTCCCAGGCTCTTCTGCGCGGCGACCGCCGTGCGCACGTTGGCGCGCACCGACACGTTCATGCCGATGAAGCCCGTGGCGCCCGACAGCACGGCGCCGATCAGGAAGCCGCCCGCGGCGAACTTGCCGAGGAAGATGAGCAGCAGCACCAGCACCACAACGCCGACGATGGCGATGGTCGTGTACTGGCGGCGGAGGTAGGCAGCCGCACCTTCCTGCACGGCCTGCGCGATCTCCTGCATCCGCGGCGTGCCGGCATCGGCGGCCATGACCCGCGATGCGGTGAAAACGCCGTACAGCACGGCGATCACGCCGCATGCTATGACGGCCCAGAGGACAGATGACATATTGGGTAACCTGTTGTTTCTTAAGGTGTTCTCAACCCGTTTGCGCCGATGAAACGACTCTCCCCTCGACGCGAGGCGGGCGGAAAATGACAGAACGGCCGTGAACGCGCAACAGCGGGTAGCGGACGAAATCCCCATCGCCTCAAGGGGTTGAGGTGGGGTTCGTTACGCCCGCACCGGATTGCGCAACCGGAAGATGCCGATGACCAGGAGCGCGACGCAGACTAGGGCAAAGGCCAGATAGTTCAGGAACGCCCAGCCCTTCACCTCGAGGACGACGGAGGCCATCAGGCTCGCGGTCGCAGTGGTGCCGAACACCATGAAATCGTTGAACGCCTGCGCCTTGCCGCGCTCGGCCGGCCGATAGGTGGTGGTGAGCAGAGTCGTGGCGCCGACGAACAGGAAGTTCCATCCCGAACCATTGAGCCCAAGCGCGATCCGGAAGTGCCATTCGGTCGTGCCGCCGAGCGCTACCGCGACACCGCAGATCAGCAGCGCGATGCCCACCAGCATCATGTTGAACACGCCGAAGCGCTGGATCAGATGGCCGGTGAAGAAGGCCGGCAGGAACATTCCCATGACATGGACGAAGATGGTCACCGGCGCCTCGCTCTTGTCGAGGCCGCACTGCACGATCGCCAGCGGCGAGGCCGCCATCACGAACGACATCACGCCGAAGGCGATCATCGCGCCCAAAGCGGCGACCATGTATGCCGGCTGGGTGACGATCTCGAGCAGCGGCCGCTGCGGCCCGCTCGTATCCTCGGCCTTCACCACCGGGAATTCGATGAAGCCGAGGATGGTGAAGACGATAGCGTGCAGGATGATCACGCCGACGAAGCTCGCCTGAAACAGCGGCTGCCAGAGATCCGGCGTCCAGCGCGCCAAGGTCGGCCCGACCACGCCCGCGATCACGCCTCCCGAGGTGACGTAGGAGATCGCCTTGGCACGGAAAGACGGCGGCGCCAGCTCGACCGCTGCGAACCGGTAGAGCTGCATGTTGGCCACGGCATTACCCAGCAGCAGGCCGCCCAGGCACATGATCGGAAAGCTCGCGAGCTGCAGGCCGATCGCGGCGCAGGACGCGCCCGCCATGCCGAACAGAGAGCCGGTGCGGAACCCGAACTTGCGGCCCCGCTTCATCATCAGCAGCGATGCCGGGAAGACCGACAGCATGACGCCGAGATGCTGCATGGTGACTGGCAGGTTGGCCCACATGCGCAGGTCGGCACCGATGATCGTCAGCACCGCCAGGGCCGACGAGGCGAACATCAGCGTGTTGCCGCTCTGTGTCAGCGCCTGGCAGATCGCCAGCAGGGCGATGTTGCGCGCCGAGCGTGGCGGCATGCCCGCTGAAACTGTGGGCGCTGCCTCGATTTTGACCGAACCGTCCATGGGCCGCGCACCATACTGGCGGCTGCCGCAGGCCCAAAGCGAATAAACCTCAGAAATGAACGTAGCCGGTCAGGGCTGCGCGCTGCGCATGCCCCGAAACGGTCAGGACGACTCCCCTGCCCTTTGCGAAGGCACCGATGCGGGTGACCTTCACACCGGCGGCGCGCGATGCCGCCAGCAGTCGCTCCCGCTTCGTCGGCGGGATGGCGATCGCGAGCTCGTAGTCGTCGCCACCGCCCAGGGCATTGGCCCAGAGGGTGGGCTTTGCGGCGAGCACGCGCCTCGCCTCGGCCGACAGCGGCACCAGATCCCGCTCGATCTGGACCGAGAGGCGCGATGCATCGGCGATGTGTCCGGCGTCGGCCAGCAGTCCGTCGGATATGTCCGCCGTCGCGTTGGCCACGCTCGGCAGGTGCGGCCCCAGCGCCGTCCGCGGCTGCGGCAGCCGATAGCGCTTCTCGAGCGCCGGCGCGCTCAGCTCCCCGCGGGCCGCCAGCAGACCGAGTGCCGCATCGCCGACCGTCCCGGTCACCCAGAGCTCGTCCCCCGGCCGCGCGCCATCGCGGCCCAAGCCCTTGCCGCGCGCAACACGGCCGAACGCGGCAATCGTCACCGTGGTCGGCCCTGGCGTGCCCGTCGTATCGCCCCCGCTGAGCGCGATGCCGAAGCGGCGCTGGTCGGCCGCCAGGCCACGCGCAAAGCCAGCCACCCAGCGCTCGGTCCAGTCGCGGGTCAGCGACAGCGACAGTTGATAGGCATACGGCGTGGCGCCGCCGGCTGCGAGATCGGACAGGCAGACACGCAGGCCGCGGGCCGCCACGAGCTCGGGCTTCTCATCGGCGAGGAAGTGCACGCCGGCCACGATCGTGTCGGTCTTGACCACGAGGTCGTGGCGGGCATCGGCCGGCAGGAAAGCGTTGTCGCTCTGCAGTCTGCGCGCACCGGCAAAACCCTTGGCAAGCGGCGCAAAGTATTTGGCGATCAGCTCGAACTCACCGATTCGCCGCTTCGCCATGGCGGGCTTATCCCGCGAGATCGGCTGCGCGCTCCTGGCGCGCCACGCGATCGAGCACGGAGTTCACGAAGGTCGGCTCGCCCTGGTCATAGAAGGCGTGGGCGATCTCGACATATTCGTTGATCGCGACCTTGGGCGGCACGTCCCGGCGATGGACCAGCTCGTAGGTGCCGGCCAGCAGGATGGCCCGCACGAGCCGATCGATGCGGCCCCAGGTCCAGTTCTCGGCCAGCGCCGAGGATACCGTCTTCTCGAGCTCGTCCTTGTGGGTCGCCGTGCCCTCGACGACATCCTTGAACAACGGCTTGTCGGCGTCGCGGCGCATGCCGCCCTCGCCCGCCTCGCCGGTGCGCACGCTCAGGAACTGCTCGACGATGTCGCCCGGCGCGTCCTGGCCTTCCTGCCATTGGTAGAGCGCCTGCACGGCCGCGAGCCGCGCGGCCTGCCGGCGGCTGGGAGGCTTGGGCTGGAGGCTCACGAGTTCCGCCAGCGGCGCTGCAGCGCCACCATCGCGAGGCAGGCATGGGCTGCGTCGCCGCCCTTGTCGCCGCGATGCGTCTCGGCGCGCGCCTTGGCCTGCTCCATGGTGTTCACGGTGACGATGCCGTAGCCGATCGCGAGCTTCTTGTGAACCGACAGGTCCATCAGGCCACGCGCGCTCTCGCCGCAGACATAGTCGTAGTGCGTGGTCTCGCCGCGAATGACGCAGCCGAGCGCCAGGAAGCCGTCATAGCGGTCGGCGGCCAACGCGATGGCGCCCGGGATCTCGAAGGCGCCCGGCACGACCACCCGCTCGTAGCTCGCGCCGTTCTTCGTGATCTCGGCGTCGGCGCCGGAGATCAGCGCATCGGCGATCTCGGGGTAGTAGCGCGATTCGACGATCAGGATGCGCGCACCTTTCACCCCTTCGACAGGGGAGCGCGCAGTGGGATTTTCAGTACGTGTGCTCATGGCTGGGACCGCGCCACTCCAGTGGCGCATCTTCTCGACCGTTGCAACAGGCCATGAGCGCGCCGGAATGGTGCGCTCCCGCCATCATGATCAGGCGCGCAACGCCCGGCCGGGCACCGGCTTCTGGCCGACGACCTTCAAACCGAAGCCCTCGATGCCGACGATGCTCTTCTTACTGTTGGTCAGCAGGACCATCTCCTTGACCCCGAGGTCGATCAGGATCTGCGCGCCGACGCCGTAGTCGCGCAATTCGACGCCCGCCGGCGGGATAGGCTCGCCGGCACGGCGGCGCTGTTCGGCCAGCACGACGGTGAGCGGCTCGCGGATCAGCACGATCACGCCGCGCCCCTCGTCGGCGATGTAGCGCATCGACGCCTCGATCTCGCCGCCTCGGCCCCCGCTCCGCTGGCCCAGCGTATCGGTGAAGAGGTTGACGGCATGCATGCGCACGGTGATCGGGCCCGGTGCCGCCGGGTCGCCCTTCACCAGCGCCACGTGCTGCGCCATCGTCACCTTGTTGATGTAGACGACGCAGCGGAAATCGCCGCCGTAGATGCTGTCGAGCTTGGTCTCGCTGATGCGCTTGATGATCGAATCGTAGCGCCGGCGATAGGCGATCAGGTCGGCGATGGTGCCGATCTTGAGGTTGTGGCGCTGGGCGAAGCTGATCAGGTCGTTGCGACGGGCCATCGTGCCATCGTCGTTCATGATCTCGCAGATCACGCCGGCCGGCGTCAGGCCCGCGAGCCGCGCCAGGTCGACCGCTGCCTCGGTATGGCCGGTGCGCTCCAGCGTGCCGCCATCCTTGGCCACCAGCGGGAAGACATGGCCGGGCGTGACGATGTCCTGCGGCCCGCACGATGGGTCGATCGCGACCGAGACGGTGCGCGCGCGGTCGGCGGCCGAGATGCCGGTGGTCACGCCTTCACGCGCTTCGATCGAGACCGTGAACGCGGTCTGGTGGCGCGTGCCGTTGTTCTGCGCCATCAGCTTGAGGCCGAGCTGCTCGACCCGCTCGCGGGTCAGGGCAAGGCAGATCAGGCCGCGCGCATGCTTGGCCATGAAGTTGATCGCCTCGGCGGTCGCCCATTGCGCCGGGATGACCAGATCGCCTTCATTCTCGCGATCCTCGTCGTCGACCAGGATGAACATCCGGCCCTTGCGGGCTTCCTCGATGATGTCCTCGGCCGCGGCCTTCACCTCGCTGAAGGTGATCCGCCAAGCGTCCTTCTCGAGCGCACTCATGGTCTATGCTCCAACAGTCGCTGAACGTATCGCGCGAGCATATCGACCTCAAGGTTGACCCGCTGGCCGACCTTGGCGGTCCCCAGGGTCGTCACAGCCTGGGTGTGTGAAATGACGTTCACGCCGAAGCGATTGCCTTCGACTTCGTTCACGGTAAGCGAGATACCATCCACCGCGATCGAGCCCTTGGAGGCCACGAACCGGGCGAGATCGCCCGGCGCCTCGAAGACGAAGCGCACGCTGCCGCCCTCGGGCGTCATCGAGGCGATCTTTCCGACGCCGTCGACATGGCCGTAGACCAGGTGGCCGCCCAGCTCGTCGCCGAGCTTGAGCGACAGCTCGAGATTGATGCGCTGGCCCTGTTTCCAATCGCCGAGATGGGTCTTGTCCAGGGTCTCGCCGGATGCTTCGACGGCGAACCAGTCCGGCCCCTTCTCGATCACCGTCAGGCAGCAGCCGGAGCAGGCGATCGAGGCGCCCATCGGCACCGGCGCCATGTCGTGCTTCGTCCGGATGACGAAGCGGCGGTCGCCGTTCTGCCCACCCGGCGTGAGGGCCGTGATTTCGCCGACGTCGGTGACGATGCCCGTGAACATCGTCGGTACTTAAGCCGCTCGATGCCAGGTTTCCACCAAATCGCCGCCGAGCGGCCGGGAGGAAACCAGGGTGAACCGGGGCGCGAAACCGAGCTTTTCGAGCCCCAGAGGTGCAACCGCAGAGCGGCTGTCCGCCCCCATGAGCAGGCCGGCCTGATAGGAGGTCAGGCGGTCGACGAGGTTGGCCTTGAGGAACGCGGCGGCGATCTCGCCACCACCTTCGATCAGGACGCGGGTCAGGCGGCGCTCGCCGAGCGCACGCGACGCCGCCGCGATATCCACCCGCCCCTGCGCATTGGACGCAACCTCGATCACCTGCACCCCCTTCGCCTGCAGGGCCTCACGCGCTTTGGCCGGTGCGTCACGCGTACACACCAGCCAAACCGGAGTTCTGTTGGCGGTGAGAGCAAGTTTCGAGCCGGGTGACATCCGAGCCTTCGAATCGAGCACGATCCGAACCGGCGAGTAGCCATCCAATCCGGGCAGCCGGCAGGTGAGTTCCGGATCGTCGGCCGATACCGTGTTGGCGCCGACCAGGATGGCGTCGTGCGTCGAGCGGAGACGCTGGCCATCGGCACGCGACGGCGCAGCCGTGATCCACTTGCTCTCGCCCGACGCCGTGGCAATCCGGCCGTCGAGCGAGGACGCCATCTTGAGATGGAACAGCGGGCGACCTTCGCGGAGGTGAAGCAGGAAGCCGGCATTGATCTCCGCCGCCTCCTTCGCGCCCGCGCCGACCTCGACCTGGATGCCGGCGGCCCGCAGGCGGGCATGCCCCTGCCCGTTCACCTGCGGATTGGGATCCTCCATCGCCGACACGACCTTCGCTACGCCTGCTTTGATCAGGGCATCGGCGCAGGGCGGCGACTTGCCGAAATGCGAGCAGGGTTCAAGGGTGACATAGGCGGTGGCGCCGCGCGCCGCACCGCCCGCCTGGTTCAGCGCATCCACCTCCGCGTGCGGGCGGCCGCCATCCTGGGTGCGGCCGCGGCCGACGACGACGCCGTCCTTCGCGATCACGCAACCCACAGCAGGGTTTGGCCAGGTGCGGCCGAGCGACCGGCGCGCCAGCGCGAGCGCCGCGCGCATCATGCGTCAGTCCTTGAGGCTGGTGGTCTCGGCGAGATCGGAGATGAACTCCTCGAAGTCCCGGGCCTCGCGGAAATTGCGATAGACCGAGGCGAACCGCACATAGGCGACCGGGTCGAGGGCGCGCAGCGCGTCCATCACCAGCTCGCCGATCTGTGTCGAGGGAATCTCGCTCTCGCCGGAGCTTTCGAGGCGGCGCACGATACCGTTCACCACGCGCTCCACCCGCTCCGGATCGACCGGCCGCTTGCGGCAGGCGACCGAGATCGAGCGGGCGAGCTTGTCGCGGTCGAAGGCGACGCGCTGGCCGTTCTTCTTCACCACGGTGAGCTCGCGCAGCTGCACGCGCTCGAAGGTGGTGAAGCGCGAGCCGCACGACGGGCAGTAGCGCCGGCGGCGGATCGCCGAATTGTCGTCGGTCGGTCGCGAGTCCTTAACCTGGGTGTCCTCGTGACCGCAGAATGGACAGCGCATTTAAGGTCCCCCTGTTTATCGTTGCGCTTCTTCAGTCGCGGTATATCGGGAAGCGGGCGCAGAGATCGCGGACCTTGCCGCGCACCTGCGCCTCGACCTGGGCGTCGCCGTCCGGGCCGTTCTTGGCGATGCCGTCGAGCACGTCGGCGATCAGGTTGCCGATCTGGCGGAATTCGGCGACGCCGAAGCCGCGCGTCGTGCCGGCGGGCGACCCCAAACGCACGCCGGACGTGACGGTGAATTTCTCCGGATCGCCCGGGATGCTGTTCTTGTTGACAGTGATGCCGGCGCGATCGAGCACCTTCTCCGCCGAGATGCCGGTCGCCTTCTTGGGCCGCAGGTCGACCAGCATGACGTGGCTGTCGGTGCCGCCCGAGATGATCTTGAGGCCGCGCTCGGTCAGCGACGCAGCGAGCGCCTGCGCATTGTCGACGACCTGCCGCGCATAGGTCCTGAAATCCGGCCGCAGCGCCTCGCCCAGCGCCACGGCCTTGGCGGCGATGATGTGCATCAGCGGCCCGCCCTGCAGGCCCGGGAACACCGCCGAGTTGATCTTCTTGCCGAGCTCGCTGTCGGTCGAGAGGATCATGCCGCCGCGCGGACCGCGCAGGGTCTTGTGCGTGGTCGTCGTCACGACATGGGCGTGCGGCAGCGGGCTTGGATAGACGCCGGCCGCGACCAGGCCCGCATAGTGCGCCATGTCGACCATGAAGAACGCACCGATCTCGTCCGCCACCTTGCGGAAGCGTGCCCAGTCGATCTGGCGCGAATAGGCCGAGGCGCCGGCAATGATCAGCTTGGGCTTCTCGCGCCGCGCCACCTCTTCCATCTGCTCGTAGTCGATCAGGTGCGTGTCGGGCTTCACGCCGTAGGACACGACCCGGAACCACTTGCCCGACTGGTTGGCCGGCGAGCCGTGGGTGAGATGGCCGCCCTGGTCGAGCGCCATGCCGAGAAAGGTATCGCCGGGCTTCAGCAGGGCCATGAACACGGCCTGGTTGGCCTGCGCGCCGGAATGCGGCTGGACGTTGGCGAAGCTGCAATCGAACAGCTTGCAGGCGCGGTCGATCGCCAGTTGCTCGGCCTTGTCGACCTCCTCGCAGCCGCCGTAATAGCGGCGACCGGGATAGCCCTCGGCATACTTGTTGGTCAGCACCGAGCCCGCTGCCTCGAGTACGGCGCGCGAGACGATGTTCTCCGACGCAATCAGCTCGATCTGCTCCTGCTGGCGATGCAATTCGCCCTTCAGCACCGCCTCGATCGCCGGATCGGCCTCGGCGAGGCCCTGGGTGAACATCGGCAGCGGCGTGTCTCGCTTCGCGGCGGCCTGGGTCATGACTTTGCTACTCCGGAAAGCTTGGCAACGCGGCCGGCATGGCGGCCGCCTTCGAACGGCGTCGTGAGGAAGACCTTGAGCGCCTCGCGCGCGACCTCAACGCCGATTAAACGCTGACCGAACGCCACGACATTGGCATCGTTATGCTCCCGTGACAGCCGGGCCGACGTCGTATCGTGCGCGAGCACTGCGCGAACCTTGGGATTGCGGTTGGCGGCGATCGAGATGCCGATGCCCGAGCCGCAAACGATGACGCCCCGCTCGGCCTTGCCGCTCGCGATCGCCTCGCCCATGGCGGCACCGTAGTCGGGGTAGTCGACCGAAGCGGTCGAGTTGGTGCCAAGGTCGAGCACAGCGTAACCCGCCTGTTGCAGGTCGCTCTTGAGAATCTCCTTCAGGTCGAAGCCGGCATGATCCGACGCGACCGCGATGGTGGCCCCCGCCATCGGAACAGACGCCCCTCTACAGATTGACCCCTCGGATACCACATCGGGGGCAGCGATGTCACGTTGGCCCCCAGATCATGGAGGCGGGACACAAGACCTTGATTCGCAAAAGAAAAAGGGCCCGAGGACCGGGCCCTTTCGCCTCCGGGAGACGATGCTACTTGGTCGCCGGGTGGGACTTGCCGTCCTTCCAGACGTAAATGTCATAGACCGGGTTCTTGATGTCGCCCTTCTGGTCGTAGGTCAGCGGGCCGACTGCGGAATCGTAGGTGCCGGAGCGCAGCGCGGCGGCGACCTTGTCGGCCTCGACCGACTTGGCCTTGTTGGCGGCGTCCGCCCACACCTTCACGGCCGCGTAGGTGAACAGGGTGTATCCGGCCGGCTCGTAGCCCGAGTCGCGGAACTTCTTCACCAGCGCGGCATTCTTCGGGTCGTCCTCGGCCTTGGGCGGGAAGGACATCAGCACGCCGTCGGTCGCGGCGCCGCCCAGCTTGCCGAACTCGGCATCCTCGAGCGAGTCGAAGCCGACCATCTGCGCGCCGAAGCCCTGCTCACGCGACTGCTTGATCAGCAGCGCCGCGGCGGTGTGGTAGCCGCCGAGCACGATGATGTCGATCTTGGCCTGCTTCATCTTGTTGATCAGCGCGGTGAAGTCCTTGTCGGTGTCGTTGTACGACTCGTACATCGCCTCGCGCATGCCGCCCTTGTTCAGGGCCTTCTTGGTCTCGTCGGCGACGCCCTTGCCATACGGCGACTTGTCGTTGAGGATCGCGACCTTCTTGCCCTTGTGATACTTCAGAATGTAGTTGCCGACGGTCTGGCCCTGCACGTCGTCGCGGCCGCAGGTTCGAAACACCGTGGTGTTGCCCTTGGCGAAGGCATCGTCGGTCAGCTTGACGTTGGTCGAGGCCGGCGTGATCTGCAGGATCTTGGCTTCCTTGTAGATGTCCGACGCCGGGATCGAGCTGCCCGAGCAGTAGTGGCCGGCGACGAACACGACCTTGTCGGCCGCGAGCTTGTTGGCGACCGCGGTCGCCTGCTTGGGATCGCAGGCATCGTCGCCGATCTGCAGCTCGAGCTTCTGGCCGTTGACGCCGCCGGCGGCATTGATGTCCTTGACCGCCATCTCGGCGCCCTTCTTCAGCTGCTCACCGAACGCGGCGTACTGGCCGGTCATCGGCCCAACCGAAGCGATTTTGATCTGCGCGAAGGCAGGCGAAGCCGCGAGCGCAAGTGCTGCGATCGCAAGGCTGCCGTAAAACCTCTTCATCGACGTCTCCCTTATTGGGCCTCCACGAACGTGGAGATTGACCGAAGCTTAATTCCGCTCCTCCCAGCCCAGCAAGCCTTTGCGCCGGTAGAGCCACGGATATTGGCGAACCATCTGCCGCGCGCGCGTCAGTCGATAGGCAAGGCTGGCGATCGCCAATTGCACAAGCCAGCCGAGCAGAAATCCGCCAATCGACCACAGCTCGCCGTCGGCCAGGGCGTAGTCGAAAAAGCGCAGCCCGGCCGAAAGAAGCGCCGCGTAAAGGACGAGATGCCGCCACGGCCGCCAGGTCGAGGCGACGCCCTGCCCGGTCGCATAGGAGGCCGCGCCGACCAGCACCAGGTTGAACAGCAGCACCATCGCCAGGGTGTCGCCCAGCCAGTCGAACATGACCATGTCGAGCGGGCTCAGCGTCATGCGTGGCCGCCCTCGAGATAGGCTGCGCGCACTTCCTGGTTGGCCAGCAGCTCGCGGCCGGTGCCGCTCAGCCGCACCCGGCCGTTCACCAGCACGTAGCCGCGGTCGGCCAGCCGCAGCGCATGGAAGGCGTTCTGCTCGACCAGGAAGATGGTGACGCTCTCCTCGCGGGCGATCCGCCTGATCGCCTCGAAGATCTGCCGCACGATCAGCGGGGCGAGCCCCAGCGACGGCTCGTCGAGCAGCAGCAGCCGCGGCCGGCTCATCAGCGCGCGGCCGATCGCCAGCATCTGCTGTTCGCCGCCCGACAGCGTGCCGCCGCGCTGCTCGCGCCGCTCGGCGAGTCGCGGGAACATCTCGAACACGCGGTCGAGATCCTGCTGGAAGTGCGCCGGATCGCCCAGCGTCGCGCCCATCTGCAGGTTCTCGAACACCGTCATGCGCGGGAAGATGCGGCGCCCCTCCGGCACCTGCGCGACGCCGCGGCGAACGATCTCGTGCGTCGGAAGGTGCGTGATGTCCTGCCCGTCGAGCCTGATGGTTCCCGAACGTGCGCGGGGATTGCCGCACACCGTCATC